>ERZ825384.4410-NODE-4410-length-11172-cov-5.601961_pt1 | contig 11172 bp, 8 predicted proteins | sample MGYA00519931_ERZ825384 | MGnify/ENA primary metagenome ERZ825384 (study PRJEB31778, sample SAMEA3449200) | human gut metagenome | biome: human gut; feature: human-associated habitat; material: faeces | place: United Kingdom | collected 2010/2012 ...
TCAAGGATGAATGCGACATCATCCTCACCAACCGCGAAGAAAAAGACCTCGAAGATGTGAAGGAAAAGGTTTATACAAGAGACCTCTTCACAAGAGACTAAAGGAGAGAGAATAATAGTAAAAAAGGAATGTGACAAAATTCATTCCAGCCAAAAAGGTTGTGTCCCGGATCAATGATCCAGGGCACAACCTTTTATTTGAGTTATCACAGATTTTTTGCTGCGCTTATTTCTTTGATTTTTCTTTTTTTGCTTCTTTACGGAGTGCGTGATGCTGAGATTTCTGGCGGAACCTTTCGAATGTATTTTTCCAGCGATCCAGTTTCTGATGGAAACGTAAAGAGCGGAGAGCAGAGGAAGAGTCCGGAGCAAAAACAGCTTCATCCCAAATGTCTGGATGCTCTGTAAGAAAAGCACGGATGGTAATCGGTTTCTTTAGTCGATTCAGTTCTTCTTGGATTTGCCCGATGCTTGATGGACTTCCGTTCATTTCCCAGGATACATCATCATCCGAGCCATAAGTCCATGCAGAAATCTTGGGCTTTTCACCAGGCCAAACGGTCCAGTCATAAGCAAAGTTTCCATCGGCAAGAATATAGATCATTGAGGTAGTATCTTCTTCTTCATAGAGCTCAAGTTCTGTGAGACCGGGAGTGAATCCTTCTGCTTCATTGATGGTAAATTCCACCCAGTCTACAGATTTCTGCACTTCGATAGAAAAGTCATTAGGGAGGCCGTTTTTCCGGAATGGTCCTGTGTGGAATTCATATCCTGTACTGAACCGAAGTGTACCGTCAAGGATGCGGCTTTCCGTATCGATGTTCCCATAGAAAACCGCTTCGCGGATGGTCACCGGATGGGTAAATGTAAGGCGGCAGGTTTTTATTTTGTCATCTTCGGAAGGCGCCCAGAGGCAGTCATCCATCGGCATGGCGGGTTTTGCTAAGTCTGAACTGCCCAGAAGGAGAAAGTCATTGAGATAATTGATATTTCCAGAGGACGCGGAAACAGCAGCCTGCATGGAAAGATTATCCGTGCGGCGTTTCCAGAAGACCTGATCGCCATTGGCGACCTTGGCTGCATAACGGTAACCTTTTTGTGATACGTGACAGCAAAAAGCTTTATGAATGAGATTGTCAGAAAGTAGAGGTCTTCTGCATTCCTCGGGAACAGGAAGCCTGATTCTCTCATCCCATGCATAGGCAGGATTTGACGTTTCCCAGGAAGGTTCGGGAAGATTATCCCGTGCGAAAACGGTGGACAGCATGTGAGGCGCATAGAAATCCGGTACGGATTCAAAAGCGGTCTTATAAGCAAATCCTTTGAAAATGACAGGGAAATATTTATTTCCCGGGCGCTGAAGGATTCTTCCTATAGCCGTTTCGAAGGCAGCCGAACAGGCACGGTGATCCGGATGGACGTCATAATCAATGCAGAGAATGGCATCCGGCTTATGAGCAAGGACGACATCTTCCATATCCTGAATCATGCCTTCCCGCGTGAAAGGACGGTGGAATCCATGTGCTGCCATACAGAAATCAGGAGCAGCTTTTGTCCCGTACGTTTCATGGCGGCCGCGAACCGTAAAGTTATCGCTGTCTCCATGAATATAGACGGCATTTTCACCATGAACTCCTCCATCCGGGTAGCCAAGGAATATGATGTCATGTTCTTTAACACCGAGTGTACTGAGTGATTTTACGGCTTCTCTTCTGCGGATATCCGGGGTATACGAGTTATCTCCCCAAGTTGAAAAAACACAAATAACATGGATTCCTTCAAGAATTGAACCATGTATTGTAGAACCGGCTATATTGATTTCATCGTCTTCATGAGGAATGATGACCATCAATGTTTTTCCTTTGAAGAGAGATGAATATGAAAATGAACTGTCAGCCATACTAACCTCCTGAAATATGGAGTGGACATTATATTTTCCCACAATATTTTTATTATAGCAAAGAATGGCTAATTAAAAGGAACGAACATAGTTATGCGCGTTCCTTTTTGCGAGTATCATAATATTTGTTTATCTGTTCCTTTAACTAATGACATTAAAAGGGATTCCCATTGATCATAGATTCTTACTGGCGAATATTGTTTCATGGATTCTTTCGCATAGGCTCCCATGGACTTACGTAAAGCGTCATTGCTCATAAGTTTTGCCAGAGCTTCTGCTACACTCTCGGCAGAAGTATCTGTTAGAAATCCATTTTTTCCATTCTGAATCAAGTCACTGATACCGTGGCAATTTGAAAGTCCGACAGCAGGAATACCTGCCGCCATGGCTTCAGCAGCAGAAAGACCGAAACCCTCTGCCAGGCTTGTCGTGGCAAAAATATCACTTCTGCTGTAAGAGTCTTCGAGGACATGCTCAGTTCGTCCCTTTAGGAGAATGCGGTCTTCCAATTTTGCAGCCACTATGTCTTTTTTTACGTCTTGGGCATAGCCTTTGTTAACAAATCCCCAGAGCTCCAGTGTCCAGTCAGGGAAATGATCAGCCAGCAATCGGAATGCAGCAACAAGGAGACCTTGATTTTTTCCAGTACTGAATGTTCCTACAGAGGTAATGATCGGATGTCTTGGATCACGATGAGGAGTGTATTCAGGGATTTCTACAGAGTTTCCAATTACTTTTATTGGCAGATTTGGGAAATACTGTTTTGCTGTTGGAATACCACTAGGAAGGAGGATCTGCATGGTAGAAGAGAGGGCAGCCGCTTTCAATTCACTTTTTGATAGTGGAGGAAATTGTACTTCAGGATGAGAGTGGATCATGGTCACAAGAGGACCGGTATATCCTGCATTCATTAAAATGTATTCAGTTGATGGAATCGAGGTTGATACGATGATATCCGGATGAATATACGCAAGACGTCTTTTAATTGCCTCACCATATTGCTTTCCCTTGTATTCTGCATTGATTCCCTGAGCATAATTTTGTCCGAAGATGCGGGCAATTTCTCTTGCCATTCGATAAAGTGGAGGGAGTTTGTCTGAGATAACCTTTTTACCGTTTTCAAATAGGATATTATCAACCGGAATAGATTCATCCAAAGGGAAATAAGGTGGGCCCTCACGTCCATCTCTGTAAAGGATGGTAACTTTATGACCTCTTTCACGTAAGGCATTTGCTAATTGGCAGGTAGACTTTTCTACGCCACCAGGGTTATCGACCCAGTGCGTATTGAAGTGGGCAATGACGATGTTCATCGGATATGTGGTTTGGGCTATTTTTGTGATGCTTTCCATTTTTTTAATTTTCTCCTTGCATAGAGACGGCAGAGTGAAAGATGATTGTTTTTAATTGCCCATGCGAGGAGTTTATCCCTATATCTTCCATGGATTGGATAAGAGCTTAAATTATCAAGTGCGTTTCTTATATAAATCCGGCCTTCATCTGTGAGGTTGTGTGTGACCGTATCCAAAGCAAATGATTTTACGAATCCGCTCATTGCTCTGGCAGAGCATATATTTACGTTTTCCTTATAGTACTTTTCAGATAGTTTAAGACGGTAATACCAAAGGAATGAGTTTCCCAAATAGCGGATGGCCGTAAATGTATGACGAATGGAAGATGGGCTGTCATCACGATATGAATATAAAATATCCGGAATGGCTGTGATTGTTTTTGCCTTATCAAAGATACGGATGGTCATGTAACCGTCAGCGGCGGCCCTTGCTACCTGAAATGGAGCGACCTCACCATCCCAGAAGGACCGTTTTGTCCCATAGGTCCAAAGCGTAGAAATCAATGCGTTAAGGGTATCTTTTTTCCAATCAGCTGTAGTTCTGTTCAGAGCTCTGATTCTTTTTTCTTCGATACTCCCATCCGGCCTAAATGAATTGACACCGTATACGACAACATCATTTCCCGCTTCCAATGGGGGAAGTGCTTTTTCAAGAAGCTTTTCATCGGCATAATCATCGGCATCAATCCAGAAGATATAAGTGCCAAGAGCAGCAGCGGCAGCATTCTCTCTTGTTCTGGTAATACCCTGGTTTTTCTGGTGGATGGTACGGATGTTTTTATGTAATTTAGCGTAGTCATCCAAAATATGAGAAGTGCTGTCAGTGGATCCATCATCCATGAGCAGTATTTCATACGGCTCTTTTGTCGTTTGGTTGACAGCGCTGTCAACAGCACGATGGATGGTAGTCTCAGCATTATAGGCAGGAATAATGATCGTTGCCTTATATTTCTCTTTAATTGGATTCATTTCTTCTTTTGCGTTAGAGTTCATGCTTCGCTCCGAGTTTGTTTAATTGTATTTGTTAAAAGTGTTTCCCATGTATCCCAAACCTTCTCAGGAGAATAGACTTTCATGGCTTCGTGCGCAACTTTGCCCATGGAAATGCGAAGCTCTCTGTTGTCCATCAGTTTAGCCATGCCTTCTGCCAGTGGGTCAATCCCATCATCAACAAGAAGACCGTCCTTCCCGTTTTCAACGATTTCATTGACAGCACTGCAGGAGCGATAAGCTACAACAGGAAGGCCGCAGCTCATGCCTTCAGCCATGGAGAGGGCAAATCCTTCATGATGGCTTGGAAAAGCAATGAGATCAGAGTCTAAATATTCCTTTGTGACATCATGTGTTATTCCGCAAAGGTGGATTCTGTCTTCTAGTCCGAAGTCCTTAACCTTTTTATTCAATAAGTCTTTGTAGTCTTCTCGGCCATCTCCCCAGAAAAACAGCTGCCAGTTTGGAAAATCTTTTGCGATTTTAGCGAAGGCGTCTATAAGAAGATGCTGCCGCTTGACGTCTTTATTCAGCCGGGCTACATAAAGGATTTTGTAAATTTCTTTTTCAACAGCAAGATTGGCTGTTCTGTCAGACTGAGGAACGCTGTTTGGAATACAAACGATGTTTCCATCCGGTATTCTTTTTCGTATCATAGGTACGAAGTTTGGGGTCAAGCATTGAATTACATTACTTTCAGAAATCCCCTGAAATTCTCTAGTGCTCATTTTAGGGAACAGGAAATCAGGAATATTATGGAACATCGTAATGACAGGAATATTTCCGTGGGTTTCTTTTACAAATCCACTGGTTGTGTAGAAATAGACAATGATGACATCAGGATGGATCTCATCAAAGAACTTTCTTGCATCAGGAAGGATATAAGGATCTCGATAAGCTTCATACCATGCCGCCAGGGAAGGCTCTCCTTTGGAACGAGCCCATTCACGGCTGATCTTCTTAAAAAAGGGAACTTTAATGGGTTCTTTCCCCTTGCGCCGAAGGTTGTGTACTTTAACGTTTTTTTCTAAAGGGAAATAGGGGATTCCTGTTTCTGATGTATCATAAGTCAGAATATGGACGTCATGACCGCGTTTAGACATTTCATTTGAAAAGTTGCAAAGTACGCGTTCAAGCCCTCCGCTGACGCCAGAGATATCACGAAAATGTGCCATTACGATTTTCATAGAGAATTTCCTCTTTGCTAATAAAGTCAAAATCATTAAATAGGCTTATGCTAAATCATTCTATCATAAACGGAAGACTTCTTTAAGAAAATCACCATTTTTAGATTAAGTTTAAGTATTTATTGATGGGTCTTCAGATATTTTCCGCTCTTTCCAAACTGATAAGGCTTCGGAGGAAGGCAAGTCATAGGATGATGATGAGATATCGAATCTTGCATCATAATCACTATTTGGAGCTTTCAGCAATCCGCTCATGGTATCAAAGAGAAGATCATTCGTGAAAATTTTCTTTTCATTAGAACGAAGAATTCGGGCAGTATCCGGATATTCCTGCTCGTATGCAGGAGACAAATAAATGAAAAAGGGTATATGGAGCATTTGCCAGGTAATGTGGCCGCCACCGTGCCCATATGTCATATCTTCGCCATGATCTGAGAGGTAAACCATAGCTGCCATATGAAGATTTTCTTTCGAGTAGTTGAAGATATTTTTGAGAACATAATCTGTATAATCTACAGTTGTTGCATAATCATTCTCCGTTTCATCAGCGCCGGGAAGAGACAGATAGGGCCAGTCGTCAGGAATGCGGCTGTCGTATTTAGCATGGCTGCCCATGAGATGAAGGACTATAAAATGATTGCCGTTTCTCGGTACTTTTTTAAGGAGAGAAATGAGATCAATATCAGCTCCTTCGGCATGTGTAGTCCATAACGTATGATCAGCACCGGATGAAACGAGATCCACACTAGGGTTGCCGGCTCCCAACTGACGGTGATTGCTGATCCACCAGGTGTCGTAACCTGCTTTCTTAGCAACATCAAGCAGTGTGACAACCTGACCAATTTCTTTTTCGTTATACTGATTAATACCGGTCAAAGCCATGGAGAGTGCGCCGGCAGTTGCTGGGAAATTGGTATAAGCATGGTTAAAGAGATAAAAATCTTTATTTTCTTTTTCAGAGGTAAGCCAGGGCGTCGTATCAACAGGAAGAGAAGGGGTGAATGCAGTCATTAAGTCGCTTGTCTCGCTCTCTCCGATGACTAAAAGAACAGTGCCTGGAACACGGGATGCAAGAGTATTATTTATGCCATTTGCTAAGACCAGCTTAGTGGCATTGATAGTGTGTAATTTTTTTGCATCACGAATGCTGTGGATGTATGCCTGCGACAATTGGTAGTCAAGAACAGGAAACGAACGTGGAATCCAATGACGAACATTGATGATCCCAGCTGCAAAAAGAAGAACAGAAAGGGCAATGATCCATTTTGGCCATTTCGCGGATGACATTCCACCGTTTTTTATGTTGCGGACAAGAAGTGTAATCGTTGGCACAAATAAAACAAGAAGGAGAATAACACCGAGGCAAAATGTCTTCACGCTGATAAAGGATTTGAGAAATCCAATCGCTTCAGAAAGATGAGTCTGTACAAAAGGAAGAAAATCAGCCGTAGCAAACGTACTGCCATAAATGAGGAAGTATGAGAAATATATCAAAGCGCAAATGATTTGGAATGTTGTGATGAGAAAGGTGCCTATGGCAATCAGGATGGATAAAGGGCGTCTTGCTTTTTGCTGCCAGAATGCAGTAATGACAGAAATGCTCAAGAATCCCAGTGCTTCCATAACATATGGATTTAAAAGATGACGGAAATCCGGGTCACGATTTCCGCTTCCAGTACCGATTACATAAGGGAAAACAAGCATTAAAGCAAGAAATCCGGGGTATGCCGCATGCCAGAGACGCCCGCGAATATCCTGACCACAAGTTAGTTCCAGCAAAAATATAGTTACGAAAGTTAATAAAGCATCCCTTAAACTGAGGTTCCATTCCCACAGAAATTTAATTCCGGTGAATGCAAACCAGCCCCAAAGGACTGCTGTAAAAATAATGGAAACTAAACAATACCACGCAGCATCTTTTTTAGTTATATTTCGAACAGATAGGATTTCGCCTATATCTTTTTTCAGCATTCAGATTCCTCCTTAAGATATACGCATTTATCATACCACATTACATAGAAATGAATCTTCATAAGTGAAAGATTTGAAGTGCGGAAAACGCAATATGCTTTAGGCGCCGTATATTCTCATGGAAAAAGGAAGATTCTCTATGTATAATATAAATTGGTATTTTTTACTTTAAACGGATTCTGTGAGTCATAAAGCAACAGTAATTTTGATGTAATGACAACTACTGCTGTGTTCGTATACAATATGAATGCTTGAGAAAGCATTTTATATTGTATGCTTTCTCATATGATTAAGGAGTTTAATTAACTTATGGAAAATGTACTTCTTCATGCTGTGAAAGATACGGTCTTTATTGGCGGAGAGCCTGAGAAAGATGCCTTTCATATTGCGCTGACCGGGACAGCAGACTATATTCCGCATATGGGTGTTGTGGCTTTGACGGTGCGTGAGCATAATAAGGATCTCCCGCTTTGTTTTCATTTCTTTGTGAATCAGCTTGTGGATGAAGAGAAAAAGCATTTGGAGGAAATGGCGTTGATTACAGGATGCCCTGTGCAGGTTCATCTGATCGATGACAGAGCATTCAAGACTCTGCTTCTCTCAGATGGCAATCCTGCTTTCTTCTATCGTTTCCTGGTAGCACCGACACTGGCGCCTTTGACAGATCGTGGGCTTTACCTCGATGGGGATATGATGTGCCGAGGATCGCTTCGTTACCTGAAAGAACTCGACTTTGGAGATAAGATTGTTGCCGTCGTATCGGACAGAAATGAAAAAGCACAGATGAAACGCATGCATACAAGTCGTTATTTCAATGCAGGTATGATGTTGATGAACCTGGGACCATGGATGGAGCAGGGCTGCTTTGACGACATCGTCCACCGTGCGCAGGAAAACGTAAAACGCGTAGGTAACCGTCTTTCTCATCATGATCAGGATATCCATAATGAGATGCTGGATGGCAAGTGTCTCTATATCGAAAAGAAGTACAACTATCTCTACAACTTGGACCGGCAGTCTTTGTTCAAGAAACAGCCGGTGAATGAAGATTATAAGAATCAGGTCATTATTCATTTTGCCGGTTATGCCAAGCCATGGCACAGTTGGGTGCAGGGATGGCCGGTCGTGAAAGAATACGCTACTATCCAGAAATCCTCTCCATGGAAAGACGTACCACTCGTTCCACCGAAGGGGACGAAGAATCTTCATCAGGCAGCAAGAACGGCCCGCATGAATGGTCACTATGGTGCTATGATTGGGTGGTATTTGAAATACTTTGGTGCTAAATTATAAAAGGATAGATATTTTATTTTCATAATAAAAACGGATAGGTATTCGGGGGAGTTTTGCATGGCAGACAGTTTAAGCACTAAGTACCATAGGAGAGCTGTATGGGGAGCAGAAGTTGCATCAGCTCTCTTTGCCGCCATTTCAATGAATAGATTTGGCGGAGCATATTTTACTTATGCCATGGCGGTATTTCTCCTTTTTTTCATGTATGATCTTTATATTTCCTGGCCGGTACAAAGAGATTTCATTCCACAAATTGGTTCAGCAAAATGGGCCGTTATCGGAGTGGCACTCTTTTACGGGAGCATGCTTATTGCCGGGGCTTGCCATGATTCTCATTCATTGCATAAAGCATTTGAAGAGTACAGTACTTATATTATTTTCTTTATAGTCTTACTTTGGCGAGCCAGATGGAATATTGATGATGGAATGAAATACGGTATAGCATGCGGAGCAGCTATTACCTGCGTATGGGTTTTTGCTCAATATCATGCGGATCCAGAGGCTATGGTCACTGCAGGATTCGTACATCAGAATCCGCTGGCTACGGCTTTAAATCTTACATGGCCATTTATTTTCTATTATTTTACTCAGGAGAAAATGCCTGTATGGAAGGGATTATTCGCTGTTCTATTAGTTTCTTTAATCAGCTGTTTATTCCTTACGACTTCAAGGGGCGCATTCATGGCTCTTGGCTTGGGGTGTATTTTCACTTCTGCGATAATGATTGTAGTATGCCATGGTAGATTAAAAGATAAGTCTGTGCAGCGTAATGCGGCTGCAATGCTTGTTGTTTCCTTGATTTGTTTGATTTCCTTTAATTATTTTGTTGAAGAGAAACATACCGGGTGGGATCCGGATACTATGGGCGGAGAACGCATCATGATGCTGGAAGCCAGCTATCGTATGTGGCAAGACCATAAAATGGTTGGTATTGGGCCGGGAAATTGGGAAGAGTATTACTATAGCGAAAAGTATCATCCCAAAGAAGGAAGAGAGAAGGGTCATGTAATGCCGCATAATATGCCAATGCTCTATTTGAGCGAAGGTGGTATTGTTGAAGCGGCAGGGTACTCCTTATTTGTTTTATTTTTCTTTGTTTCTGTATATAAGGCCGCCAGAGCTACATCGAATAAGACGCTGGCAGCCATGGTTATGTTATCTTATCTAACTTTCTTTTTTCACGGATTTGTAGACTCAACAATATTTAATAAACCCGCTGCACGAATTTTCTATATGCTGATGGCTTACGGAATGATGTCATGTTATGCTGTAACGAATAAGAATAATTCGCTGGATTTATTAAATCAATCATCCGTAAAAGAATAATGCAGACCGTAAAATGACAGTTTTATCAGGTGCTGATGCAATATAAAAAGAATCTTCTTCCAGTAAAAACTGGAGGGAGATTCTTTTTGTATTGTTAACGGGGCAGTCTTCCCAGTATAAAATGACCAACAATATTTGTTAAAAAGCGGTTTTCCTGAAGAATAACATGACGTAAAAGCTTATATACATGTCTTAACGGAAGATTATTCATATCATGAATATATGTATACAGGTCAGATTTATGCGTATCCGACAGGTGATTGTTTACGCTGTTAGCGGCGTAAACTTTTAATGCATATTTCATAATTTTTTCTTTAGATGGAGTTTTAGGCTCAGCAGAAACAGATTTAAAACCGCGGAGGCTGGCTATTGATTTCTCAGTGATGATTTTTGTAAGCAGGCGCTGACGATAGGCTAAGTAGGAAAGAAGAAGCAAACTCAATTGATCCTTTTCATAGCCTTCTTCCTTAAGGAAAGTGGTTAATTCTGTTCGCTGCAACTTATTTAATTTATGATCTTTTTGATCAATGAGGAGAGCTTTCAAAGCATCTACAGCTTCAAGAACGTTAATCATGGCAAGCATATCCGGGTCAGAAATAGAATAGTCCAGATGATGCTTCCAAGCGAGGTATTCTTGGTAAAAGGAGCAAGAATTTGCTGTCTGGGTCAAACTTCTATGCGGATGCTTTTCCCAATAATAATAAATATGATCAAGAGCGCGAGCACTTTTGATTTTTGAAGTAATACTGCTAATTTTCCGGTTTATGTCTACTCTGCTTGTACCAAAAGTAACCATGTCTAATTCCTTGACAGATTCTCTAAAAATCTTGACGATATTCTCAACAAGGTTATTTTCTACATAATCGTCTGCATCAATAAACAGAATATAATCTCCTGTAGCATGATCAAGTCCAGTGTTTCGAGCAGCACTTACACCACGGTTTTCGTGGCTGACATAGACGACTCTGTTATCTGTATTGGCATATTTCTTACAAAATTCATCAGACCTATCCGTTGAACCATCATTGACAAGAATGATTTCCAGATTGTTATAAGTTTGAGCAAAGATACTGTCCATACAGCGATCAAAAAATCTTTCTTTGGCGGATTGTATAATTAAGTTGAACACTTAAAAATCCATAGCGAACCCTTGTG
>ERZ825384.4417-NODE-4417-length-11147-cov-4.306076_pt1 | contig 11147 bp, 8 predicted proteins | sample MGYA00519931_ERZ825384 | MGnify/ENA primary metagenome ERZ825384 (study PRJEB31778, sample SAMEA3449200) | human gut metagenome | biome: human gut; feature: human-associated habitat; material: faeces | place: United Kingdom | collected 2010/2012 ...
TGCTGTTTGAGAACATCTCCGGCTGGTGGGAGGTGGCGCAGATCTGTGTCAGCGCCCTGCTGGGCATCTTCGGCATCGCCGCGGCCCTCAACGGCCACCTGTTCAAAAAGATCGGCTGGCCTCTGCGGATCCTGCTGGTGGTGGGCGGCCTGGGCATGATGATCCCCGGCACCGTCACCGACCTGGCGGGTCTGCTGCTGGTGGGCGCCATCGTCGCGTACCAATACCTGTCCAACAAGCGTGCCAGCGCTTCTGCGGCAGCGTAATAGTCCTCTCCGAAAGCAGAGAAAGCGTTCGGCTATGCCGGACGCTTTCTCTGCCGCTGTTTCCCGCGGCGTAAAATATTGCAAAATGCTTTGTGCAAAACGTCAACAACTTTGCAGGAAGGCATGCGCACCTGCGTGAAGATCCTAAAGAATATGCCAAAAAGAATTTTCTCCCATTTTCGGGAGATTTTTTTCTTTTTATACGAAAATAATTGCATAAAAAATTTTTTAAAAATACAAATAGGAACAAATACGCGGGAGAAAATGACAGAACTCTGTCAATCTTACATATAGAAGCGTTTTGCGGCGGAAAAAACAGGGGGAATAACGGTCTATTTGTACGAAAAAAGTTGTAGGCAAAATCACGGATGATTATCCATACTTTTTAAGACTACCTGAAAATTTGTATGAAAATTTGACGAGAAAATCAAAATTTTTTATAATGATAGACGGAACAAAAAGTGAATATCCCCTGTAACGAGGGGGAGGAAAGAGGAAAACACACATGGAAAAGTATCTGGTCCTTGCCACATTCGTTGGCTCCGTCATCGCGCTTTTGTTTGCGCTTTTCACGGGAAAACGGGTACTGCGCTTTGAGGAGGGAACCCCTCTGATGAGCAAGATCTCCCGTTCGATCCGCGAAGGCGCCAACGCCTACCTGCGGCGGCAGTACACCGTCGTCGGTATTTTCTTCGCCTGCATGATCGTGGTGCTGTGCATCATGGCTGCCTGCCATCTGCTGACCTGGTTCGTGCCCTTCGCATTTCTGACCGGCGGCTTTTTCTCCGGCCTCAGCGGCTTCGTGGGCATGCGCATCGCGACCAAGTCCAACTGCCGCACCGCCAACGCCTGCCGCGAGGGGCTGAACAAGGGCCTGCGGGTGGCCTTCTCCGCCGGTTCCGTCATGGGCTTCACCGTGGTGGGCTTGGGCCTGTTTGACATCTCCGTCTGGTTTGCCCTGCTGCGCTTTGTGTTCAAGCTGGAGGCCGCCGACATCACCAGCGCCATGCTGACCTTCGGCATGGGCGCCAGCTCCATGGCTCTGTTTGCCCGTGTGGGCGGCGGTATCTTCACCAAGGCCGCCGACGTGGGCGCGGATCTGGTGGGCAAGGTGGAGGCCGGCATCCCCGAGGACGATCCCCGCAACCCTGCCGTCATTGCCGACAACGTGGGCGACAACGTGGGTGACGTGGCCGGTATGGGCGCGGATCTGTACGAGTCCTACGTGGGCTCCATCATCTCCGCCTCCGCGCTGGGCGTGGCGGCCTTCTCCAATCAGGCGTTCAAGGCCATGGCTATCCCCATGGTCATGGCGGCCGTGGGCATCCTGTGCTCCATCATCGGCTCTTTCTTCGTTAAGACGGAAGAGAATGCCGACCAGCGCACCCTGCTGAAGGCGCTGTCCCGCGGCACCAATCTGTCCGCCATCCTCATCGCCGTCATTTCCTTCTTCCTGGTGTGGGCTCTGCTGGGGCTGGAGCACTGGGGACTGTACGTGGCCATCCTGTCCGGTCTGGTGGCCGGTGTGCTCATCGGCAAGGCCACCGAGTACTACACCTCCGATACCTATAAGCCCACTCAGGAGCTGAGCGGCAAGAGCCAGACCGGCTCCGCTACCATCATCATCGGCGGTCTGGGCCTGGGCATGCTGTCCACCGCGCTGCCCATCGTCATCGTGGCGGTGTGCATCCTGCTGGCATTCTTCCTGTCCGGCGGCGGTACCGACGCCAGCATGGGCCTGTACGGCATCGCGCTGGCCGCCGTAGGCATGCTGAGTACGCTGGGCATCACCCTGGCCACCGATGCCTACGGCCCTGTGGCCGACAACGCCGGCGGCATCGCCGAGATGGCCGGTCTGGACCCTGAGGTCCGCAAGCGTACCGATGCACTGGACTCTCTGGGCAACACCACCGCCGCCACCGGCAAGGGCTTCGCCATCGGCTCCGCCGCCCTGACGGCCCTGGCCCTTATGGCCTCCTATATTGAGAAGGTCAAGGAGGTGGGCGCGGCGGATGTCACATTCAACGACTTCTCCCTGATGAACCCGCTGGTGCTGACAGGCTTGTTCATTGGCGCCTGCCTGCCCTTTGTGTTTGCCGCTCTGACCATGAATTCCGTGGGACGCGCGGCCCAGAGCGTGGTGCTGGAGGTGCGCCGCCAGTTCCGCGAGATCGCCGGCCTCATGGAGGGCAAGGCTGACCCCGACTACGCTCGCTGCGTGGACCTGTGTACTAGGGCCAGTCTGAAGGAGATGGTGCTGCCCACCGTCATCGCGGTGGTAACGCCCATCGTCGTGGGCATGGTGCTGGGCTATAAGGGCGTCGTGGGCCTGCTGGCCGGCGCCACCGTTACCGGTTTTCTGATGGCCATCTACATGGCCAACGCCGGCGGCGCGTGGGACAATGCCAAGAAGTACATCGAGGCGGGCAACTTCGGCGGCAAGGGCGGCGACTGCCACAAGGCCGGCGTGGTGGGCGACACCGTGGGCGACCCCTTCAAGGACACCTCTGGCCCCGCCATCAACATTCTCATCAAGCTGCTGAGCATGGTGTCCATTGTGTTCGCCGGCCTGATCGTGAACTACTCCATCTTCTGAGATCCCTTGGCCTATGCCAGGCGATAGAGAACGCCGAAGCGCCCAGCCGAAAGGCTGGGCGCTCTGGTTTGCCGTATTGCGTTAAAGCAGTGTCTCTGCGCCGGCGGTGAACAGCGCGTCATTGATCTCCGGCAGCGTCAGGCTGTGGCTCAGGCCGAACAGCAGCACCGCGTCCCTCTTGTCCCGGGCGTACAGCGGCGCGTGGTGTGCCTGCTGCAAGAGACTCTGGGTTTCCTCTGTCGAGGCGCCCAGCCCGATACACAGACACAGCAGCCGGTCGCGGGAGGGGGTGCGCCGCCCAGAGAACACCTGGTGGAGATAGACCTCGCTGATGCCGGAGGCCTTGGCCAGCGCGGATTTGCTCATGTCCTGCTGGTCGAACAGCGCCTGCAGCCCGTGGGGCAGGTCGCCCTCGCGGAAGCAGGCGGAATTATCGGAGAGTACGCGGCTCAGATCGTTGGAGTCCATCAGCTCCTTCAAAAGCTGATCCGTATTCTTGCGTTTCATCACACATACCATCCTTATCTCTATGCTGCTTATCATTATAGTCAAAATTTGCCGAAAAGACAATATGCACGCTGCATAGTTGGCAAATTTCCTCATTTTTCTGCCCGCAGCTTTACAGATGGCGAGATTTCGGCTATACTGGTAAAAATCGCAAAGAAGGGGGGGACGGACATGTACGACGAGCTGCTGCGCGCCATGGAGCAGTATTTTGACGAGGTGAAGGTGCTGAAGCGGGGCGCCCGCGGCACGGTGACGCTGGTGCGCCACCGGCAGACGGGGCAGCGTTACGTGTTCCGCCGCTTCGACGGCGTCGCTGATGTCTACCGGCGGCTGCTGACCGTGTCCAGCCCTTACCTGCCGCGGGTGGAGGAGGTGGCCGAGTCCCACGGCCGCGTGGCTGCGCTGGAGGAGTATGTTCAGGGCGACACCCTGCTGTATCTGCTGGAGGGTGGGCTGCTGGACTGGCCCGAGGCCCGCAAGGTAGCCCGCGACCTGTGCGCGGCGCTGTGGGTGCTGCACAGCATGGGCGCGGTACACCGCGATGTCAAGGAGAGCAACGTCATCCTGCGGGGCGGTGAGGCGGTGCTCGTCGACTTTGACGCCTCCCGCATCATGAAGCCGGAGCTCCACAGCGACACGGTGATCCTGGGAACTACCGGCTATGCCGCGCCGGAGCAGTTCGGCCTGTCCCAGACCGATGGGCGGGCGGACATCTACTCTCTGGGCGTGCTGCTGAATGTGATGCTGACGGGACAGCACCCCTCCCGCCTGCTGGCGGAGGGCCATGCGGGGCGGATCGTCCGCCGCTGCACCATGATGAATCCGAATCAGCGGTTCCGCGATGTGCTGGAACTGCGGGACGCTTTGTGAGGTAGTTGTGGAGAATCGAAAGAAATGTATCAGATGCGGCGCGTTGCTGCCGCAGGAGGCGTCCTTCTGCCCCTGCTGCACTGCCAGCCAGCTGGCACGGGAGCCTATGTCCCCGCCCCGCAGCGAAAAGCGGCGCGGGGCGCTGGCCTGCGCGGTGCTGCTGGTGGTGCTGCTGGGAGCGGTACTGTGGGCGACCCTCGGCGGCCGCGCTGCCCAGACACCACCCCGGACCGACGGCGCCCAGACGCTGGAGCCCGCCGATCCAACGGAGCCTACCGGCCTTTCCGGCAACTACCAGAGCGACGGCTGCCAGACCTGGTACGACGGCGCAGATGGGCGGATGTACCACCTGTACGTCTGCTTCAGCCCTCAGTCTGACGGCGGAGGGCTTCCCGCCAGCCACCGCTCGGAGCTGCTTCCGGCCGACGCGTCCGGCACCAGCCCGCTCTGCCTGTTCGTGGAGGACGCGGAGGATCCCTCTCTGGACGTGCGGGAGGATTTCAGTGCCCTGCTGGCCTACCACACGGTGGAGGCCGTGGCTGCCGAGGGCAGCGATACCTGCACCATCCTGGGGGAGACGGATTCCTATTACAACGCGGGGGCCCTGCTGGCCCACGAGCATGAGGTCACCAGTGCCTGCACCTATAATGACATCATCTGGACGCTGCACATGAAGACCGGCGACAAGATCACCCTCCGCCAGGTGGAGGAGTGCAGCGAGAAGCAGCGCCGTACCGTCAGCTGGGAGGATACCCCCATGGACACCACGGCGGATCTGCAGGCGCTGCTGGACGATCTGACGCTGAATCTGAGCGCGGAGACGGAGCTGGTGGTGGAACTGCCCAGCGTGACCTACACGGAGCCGCTGACCATCCGCCGCGCCATGACGCTGCAGGCTCACGCGGACGGCACGGAGTTCACCGCCCCCATCACGGTGAACCATATGGCATACAGCGAGGTCACGGACATCCACGTAGTGCTGTTGGGCCTGCGCCTTTGCGGCGCGGGGGACATGACCGGTACCGGCGTCACCGCCAAGGCCCCTACTTACCTGAACAACTGCTGGATCACCAACTGGGATGTAGGCGCGCTGGCGGCGGACGGCGGCTGGATCTGGGTGGAGAAAAGCAGCTTCACCCGCAACGCCACGGCTCTGCGCATCGACACCACGGAGAGCTCCTCCTGGGGCGGTGATCTCCACGGCGGGAACTTTATCCGCAACGGTACGGCGCTGGATATCCAACGCATGCCCGGGGACTGGATGACCTACTACGTACACAACAGCACCTTTACCGACAACGACACAGTGATCACCGGCCCTCTGGCGGATCAAGTCCGGCTGGAGGACGGCAACTACGTGCAGCAGAGCACCTGAGCAAAAAAAGGACATCCGCCCTGTGCGGATGTCCTTTTTTTGCCCGCTCTGCCTCTGCTGCGCGATTTTTAGTCTGCCCCTTGTGCCGCGCCCCGCGGTATGATATACTTTAACCATTACCATACAACGATTATCATTGATCGGCGGACGGGCCCTGCGGTCTGCCGCCGCCGGAGAAATAAGGAAGGCGACATGGACGAAAGGGAAGAGATGACCGCGGAGGTCATGTACGGCAGCAAGACGAAACAGGCCTACGAGCTGATCAAACAGAAGATACTGATGCTGGAGTATGCCCCGGGTCAGCCCCTGCGGGAGCTGGAGCTCAGCGAGCAGCTTTCCATGAGCCGCACGCCCATCCGCGCCGCCATCGAGCGGCTGGTGGCGGACTGCTTCGTGGACGAGACGGCGGGCAAGCGCACCGTGGTGTCCGGCGTCTCGGTGGACAGCTTTGTGGAGCTGTACGAGGTCCGTGAGGCTATGGAGATGCTGTGCGTCTCGCTGGCGGCCTACGCCTGGCAGGACCACAGCCAGATCGACGCCGCCCGTGATCTGGTGGACCGCCAGTTTGAGCTGGCGACCCAGACACCGGTGGATTCCCAGGCTGTGCAGGCGGTGGACCGCGAGTTCCACCGTGCCCTGGCCCACCTGTCCGGCAACCGCCTGCTGGAGCGGGAGACAGTGTGGATCTACGACCTGTGCCTGCGCTACATCTTCTACTCCATGCACATGAACTGGTCCGCCCGCATCGCTCAGGAACACAGGGACATCCTGGGCGCCATCGAGCGCCGCGACAGCCAGCTGGCCCAGGCCCACGTCCGCAACCACCTGTCCAAGGTGAAGGACGCGGTACTGATGGGCCTCGCCAAGGGCTTTGACCCCTCGGTGGAGCTGCGGAACGCGCGGGAAGGCTATACCATCCGCCCCCACGGCGAGTGAGCGGCGGCATATACCGGCAAAAGGCGCCCCGCCGGACCGAAACGGTCTGGCGGGGCGCTTTTTTTATCTCCGACCGGCGCAGGTGGTGTGGGAGGTAAACCACAAGGGGGGACGCCGGCGCAGCGTATTTACAGCTCCTGATCGATCTGATGCAGGATGGAGATAGCCTTCTGCAGCACCTCCATGGAGGAGGCGTAGGACAGACGCACATAGCCTTCACCGTTGCGGCCGAAGGCGGTGCCCGGGATGGTGGCGAGACGGTACTTATCGATAGCGTAGGCGCAGAACTCATCGGCGGTCATGCCGGACTTCTTGATGTTCATGAAGATGTAGAACGCGCCCTCCGGCTTCTTGCAGCTGAAGTGCTGCATCTTGTTGATCTCCTCCACCAGATAGTCGCGGCGGCGCTTGAACTCCTGCCGCATCCGCTCAATAGAGCCGTCCTCCTCCAGCAGGCCCGCCACACCGGCGTACTGCACGAAGGTAGTGGCGCCGGCGGTCATGTAGAAGGACAGCCGGTTCATAGGCTCGATCATGTTCTCCGGCGCGGCGATGTAGCCCAGACGCCAGCCGGTCATGGCCATACTCTTGGAGAAGCCGTTGAGCATGATGGAGCGCTCTTTCATGCCGGGCAGAGAGGCGATGCTCACCAGCTCCTGCTCATCATCGTATACAAAGCGGTCGTAGATCTCGTCGCTGAGCACCAGCAGATCGTGCTCCCTGGCGATGGCGGCGATGGCCTCCAACGAGGCGCGGCTCAGCACGCCGCCGGTGGGGTTGCTGGGGGAGACGATGACCAGCATCTTCGTCTTGTCGGTGATGAGGGAGCGGATCTGGTCCACATCCACCTGATAGTCGTTCTCCTCCAGCAGGTCGTACTTCTTGATGACGGCCCCCGCGATGTTGGGGATCTCGGAATAGGTCAGATACACGGGATCGGGTACCAGCACCTCATCCCCGGGATTCAGGGTGCTCAGCAGCGCCACGAACATACCCTGCGCTACACCGGTGGTGACGGAGATCTCGCTGGGCGTGTAGTGCAGACCGTTCTCCTTTTCCAGCTTCTGGCAGACAGCCTTCTTCAGTTCCTGAATGCCGGAACCATCGGTATAGCGGGTCTTGCCCTCGTCCAGCGCCTTCTTGCAGGCATCGATGATGTACTGGGGCGTGTCAAAATCGGGCTGGCCCAGAGTCAGGGCGGTGACGGGGATGCCCTGCGCCGCCAGCTCGGCGCACTTGCCGAACACCACGCGGGTGCCGGATACATGCAGATTTTCCAGCCGATGTGCCTGTTTGAATTCCATAAAATGCTCCTCCTTCAGTTCTCGTTACTTCTGTACGTTGTTGCCGCCCGGTACAAAGACGCACTTGTCGTAGTTGCCGGTGAAATAGTTCCGGATGTCGGCGCAGCACTGGAGCCGGCCATCCCGCGCGGACTCCTGGGAATAGAACGCCACGTGGGGCGTCAGGATCACGTTGTCCCGATTGGCCAGGGGGTGGGTATTCAGGTCGGGGTACTCGTCGGTGAGCACGTCCAGATAGGCGTAGGAGATCTTGCCGCTGTCGATGGCGTCGATCATCTCCTGCTCTACCACCACGCCGCCGCGGGCGGAGTTGATGAACACCAGATGGTCGGGGATCTCGTCAAACAGCTCCTTGCCGATGAGGTGCTCCGTGCCCTCGATCAGAGGCACGTGGAGGCTGATGTAGTCGGACTCGCGGAACAGGGTCTTCATATCCACCATGGTGACGCCGTACTGGTCGCCGACAGACTGGTCAATATAGGGGTCTGCCGCCAGAATGCGCACACCGAAGCCGGACAGGTTCTTGGCCACCAGACGGGCGATCTGGCCGAAGCCTGCCAGACCAACGGTCTCCGCGTTGAAACGGTGAATGTCGGGGCATACGGAGTAGTCCCACTTTTTGTCCCGCCGCACACTGCGGTCGTAGGCGAACAGCCGCTTGTTGTGGGCCAGGATGCAGGCCGTCACGTAGTCTGCCACATCAATGGAGAAGGCACTGCGCAGGTGGGTGACGGAGATGCCGCGGGCCTTGGCGGCCTCCAGATCCACATAATTGTATCCCATACTCTTGCAGGCGATGAGCTTCAGCTTGGGCAGGGAGTTGATGACCCGTGCGGTCAGCGGCTCGAAGATGCCCATGACGGCGTCGGCGTCCTGGCAATACTTGATGACATCGTCCTCGGTGGAGCAGACGTGCTCCTCCACCTCGCACACGCCCTTCAGCGCTTCCTGCTCCAGTCCGAGGCCGTCTTTATAATTGAACATGCGCACAGCTTTGTACATACCAAAACCCTCCAGAACAAAAAATTGGATACAATGATTATAGTGGCGGCGTACAGCTCCGTCAAGCTGTGAAAACCAACATATGGCGATCCTGCGATTTCGTTTCAAGAAACTATTTTCGTGAAAATCGTGCAGTAAAAGTCGTGTGGCGCGATACTTTTGGAACATTGAAGCGTAAAAATGAAAAATGCGTGATTAGCAATTTTTTAACAAGCTCACAAAAGAATACAAAACTTTTGGTGCTAAACGCCAAAAATGGCCGCTCCATATTGCATACAATTGTTGACGATGCTATAATGACGCCAATGTCACTGCTGCATAGGAGGTTTATATGAAGCAGACCGATCTGATTCTGAAAAACGGCGTGATATACACCATGGCCCGGGAGGGCGACGTGGTGGAGGCATTGGCCGTGCGTGACGGTAAGATTGTATACACGGGCACCACGGAGGAGGTGCTGGCTGCCTGCGAAGCGCCGCAGGTGGTGGACCTGGCGGGCAAGACCATGCTCCCGGGCATGGGCGATTCCCACCTCCACTTCTTTGCCTACTGTCAGACCCATACCACCGTGGATCTGGGCGGCTGTACCAGCAAGGCAGAGGCCATCGGCAAGCTGGCTGCCCGGGCGGCGGAGACCCCCAAGGGCCAGTGGATCAAAGGCTCCAACTTCGACGAGTCCAAGTGGGACGCCGACAATGACCACCTTCCCACCAAAGCAGATCTGGATCTGGTGAGTCCGGACCACCCCGTGATGATGAAGCGCGTGTGTCTGCATACCGCCGTGGCCAACACCGCGGCGCTGGCCGCCGCCGGTATCGGCAAGGGCTATGAATTCGGCCCCGGCGGTCTGGTGGAGCTGGACGCGGACGGCATGCCCAACGGCATCCTGCGGGAGCAGGCCACCAAGATCTTCGACGAGCTGATCCCCGACCCCGCCAAGATCCCCGAGGTCAAGGAGAAGATCATGCGCGAGGCGCTGGCGGAGGCCTCCAGTCAGGGCCTTACCACCGTTCACACCTACGCCGCGGACATCTGGAAGTACACTGAGGATCCCGAGGACTACCTGCTTCTGGACCGCAAGGGGCAGCTGCCCCTGCGTGTGGTGATCTATCTGGATACCCTCTATCAGAAGCCCTACCTGACCCGCAGGGAGATGGACGATCCCTATCACAAGGTGTGCTACGGCGGCCACAAGATCTTCTCCGATGGCTCGCTGGGCTCCCGCTCCGCCAAGCTGCTGGCGCCGTACAGCGATGCGCCCGATACCGATGGCATCCTGGTCCAGGGCCAGCAGGAGCTGAACGAGCACATGCTCAAAGCCTATGAGATGGGACTCCAGCCTGCCACCCACTGCATCGGCGACAAGGGTCTGGACTGCGTGCTCACCGCCATCGAGTACACACTGGAGAAGAGCCGTGAGCACGGCATGACAGCCCGTGAGCAGGCGGACCGCGACCCGTTCCGCATTATCCACGCCCAGATGGCCACCGACGACATGATCCGCCGCATGCAGAAGCTGCCGGTGGTGCTGGATCTGCAGCCGGTTTTTCTGGAGACGGATATGCACTGGGCTGTGGAGCGCATCGGCCCTGAGCGGGCGGCGTACAGCTACCGCTGGGAGACGTACCGCAAGGCCGGACTGATCCTCACCGGCGGCTCCGACTGCCCCGTGGAGCCCTTCTCTCCATGGCTGAACATCTACACCGCCGTGGCCCGCAAGGACTTCCACCGCTGCCCCGAGGGCGGCTACCAGCCGGAGGAAAAGATGAGCGTCTACGACGCTGTATGCATGTTCACCAAGAACCTGCATTACGCCGCCGGACAGGATGCGGTGCTGGGCACGCTGGAGCCCGGCAAGTTCGCTGACATGGTAGTCATCGACCGCGACATTTTCAAGATCCCCGCCGACGAGATCATGGATATCCAGGTGGAAAAGACGTATCTGGCCGGCCGCGAAGTATACAGCAAATAAAAAAGGAGACAGCATATGAAACTGGATTGCTTTGAGGAGGTCAAGCGCCTCACTTCCGAGATGGTAGCCATCCCCAGCATCAACAAAGAACCCCATGGCGAGACGGCGGTGGCCCGCTACGTGTACAACTATTTCATGGATCTGCCCTATTTCAAGGCCCATCCGGAGCAGGTGATCTGCTTCCAGACCAAGGACGACTTTGTGGAGCGCCACTCCACCCTGGCTTACGTCAAGGGCACCAAGGGTACCTCCAACCGCACCGTGATCCTCATCGGCCACATCGACACCGTGGGCGTGGACGATTTCGGCACCATCCGCG
>ERZ825384.4418-NODE-4418-length-11144-cov-12.431779_pt1 | contig 11144 bp, 12 predicted proteins | sample MGYA00519931_ERZ825384 | MGnify/ENA primary metagenome ERZ825384 (study PRJEB31778, sample SAMEA3449200) | human gut metagenome | biome: human gut; feature: human-associated habitat; material: faeces | place: United Kingdom | collected 2010/2012 ...
CCGGGCCGTCCCGTGGGTCAAAGCTGATGATGTAGTGGTGGCTCTTTACGTCCTCCCGTTTCTGGTTCTTGCCGTAGCGGAGATTGGAGCGCATACAGGCAACGGCAAAATCCTCCCCGCCACAATTCAGAGAGGATATGCGGTAGTCTACCCTCGGTATGAGCCGCCCGTCTGCGTCAAGGGTGGGCTTCATGGTAAACTCGTCATGCTCGAATGTGAGGTATTTTTCAGCGTCCCCGTAGTTGGCATTTTTAGAGCTGATATGTTTGAGTATCGCCAACGGCTTCACCTACTTTCTGCAAGACTTCAAACTTCAAGGCGGCAAGGTCGGCGGCGGCTCCCCGCACTTCCTTTTCCAGCCCCCGGTAGGGGCTTCCGTATTCGTTCAGGCTCCGGGCAATCTGGTTTAAGTTGCCGCCGATTTTCCCGTACTCTGCCGTGAGCTTGGAGAGGGCGGCAAGCAGCCCGTCATTGACCGGGGAAACGGTGACAATGGGGCGTATGGTCGCTTTCCGTATGGCTTGCCGGATAAACTCGGACTGGCTGATTTCATAAGCCGCCAGCCGCCCGGTGAAGTCGGCGTATTCTTCATCGGTCATGCGGGTCTTTACCACATGACGGCGGTGGGGCGTATTGTATTTCTTTCGCATGGTCTGTGACCTCCTTTCTCGCCCGACAGGGCGCATAGCAGGGTTTGGGGAAGGCACTCCCCAACAAGATTCCCGCAGGGGCAAAAATAAGCGGAGAGCGAATTTTGGCACCTCGGTAGAATCTTGCTCTAAGAAACTGCCGCTTTCCTCTACGGCTGACTTTGCGGCAATCCGCAGGGGGCGGCTTGGCTTGTTTCCGTCAATATAGCGATTGCGGTGGCGTGTCCTGCCCGCTGTGGTTTTGCTTTCTTCTACGGACGGAAATGGAAAATGCCAAACGCTCCCTTGGATTTCTTCATCACTACTACGGTAGCCCCATACCTTTCTTCCAAATGGCTGCGGTATTCTTTTCATCACTACTACGGTACGCAAGACCGTTTTGGGCAAATTTCCCCGTCACTTTCTACAACAACAGGAATGTGCGGTCTGCCAAAAATGGGCGCAAAAAAAAACGCCACGGACTTTCAAAAAATCTGTGGCGTTGCAGCTTGGTCGATATTCAATTTTCATTTCCATAATGTGAGGGGAGCGACAGCACTTTAGTCTGTCGCTCCCTTGATTACCCATCAGCGGAAACAGGCAGGGCTGTCAACGGCGGCGCATTTATGCGCCGTTCATCTTGACCGTTGACTGCTCCGGCTGATTCCGCTATTTGTTGTGGGATTACAGCTACATTCAAATCTTTTGCGCTGATTAGTGTTTCTTGTTTGCATTTCGGACAGAACAGAGGGAAATTTTCAAGTATTGTATCGGGGCGTATCTTTGTTCGTGTTTTATTTCCACAAATAGGGCAAAGCACCCACCTATCAGGCGATTTAATCATTTTAATTTTCATTATTTAAGGAAAGAAATGTAAATTGTGAAGTTATCGGGAATGTAGCTGATACTCAATCCCTTTTCGCCATTTGACAAAAGCGTACCGATAGAAACATAGTCCTGTCCCTCAATTTCTTCCGACACTTCCTCTATTATAGAAAACCCCTCTTGCTTCAAAAGCTCTAAATAGTCGTTATAGTCGGTTTCGCTTATATCCACAATACTGATACTGCAATTCTCATGTTCCGTATCAAGCATAGCCCAACCGACCGTACCGGACGGGACGGGAAGCCCCTCGGTGTATTCATTCACAGGCCATACACCCGCGTCAAGCATGGTATTGCTTTCTGTTTGTGTATTGCTTGGATTATCCGCAGCGGACGGCGTATCTTGATTGGAACAGGCAGCCAAAGAAAGCATAAGTAAAATAGCGATTATTGAAACAAATTTTTTCATAGCTACCTCCTGTTTTTGCGGACGGTTCGGATAATCTGAATGATTGCGATTGTAACCGCGATTACACCGACTGCCAAAATGATTTGTGAAGCGTCAAATCCAAAAGCTCCCTCAACTTGAATGTTTGTCATTGCGTCTGCTTGTCCGATTGCCCCGTCCGGCACTTTCCCGGATTGGGTAGTGGCGTAAATCACAAACGCTGCAACGGCAACGACAAGGGCTGCAACGCTCGAAATAATCCCTTTCCGTTTCTGCGGTGCTGCGCTGTCAATGCCTAACTGCTCGGCGGTATTCTCTGCAAACTCTTTGGGAGTGCCTAACCGTTCGATTACCTGTTGTTCCGTTTCGCCATGCTCCAACGCAGAAGCAAAGACTTCATTCAGATCACGCACGACCTCTTTTTTTGCTTTGCGTGTTAAACTCAATTCCTTTTCCACTTGCTTAATGTATTGCTCTTTCATTCTGATACCTCCGCTGTTTGATAGGTGGCAATAAAGCCATTTACACAACTTTCATAGCTCGCCCAAAATAAAATCAGCTCGTCTAATACCTCTCTGCCCTTATGGGTAAGGGAGTAGTATTTTTTTGATCCGCCATTTGCCGCTGCCGGGGCTAATCGGCATTGGATTAACTCGGCTTCCTGCAAACGATACAGAATAGGGTAAATCGTTCCCTCTTTTGCATAGCCCAAAACGGACGCGCTGTTATTTAGCTCTGTAATGATTTCATAGCCGTAGGTTTCTTTGCGTCCGATCAAGCACAAAAGTATCATTTCAAGAGAGCCTTTTTTGAATTGCTGCACATACCTGTTATCCATACTCTCTACCTCACTTTAGTTTTGCTATTTAGCGTTCCTAAATAGCAAAACATATTATAACTCCCGGAGGTGTTCAAGTCAATAGAGTTTATAGAAATGTTACAAATGCTTTTTAGACTTTACCCTATAATTTGCCTTGCTCGGAATAGCGGCGGGGCTGACTGTCCTTGTCCTGTTTTGTTGTGCTTCTTTATTAACCATGAGCAATTGGCCGCGGGGTTGTCCTGGCCGTAGCCTTCCAGAAGGTTGATGCCGCCCCACACGCAAAGGCCGCCGCCCAGGGCGATGACCAGGGTCTGCAATACATCGATGGCACTGTTGAAGAACTCCATAAATCATATTTCCTTTCGTTTTGTAGAATTGTTGTTGTCGGGTTCGTCTATCAGGTCTTTTGCGCTCAATTCGTACATATCGAAAGGCTCGTCCGGCTTCACGATGGCCGGTCTGCGCTTCATGTACCGTTCTACGTCAAAGACGTTCTTCTTGTCGGCGTCGGACAGGTATTTGTAGCGGGGGTGCTTTGTCAGGTCATACTTGTCGCTGAAAAACGGGCGCACGCCCCGAAGCTGCAAAATACACTTGCCGCCGTCCATGACCGCAATTTCGTCCTGGGTCATCAACTCCTTTCCTAATTTCTGATAACTGAGGCCGTGAGAGGTCTGCGCGCCGCGATTTTCGGACTGGCTCAGGCTGTCGATGGTCTCCTTGCCCAGCAGCTCCGAGATTTCTTTCAGCGTTGACTTCTCCTTGCCTCCCAAAAACAAGGTGACGTCGCAGTTGCCGACAATGGTATCTGCCGCGTCCTTGTAGATGGTCTTTAACTGGCTTTGCGACTGCAAAATAATAGAAGCCGATATCTCACGGCTTCGGATGGTGGCGATCAGCTTGTCAAAGTTGGGGATCTGGCCGATGTTGGCAAACTCGTCCAGAAGGCACCGCACATGGACAGGCAGCCGCCCGTTATAGAGATCGTCCGCCTTGTCGCAGAGCAGATTGAAAAGCTGGCTTTGCAGCATGGCGATGACGAAATTGAAGGTGGTATCGGTATCGCTCATAATGAGGAACAGTGCCGTTTTCCGGTCGCCCATCGTGTCAAGCTCCAATTCGTCCTCCGTCATAATGTCCCGCAGCTCCTTGATATCGAAGGGAGACAGGCGGGCGCCGCAGCTCACCAAAATACTTTTGAGAGTTTTGCCGGCCGCCATTTTGAATTTGACATATTGCTTGACGGCGAAGTGCTCCGGCTGCGCCTGCGCCAGCTCGTCAAAGAGGATATCCACGGGGCTTTTATAGGTTTCGTCGTCCTCTCTGGCCTCGCAGGCGTTGATGAGCTCCAGCAGGGTGATGAAGTTTTTCTCCTCCGGCTCCGCCTCATACCAGATGTAGCCGATCAGGGCGCAGTATAAAAGCCGCTCGGCCTTGATCCAAAAATCTTCGGAGGATTTTTCACCGTCGCCCTTCGTGTTGGCGATGATGACATTGACCAGCTTGAGGATATCCTTCTCGGAGCGCACATAGGCCAGCGGGTTATATTTCATGCTCTTGGAAAAGTTGATGGTGTTCAGGACCTTGATGCGGTATGGCTCATAGATGACCTTGCCGCGCTTATCCCGCACCGGCTTTCCGTTCTCGTCCCGCTTCGGCCCGCCGTGCGCCAGGAGCTTTCCCGTCTCCCGAAGGAGCTGCCCTTTGGGATCGGTGACCACATAGGAGCTGTGCATTTGGAGCAGGGACGGCTTGACAAAGAACCTTGTCTTGCCGCTGCCGGAGCCGCCGATGACGAGGATGTTTTTATTTCTCGCCGTTTTCGGATCCTTCGGGCGGCTGGTCATGGTGAGGCTTTCCGTCCGGGTCAGAGGGATGTTCCAATCGGGAACGGGGTCTATGTAGGGCGCGATATCCTCCGGCCGGCCCCATCGGGCCGATCCGTACTCAACGCCACGGCGATATTTCTTCGCGTTTTTCGCTTTCAGGTACACCGCCAGCCGGACAAGCGCCGCCCCGGCCACGCCCAGCAGCAGGTCCAAAGGGTGCAGGCTGATCCAGAGGGAGGCAAAGGCCTCGGTGAAGCCCTGGGCGATACAAAGCAGCTTTTCCGAAGCGTCCGCCCCCGGTGAGAGCCGGACCGCCTGGCAGAGCTTGTCAAAGAGCCAGGCGAACAGCAGATACGGAAGGTTCGGCAGCAGGACCTTTTTCAGCTTTCCCGTCATCGTTCCAGCCCCCGATCCCTGTTTTTGATCTTCTCGCCCCGCTCCAGATCCTGCCGCTTCGCCTGCTCCTTCGCCTTGGTCAGCCGCCTGCGGATGGAGGGCTTTTTCTCCTTCGCCAGATTCTTTGCGGAGAACTCGCGGAAGGCCGCCGTCACCGCGTCGGCGTCCCTGCCCTTGAAGAACACCAGGTACCGGGGGATCTCCCCGGTGGTATCTTTTTTCAGGGCAAAGTCGATGCCGTACTTCTTCGCCGTGGCGGAGAACGCCTTGATATTCTGGTCCGTGATCTCAATGTTGGAAACGCCGGTGTTGTGCTTCATAAGCTGCCGGATGGTCTGCTTGCCGTGCCGGAGTTGCGGATCATTCTTGTGTTTTTCCATATCCGCCAGCACCTTCTTCATGGCCTGCTGCAAGAGCTGGGCGGTCATTTTACCGGTCTCCACACAAAGCGCAAGGGTTTTCTGCGTGATTTCTTCCTGCAAGGCGTTCACCTCCGATCTCCGCTGCCGTACAGGTCATGGCTGACAAGGGATGTGTAGTAGCTGTCCATTGTGACCGGCGCGTTATACAGCGCCGCCAGCAGATATTTCTTGATATTGCGGACATAGGTGGTGTTCTCCCGCATCCGTTCCAGCACATACTCGATGTGGGAGCTGCCGATCTTCAAGAACCGGGACTTCACCACCTCGGCGGGGTAGTCGTCCCCGGCGATACGGATCATCTTGCGGTTGGAGCAGACGGTATCCACCATGAGCTCCACCAGCTCATCCAGACGGTCCCTGTCCAGCTTTTCATCCTGGGTGAGGATATCGTAGTCGATATTCTCCAAAATGATCTCCCGGTAGCTCTCACGCTCCCGCATCCTGTCCTGTCCGATCCTGCCTTTTTCTCTGGGGGTAGGGGGACTTGATGGGATAGGACTTGATCCTTGCGTAATTGATAATTCTTTATTTTGTTCTTTAGTATTTAATTGGGCGGGGTTCTCCTGAATTGGGGCATCCAACATTGGCTTCACCTGTATTGGATTTTCCCGTATAGGTTTTTCCCGGATAGGCGCGGGCGTCTGTGCCGGTTCCTTCGGCTGCTCCAGGATGGTGTACTCGATGGAGCCAAGCTGCCCGTTCTCGTTGCGGACGCGCGCCCGGACGAGATAGCCGTGCGCCTCCAGCTCCCGGATCCCGCCGCTGATGCTGTCGATGCCGTCCTTGCAGATGCGGGCAAGCCCCTTCATGGTGTAGTCCCAGTCCTCCGGCAGCGACAGCATGAGGGACAGCAGCCCCTTCGCTTTCAGGGACAGCGACCTGTCCCGCAGGTGGTAGTTGGACATGACCGTGTAATCTCTGGTCTTTTCGATGCGGAAAACTGCCATATCCGGCGCCTCCTTTCTCTGGTTTTGAAAAGTGTTGATTTTGGCGCAAAAAAGCCCCTGTCCTGCCTCTCGGACGCTTCCCATGGGAAAACACCCGCGCCGCCCTTCAAGCGGCGCTCTGAGAGGAAAAAACAGAGGTTTTCGCACCCTAATTGATACATTTTTCGGGTGGGTATAGGTACGGATATGAAAAAACGCCATAGGGCAGCTGCCTATGGCGCGGGGACAGGAAAAGGGCGCTGATGTGAAAATCAGCGCCCTTCGTGCCTGTCAGTATGAGATTTTTTGACTTCGTACCGTGTTCCCTGCCTTTGAAAACATTGATTTTACTGACTTTCTTATGTTTTCTTATTAGGAGGCGAGGGACCGGCGGCTCCCTTTTTTACTAAGTGACGGATCCGTCACCTGAAAGTCACCGCCGTGTCACCTTGACAAAATAGAATGGGGGTGTAAAAAGCGAAAGGAGTATCCCGATATGGAGATTTTGAGAGTGGAAAACCTGACAAAGGTTTATGGCAAGGGCGAGAACGAGGTGCGGGCACTGGACGGCGTTTCCTTTTCGGTGGAGAAGGGAGCGTTTGTTGCCGTGATCGGCCCCTCCGGCTCGGGCAAATCCACACTGCTTCACATCCTCGGCGGCGTAGACCGGCCTACGGGCGGCAAGGTATTGATGGACGGCAAGGATGTGTACGCGCAGGACGAGGAACAGCTTGCTATCTTCCGCCGCCGTCAGGTGGGACTGATCTATCAGTTTTACAATCTCATTCCGGTGCTCAATGTCACGGAAAACATCACGCTCCCCGTACTTATGGACGGGCAGAAGGTCAATCAAAATCGACTGGCTGAGCTGATGACCACTCTGAAGCTTACCGGCCGGGAGAACCACCTGCCGAACCAACTCTCCGGCGGCCAGCAGCAGCGGGTGTCCATCGGCCGGGCTCTGATGAATGCGCCTGCGGTGGTGCTTGCCGATGAGCCCACCGGAAATCTTGACTCCAAAAGCAGCCGGGAGATCGTGGAACTGCTGAAGGTTTCCAACGAAAAATACGGGCAGACCCTCCTTGTCATCACCCACGACGAGAGCATCGCACTGCAGGCGGATCGAATCCTTTCCATTGAGGACGGGAAAATCACCAGAGACGAGGTGATCCGCAGATGAATGTTTTCAACAAGGTAACCTTAGAGAGCCTGAAGAAAAACAGGACGAGAACCATCGTCACGATCATCGGCATTATGCTCTCGGCGGCGATGATCTGTGCGTCCACGACCCTTGTCTCCAGTATGCAGAATTTCGTGCTGCGTTGTGCGATCCACATCGACGGGGACTGGTACGGAGCGGTTTATGACGCCGCATATAAGGACTATGAGGACATCCGCGATTCCGACAGGGTTTCCTCCGCAGCCTACGCGCAGGTTCTGGGTTACGCGAAGATCGACAGCGCCAACGAGCGCAAGCCCTATCTGTATGTGCTTGGCGGCGATGTGGCCTCCGGCTATTTTAAGACAATGCCGGTGCATCTCATTTTAGGTACGCTGCCGAAGGACTCCACGGAAATTATTCTGCCGGAGCACCTGACATCAAACGGCAAGGTGAATTATAAGCTCGGCGACACCGTCACGCTTGACGTGGGGGACAGGACACTTGACGGCCGGAGGCTGGGACAGGACACGCCCGTATACACCTATGACAGCGAAACGCAGGTGGAGATTATGAGCGGCGAAAGGCTCGAAAACACCGAACCAAGAACCTATACGGTGGTCGGTATCTATGAAAGGCCTACCTTTGAGGACTATTCCGCGCCCGGGTACACAGCACTTACGGCAGCGGACACCAAATCCGCCGATCAGTCTCTGATCCATTGTTATTTCAAACTGCACAAGCCCGCCGGGGTGTATGACTTCATGAAGGAAATGGGCTATACGCAAGAGTATCGCTATGCCTACAATACAAAGGTCCTGCTGTATTCCGGCACGGCTCCGTTCGATTCCTTCCTTACCGCGTTTTACAGTCTTGCCGCCATCATCATCGCACTGATCGTGTTCGGCTCTGTATCGCTCATCTATAACGCATTCTCCATTTCTGTTTCGGAGCGGACAAGGCAATTCGGCCTGCTGTCCTCGGTGGGCGCCACCAGAAAGCAGCTTCGAAGAATGGTGCTGTTTGAGGCGCTGGCGGTCAGCATTGTCGGCATCCCACTGGGCATTCTGGTGGGTATCGGCGGTATCGGCATAACTCTCCTCCTGATCGGAGATAAATTTTTCTCCATTGTCCGTGTGGACATTCCCATGCGGCTCTGTGTTTCGTGGCAGGCTGTCGTCATTGCTGCGGTCATTGCACTTGTCACGGTTCTGATCTCGGCATGGATTCCCTCAAAAAGGGCAACCAGAGTTTCCGCCGTGGAGGCGATCCGCCAGAGCATGGACATCAAGGTAAGCGGCAGACCCGTCCGAACCTCGAAGCTTGCCTACAAGCTGTTCGGACTCCCCGGCGTCCTTGCCGGCAAGCACTATAAGCGCAACCGGAAAAAATACAGAACCACCGTCGTCAGCCTCTTTATGAGCATCGTCCTCTTTGTTTCTGCGGCGGCCTTCACCGACTACATGATGGAATCCGCCGAGGGAGGGCTGGCCTCCGATCAATTCGACCTGATCTATGCGGCAGAGTCAGACGCTTCCTCCGCCATGAGGCCAGATGCGCTTCTGGAACTGCTTTTCTCCGAGCAGAATGTCACCGGCGGTACCTATACCAAGAAGCAGTTTTTGCAGGGCGACATCTCCCGCGAATATGTCACGGCAATGTATGCCGACCGTTTTGCCGACTTCGGCATGGAGCGTGAGGACGCAGCGCCGAAGGAGCTTGGCATCTCCGGTTATCTGTACTTCGTTGCGGACGCCGAGTTCAACAGGTTACTGGAAAAGTACAACCTGAAGGAAGCGGATTACTATGACCGGGACAAGCCCCTGGGCATTGCCCTGGATCGCAACATTGAGCTTGACCGCCGGCTTGAAAAGTATGTCACGCTGGACACGCTCAAGGGCGATGGGTGCGTGATCGAAGGTCTTTACTATGTAGAGATCGACGGATATTACAGAAAAGACAGCCGGATCGATGAGAACGGCAACAAGGTCGCCCTCTATCAAAACAGAGACAATGAGAACGACATCATCGAGCTGCCCTACGAGGAATCCTTTGCAAAATACACGCTGCGGTCCGAAAAAACCATTGAGGAAGCTCCGTTCTTTGTCAGCCGCAGCACGCCGGTGGCCATCAATATGATCTATCCGTACAGCATGCTGGAGAGCGTGATTCCCGAGGCGGCGCTGAATCAATTCCGCAATACAGAGTATTTCCTCACCTCGAGCAATCACACCGCGAGCTTTGAAAATCTGGCGACCGTGCTGACGGAAAACGGTCTCAGCAGTCGGCAGCTTTTCGACTACGCCGCAAACGCCGAGACAAACCGGAATGTTGTGACCATTATCCGAGTATTTGCCTACGGCTTTATCGTGCTGATCTCCCTGATTGCCGCGGCCAATGTGTTCAATACGATCTCCACGAATATCAGCCTGCGCCGTCGGGAGTTTGCCATGCTGAAATCGGTGGGCATGACGCAGAAGGGCTTTCGCAGGATGATGAATTACGAGTGCCTGCTGTACGGCTCCAAGGCACTGCTTCTCGGTTTGCCGGTGTCCTGCGGCATTACATATCTCATCTACCGCGCAGTCACAACGGCCTATGAAACCTCCTTCCATCTACCGTGGGCAGCCATCGGCATCGCCGTACTGAGCGTGTTTCTGGTCGTATTCGCCACCATGATGTATTCAATGAGCAAAGTAAAAAAGGACAATCCCATCGACGCTTTGAAAAATGAGAATCTGTAAGGAGGAAAAGAAAATGTATAACCATGAAGCACCCGCACATAGGAAACTCATCTTGAAATCCCTGCCGATCTGCTGGCTGATCATTCTCGGCGGATACCTTTTGATTCGGATGGCCTTTCTTGTATGTGGGCTGCAGCTGCACCTGACCGCGCAGGGCATCTGCCTTGCGCTGCTGCCGTACTGCTTCGGGGCGCTGTATCTATGGAGGTGCTGCAAGAATCGGGAACCGCTGTTTTACGCGCTTGGCATTCTGCTCCCGGCTATTGTCGAGAAGCTGACGCTGTATTTCCTCGGAGCGTATCTATGCGGGGTCAGTCCGTTCCGTGTCACGGCAGTCATGGAGGCAATTGGAACGGTCGAACCGTATGCGGTACTCTTTACACGGATTCCCATGCGGTACGCAATCAACCTGCTGTTCTTTAACTGGGCATACATTCTTTGCGGCATCGCCTTCTCTGCACTCTGCTTTTTGGGCTTGTCCCTCCTGCAAAAGCGGACGGAGGATGAATTATAAGCAAGATGTAGGGCGGCAGAATGTTATCCTGTGTCTGATTGCCTTTCCTGTAATCAATACTACTTGCAGGCTTAGCTGCGGCTTGATGATCGCCACTATTTGTAATAACTTCGTTTCCGCCTTCGTCTGGGGCGTATGTTTCTCTAAAGTTCAATCTTTCAAAGGCGAGAACGGATGCAAGGTGCTTATTTCCGTAATCAGCATTGCTCTGCAGACCCTGAATATATTGCTTTAAGCATGAGATAGCCGCCCGACAGCGAAAACTGCCGAGCGGCAGTCTTGCAATATGGATAAGATAAGCAGTTAACTCTAATTTTTTGAACTAACACTCCCGTTGTTTGTTGAATGGGATGTACAATTCCGGGCTTGCTTAGCGAAGGCATAATATGCTATACTGTGCTACATAAGAGAGGTGAAGCAAATGACCTTT
>ERZ825384.4419-NODE-4419-length-11143-cov-3.608496_pt1 | contig 11143 bp, 10 predicted proteins | sample MGYA00519931_ERZ825384 | MGnify/ENA primary metagenome ERZ825384 (study PRJEB31778, sample SAMEA3449200) | human gut metagenome | biome: human gut; feature: human-associated habitat; material: faeces | place: United Kingdom | collected 2010/2012 ...
GCGCTGGTGGACAAGGATTTTCTGGCCGTGGCCTTTGACTCCGGCGGCGTCACCACCGGCCCCATGACCGTGCCCTTTATCATGGCGCTGGGCGTGGGCGTATCCTCCATCCGCAGCGATAGCCACGCGCAGACGGACAGCTTTGGCCTGGTCGCGCTGTGCTCCATTGGGCCGATCCTAGCCGTGATGCTGCTGGGCTTTATTTATCGCGGCAGCGCGGACGGCACGGCCGCCATGGTGCTGAGCAATTATCAGGATACGGTGGAGCTGGGGCATAACTACATTGCGTCCCTGCCTGCATATCTAAAGGAAGTTGTCATTGCGCTTTTGCCAATCGTTGCCTTTTTTCTGGTGTTCCAGGTGGTTTCCCTGCGCCTGCGCCGCCTGCCCTTCATGCGCATTCTGGTGGGCCTGGTGTGGACGTGCGTAGGCCTGGTGCTGTTCCTGACGGGCGTGAACGTGGGCTTTTCCTCACTGGGCTATATCCTGGGCGAGCGCCTGGCCGCGCCTGGGCTGCGCTACTGGCTGATCCCGCTGGCCATGCTGATGGGCTGGTTTATCATCAACGCCGAGCCCGCCGTCCATGTGCTCAACAAGCAGGTGGAGGAGCTGAGCGCAGGCGCGATATCGGCCAGAGCCATGGGCGTCAGCCTGTCCATCGCCGTATCCTCGGCCATGGGTCTGGGCATGGTGCGCGTGCTGACGGGCGTTTCCATCTTGTGGTTCGTGGTGCCCGGCTATGTGCTGGCGCTGGCCATGGCTTTCTTTGTGCCGCAAACGTTTACGGCCATCGCCTTTGACTCGGGCGGCGTGGCCTCCGGCCCGCTGACGGCCACCTTCATGCTGCCTTTTGCCATGGGCGCGTGCACCGCCATGGGCGGCAACATTATGACCGACGCCTTCGGCATTGTGGCGCTGGTGGCCATGATGCCCCTGATCACCGTGCAGGCGATGGGCGTGGTGTATGTAATCAAATCCCGCCGTCAGGCAAAGACCGTGGCGCAGTCCGTCTATGCCGAGAACGATGTGATCGAGCTGTGGGAGGTGTGATATGAGCCTGAACCTGGTGATAACCATGATGGATCGCGACCGGCGTGAAAGCATGGAGGCCATCTTCAAAAGCGTGGGTCTTCCCATGTCGCTGACCATGCTGGGGCGCGGCACGGCCACGATGGAGCATCTGTCGCTCAACGGCCTGAAGGCCACCGAGAAGGCGGTGCTGTCCACCGTGGCGGACAGCGATAAAACCCGGCAGCTGATGCTGGCGGCAAAGGTAAAGATGTTTATCGACATTCCAGGCAACGGCATCATGCTGTCCGTGCCGATCAAAAGCGTAGGAGGCGGAAAAACATTGGCCTATCTGACTGAAAACCAGAAAAGCGGCGGAAAGCCGGATATGACGTTTGCGCATGAGCTGATCTACGTAATCCTCAATGAGGGCTGCTCCGACGAGGTGATGGACGCTGCGCGCGCGGCGGGCGCGGCGGGCGGCACGGTGCTGTCCGCCAAGGGCACGGGCCTGGTGGCGGCGGAAAAATTCCTGGGCATCTCGCTGGCCGAGGAAAAGGAGGTGCTGCTGATCGTCGCCCGCGCGGAGGACAAGGCGGCCATCATGCAGTCGATCATCGAAAAGACGGGGCCGGGCACGCCGTCCGGGGCGATCTGCTTCTCCCTGCCCGTATCGCAGGTGGCAGGCCTGCGCCGCATCGAGGAATAATCAAAGACATAAAAAGGGACGCTGCCTGGATAAGAAAGCAGCGTCCCTTTTAGCGTGTCAGCGCTCGCCGTTCCATTCGGCATAAAACTGCGTCAGGAAATCGCGCATGAAGGCCTCGCGCCCGGCGGCGATATCGCGCGCGGGCTGGGTGCAAAGCAGCCCGCGCAGCAGGAACAGCTTTTCATAAAAGTGATTGACCGTCGTGGCCCGGTTTGCGCGGTAGGCGGCTTCGTCCATGTTCAGCCGGGGCGGCTCGGCAGGATCGTACATCTTGCGTCCCTTGGCACCGCCATAGGCAAACGCCCGCGCCACGCCAATGGCGCCGATGGCGTCCAGGCGGTCGGCGTCCTGCACGATCTGCCCCTCAAGGCTGTCGGGGCGCACCGAATCCGTGCCCTTGAAGGACACCGTGCGGATGATGGCGATCACCGCTTCGATCCGTTCCTGCGGCACGCCGCAGCCGGCCAGAATACGCCGCGCGTTGGCGTAATCCTGCGTGGCGAATAGCTTGGGGTCGTCCGCATCGTGCAGCAGCGCGCCCAGCGTGACCAGCTCCCGGTCGCAGGGCAGCTGCGACGCGATGCGCTGCGCCGTGCGGGTCACCCGCAGGGTGTGAAACAGATCGTGCCCGCTGCTTTCGCCCGCGAACAGGGCTTGCAGCTCGGCAATAATTCTTTCTTCCATGGCGGCTCCTTTCGCGTTCAAGGCTGCCTATATTATAGCAGCCGCAGGCGCGAATGCAAGCAAAAATCCGCCTGCGTAAGCGGGCGGATAGATAGGATCACGGTTTACCGGGCTTCGGGCTGAAAGGCGATGCTCTCCAGCGGCTCAAAGGGATCGTAGGCGCTCAGCAGCAATTGCAGGGTGTCCGGCAGCGTCTCCATGGGGGAGAGGAGCGAGGTGTAGGTTTCAAAGCCCTGCTCGTCCGGCGTGGCCGCGCTGCCCGAGGCGACCTCATAGCGGTTGCCCTGCGCGTCGCACAGCCAGATATCGCGGTTTTGGATTTCCTGCCTGAGCTGCACGTCCACGATCATGTAGGTATACAGGGGGCTGAGGATCAGCCGCCCGCCGCGGCAGGCAAAGCGCTCGCCCTCAAAGGCGGGAATGGCGTATTCCTTGATTTCCGCCGCGTTGCGGATGCGGAAGGCAAGCGGCTCGGTCACGCGGCTTTCGCTCCCATTGGGAAAATAGCTGTAGGAATACTGCTGCGCATCCTGGCTGGATACGGCGGCAAACTCCTTCCACAGGATCAGCACGCCGGGGCTTTCGTACAGGAAATCGGCCGTGTCCGCGGCGCCGCCGACGGGGTTGGCGCTGTCATCCGAAGCGCCGGCCGGCGTCGGCATGCTCACCCTAACAGGCCTGCGCCCCGCGGCAAGCTGCTCGAAGGTGTATTCCTGACCGTCGATATCTACGCTGTCGCCGCTGCAAAAATCCAGCCCGTACAGGAAGATATCGGCAGACTTGGCGCGGTATTCGTATACGATACGTGTGCGGTAGCCGTCGCACAGCGCCTCGCGGACGGTCAGGGTGAACAGGTCGTTTTCACCGCCCTGCTGATCAAAGTCCTTCTGCACCAGGCTCTGCGCGGTGGGAAGGGGCTGAATGCCGGTGTAGGTATCCAGCACGCCCGTGGCGGTGAGGGCGATGGCCGTGCCCATCAGCGCCAGCACGGCGGCTGCGGCGATGCACACAATGCGCAGGGATAGCTTTTTCATGGGTTCTTCCTCCTTCAGATGGGCGAGGGTGGTTTCCATCCGCCCGGTAAAGGACGCGGGCGCCTGCTCATAGGCTCGCTGCCAATCGGATTGTTTCATAGCGCCGTATCCTCCTTAAGAAAGCTTTGAAGCTGCCGCCTGGCGCGCGACAGGCGGGATTTGACCGTGCCCTGGGGCACACGCAGCAGAGAAGCCGTTTCGCGGATATCGTAGCCCTCCAGATAATAGAGCACCACGGCTGCGCGAAGGGTGGGCTCCAACTGCTCGATGGCCTCGCGCAGGGCGGGATCGGGCGGCTCGGGCGCGATCTGCTCCGGAAGATTGTCCGATACGATCACGCGCTTTTTGCGCCGCTGCATGTCCACGCATACGCGGATGAGGATGCGCGTGAGCCAGGTTTTGAAGTATTGCTCTTCGCGCAGGGTGCGGCGCTTTTCCCAGGCGCGCAGCAGCGCCTCCTGCACCGCGTCGTCCCGGTCGGGCGGCGAGGCCAGATAGGCGCAGGCCACGCGGTAGAGCGATTGCGTCGCATCCCGCGCCCGGCGCGAAAATTCATCCTTGTCCATCGTGCGGCTCCTTTGCATGGTAATCAGCTGATTTCACCTATTAGACAGCTTGCCCGGCGCGGCGGTTCACGAAATAAAGAAAATAAATTTGGATTCTTTAGGGTTGACCAGTTAAAATGATAAAAGGGCCGCCATCCTTGACGACCCTCTTATTATAGCGAATCAATCAGCGCTTTGAAAGCGCGTCTTCTACGGCGGCGATGATGCCGCGACTTGTTTTGGTTGCGCCGGAAACAATATCAACCTGCGTGCTGCCGGCTTCTGCGATGCGAGAAGGCATTTGCGCAATCGCGGGATCGGAGATACCAGGCGTTTCGGTCTGCTCAAGGATTTCAACGCTTGCGATGCGCTCACCATCCATCGTTACCTTGACGGTGATTTCGGCTACGCCAATGCCAACGCCGATGTATTCGTTTGCGCCGGTGGCTTCAAACACGGTATCCTGATCCTCAGCAAATGTCAGACGGCCGACGGCAGGCTGCTCTACCTTGATATAGGAGGTCAGCGCAGGCAGCGAGGCTTTGGCAACGGAAGCGTTGCGTCCGGCGATCTGACCGCTGATGATGGTTTCGGCAAGATTGCAGCCGCCCTGATAAATATCGGAGAAAATAGAACCGAATTCGCCCGCGCTGTACAGATTCGGGATGACGTTCTTATCCAGATCCAGTACTTCGCAGTTTTCGTTGCGTTCTGCGCCGCCCTGTGTATTGATGATGCCCTTTTCAAGCTTGAGCGCATAATAAGGCCCTTCTTCGCTGATGGGTACCAGCTTATCCGCCGGGCGGAAGAAGTAGGGATCTGTGCCGTCCGCACAGTTGCTGTTGTACTCGGCCACGGTGTTTTTAAGCGCGTCGCCGTCCAGACCGATCTTCTGCGCCAGCTCTTCCAGCGTATCAGCCTTTACGATGATGCCCTGCGCCACTTCTTCGGAGTTATCAGCGCTGTAGCCCTTGTAAATGGGGCCGGCCAGACGGCACGCTTCATCAAAAATGGCGTACATTTCGTCAAAGAGGATTTGCTGGAAGTATTCGCCATTATAGTAAACATGGCCGTGACGGGTTTTCTGGCTCTCATCGGTAAAGCGTCTTGCGTCGGGGCCGACGTTGATCATGGACAGGCCGGCCGTTACGTTCTGATCCATGGTCTCAAAGGGCATACGGCCGGAGTCAGCCAGCAGATATCCAACAAAGGGGCCGGAAATAGCGCCCATATGCCACAGGTTTGCATTGACCTCCTGAACCATGCGGATGCCGTCGCCGGTGTTGTAAAGAGAGCCGATGGGATACAGCTTGTTGTTCTGCGTATAGCACTCAATCATTTCTTCGTTGTTCTCAAAGCCGCCGCAAGCCATAACGACGCCGTTGAGGGCGCGAATGTTGTAGACAGTATCGCCGCGCTGTGCCTGTACGCCAATGACGGCTTTGGAAACGGGGTCCTGAACCAGATGCGTTGCAGGGGAATTATACCAAACGTCAATTTTCTCGCTGCGGGTCATTACATTGCGTCGGACCAGGTTCCAGTATTCGCCGTTGAATTCATCGGTAAACTTCGTTCCCTGCGGCAGATAGCAGGAGACGGCGAAGCCGTTTGCCTTTTCAGGGTGCTCGCTGGAGGGAAAATGGAAAGAATCAGCATTCATGCCCATGGAAACCAGCCACTCATGGGTTTTTGCAAGTCCTTCGCAGAAGACGTCGATCATCACGTCGCTTACAGTATCAAAGCCATTGCGCAGCGCACTGAAATACGCCTTGGCAGCAGGGAGCTGCTCTTCTGTAATGGTTGCGACAAACTGACCGGCATAGCGGGTGTTGCCGCCTTCATCGCCTTTGGGCGCTTTTTCAAGGATCAGCACCTGAGCGCCTTCGTCTGCCGCAGTAATGGCCGATACGCCGCCAGCGCCGCCAAAGCCGACGACGACAACGTCATACTGTGCATCCCAGCGGATGGTGTCGGCATAGGTCATTTCTTCGGCATGCGCTGAAAGCGTTAAGCTCAGCAGCATGAGCAGGCAGAGCATGAGGCAGCCTGCACGTTTTGTTCCAGCATTTTTCATCATGATGGATGGATCTCCCTTCGTATTGGCATGAAGCCGAATTCAAAAGTATTATAGAGACGGCAAAATGCCGCGTGCAATCGAACATTTGCATAAAACAAAAATGCGAAGAGTTTGACATGCATTGTGCTGTTATGGTAAGATGAATGTTAAATCAGGCGAAGGGCGGGAAGCATATGGACATGATGTCGCTCCAATGCTTTGTTGCGTTGGTAGATACAGAACGCTTTACTGCGGCGGCGGAGCTGATGTTTATGTCGCAGCCGTCGTTCAGCCGGCGAATCAAAGAGCTGGAAGCGGAATTGGGCCTGCTCCTGGTAGAGCGTTCCACGCGCAGAATCCGCATTACAGAAGCCGGAAAGATTGTTTATCGTTATGCGTGCAATATCCTGCAGGAGGAACGGCGGATGCGGGATGAGCTTAAAATCGAGGACGGAAAGGAAAAGCCGTCGGTTACGATTTGCTATCCATCCCTGATGCTGAACTGGATCAGCGGCCTTTTTACATATCTAAAAGAGAAACTGCCCGGAATAACGGTTCATTATTATTTGGCGGACGGCGATGCAGCCGATATAGGCAATGGCCTGATGGAGGGCCGCTGCGATCTGATGATTTTTCCGGAGCATAGTTTGAATCAGCTGCACGACGTGCAGTATCTGCCATTGATGAAGTCTCCGTATTGCGCGGTACTGTCGGAAAGCAGCCAGCTGGGCAAGAAGGAAAATGTGGAGATAGAGGATTTAAAGGAACTGACGATTTTGCACTTTGGCACCGTAGGCGTACAAAAAATGGAGCATGATATAATGCTTGCACTGCGAAAAAACGGTTGCTATCCGCCCCGAATTGAATATGTGTTTAACCTGGATGAAATGGAGTTTCGCATTGCAATGGGAAATAGCTATGCGATTTTACCGTCATTTCTTAAAGACTACTCTTCAAAAAAACTCCAATTCGTTCCTATTAAAAATTTTCCACTTAACGGAGACCGCGTTTGTATTTGGAAATCGGATAATAAGAATCCGGTTTTGAAAGATGTAATCCTTGAAATCGGACATTGGAAGGAAGAAACGAGTAATCGCTCTGCATTTATGCAGAAAATGAAATAATCCTTTGATTCATTCAGCAAGCTGGCTGCGTTTTCAATTAATCAGCGCTGCCTGCAAAGCCGCGCGTATATTCATGCTAATGTATTGTAGCTGGATATTTCATTGCGCAAAAAATTATTTGCTGATTGTCCTCGGCCGCCGGATGCTTCAGCCGACGCATATATAACTGTATGTTTTTTCCACATTTCCCGCGCTTCCATATTGACGCAATCGGCCGGATTTGGTAAGATAAAAGAACAAAAACGCCGCGCACATCGAATAAGCGGCGATAATAAAAAGGAGGAACTCTCATGTCTTTCAAAAAGCTGATCTGTCTCCTGCTTAGCCTGGCGTTGGCGCTGGGCCTTGCCCTGCCCGTGCTGGCCGAAGGCGGCGCGCTGGAAGGCAAGCTGGTTATTCTGCATACCAACGATGTTCACGGCCGCGCCGTGTCTGCCAATGGCGTATGGGGCTATGCCGCCATCACGCAGGTGAAAAAGGACCTGGAGGCTCAGGGTGCGCAGGTGCTGCTGCTGGATGCGGGCGACGCCTCCCAGGGCACGCCCCTGGTCAACCTGGACTACGGCAAGACCGCCTTTGAATTCATGAACGCCGCGGGCTATGACGCGATGGCGCCCGGCAATCATGAGCTGGACTGGGGCATCGACAACCTGCTGCAGAACGCCGAGCTTGCCAACTTCCCCATCCTGGCCGCCAACATCACCGATAAAATCAGCGGCGAGCTCAAATTCAAGGATCATGTGATCTTTGAAAAGGGCGATTTCAAGGTGGGCGTGTTCGGCCTGGACACCCCCGAGGCCATGACCAAGACCCATCCTGACAAGGTGCGCGGCATCACCTTTGCCGCGGGCGAGGAGCTGTATGCCTGCGCGCAGGCGCAGGTTGACGCGCTGAAGGAAGCGGGCTGCAACCTGATTGTGTGCGTCGGCCACCTGGGCGTGGATGACGAGAGCACCGGCAACCGCTCCATCGATGTGATTGCCAACACCACCGGCATCGACCTGTTCATCGATGGCCACAGCCACACCGTCATCGACGGCGGCAAGGAAGTGGAAAGCAAGACCGAGGGCGTGAAGACCCTGCTGGTTTCCACCGGCGAGTATTTCGGCAATATCGGCTATGTCGTATTCGACGGCGAAAAGCTGACCGCCAAGCTGTGGAAGTGCGATAGCAACATTCTGTCTGACATGTACAAGCCCTGCGACGCCGAGGTTGCCGCCGTGGTAAACGGCCGCAATGAAGCGGTGGAAGCGCAGCTGTCCGCGGCCTTCGCCAAGACTGAAGTGGATCTGGATGGCAACAAGGCTCCCGGCGTGCGCACGCAGGAAACCAACCTGGGCGACTTTGCGGCGGATGCGATCCTGTGGTCTGCGCAGCAGGCTATGGGCGAGCAGGTCGTGGCCGCCCTCACCAACGGCGGCGGCATCCGCGCCTCCATCAAGGCCGGCGATATCACCATGAAGGATATGAAGACCATCTTCCCCTTCGGCAACCAGGTAAGCGTGCTGACCGTGACCGGCGCGGAGCTGCTGGAAGCGCTGGAAGCGGCTACCTTCTCCACCCCCGACGCCATCGGCGCGTTCCCGCAGGTAGCGGGCATCGTGTTCACCATCGATACCACTGTGCCCTTTGAGCAGGGCGAGCAGTATCCCGATTCCACCTACTTTGCGCCCAAGAATCCTGGCGCGCGCGTGACCATCGAAACCGTAGGCGGCCAGGCCTTTGATAAGGACGCGCTGTACACCATCGCCACCAACGATTTCACCGCCGCGGGCGGCGATACCTACTATGCCTTCAAGTATGCCAATGCGACCGCCGGCTACAAGACGGGCGTGGCGTTGGAGGACGCGCTGGTTAATTATGTGCAGCAGGTGCTGGGCGGCGTTGTGGGTCAGCAGTATGCGCAGCCCCAGGGCCGTATCACCATCAAGTAATCTCACCGCAACAGGGATTGCCGGGCAGCAACGCTCGGCAGTCCTTTTTTGTTGTCCTGTTTTATGGGCGATGTTTTCAAATCCCGCTTCCACTGTTATAAAACGGCGGAAGTTTTATTTTTTAACGTCCATTTTGATCACCTTCCTCGTCAAACGTGTGAAAGGAGGCGAACGGCGTGCAAACAGATGAAACGCGGGACGGGCAGGCTGCGCTGGAGCGCCTGATGGCGCAGTACGGCACGGCGCTGCTGCGCTATTATCAGGGAATGAAGGTGAACGATGTAGCCCAGGCGCTGCGGACAACGCGCAGTGGGGTGAAGCATCGGCTCAAGCAGGCCAATAAGCTGCTGCGCATGCAATTGGAAGGGTGGTATTACGATGAAGAATGATCTGCGGCAAAGCGTGGATCGCGCGTTTGCTGGGGCAACCTGGAACGAGGCGCATGCCCGGCGCGTGATCTCAAGAATTGAAGAAAGGAAACAACCTGTGATGAAACGAAAGCTGACTGCGGCGCTGGTATGCGCCCTGGTTCTTGTGCTGGCAAGCGCCTGCGCGCTGGCCACCGTGTTTGTACAGCGCTCGGAGCGCAGCAACGTTGTGCTTACTGCCCGCAACGCGCTGACGCGCCAATGTCGCTTCACGCCGGGTATGCTGGCGCTGTTCAGAGCGGATGCGCAAAAAAAACGCCGGTGGGGATTATACCGTTACCTTTACCACCAACGAAGGTATTCCCGGAACGCTGCTGGGCGTTTACAGCGTGCATGTGAACGGCAGCACGGCTGTCGCCAACTGGAGCTATGACGGTCACGCGGGAGATATGGATCACTGGGATGCGAGCATCATTGGCAGCCTATCTGGCGGAGGATGCGGAATCTGTGATGAAGGGAGCCTTGTACGCACCGTATCATGAATACACGATGCAGGTGCGTTCCACGGTCAAGACTCAGACGATGCCTACGCCCACTCCCTTTACGCTGTTTACCCGGCGCCCGCTCAAGGAGGACGAAGTACGCTATGATGGTGAGATTTCGCGCATCGTCGATGCGGGCCCGCAGGATATTGCTCAGGATCGTGCAGAGGAGCTGGGCAAGGCCACGCTGCTGGAGGATTTTGGCCTGACCAAGGAGGGCTTTGAAGCTGAGGGCAGCGAACTGGTTTACGCCACGCTGTATCAGCGTCCCAATGGACAGCGGATATGGGATCTGGACTGGTATATCCCTGCTTATGTAAACGGTATAGAATGGAGCTGCTGTGTTCGACTGGATGCGCAGACGGGTGAGATTCTGGACTGCGACGCGGTAGCAGGCGGCATTGGCTAAGCGAAATATCAATAAAGCGCCGAGAGAGGAAACTCCCTTGGCGCTTTTGTGTAGGAGAAAAGGGACGAGAGACGTTACTGATCGCTCAGGTTCAGCACAGGCAGGGTGGTGGAGTCGCCGCCGGCCATGTAGGTGGGCAGCTTGCCATCCCAGCTGGATACCTGGGTGTACTCAATCAACTCGGGCGTAAGCGACTGGGCGATTTGCCGGTTGGCCTCAGCCTGAGCTTCGGCCTGTGCACGGATGGCATAGGCTTCCGCGTCGGCGTTGATCTTCTGCACGTTGGCCTCAGCCTCGGCGGCAATCTTCTTGCGCTCGGCCTGCTGCTGAGCCTCCATGGTGGCCTGCTCCTGCTCAATTTCAGCCTTCAGCTTGCCCTGCTGCGCCACCTGCTTGGCCTCCACCGCATCGGTAAAGGCGTCGGCAAAGTCGATATCCTCAATGGAAACGCTGATGATATTGATGCCGTAGCCGCTCATTTCGCGGCTCAGCATTTCGCGGGTCTCAATGGACAGGCGATCACGGGAGGAAATCAGCTCCTCTGCCGTGTACTTGGAAAATACAGCCTTGAGGTTTTCCAGCAGGCGGGGCGAAACCAGGGTGTTGTAGTAGTTGGTACCCACGTCCTTGAACAGGTTCATGGCCGTGGTCTTGTTGATGTTATAGTTGATGGAGCCGATCACCTGCACCTGCTGGATATCGCTGGAGAAGGCCTGCGTGTTGTAGCTGG
>ERZ825384.4422-NODE-4422-length-11139-cov-2.969596_pt1 | contig 11139 bp, 8 predicted proteins | sample MGYA00519931_ERZ825384 | MGnify/ENA primary metagenome ERZ825384 (study PRJEB31778, sample SAMEA3449200) | human gut metagenome | biome: human gut; feature: human-associated habitat; material: faeces | place: United Kingdom | collected 2010/2012 ...
GGATTCCGTGTGCAGTAATTTCGGTAAAGTGAACGTATCGTAAGGATATACCTGATTGTGCTGGCAGTCTTTACGGTTACCTGGTTCTTCGGGATCATCTACTAAATCTAGTCTACGCAACCTAATCGTGATTATTTAAAGTAAACATATTAAGAAACACAAAAAAAGCCCGTATCCAACTTCACAGTTACATACGGACCAAACAAATAACAAACTCTACTTATATGAAAAAACAAATACTACTAACTTAATCGTCTTAGGAATTTCTTTGGATATAATTCCTAATTCATTTTATCATATAACAGCACATAATTCAGTTTGGTTCAGAAATAATGAAAAAAACTATCTTCCGATCAGCTTAGCCATACATTATAATCCTGTATTACAGAAATATATCATTTCTGTAATAAGTAATATCATTTTTTAAACATGATCATTTTTTCTTTCTTGTACTTTTAAAATCAAAATTCAACCTAAAAAGATATTACCATGAAGGAATTGAAAATGTTTATTGATGGCAGATTCATAGAACATGAATCTGGAAAATGGATTAAGGTATTAAATCCTTCTACTGAAGAAGTTATATCATTAATGCCGGACGGTACGGTCGAAGATGCTAAAAGAGCGATCGATGCAGCAGAAAAAGCTCAGGGTCAATGGGAAAGGACACCTTCTATAGAAAGGGCCGCTTATCTGACCAAAATTGCAGCCGGTATCCGTAAAAGAGAAAAGGAACTGACTGATATAATTGTTCGTGAAGGAGGAAAGACGCAAGGCCTGGCTAATGTGGAAGTTCTTTTTACGGCAGATTATATCGATTATATGGCTGGATGGGCCCGCCGGTATGAAGGTGAAATCATCCCCAGCGACCGTCCGCGTGAAAGCATATTCCTGTTCAAGAAAGCAATTGGTGTAACAACCGGTATTCTTCCTTGGAACTTTCCATTTTTCTTGGTTGCACGCAAAGCAGCCCCGGCTTTGATTACCGGTAATACGATCGTGGTAAAACCGAGTCAGCTGACACCTGAAAATGCATACGTTTTTGCACAAATTGTAGAAGAAGTCGGTTTGCCAGCCGGAGTTTTCAACTTAGTGAACGGACGTGGTTCGGTGATAGGTCATGAGTTGGCAGCAAATCCGAAAGTTGGCATGGTCAGCCTTACGGGAAGTGTAAGTGCCGGACAACAGACAATGGCAGCAGCAGCTCCTAATATAACAAAAGTATCTTTGGAATTAGGAGGAAAAGCTCCTGCAATCGTGATGGAAGACGCAGATATAGACTTGGCGGTGAAGTCGATCATCGCTTCACGCGTTATCAATACCGGACAGGTATGTAATTGTGCGGAGCGGGTTTATATAGATAAAAAGATCAAAGATATCTTTATGGAAAAGCTTGTGGCCGGTATGAAGCAGGTGAAAGTCGGCAATCCGAACGAGATCGCAGACTTGGATATGGGGCCACTGATCGAAGCAAATGCTTTGGCTGCCATGGAGCAAAAAGTTGAAAAGGCGGTTCGGCAGGGAGCCAAACTTCTATGTGGCGGTCATCGGATCGGAACAAAAGGGTATTTCTTCGAACCTACAGTGCTGGATTGCGCCACACAAGAAATGGATATCATACGGGAAGAGACCTTCGGCCCTATCCTGCCCATTGTCGAATATACAGATATCGATGATGCGATTGCATGGGCAAATGACTGTGAGTACGGACTGACATCTTCCGTCTATACCCAAAATCTGGACTATGCATTCAAGATCATGCGCTCGCTGAAATTTGGCGAAACATATATCAATCGTGAGAACTTTGAAGCTATGCAAGGTTTCCATGCCGGATGGCGTAAGTCTGGAATCGGTGGTGCAGATGGGAAACACGGTCTTGAAGAATATTTACAGACGCATGTCGTTTATATAGAAACCAAAGAATAAAGATCGCCTTTATTATATGGCCGTGCCATCGTTACGACACAATTGTGCCAATGCGACTCGTCTGTTGTGCCACAGCATTGGCACAACAGACGAGTCGCTTATACTTGCTCCAACAGGTAGTATTCGGAAAGGATATCCCGCACTTTCTCTGGTGTCAGACGTCCATAAACTTTTCCGGCAATCGTGACGACCGGAGCCAGTCCGCAAGCCCCCACACAACGTAGACAGTCCAATGAAAACAGGCCGTCGGATGTAGTCTCTCCAACTTTGATCTCCAACTGGCGCTGGAACTCTTCCAAGACTTTCTCGGCTCCACGTACATAACAGGCCGTTCCCAGACAGACGGAAATAGGATATTTCCCCTTCGGAGTCATGGTAAAGAACGAATAGAACGTCACAACTCCATATACTTTGGAAACCGGAATATGCAACCGGCCGGCGATGATCTCTTGCACTTCGCGAGGCAGATAACCGAATATGCCTTGGGCGGCATGCAATATGTTGATCAGTTCTCCCGGATCGTTATTATGTTCATCACAGACGGCCAACAATTCATCGATCTTCATCTGAATCAAATGTATCTTCATCTTATCCATCGTTTATCCCTCCTGATTTTCTTGCGTAAACATGTTAATGGCTTCCTTACGGTCGAAGTAGTGCGTATGCAACAGCTTGTGGGCACGCGGTCCGCACGGTTCTCCCAGATAGTCGGCATAAAGAGCTTGAATATAAGGATTCTCATGACTCTTGCGAAGTGTCTTGCTGCGATCCTCCTGATAGAGAGCCGCCGCACGTTTGCGCAGCACCTCCATCCTGCCTCTGTGGAACGGTTGGCCGCCACCACCGATACAACCGCCCGGACATGCCATAACTTCGATGGCATGATAGGGCGACATGCCGTTTTTGACTTCTTCAACCAATCTACGGGCATTGCCCAAACCATGTGCAATTCCTATTTTTATCGGTGTCCCATCGAAGTCTATTGTTGCACTGCGAATGCCTTCCAGCCCGCGGAGTTCTTCAAAATCAATTTTAGGAAGAGTTTTTTTCGTATATAGCTCGTACGCCGTACGGCAAGCAGCTTCTATCACGCCACCAGTTGTTCCGAAGATAACTCCGGCTCCTGTCGATTCGCCTAACGGACGATCGAAATCGCTATCTGGCAGTTCCGCGAAGTTTATGTTTGCATAGCGGATCAGGCGGGCCAATTCGCGCGTATAGATCGAAATATCGACATCCGGATTGCCATCGACCGCAAATTCCGGACGACTGGCTTCATATTTCTTTGCCAGGCAGGGCATGATCGACACGACAACGATCCGCTTTCGATCTACTCCCAATTTTTCGGCAAAATAACTTTTGGCAATTGCACCGAACATCTGCTGTGGGCTCTTAGCTGTCGACAGGTTGTCTAATAATTCCGGGAAATGCTGTTCGACGAAGCTGACCCACCCCGGACAGCAACTCGTCATCAACGGCATTTTTACTTCCTGATCGCCTTTCAAGTATTTCCCGATCCGCTGCAACAGTTCTGTCCCTTCTTCCATAATAGTCAGGTCGGCGGCAAAATCCGTATCGAAAACATAATCGAAGCCCAACCTGCGGAGGGCGGAAACCATTTTACCCGTTACCAATGTCCCCGGTTCATATCCGAAATCGCGTCCCAAAGCCGTACGGACAGCCGGAGCTGTCTGGGCTATCACGATTTTGTCCGGATCGGCCAGCGCATCCAACACCGGCTGTTGTGTATTCCGTCCGCTCAACGCGTTTACCGGGCAGACCGATACGCACTGGCCGCAATAGGAACACGTACTACCGGCAATATCCCGTTCGAAAGCCGTAGAGACGGCTGCATTAAAGCCTCGATTGACAGCAGTCAAAGCCCCAACGGTCTGGATATTATTACACATGGTCTCGCAACGGCGGCACATGATGCACTTGTTCATGTTGCGGACGATAGACGGTGAACGGTCTATCTGGAATATGGACATCTCGCCTTTATAGCGAATCTCACGTATCCCCAGGTCGTGAGCAATTGCTTGTAGTTCACAATGTCCATTGCTACTGCAAGTCAGACATTCTGCCGGATGGTTGGACAGGATCAGTTCCATTACGGTTTTCCGGGCATTCATCACGCGTGGGCTGTGTGTTTGCACAACCATCCCTTCCATACACTCCGTTTTACAGGAAGGAGCCAAATTACGGCGACCTTCTATTTCAACTACGCAGATACGGCAAGCACCTGGATTATTTTCATAGTGCAAATCTTCCAACTTCATATAGCAAAGAGTCGGAATGCGGATACCCATTCCTTTTGCAGCATCCAGGATCGTGGTTCCTTGGGGGACTTCCACTGGTTTTCTATCTATAATAAGCTTTACTGTTTCCATACATTTAATTGTCATTGTCCATTCTTCACTACTTTAGTGCACATAAATAGCACCGAACTTACATCTCTCTATACATGAACCGCACCGGATACAAGTCTGCGGATCAATCACATGCGGAACTTTCTTGTCTCCCGTGATCGCATTTACCGGACACATCCGGGCACAAAGCGTACATCCCTTGCATTTCTCTGGATTGATAAAATATTGCGTCAGTTCGCGACATTGATGAGACGGACAACGTTTTTCCTTCACGTGGGCCAGATATTCATCATAGAAGTTATCCATCGTAGACAAAACTGGATTGGGCGATGTCTGTCCCAAACCGCACAAGGCAGTGTCTTTGATCACACCAGCCAAGTTACGAAGCCGTTCCAGATCCTCGATCGTTCCGTTGCCGGACGTAATCTTTTGCAGCATCTCGTGCAATCGTTTGTTGCCAATCCGGCAAGGAGCACATTTGCCACATGACTCCTCGACCGTGAAATCCAGATAGAATTTGGCCATAGCGACCATACAATCGTCTTCGTCCATCACAATCATCCCCCCCGACCCCATCATCGAACCGGCAGCCAAAAGATTGTCATAGTCGATCGGCAAATCCAGATGCTTCTCAGTCAGGCAGCCACCTGAAGGACCTCCTGTCTGCACAGCCTTAAATTTCTTTCCATCTTTGATGCCTCCTCCTATACCGAAGATCACTTCGCGTAACGTCGTCCCCATCGGAACCTCTATCAGCCCGACGTTGTTTACTTTTCCCGCAAGGGCAAAGACTTTCGTCCCCTTACTTTTCTCCGTACCTATACTACTGAACCATTCAGCTCCCTTCAACAGGATAACCGGCACGTTGGCATATGTTTCCACATTATTCACATTGGTCGGGCAACCTTTGTAACCCTGTTCGCTTGGGAAAGGCGGTTTAACAGTCGCTTCTCCGCGAAGCCCTTCCATACTATGAATCAACGCCGTTTCTTCACCACAAACGAATGCTCCTGCCCCATAGCGTATCTCGATATCGAAAGAGAAATCCGTCCCGAAGATGTTTTCACCCAGTAGACCATATTCTTTGGCTTGCCGGATTGCAATCTTCAACCTCTCTACGGCCAATGGATATTCGGCCCGGATATAAACCAGCCCTTTCGTGGCTCCCGTACAATATCCGTTGATCGCCATCGCTTCAACGATGGAATGCGGGTCACCTTCCAGGATGGAACGGTCCATGAATGCTCCCGGATCACCTTCGTCTGCATTACAGACGACATATTTCTGGGGAGCTTTCACCTTACGGGTTATCTGCCATTTCAAGCCAGTCGGGAAACCGCCTCCTCCCCTGCCACGCAAACCACTGTCCATGATCTCTTTGATCACCGATTCGGGCGTCATCTCGGTCAAGGCTTTACCCAAAGCTACATAACCGTCGCGGGCGATATATTCGTCTATATTTTCGGGATTGATAAAACCGCAATTCCTTAGAGCGATACGGAGCTGTTTCTTGTAAAAATTGATATGCTTGGAATCCGGTACTTGCTCGTTAGTTTCGGGATTGACATATAGAAGCCGTTCTACCTTACGTCCCTTCACTAAATGCTCCCGGACAATGTCTTCGGCATCCGTCGGTTTTACCTGAACATAGAACGTATTGTCCGGAACCATTTTAACTATCGGCCCTTTTTCACAAAAACCGAAGCAACCGGTACGGATCACTTGGACAATATCCTGCAACTTATGTCGTTCGACGGCCTCTTTCAGATTTTGAAGTATAAGTTCACTCTGTGATGCACGACAGCCGGTACCGCCACACACCAGTATATAACTATTGTACTGTGCCATTATGTAAGTATTAAGTGTTTAAGGAAGTTTTGTTATTCCGGTTTAACAACCGTGTAAGTGACCGGGATAATATCGTCCAGCAGTTCCCCATTCCGGATATACCGGTCAATGATTTCATCCACCTTCGCTTTCTTCACATGTCCGAAAACAAGAGGTTCTTTACCTGGCAGGGTAACCTCGACAGTCGGTTCGGCATAGCAATACCCCATGCATCCGGTTTGTGTCACCAATGCATCTACTTTTTCACGATCCAGTGCTTCAATGAAATAATTCATGATCTCTTTGGCTCCGGCAGCGATCCCGCAAGTTGCCATAGATATCCGGATCTGTACCATTTGTTCAGGATGATTACTTTTTTCTCTAATATCCAAGGTCGAGCGCAAGGTTTCACGCATCTTCCGAAGATCATCCAATGTTTTCACTTTATTCATGGTCTACACTATTTTAAGGTATAATTCGCTCAAATAAGGTATATCTGCAAACATACATATTTTTCCGGAATAAAGCCTATCTTTTCTCTTTAATCCCAAGGCTATTGTGCAAAAATCGTTAGGGGATTAATAAAGCATAGCTTTAGGGTATCTAATGCTATGGGTTATGGAGCCTAAAGCTATGGGTTTTGAAATGAAAGTGAAAACAATATGTCGCCCTGCTTATTTATCCTCGACAGCACGAGTCTGCAATACTTTGGAATTAGGTGGAACGCTATGGGTAAGCCAGATGTTACCACCAATCACGGAGCCGTGACCAATAGTGATCCTCCCTAAAATGGAGGCATTGGAATAGATTGTAACATAATCTTCGATAATCGGATGGCGCGGTACGTCCAGAGGCAATCCTTCTTCGTCCAAGGTAAAGCTTTTTGCACCCAATGTCACACCTTGATAAAGGCGGACATGATTACCGATTATAGCCGTCTGCCCGATCACAACACCCGTACCATGATCGATACTGAAATATTCTCCGATTTGCGCTCCCGGATGAATGTCTATTCCTGTATCCGAATGGGCCATTTCCGTTATAATACGTGGAATCACAGGCACACCGAGCTTCAGTAACTCATGTGCTACGCGCTGATAAAGAATGGCATGAATTGCCGGATAACAGAAAATAATCTCACTGGGGCTTTTGGCTGCCGGATCACCATCCAAGATAGCTTTCACGTCTGTCGATAGCAGATACTTGATATGTGGAACCTTATTGATAAAAGCAATGGCTATTTCAGAAGCACGATCTTTGGAATCACAACAACGTTCGACTTCAAAGCACAGGCCATTATAGATTTGTTCCTGCAACAGGTCGTAGGCCTGCTCCAGATATACACCCGTATAATATTGTATAGAATCCGTCTGTGCCTCCTGTTCCGTTCCGAAGAAACCGGGAAAAATAACCTTTCGGAGCAAATTCATGATTTCCCTGAGTGCCGTCACCGACGGGGAAGGTTTCTGGTGTAGCGGAATGTATTTATACGCCTCTAAACCAGTAGTCGACAAGAGTTCTACGTTTTTTTGAATCTCTTCTAATATCTTTGTTCTGTTCATGATTAATTATCCCATATCGGATTATACTTGATAAATTTGTTGGCATAATATAGATCCTGTCCTAAAATATAGATTATACCATTTAACATAAACATATGGTAATTGTTCATGCGATAACCCAATAAAGAACGAGCTGTCCATTCACCACTTGACAGATTATATTCCCATATCTTCCCGTTATTATCAATCATAAAAAAGCTGTTTCTCTGTTCATCATAAACGCCAGATGAGACACTTCCTATTTTATCAGGAATAGATATCGGATTCCATATCTTCAAACTATCGGAAGATTCCCAAAAACCACTTCTTATGCCATTTCCGCCTTCTCCCAATCCGGCATAAACCTTATTTCCTACAACCTGAACAATACCACCACGTTGATAAGCAGGGAATTTAGCGATTACATCCCAACTTCCATCTATATTCTGTGAAGACAGGTCGTAACGCAATATCTCATTCATATTATTGCTTCCATCCGATCCTCCCAATACATATAAAGAGTCCCGATAAGTAAAGCTGACAGCACCGAAACGACCTCGCGGTAGTGAATATTGAGTAGGTTCTGACCAATTGTTATCTAAGTTGTATATTTGGCAATTAGCCCCTATTGTCTGTTTGTCTATGCCTCCAAGGAGATATGCTTGATTCTTATAAACAGCAGCACTCATTTGAGAGTAGGCATTTAGACATTCAGCCATAGGAATCCATTCATCAGCCTGCACATTATATCCAAACATTTCTTTACTCCGTTCGCCACCTAAGTCTCCTCCTACAACATAGATACGAGAACCTGAGTTTTGATCATTAAGGATAAATCCAGCAGAAAATTGCCTATTAGCTCCCGGATAAATATTTTTATTCTCAAAAATATTCGGAGTAGTAAAAGATTTAACTTCTCCATAGCCAGTCAAACCACTTTTGTTAGTAGCATAAGTCCTTGCATAATAGATTGTTGCACCTTTTAACGAAGGCAATGCATACATGAAAAGCGTATCATCTACAGCAACATGATTATCCTTGATACTCGGTTCCTTATTGCTTGAAGACCAACAAATTCCCCACTCTGTAGCAGCACTGTTTCCGCCATTCTGCAACTCCCCGCCAATGTGAACTGTTCCATCACTTTTGATCGAATCAAGGGTGATGGGGAATGTTATAATATTCGGCTTCTCGCTTTTTGTCGAAATCGTAATTTCTTCTTCACTATATACCGTACCGAAGTCATTTATGGCATAGGCCCTTGCATAATATTTTTTGGCCGATTCCAAGCCCCGGATCCTTCCTGTAAATTTGCCATTATCCGCAAGATTCGTACAAGTGATTGTATCGGCTTCTATCGTTGGCTCTTCTTCTACACTCCAGCAGAAACCATAGGCACTGACAGGTGCATCTCCCTCGTTGATCAAGAAAGCAGACAGATCGGCTGTGGTGAAAGTCGTACTGTCTTTTATCAGACTCAACTTACCGACAAAAGGTTTGCCATCTGTAGTCCTAAAAGAGTCCACATTAAAAGCAAACTCGCCAAACTGATTTTTGGCAAAAGCACGGACATAATACCAAGTTTCCGGCTCCAGATTCGTAATCTGGCAGGAGAAAGTATCGACAGTTGCCAAGTCACTCCCTTCGTATGTGATAACGGAATCTTGATCCGAAGGTTCGATATCTCCGGTTTGTTTCTTTTTCTTATAGTAGAAACCTAATTTCTCAATGCCGACTCCCCGATTCTTAACTTTCCCTTTTACCCAAGTGGAAGTTGCTTTTACTGTGGCACTATCCACATCCAAAGTCGCAACTTCTCCAATACCATTTATTGTCGTATACGCTCCTTCTGTTTTTGAAAATGCAGTATCTATATCATTAATAGCATAAGCATATACATAATATTTTGTACTATCTTCCAAATTGGATATGGTAGCTGTAAAATTGTGGTTTTCTATTTTATCAGCTTTTGTATATCGCTTGTTACGCATGTTTTCAAGCGGCTCCGTTCCTGTTTGGGTACTCCAACAAACCCCACATTCTTTTACTGGCAAACCGTTCTCTTTCATTATTTGAGCCTTTAAAGTGATCGAAGAAGCATATGCTTCTCCTTCCATTGAAGTCTCGGAAACCTCCGGAGCCTTTGCTTTCTGCAAACGCGTATCCATATCCGGATCTTCCACACATCCGGAAAGCATCCATAAAAGTGAAACAGCTGATAAAAAGATTGAGTATATGTGTTTCATAAATAATTCTTATTAGAAAAACAGACCGACACCGGCATTCAAATCAACATATTTAAAATTCAACGTATTGCACCCTGCACTTACAAACACAGGACCGAACTTAACCATTACATCCAGATCGGCAGCTAACCCGCTATAAGAATAATCCAAATTCTTCGCCCAATAGGATTTTTCTATTCTATAATCCGAATTATCGATTGTGATATATTCGCATAATAATTCCCGACTGCCATATCCTAAACCTACGGACGTATATAACCAGGATGTACATTTTACAACCAAACCAGCTGTACCGGCATAGTTATTCACCTTTTTCTTATTCGTGAAATAAAACGGATTATCGGGAGTAGGGCCGACAAACTCATCTGTTCCCCGGCATTCCCCGTCGTACTCCTTAAAACCTAGATTGGTCTTAAAACGCAGGAACCAACCCAAACGAGATTTCCCCCCTCCCACTGTCAAGCCATAAGGTGCTTCTATGGAGTAGGCATAACCAATAAAGAACTTCATCGGTTCTTTGGGGGTATCTGGCTTTATTGGGTTGGCAGAAGGATAGAAAACGGGCTCTACCGGTTTGCGAAGTGTTTCCAGACGATCTTGCCAGGATTGGGCCAAAGTTTCGTTTTTGGAAGTTCCTATCCCCTCGGTATAATAGATTATCAGCTGCGAAATGGCTGTTGTATCCTCATTATTGGCCATCAGTTCCAGACAAGCCCGACACTTGTTCATCAGACTGTGCATTGATGGACGCATTCTCTGGTTGGCTAACCAAATCGATGTGAGCTGCTCGATACTGTAAGGATCACATTGCACGACACCTTCTTCATACCACATCCTTGCATCGCTATAGTCCAAGCGTTTCATCGCCTCGTCACCTTTTCTGTTATATTCTGTTTTTTGTTGAGCCAGCAAACACATCGGCAACGCAACAAAAAGAGTTAAAATCCAAAGTCTTTTCATAAACACGTTAATAATACGTTGATCCTTCATTTACCAACACGCCATCAGCATTATAGATATCGAACAAACCATCTTTACGTTCGAAAGCACGGCCATTTTCGGCAATCCCGACATTACGGTATTTACATGGTATACGCTCGTTCGCATCCGAATCGATCGCCCCATATAACATGGTCGATTTCTTTCGTACAATTGTAAAGTTCCCGAAAGTTTTCTTCATCTCATATTGAGCTTTCCTGTCGGCCAAAAGTTTGGCTGCTTCCTTTTCAT
>ERZ825384.4424-NODE-4424-length-11138-cov-3.261933_pt1 | contig 11138 bp, 7 predicted proteins | sample MGYA00519931_ERZ825384 | MGnify/ENA primary metagenome ERZ825384 (study PRJEB31778, sample SAMEA3449200) | human gut metagenome | biome: human gut; feature: human-associated habitat; material: faeces | place: United Kingdom | collected 2010/2012 ...
GTGGCGTTCGGCGCTTTTTCACCGTAGCCGAGTTCGCCGGATACAGGCCCCTGTTCGTCGCCGACCTGCAGCAGACCGTTGACTTGGTACCGGTTGGTGCGCATGGCCGCGTAATCATCCACGGAATACTGGTTGATTTCGCTCCAACTGTGGTCGGTGCCTTCCGACTTGTTGCCGCGCGAGACCGTCAGATACATGGTTTCCACACCGCTGTCGTCATACACCTTGTACAGCGAGTCGTTGTCACGCAGATGCGCGCCGTCAAGCCCCTGCATGGCGCTTTTCTTGACTTTCTCATGCTTTCCTTGCGATTGCGCCGCCGATTTGTCTGCCGTGGAACCACTGTCCGCAGCGTTTCCGCAGGCGACGCAGGAGAACGTCGTCACGACCGTGGCGATGATCGCCGCGCATTTGAATATGGCATTGCGGCCGCACGGCCGATTACCCATCGTCATTCGTCCGTTCCTTTCCATGCTTTCCACGCTTTCCCTCATGATTCCTTCCGTCCGAAAGTTCCATGCAGCCGTTCGCCGAATTCGTCCAACGCTTCGCCCAGTTTCGTAAACCATCCGCGCTTTTCGGTCGCTACAATCGGCTGCGCGCCGAGCACACGATACGGCAGATTGTCGGTGAACACCGCCAATCGCACGACCGCGGCCAGCAGGAACGCCGACGCGCCCAGCAGGAAGCCGAATCCCATCAGCGTGACCGGAACGAACTGCGAAATGACAGTCAAGACCGTGGCCGACCCGGCGAATATCGCGGCGCAGCACACCGCGCCGAAGTAATCAGTGAAATACAGCAGAATCATCAGCACGGTGTTGCCGACCGCGTACAGGGCGTATCCGACGCACAGCACACGGAAATAACCATGCATGCCATCGTTGAAACCGAGCGGCAGCACGCCCAACACCATCTTTTCCAACGAGATGACCGCCGCGGTGACGAACAGCTGCTTCAACGCGGTGTAGTACAGCTCACAGTTGAGCACGGCGAGCATCTCGCGTTCGGCCACCACGATGTCCTTCACGGTGCCGCCGTCGTTGAGCAGCGCGTAGTAGGCACGGTATTTCGGATAGAAATTGACTTCCACCGACACCACGAAATTCACGGTGGTGATCAGAATCGTCAGGAACGCCAGTAACGCGGGCACATCATAGTAGGGGGCACCGTAGAACAGTCCCTTCACATGCACGCCAAGCGGACCACACCAAGTGATCACCAAGTGGGAGAACAAGCCGAGGGTGGTCAGCAGTCCCGTCAGGGCGAGCGGCAGGAACCGGTCCAGCCATGCGAGGAACGTCCACGGGCTTTCCGAGCTTTGCGGGAAATACCAGTGCAGCAGCACCACGTCCCAGACCATCATCACGCCGTAGCCGAACGCCACTGCGGCCAGCAGGCTTTCCACCTGCGGCAGGCCCAGCGCCATCATCGCGCATGCGGACAGGAACGCCACGACCACCGCCGCGACGAACGACCACATGATGCCTTGGTAATCCTTGATGGCCGTCAGATAGCTCATCGCATTCCAATTGACGATCATTTCCAGGAACAGCCATAGGCAGAGTAACCCCTGCATGAGGGTCGCGCCGGAAAACAGCAGGAACACCGCGTACAGCACCGCACCCACCGCCAGCATGAGGGTCGTGGATCCCCAGAACGATGGAAGAATGGTCTCCTCATGATGTTCGAACAGCATGTCCGCAAGGAAACGCGTCACCGGCATGGACAGGAAGCTGGTCAACACCAATGAGGCGAGCAGCGTGTACGTGATCATGCAGACCAGCAGATTCTGGTCCGCGCGGGGCACGTGCCACCAACCGCTGACCGCCAGCACGCCGAACTGCAGCAGGATGCCCAGCAGCATCGGTCCGGTGCAGATCACACCGGCATAACCGTAGGCGCGCACCATGGCGACCAGGCCCTTGCGGTGGAACAGTTTCTTGAGTTCGAATCCGATTCCCGCCATATCAGTGCTCCAACCCGTAATGGTCGGCGGTATCGAGATACAGCGCACGGTATTCGTCAAGCATGCGCTCATGCCGATAGTAGGTTTTCACGCGTTCGCGTCCCACTTGGCCCATGGCTTCGCGCAGCTTGCGGCTCGCGCACATGCGTTCCATGGCGCGGGCAAGGCCCTCGCGGTACATCGGAGGCACGTAGAAGCCGGCCACGCCGAGGTCGTCGCCTTCCTCGCCTTCCAGCAGTTCACGGCAGCAGCCCACGTCGGTGGTCACGCAAGGGCGGGCCGCCGCGAACGATTCCAACACCGACAGAGGCTGGCCTTCGGAGATGCTGGTCAGCACCGTGAAATCCAGTTTGCGCATGTATTCGACCACATTCACGCGTCCGGTGAATTCAAGGTTCTTCACTTCAAGCTGTTTCACCAGCTCATAGCATTCGTCGGCATAGTCCTGGTCGTCCACACCACCGAGGATGTGCAGCCTGACATTGTCCACGCGGTTCGACAGTTCGCTGAACGCGTGGATGAGGGTTTTCACGTCCTTGATGGGAGCCAGACGTACCACGGCGCCGATATCCACCCAACCGTCCTCAGGCTTGAGTGGAATGTCGCAGAACCGTTCGTATTGGATGCCGTTGGGAATGACCAGGCATTTGCTTGCCGGAGCGCCCATGTCGATCTGGGTCTGGCGAGCGCGGCCGAACAGGCTGGCCACACGCCATGCCCTACGGTAGATCTCCTGTGACAGCATGGCGAAGAAACGGATCCACCGTTGCCGGAACGCGGGCGCAACCCATTCGGCGGAAAGAATCTCCTCCTCGCGTTCGCGCGTGTAGATGCCATGTTCGGTTAGTAATACGGGTGCGTGGTTGATACTGCCGCCCAAGCATGCCAGCAGGCCGCCGTAACCGGTGGAGATGGCATGGTAGATCTGCGCTTTCGGCACTTCTCCCGTCATCAGGTACAGCACCGGCAGCAGCATGGATCGCACGGTGTGGAACGCATCCGCGTAGGCGACGTACGGGTATTCCTCCATGCAGATCTTCGTAAACAGGTCGATGAATTCGTTGCTTTGCAGGAACGACAGCGGATGCACGCCTTTGTTGTGGAACAGGTTGAACAGTACGTCCCAGTCGGGATCGCTCAGATTCACCAGCTCACGCAGTGCCTTGACTTCCTCGTCGGTGAAGATCACTTTCGCATGTTCACCGCTCAGACGCAACGCGTCGTCGAGGAACACCTCATGCACCTCCACCACGTTTGAGGGCAGATCGTATACGAATTTGCCGCGGTCCTTGCCCTTAGCACCGATCATCCACAGCACGAACTCGTGTTCCTTCATGGCGGTGATGTAGCTGTGCATCCATGTGGACACGCCACCGTGCACGTACGGGTAGCATCCTTCCAACACCAAGCAGATTCTCATGCCGCTCCCCCGTTTCTGCGGTCGATGCGCACCGTGGAGTCCGTGGTCTTGATGAGGTACAGATTCCCCGTCATCCGGATCATGCTTCCGCCTTGGATTCTGCCGGGCGTGCCATGGTTCGCGCGGAGCAGCAGCCAAGCCTGGTCCTTGAAATTGCCCAAGTCGAATTCCCACTCATTGGCGGATTCCCTCATCTTGACAGTCAGTCCAGAAAAGCGTTGCACCGCGGACGCGCATTCCGTGCCTGTCTGCATGCGGATGGACGGTGCGGACGCTTCAAGCCAGTCGAGATAGTTCTCAAGGCCTTTTCTGTAGACCGCCCAGCCTTCTTTCGCGCCACGGTCAGGGTCGAGCATGTCGTCCGGATGCATGAAGTGGGTGCTGACGAAATGCATGTTCAGTTCGGATTCTGCGGCGAGCCGCATGTAATCTCCCACCATGCCGCCGGAGACGATGCGCGGCGCCTCGACGATGCCGTCATCGGCCACACCGAATTCCTGCACGTAAGGCAGTTTGCTGTCGCTTGGCAGGTAGGTGCTGGCGATGGTGCGGATTTCGGGCACGTCTCGTCCGATTGTCTGCCGTCCTTCCTTGGACAGGATGTTGGACGGCGGCACATATACCGACGCTGTGGCCGCCGGCAGCACGGACTTTTGGAATGCGATCAGCTCGCGCAGCGAGGCGACGACAGCTTTGCGATTCGGCCACTGATGGTACGCGTATTCGTCGCCATAATCGGTGTTCGGCAGTACGAGCGGCTGATGGTTGTAGCCATGGTAGCCGATTTCGCCGTTCTGTTTGAGCAGCAGTCCGCCGAAATAGCTGAAATGCGATTCGTCCTTCTGCCGTACGGGAGCGTCTTTCGTATCGTCCCCGTAATTCTCGATCATCACGCCGGTAAACCGAATACCGTAGCGTTCCGCAAGTTTGGTCAGGTCCGGCCACCAGACCTTCGAATAGAAGTCGGCGATGCTCATGCCGTAGTCGCGTTTGATGTAGGTGGCGTCTCCGCTGGGGACCGGGGATGGAAAATCGTCCAGATAGAACGCGGCGCTGTTGATGACCGGGTATGCCGTGGCGGAACCCAGCAGGCTGAACGCGGAGGCATAGAAGCCGCGCACCACCTTGCCATAGATGCCGATATTGCAGGTCACGGTTCGTCCGGAACGCACATCGGCACTCCAGATCAGTGGCGTATGGCCGTTGGCACTGACCGCTTCGACGGTGGCCTTCTCATTGAGGTTCAGACTCAACGACGATTTGAACGGGCCACTGAACATGTAGGTGTGCCCGCCACCCAGCATAAAGTCCCTGGCAGGCTTGATGCCTTTGGTCATCACGTAGTCGTATGCGGAGGATTCGATGCCGATTTGAGGCCCGATCGCGTCCAGATAGCCTGTTTTTTCAGGCGTCATGGCAAGCATCATGTTGCCGCCGCCTTCAACCCATCTCATGATGGACACCAGCTCATCCCCCAGCGAATCAAGTTCCGGCATGACGATCAGCACGGTGCGGTACCGATTCAATGAGGGGATGTCGTCGGGATCGGTTTTGGCCAGATCCACGGTGGCGGTCGGCACTTTCATGTCGAGCAGCACCTGTTTCATCATGGTTTCGGCCTCGTCCACACCATCCTGGGAACTATCCACGAGCATCAGGTTCGTGGCGCGCTGCCCCATGATGGCGTTCTGGGCCGGAATGGCCTCGTTACGAGCCATGTATTTCAAAGTGAATTTCGTCGCGCCGTAGTGGATGCCCAAGGTTTGCGCCAACAGCACCAAGGCGATGGCCATGAATACGGCCCACACGCGGACCAGGTTTTTCCAACGGAAGCGCTTCCACATGCGCCATGCGGAACGTATCATGCGCGCCCAGCCTCCTTGTCGCCGAGCCAGAATCGCAGGATGTCGTGGCCTCGGCCGCCAAGGTAGATGTGGTCGTCCTTGATGTGCCGGACGGTGCGTTGCACCGCCTCGCCATCGTGACGTGCGGCTTCCAATCGCAGTTTCATCAGCCAGACGTCACCTTGACGCGGCCATGCGGACAGCGCCGCTTCGATGGTGCGAGACGCGGCATCGAACGAACCGAGATCCATCTGCGTCTTCGCCAACGAGCATACGGTGCGGTAGTCGTTATGCCGTTTGAGCCGTTCGGCGAGCAGGTCGGCGTATCGGCGCATCTGCAACGTTCTGGCATACCCCTGTTCCATGGAGGATTCCAAGTAGTGTTCGAGCGCCTCACGGTACCGGTCGAGCGCCTCGTCCGAATCGCGGTTCCGCTCGTATTCCTCCATGCGTTGCTGCAACGCGATGTCTTCCTTCGCGCTGATCTGCGCCATGGCCGTGGCCGCGTAATGCACGACTTCCACGTCCTCGTTCAGACGGGCTTGGGAGAGCAGATTGGCGTATTGGCCGGGATTCTCGTTAAGAATGGACAGCATCAGATTACGACGCTGCCGTGGATTGTCCACGATCAGCGCCTCTTCCAACGGCACGGTGTTGGCGTAATCCGTACGGTCGTCCACAAGAATGTTGCGTTGTTCCTGATCCTCGACCTTCAGTTCCTGCAGACCGTCGGGAATCCGTCGTCCCCCACGAAGCACAGCACGCGAATGCATGAGCGCCACGCTCAACGGCCCCCATAGAGGAATCAACGCCATGAACGGGAGCAGCAGTCCATCGACTTTCAGCACTCCGACGTGGTGCAGCAGACACAGCGTCATGCAGACCAGCAGATGCACGGCGATGATGATCAACGCGGCGATAGTCGTCGACCCCATCAGCTTTCACCCCCATCGTCGGCTTGCGCGATATGCGATCGGGCTTCGGAAAGCAGGGCATCCTCTTGGGTCTGCGGAACGTAGAAGCAGTGCAAGCCGGAACGGGTCAGACGTTTGAGGATGATCGGCAGTTCCTTCTCCCCCGCCTGGCTCATCAGCAGATACACGCCGTCATCCGTCAGCATGCCGGCCTCATCGGTCTGGCGGATGCTTTGCATCAGCAGGGAGTCCACGTCCTCAAGGTTTCCCTCGCATTCGACTTTGAGCAGCAGATGGTCGCCCATATGGTCGTGTTTGAGGTCGTTGGCAGCCAGCACCTTCGGCAGGAACGCTTCTGGCTTCAGCAGGTTCGTTCCCGGCACCAGCATGGACCGGCGCGCCACGTCCTCGTATTCGAAGGCCCTGATCATGGCCGATTCGACCAGACCGCACATGATGCTGAACAGATTCTGGAAGTACAGGTTCATCTGGTCCGGTTTGGCCTCTCCCATGGTGATGATCACGGCCAGTTCGCCACGGTCACGCACGCCGACGGCGTACATCGGGAATTTGTCCTTTAACGTTCGGTTCACCCATATGCCGTTGTGTTCCAGCGCGGTGATGATTTCACCGTAATCCGAGACGCGTACGGAGCGGAAGCTGCCGACGTCGAACCGTGGGCTCGCCGCCACAAGACGGGCGAACTGTCCGCCGTTGTCCACTCGGAAGATGGCGAGGCTGTCGCTATCGAGGCTTTCCTGCATGATGCGGATCGCCGTATGGTACAGCTTCTGCGGTTGCACTTCGTCCAATTCTCGGGTCACGGCGTACAGTTTGCCGAAACTGTCGCGTCTGCCGATGATCTGGTCGCGCAACTGTCTGCGGTCGTCGAGCACATCCTGATACAGCCCGCGCAGGAAGTCCAGACGATTGCGCAACAACCCGTTCTCGTCGCGCACGAACCTCACGCTCTCCTGGTTGCGCGACTGCACATAGCCGCATACCGATCCGGCCACGAAATAAATGACGAAGGCAAGCCAGTTCGATGTGTCGTAGAACAACGGGGCGAAGGACGCGCCCTGCGACGCGTAGGACATGGCCACGCCGGCGCAGGCCAGTACGGCTGCGAACACGCCGGCATGCAGCCCGTAGATGGTGCCGACGATCACCACGAACAGCAATCGCAGGTCCACGGTTTCCAGCTGGCTGTTGCCTTGTGTAAAAGCGCGGAGCCATTCCGTCAGCAGGAACGCGCCGATGATTTCCAGCACGGTCCACCATTTGTTGTGGCTGCGTAGGAAATCCCATACCGGATACTTGTCGGTTTTGTTCTCGCGGAGCTTCAACCAGCCTTCGATGACGTGCGGAAAATCCTCGCGAAGCGAGTATCGTGGCGAAAAGCCGTACCGCAATCGCAATTCGTGGTCGTCGGCGGGGTATGCCTGCGGACGGTCCTCGCCGTATACGACCTTCGTTCCCGGAAAATATCCCGCGATCAGCGTTCCCAAATCGCCGTAAGTGAAGTCGAACACGTTCGGAACGTGGAACAGCTCGCCGTCGGCGGTCCAGTCGTCGAATATGCGGTAGATAAGTTCGGCCAGATCGTCGGCGCATAGGAAGCAGGTGCGTTGTTCGGCGCGTTCATGGAAGCGCAGTTCTCCCGCTTGTGCCTGTTCGAACAAGCCGTTGAAATATGCGGTGACGCCATTGCGTTGCGGCGCGTACAGATAGGGGCAGCGCACGATCTTCACTTCCAGATCGTAGGTGCGCGCATAGTACAGGCCGAGCTCTTCGCCGGCACGCGACATCAGGCTTTTGCTGGTCTCGTGCACGTCCGTTTCCTGCGGATAGGCGAATTCCGATTCCGGCCCGCTCACCATCAGCATCTGGACCTTGCGATTGCGGACGGTGTGCAGCAGTCGGCGCAGGTAGCCCAGGTCGCCGTCACGTTCGCTGCGGGGCGTCAGATCTTCGGAGAAGTAGACGATTCGATCGAATTCGTAGTTGGAGAACACTTCCGACACGGCGTCACGGTCGGGCATGTCGATGATTTTGAGATCCTCGCCGCTGGATTCGGTCCCTTTGCGGAGGGCCACCACCACCTTGTCTTGGGGGAACGCGTGCTCGATCCACTGCTTCGTCACGAAGTCGGTGTTGCCGATTAACAGTATCTCCACTCGCCTCACCCCAGGGATACACCCGTTTAGAGGTCAACATCATGGAACAGTACAGCCGTCAACCCCTTGTCTACCTGCACCATAGTTTAGCGACAGAGGAGACAGAACATCCCTCTTCGTTGGGGGTAATGGGCGTATGTCTTTCGCCGATATGGTTCGGATGGCGCTTGTGCTGGAAAACGAGCGGAAATCACGCAGGTAAATCGGAAAAGATATGCGAGAAAAACAAAACCCCAGATTGCTCCGGGGTGTATCTGGTGGCTCCGAGCGGCATCGATCCGCTGACCTAACGATTTTCAGTCGTTCGCTCTACCAACTGAGCTACAGAGCCATGAACAACTTGCGCTGTTCCAGCGACCACGGCCGGACTTGAACCGGTGACCTCCGCCGTGACAGGGCGGCGCTCTAACCAACTGAGCTACGCGGCCGTTGTTTCAGCCTTGCGACTGACAACAGATAGAAATACTACGGCAAAAACGCAATTATGCAAAACTGCGGCGTGTCACGGTGTGTTGGGCGTGGCGCGCCGCAGTTTCGCGGGAAAGGAGACGAATCTCAGTCGGTCTGCTTCCAGGTGTCGACGTCGATGTGGTGCTCCGGGTTGGCCTGCCATGCGTCCCAAGCGGACTTCACAATGTCCTCGACATTGTACTTGGCGTGCCAGCCCATCTCCTCGTTGATGCGCTTCGGGGAGCCGATCAGGTGCGGCGGATCACCGGCGCGGCGGCCCATGACGGTCTCCTTGAACGGCAGACCGGTGACCTTCTTGACCTCATCGACGATCTGGCGCACGGAGGTGCCCTCGCCGGTGCCGACGTTGAACGCGTCATACTTGCGCTCGTCGCGGTCCAGATACTTCAGCGCGGCGATATGCGCGTCGGCCAGATCGGACACGTGGATGTAGTCGCGCACGCAGGTGCCGTCCGGAGTCGGGTAGTCATCGCCGAAGATCGCCGGGGCCTTGCCCTTCTTCAGACGGTCGAACAGCATCGGGATGAGGTTCAGGATAGCCGGATCCTCAAGTTCCACCGGGCCGCAGCCGGCCACGTTGAAGTAACGCAGGCCGCAGAAGCGGATGCCATACGGTTCCTCGCAGGCGCGGGCCATCCACTCGCCGAACAGCTTGGTCTGGCCGTACGGGTTGATCGGCAGCATCGGCACGACGTCTTCCGGCACCACATCGACCGGCGGCACGCCGTAGGTGGCGGCGGAGGAGGAGAAGACGAGCTTCTTGGCGCCGGAATCGCGCATGCCGATCAGCACGTTGAGCATGCCGTTGAGGTTCTGCTGGTAGTACCACAGCGGCTTCTCGACGGATTCGCCGACCTGCTTGCGGGCCGCGAAATGAATCACGGAATCGACGCCTTCGGCCTTCATGATCTCCGCGAGGCGCTCGCCGGCGCCCGGAGCGGCGATGTCCATGCCGTACAGGCGGGAGCCTTCGATGCGGGTGGGCTTGCCGTAGCTCAGATCGTCGACGACGACGACCTTTTCGCCGGCCTGATGAAGTGCGTGAACGACGTGGGCGCCGATGTATCCGCACCCACCAGTGACGAGAACTGTCATGTTCTGGCCTTTCCTTCAAATGAGCGGTGAACTTTGATGATTTGAAAAAATGTCAACCATTGTTCACTTTTTGCTCAGATTTGTTACCTTTTGAACAATTTGAGTATAGCACGTGAACACGAACGCACATAACTCGTTCGTTCCTGCGTTTCCTCTATAAATTAGGGTATGCAACAAGACGAAAACACGCCGAATAATGGCCGTGAAATAGAAGAAAACGTGCCAGACGTACAACCGACAGTCGATGGCAGGCCTGCTCTTTACGGCCGCAAAGTACTGTCCTTCGTGCGGCGGTCCGCCCGGCTCGACGCGCGACTGCAGCGGGCCTGGGACGCCTACGCCGATACGTATCTGCTGAACATCAACGCGGGCGAAGGGTCCCTCGACGTGCGTGAGGGTTTCGTGTTCGACCAAGCCTATATCCGCGAAACGTGGGGCAATACCAATCCTCTGATCGTGGAAATCGGCTCCGGACAAGGCGAGAACGTCGTTGCCGCCGCAGCCGCCCGGCCGGACGTCAACTTCCTTGCTCTGGAGGTCTACGATCCGGGCGTGGCGCACACGCTGCTGCTCGCCGGCAAGCAGAACCTGAAGAACCTGCGGATCGCCCAGATCAACGCGCCAGAACTGTTCAAGGCGGCCGTCGACGGCTCGATCGCCGAAGTGTGGACGTTCTTCCCCGACCCGTGGCCGAAGATGCGCCATCACAAGCGCCGCATCGTACAGCCCGAGCTCGCCGCGGACGTCCACCGCGCGTTGACGGACGAAGGCGTGTGGCGCATCGCCACCGACATCGAGGATTACGCGCTGCACGTCCATGAGGTGATGGACGAGCTGGACGGCTTCCATAACGACGGCGCATTGACCGTGAGCCTGCCCGTCGAGCACGTCGGCAAAGGCAACGCGGATGAGGCGGCCGCATTGCGACACGCCGATTTCGCTGAATCCGAGCGATTCGATGGCCGTGTTTTGACCAATTTCGAGAAGAAGGGACTTGCCGCCGGGCGCGTGATTCACGATTTCACCTATCGTCGCGTGTAATGCGATAAGGCTTGGAATTTCAGTGTTTTACGAGGATTCCTGTCTTATTGTGGCGGTGTGTGACACCGGCGCGACACGCCGAGGTTTGCATGTCGGCCAGATTCGCGTATAGTAGGGCAAGTTGTCAAGCGAAAACGCTGAAAGCGCCCCCTTCGTCTAACGGTTAGGACACCAGACTTTCAATCTGACAACGAGAGTTCGACTCTC
>ERZ825384.4432-NODE-4432-length-11123-cov-3.160914_pt1 | contig 11123 bp, 11 predicted proteins | sample MGYA00519931_ERZ825384 | MGnify/ENA primary metagenome ERZ825384 (study PRJEB31778, sample SAMEA3449200) | human gut metagenome | biome: human gut; feature: human-associated habitat; material: faeces | place: United Kingdom | collected 2010/2012 ...
TGCGCGGTACCGCACCCCCTCATATACGATCGGGCGGCGCAGCGCTCCGGCGGCTTCCGCCGCGTCCGGGCCGCTCACCCATACGCGGTATGTTTTGCTCACGCCGTGCGACGGATGCGCCAGACGGTTCGCCATCTCGCCGTCATCGGTGAAGAGCAGCAGTCCTTCCGACATGCAGTCGAGCCGACCGACCGGGAAAAGGCGCACACCGGCGTCCTGCACAAGCTCGGCGACCGTCGGGCGGCCGTGCGTGTCGCGCAGCGTTGTAACATATCCGCGGGGCTTGTGGAGAAGAACATATGTATGCTCCTCCGGCAGCGAAAGACGCTTGCCGTTCAATAAGACAACGTCGCCTTCTTCTGCGCCCGATCCGAGAGAGGCGGTCACGCCGTTGACCGTGACTCTCCCCTGCCGGATATATTCCTCCGCCTCGCGGCGGGAGCAAACGCCCGCCGCGGCAATGTATTTTTGAAGTCTCATTCTCTTTCTTCCTTTGCTGATCGGTTATGCCGGGTATATGCCGGAAAACAACGATTCACGCGCGCTTTTCTCCCCGGCCCATCGGAGCGCCGCCGTACACACGGCCTCTCCATCCGCCCAAATAACAAGTTCACCCGCTGCGGCCCCCGCCGGAACCGGCGCAAAAATAAAATGCGGCAGACGGGCGGCAAGCTCAACTTGCGCGCTCTTCGGAAGGCACAGTCAGACGCCACGGTCGAGCACGGCAGCGCTTTCCGCTTCCGGACCGCCAATGACCGGCACATGCTCCACCGGTTTCCCTTCCGGTAGCTTGAACTCCGCGTAAGCATCAAACGCCCAGTCGTAGAGCGCGGCATGATCCTTCCAGTCGTTCGGGTCGGAAAGCGTTACGCAGATGAGCTGCATACCGTCGCGCTCACAGCTCGTGACGAGGCATCGGCCCGCGGCTTTCGTGTACCCGGTCTTGCCGCCGTTCACGCCGCGGCAGCTCCAGAGCAGCTTGTTGTGGTTCACATACGTTACACCGTGGATACAGCTGCTGCGCATGGAGAGAATCTCCGCGAGCACGTCGTTTTGAAGCGCCGCCGCCATAATGAGGCCGAGATCGTGCGCGGAGGCACGGTGTCCGTCGGCATCAAGCCCGTGAGGATTGGCAAAATGTGAGCCGGTAAGGCCAAGTTCCTCCGCTTTGCGGTTCATCTGCTCAATGAATGCATCGCCGCCGAGCGAACCGGCAATAGCAAGCGCGGCGTCGTTGCCGGAAGCGAGCAGCAGCCCCTCTAAAAGCTCACGGAGTGTATAGCCCTCCCCGGCACGAAGGTACATGGACGAGCCCTCTACCGTTGTCCACTCGCTCTGCACCGTAACGCTGCGTTCCGGCGAGGCGAGATCGAGCGCGGTAAGCGCCGTCATAAGTTTTGTTGTGCTCGCAATGAGCATCGGCGTATCGGCATTTTTCTCAGCAAGTACCGCGCCGGATCCTGCGTGGAGCACGATCATCGCTTCCGCCGAAGTGCCGGGCGGCGAGGATGCCGCCGGAGCGGAGGCAGAGAACAGGATCGCCGCTGCCAGAGCCAGAATTACCGTTTTCTTCATAAATAAGCACCACCCATGGATTGATTCGGGCGGTGCTTAGTATGACCGGTATGCCGGGGAAATTATTCCTTGTTCTTCTTATTTACGATGTTGTCGATGCGGTCGAGCACATCGGGCATCATCTCCACAACGCGGTCCATCGTCGAAAGCGGATTGGAGGAAACGCTGATCATGCGGCAGGTGCCGTCCTTGATGACAAAGAAGCCGACCGGCTCGACCTTGACGCCCGCGCCGTTGCCGCCGGTAAAGGAAATGCCCTTGCTGCCGGTCGTGCCGCCGGTGCCGATGCCGAAGCTCATGCGCGAGACCGGAATGACGGTAATGCCGTCGGGCGTGCTGATGGGTTTGCCGATAATGGTGTCTGCGTCAACCAGCTGCCGGATCTTACTGACCGTCATGTCCATGAGAGCGTTGATCTTATTCTCTTCCATTGTCGTCTTTCCTTTCATTCGTCGCCGCGGCAGGTTTATCCTCCGGACGGCTGTTTATTTTCCATTTCAAGAACTCCACGCCGAGCGCCACGGCCAGATGCACCAGCCGGAACAGCTGCAGCGAGAGAACGATGCGCGCAGAGACCGTCGGCTCTTCCGATGTATAGTCCGCGCCGATCTCGATGTCACGCCGGAGAACACGGATCTTCTTTCCCGCCAGCGCCGGGAGCGTTTCCGCCGCGGCGCACGCCATGCCGTACTGGATCGCCGTATCATAGGGGTCCCGGCAGGCGACGGTATAATGCAGCTGGAAGAAGTTCACGGTGAAGCTGCGGAAAAAGCGGCGGATCGCATGCGAGCCCATCCGGAGCAGGGCAACGATGGTGTCAAAGTCGAGCTTGGGCTTCGGCTTGACGGTCACGCTGTCGTTGATCTCCTTTTCCTTGGCAGCGGCGGCCTTCTTTGCGGCCTTGGCAGCGCGGCGCGCTTCCTTTTTGGCTTTTTTTGCCTCGGCTTTCAGCCGCTGCTTTTCCGTGAGCGGCTTTTTCGGCAGCAGCCAGATGCGCAGCGGTCCGGCCTTGATCCCCACGCGCAGCACCTCATCCGCATAGCCGACGTCCACGCCGTACGGCAGGAAAAACACAAGCAGGATCAAAATCGCCAGTACCGCCAGTATGATCCATCCAACCAATCACATCACCTCGTCCGGAGTCATTCGATCTCCGTGATTTTGAGCTGTTCGTCTTTATCGCTTGCCGCGTCAATGGCGGCCTGGAGTTCCTGTATTCCCTCGCCCGTGGCGACATTCGGCAACGGCGGCAGCTCCTCGATAGAGGAAATGCCGACAACGCGGAGAAACTGATCGGTCGTCCCGAAGAGAACCGGCCGTCCCGGCGCCTCCAGACGTCCGCAGGGAGCGATCAGTCCACGCTCGGAGAGAAGTGCGACGGTATAGGAGCTGTCCGTACCGCGAAGCTGCTCTATGTAAGAGCGTGTCACGGGCTGATAGTACGCGACGATCGCCAAAACCTCCAGCGCCGTCGGCGAGAGCTTCGGCTGCGCGCGCTTTTCGAGCGCGCGGCTGACCACGTCGCTGTATTCGCCCGCCGTAACGAGCTGCAGCCGGTTTTCCATTCTTGCCAGACGAAAACCGCGGCCGTTTTCCTCATATTCTCTGGCAAGCTGTTCCGCAGCCTGCCGGACGTCCCACGGCTCCGCGCCGAGGACCTTGGCAATGCGTTCCGTTTCCACGCTGTCCCCGGCGGCGAAGAGGATCGCTTCCAGCGCCGGGCGGATCTCATTGATTCCTACCATTTATTCTTCCGTATCCGTGAGCGCACGGCTCACATCGTAATTTCCTTTTTCTCCGCTGACGCGGATATGCCCGTCGGAGCAGAGCTCCAGCACGGACAGAAACGTTGCAACAAGCTCGCTGCGGCTTTTGCAGATGCCGAACATGGAGTCAAGCGACATATGCCCGTTTTTCCGGAGAAGGCCGAGCAGCTGTTCGCTCTTTTCCCGAACGCTGAATATGATCGGCTTCGGCGCAGCACGGCGCAGCGTTTCATTTTCCTCCGGAGCCGATTCGCCGGTGCCGCGGAGCAGGATCTGCGCGAGCGCGCTGAGCAGTTCCGCCGGCGTATGGCGGTAGTCATACGGACGCTCCGGCAGCGGCAGCGGGCCGCGGGTCTGCATTTTCATGCCCACCTCGGAAAGCTGTCCGATCTCCGGGGCGGCCTCCCGCACGGCGGCGATCGCATCACGGTTTTTGAGCTGCTCGAGCGCTGAGACGAGCACTTCGAGTTCCGTCGGCTCTTTCTCCTCCGTCAGGAGCATTTTGGTTTTGATGTACATGAGGTGCGACGCCATCTGGACAAACTCGCTCGCGATTTCCAGATCCATCTCCTGCATCTTCTGAAGATAGGCCAGATACTGGTCAAGCAGCTGGGAGATCTGGATATCGCGTATTTCGATCTTATCTTTGGCGAGCAGCATCAGTATGAGGTCGAGCGGGCCGGTAAAATCCTCCAGCTCGTCGCGCGCATGCACGACGCCTTCCAGATGATAGCTCGGTTCTTGGATCATGGGTATACCGTATGCCTTTACACAAAATGCGTCACAAGCCGAAAGCCGAGTTCGGCAAAGACGGAAAGTTTATCAAAGAGCCAGGATGTTGCCGTGGAGAGCGGCCCGCCGAGGATCTTTGTGGAGACCAGTACGAGGAGCAATATCATGCCATAACGCTCGTAGCGCATGAGCTTGAAATAGCTCTCATCCGGAATGAAGGAGAAAAGCACCTTGCTCCCGTCAAGCGGCGGGATCGGGATGAGATTGAACACCGCCAGCGCGAGGCTGAGATATGCCGTTGTATAAACGAGCTGAAGAACCGTTTCGGCGACCGCTCCCCCGTGAACATACAGCGGGTAATACAGCAGGCCGTACAGGAAGAGAAAGAGCAGCGCGAGCAGAAAATTGCACGCCGGCCCCGCCAGCGCCGTCACCGCCATGCCCTTTTTCGGGTTTTTGAACCGGTACATATTGACCGGCACCGGCTTTGCCCAGCCGAAGCGGAACACCACCATCATGAGAAGACCCATGACGTCGATGTGCTTTATGGGGTTGAGCGTCAACCGGCCGGCATCCTTTGCCGTCGTGTCGCCGAGCCGGTAGGCCACATACCCGTGGCTCAGCTCGTGCAGCGTGATGCACAGAAGCGATGGGAGAATATTCACCACGATCTGCACCGGAACCGACCAGTCCAGATTCTTCCAGATATTTACAAAGTCACTCATAGATAAGTTAATATTACCAAAAACTACGGCGAATTACAACAGCAAATACAACACTAAATATTATTTTCGATGAATCCGAGCAGCTCTCGGCGGCCAACCTTTGCCGTGCAGGAATACAGAAGCAGCGGAAAATCGTCGTCCAGCCCCAGCACGTCCCGTATACGCTCGAGATTTGGCTCGATCTCACTTTTTTTCAGCTTGTCGCACTTGTTTGCCACAACGACGAACGGCCGGCCGGCAGCGAAGAAATACTCCGCCATCGTCACATCGTCCGCCGTGGGCGCATGGCGGGAATCGACGATCAGGACACCCATGGTAAAGAGGTTCGGCTCCTGAAAGAAATCTTCCATGAGCGCGCCCCAGCGGCGGCGCTCGTCGCCGGAAACGCGGGCGTAGCCGTAGCCGGGAAGGTCGATGAAATATGCCCCGTCCACGAGGAAATAGTTGACCTGCACCGTCTTTCCCGGCGTCGCGCCGACACGGGCATAATTTTTCCGGTTGAGCAGACTGTTGATGACCGAAGATTTGCCGACGTTGGAACGCCCGGCGAACGCGACGGCATGGCGGCCGTCGCGCAGAAACGCCTTTTTGTTCGCGGCGGATTTTATGAAATCTACTTTCTGTGTGTTCATTCCGCCACCTTCTCCTCCGCCGGGCGGAGCGCTTTTTTCAGCACCTGATCCATGTGGGAAACCGCCGTAAAGTTCACGGCGTTTCGCACGTTCGGATCCATCTCGGCAAGATCGCTCACGTTGTCCTCCGGCAGAAGCACCTCGTGGATCCCGGCGCGGAGCGCTGCCATCGTCTTTTCCTGAATGCCGCCGATCGGCAGCACGCGGCCGCGCAGCGTGATCTCCCCGGTCATGGCGATATCGGCGCGGACCGGACGGTTCGTAAGCGCGGAAACGACGCACAAGCAGATCGCGGCGCCGGCACTCGGGCCGTCCTTCGGCACGGCGCCTTCCGGGAAATGCAGATGAATATCGGTATTCTTATGGAAAGCCGGATCAATGCCGAGCTCGGAAGTGCGGCTGCGGATGTACGTTACCGCCGCCTGGCACGATTCCTTCATCACATCGCCGAGATTGCCGGTCAGCTCAAGCTTTCCGCTGCCCGGCACGACAGAGCACTCCACATCGAGCACCTCGCCGCCGACGCTCGTCCACGCAAGGCCGTGAACAAGACCTACGGAATCGGTCGAGAAGTTGACCTCCGGCTTGAATTTGACGGGGCCGAGCCACGGCTCGAGCTCGCCCGCGCGCAGCCGCAGAGACCTTCTCTCCCCGGAGGCAATGCCGCGGGCCGCCTTCCGGCAGAGCGCGGCTAGCTCGCGCTCGAGCATGCGCACGCCAGACTCGCGGGTATAGAGCGCTATGATCTCGCGGATGGCATCGTCCGAAACACGCAGCTGGTTTCCGGAAAGGCCGTGCTTCGTCCGCTGCTTCGGCAGCAGATGCTGCTTGGCGATCTGGAGCTTTTCCTCGTCGGTATAGCTGCCGAGGGAAATGACCTCCATACGGTCGAGCAGGGCGCGGGGGATGGTGTCGGCGGTGTTGGCCGTCGTGATGAACAAGACCTCGGAGAGGTCGAACGGGATCTCCAGAAAATGATCGCGGAAGGAGCCGTTCTGCTCGCCGTCAAGCGCTTCGAGCAGTGCAGCGGACGGGTCGCCCCGGTAGTCCGAGCCGAGCTTATCGATCTCGTCGAGCACGAGCACGGGATTCCGGGAGCCGGCCTGCTGAATGCCGGCGATGATGCGCCCCGGCATCGCGCCGACATAGGTTTTCCGGTGGCCGCGGATCTCCGCTTCATCGTGCACACCGCCAAGGGAGATGCGGGCGCATTTCCGGTTCGTTGCGCGGGCAATGCTCATGGCGATGCTCGTTTTTCCGACGCCCGGAGGCCCTACGAGACAGAGCACCCCGCCCTTGACCTGCGCGGAGAGGTGCCGTACGGCAAGATACTCCAATATACGGTCCTTGACCTTCGTAAGACCGTAGTGATCCTCATCCAGAACCTTTTTCGCGTGGGCGATATCGGTGACGTCCTTCGTCCTCTCGTTCCACGGAAGCTCGAGACAGACGTCAAGATAGGTCCGCAGCACCGCGCCTTCCGCCGACCCGAACGGCTGCTTGGCGAGACGGGAGAGCTCCTTGAGAAGCTTTTTTTCGATCTCCGCATCGAGTCCGAGATCAAGGATCTTCCGGCGGTATTCGTCGAGATCGTCCGTTTCGGACGCTTCCCCCAGTTCCTCCTGGATCACGCGCATCTGCTCGCGCAGGAAATAGTCTTTCTGATTTTTCGCCACGCGCTCCGCCGCCGTGGACTGGAGATTCTGCTGGATATCCATGATCTCCAGCTCGCGGTGCAGCATATCGCAGAGCATGGTGAGCCGCTGAAGCGGCGAGCACTCTTCCAGAAGCAGCTGCTTTTCCGCCGGCTGCAGAAAGACGTTCTGTGCAATGTAATCCGAGACGAAGCCCGGCTCCTTCCGGTCCGCTACACGAAGCAGAGTCTCCGGTCCGATCGTTCCCGACGCGGAGGCGTACTCGGCAAAGAGGTCGTTACACGAACGGATAAGCGCCGTGCATTCGAGCGTGTCCGCATCGACCGGCTTATCGGCAAGCACCCGGACATTTGCCCAAAGCGCCGGGGTCTCCGCCGTGAGGCGCAGGAGCTTCGCGCGGTATAGGCCGTCAACGATACATTTGACGTTTCCGCCGCCGGGCACGCGCAGGATCTGGCTCAGGCGGCAGATCGTGCCGACTGTGTAAAGATCGTCTGCGCGTGGCGTGTCGCAGGCGATGTCACGCTGCGCTACAAGAAAGATCATCCGGTCGGTGCCGATGGCGGCGTTGAGCGCGGCAATGCTCATCGGGCGCTCCACATCAAAGTGCAGCACCGTTCCGGGAAATACTGAAACGCCGCGGAGCGCGAGCGTCGGCAATGTCATGATTCGGCTGGTATTTTCGCTCATATGTTGTCCTCCATAGCAAACGAGCGGGGACGTGCCCCGCTGTCTGCCATGTGTTCCGTTTGGTTACACACTGTCTGAGTTATCGTTCCGCAGCGCTACGGGCGGCTTGCCGTCCTTCACGCAGTCAGCGGTGATGATGACGCGCTTGATGCTCTTGTCCGAGGGGACGCGGAACATGATATCGGTCATGATCTTTTCGAGAATGCTGCGCAGGCCGCGCGCGCCGATCTCCATTTCAAGCGCCTTATCGGCAATGGCCTCGATGGCTGCGTGGTCAAACTCAAGCTTGACGCCGTCGAGCGCCATGAGCGCTGTATACTGCTTGGTAATGGCGTTTTTCGGCTCGGTGAGGATGCGCTCAAGCGCTTCCCTGTCGAGCGAGTTGAGCGGCGTAATGACCGGCAGGCGGCCGACCAGCTCGGGGATGATGCCATACTTGATAACATCGTGCTGCTGCGCCTGCGCGAGGATCTCGCCGAGGTTCTTTTCCTTCTTGCTCGTGATCTCCGCGCCGAAGCCCATGCTCTTGCGGTCCATGCGGTTTTCAATGATCTTGTCCAGACCGTCGAACGCGCCGCCGCAAATGAAAAGAATGTTCGTCGTATCGATATGGATGAACTCCTGCTGCGGGTGCTTGCGTCCGCCCTGCGGCGGGACCGCGGCGATCGTCCCTTCCAGGATCTTCAGCAGCGCCTGCTGCACACCCTCGCCGGAGACATCACGCGTGATCGAAACGTTCTCGCTTTTGCGGGATATCTTGTCCAGCTCGTCGATATAGATGATGCCGCGCTGGGCGCGTTCCACATCAAAATCCGCCGCCTGCAGAAGGCGGAGAAGAATGTTCTCCACATCTTCGCCGACATAGCCCGCCTCGGTGAGCGTGGTGGCGTCGGCAATGGCGAACGGCACATCCAGCACGCGCGCGAGCGTCTGCGCAAAGAGCGTTTTGCCGCTGCCGGTGGGACCGATGAGCAGAATGTTGGACTTCTGCAGTTCCACATCGGACTGCTGGTTGTAATAAATGCGCTTATAATGGTTGTAAACGGCAACGGAAAGCGCGATCTTCGCCGTCTCCTGCCCGACGATGTATTCGTCGAGGAATTTCTTGATCTCTGCCGGCTTCGGAAGGTCGTCCACGGACGGCGCGCTCGGCGCGCTCTTTCCCGGATCGGTGCGCTGCGGCAGGTCCTCATCCACGATGTTCATGCAAAGACGCACGCAGTCGCTGCAGATGTAGGCGCCGTTGCCGGCGATCAGCTTGTCCACCTGATCCTGTGTCCGACCGCAGAAAGCGCAGCGGATCTTTCTATCGTCTGATCTTGCCATTCGATCTCCCTGAATTATCTTTTATAAATGACCTTGTCGATGAGGCCGTATTCGCGCGCCTCTTCCGCCAGAAGCCAGTGGTCGCGCTCGGAGTCGGCTTTGATCTGCTCCGGCGTTTTGCCGGTGTTCTCCGCCATGATCCGGTTCATGCGCGCCTTGATCTTGAGAAAACGTTCCACATCGATCTCCATATCGGTGACCTTGCCCTGCGTTCCGGCGGCGGGCTGGTGGATCATGATCTCGGCATTGGGCAGCGCGATGCGCTTACCCTTCGCGCCGGAGGACAGCAGAAACGCGCCCATCGACGCCGCCATACCGACGCAGATGGTAGACACGTCGCACTTGATATACTGCATCGTGTCGTAGATCGCCATACCGTCCGTGATGGAGCCGCCGGGGCTGTTGATATACATCTGGATGTCCTTGTCGGGGTCCTGCGCCTCCAGATACAGAAGCTGTGCCACGACGAGACTGGCGGACGCGCTGTTGACCTCTTCACCGAGAAATACGATGCGGTCGTTCAGCAGGCGGGAAAAAATGTCATAGGAGCGTTCTCCGCGGGACGTCTGTTCTACAACATACGGTACGAGACTCATGATATAAATCCTCCTTTGCGGGGTTAAAATGCGATGATACGGGAAAGGGCGGATCGCCCTTTCCCGTGTATGTCAGTTTACCGTGGGGAGACGGATCACTCCTCCGTCTTCTCCTCGGTCTTGGTGCTCTTGCGGGTGGTCTTCTTGGCCTTGGGCGCTTCCTCGCCCTCGGTCTCTTCGGTCTTGGCGGCCTTCTTCGCGGCGGGCTTCTTCTTGGCCTTGGACGCCTCCTCCGTCTTGGCTGGCTCCTCGGCCTTCTTCTCCACGGCAACGCCGCTCTCGGAGATGATGCTCATAGCGCGCTCACGGCGCAGATCAGCGGTCAGAGCGGCGACATCGATGGCCTTCGCCACGTCCTCGGCCTTCATGCCGTAGGCTTCAGCGAGCTTCTCATACTCGGCCTGCAGATCCTCTTCGGAGATCTGGACATTCTCGGCTTCGGCGACGGCGGCGAGCAGGACCTCGGTGCGGGCCTGCTTTTCGGCGGTGGCGCGCATGCTCTCGCGGAAGGTCTTCATATCGGTGCCGATCATCTTGAGATAATCGTCGATGCGGATGCCCTGGTTGGCCATGTACTGCGCGTACTCGCGGACAATGCCGTCCATACGCTCTTCGATCATGCCTTCGGGCATATCAACGGTCATGTTCTCCGCAGCCTGATCAACGAGGGCGTCGTCAAAGGCGTTCTTCGCGGCCTTTTCCTTCTCCTCAACAGACTTGGCGCGGATGTCGGCCTTGAGATCGGCGAGCGTGTCAAAGTCGTTGTCCTTCGCGAACTCGTCGTCCAGCTCGGGCAGCTCTTCAAACTTGACCTCGTTGCACTTGACGTGGAACACGACGGCCTTGCCGCCGAGATCGTGGCCGTAGTTCTCCGGGAAGGTAATGTCAAGATCGCGCTCCTCGCCGGCGGAAATGCCGACGAGCTGGCTCTCAAAGCCGGGAACGAAGGTGTTCGAGCCGAGCTCAAGCTCATAGCCCTCTGCCTTGCCGCCGTCGAAGGGAACGCCGTCGAGGGTGCCTTCAAAGTCGATGTCTGCCGTGTCTCCCATCTGAGCCTCGCGGTCAAGGTCGATAACGCGGCCGTTGCGTTTGCGGACGCCATCGATCTGGCCGTCAACGTCTTCTTCGGTTATAATGTAGGTCTCTTTGACTGCGCTGAGGTTCTTGTACTCGCCAAGGGTTACTTCGGGGTAAAGCTCAACGTCAAAGGTCAGGGTGAGAACCTTATCGTCGGAAAGATCCATGTTGGAAACCGCAGGCTTGCCAATGATCTTCAGGCCGCAGTTGTCATAGCCGTGCTCATACGCCGGTGCAACAAGCTCATCGATAGCATCCTGATAGAAAACATCATGGCCGTACATGCCTTCAACAACGGCACGGGGAGCCTTGCCCTTTCTGAAGCCGGGGATGGATGATCAGTTCTTTT
>ERZ825384.4464-NODE-4464-length-11046-cov-4.279501_pt1 | contig 11046 bp, 8 predicted proteins | sample MGYA00519931_ERZ825384 | MGnify/ENA primary metagenome ERZ825384 (study PRJEB31778, sample SAMEA3449200) | human gut metagenome | biome: human gut; feature: human-associated habitat; material: faeces | place: United Kingdom | collected 2010/2012 ...
TGGCGCGCATGGTGGCCTCTGACAGGCCAAAGCTCTCAAACGGTGCGCCCTGTGTGACTTCCATATCCGTATCCTCGTGTTTCCATATAATCTCCATGTTAGTATACCATGCCTGTCAAGTGACAGAAAAGAGGGGACCGCGGCGCGGTCCCCTCTCCGGGCTTTATTTCTTATACGGCACGTGCCAGATGGTATCGGCATACTGGGCGATGGCCCGATCGGCGGCAAAGATGCCGCTGCGGGCGATGTTCAGCAGGCTCATACGGTTCCACTGTGCGCGGTCGCCGTAGGTGCGGCTCATACGCTCCTCGGCGTCGCAGTAGGCGGCGAAATCCGCCAGCACCATATACTGGTCAGCGGGGCCGTCCCCGCCCATTACCAGCCGCTGCCAGATGTCCTCGTAGGTGACACCGTCGCCGAAGCCGGTCTTGAGCTGATCCACCACGCGGCGCAGCACAGGGTCCCGCTGGTACAGCAGCTGGGGATCATAGGTATGGCGCAGGTGGGCCACCTCATCGGCCTTCAGGCCGAACAGGAACATATTCTCATCTCCCAGCACCTCGTGCATCTCCACGTTGGCGCCGTCCAGCGTACCCACAGTCAGGGCTCCGTTCATCATGAACTTCATATTTCCGGTGCCGCTGGCCTCCTTGCCGGCGGTGGAGATCTGCTGGCTCACCTCGCTGGCGGGCATCAGCATCTCCGCCAGAGAGACCCGGTAGTTCTCCAGGAACACCACCTGCAGCTTGCCCCGGCAGCGGGGATCATGGGAAATATCATCCGCCAGAGAGTTGATGAGGTGGATGATCCGCTTGGCCACAGCGTAACCCGGTGCTGCCTTGGCGCCGAACAGGAAGGTATGGGGCCGGGTGATGCAGTTGGGATCGTCCTGCAGCTGCTGATACAGGGTGATGATGTGCAGCACATTCAGAAGCTGACGCTTATACTCGTGGAGCCGCTTCACCTGCACGTCGAAAATGGCGTTGGGGTCCAAGGTCACGCCCTGGGCCTTCCGGGCATAGTCGGCGAAATTCACCTTGTTCTGCCACTTGATCTCGTCCAGACGCTTGAGGACAGTCACATCATCCGCATAGGCATCCAGCTTTTTCAGCGCCTGAGGATGGAGCAGGTAGTCGTCTCCACCGGCCAGATCCCGTACCAGGCCGTCCAGACCCGGATTGATCTCACTGAGCCAGCGGCGGTGGTCGATGCCGTTGGTGACATTCTTGAACTTCTCCGGCTCCATCGCGCACTGGTATTTAAAAACGTCGTTTCGCAGGATGTCCGAGTGCAGAGCGCTCACGCCGTTCACGGCCATGCCGCCCGCGATGCACAGGTTTGCCATGCGGACCTGACCGTCCCAGATGATGGCCAATTCACGCGTTTTGGCCTCGTCGTGGTAGTAGTTTTCGATTTTTTCCTGATAGCGGCGCGCGATCTCGGTGATGATCGTCCACACGCGCGGCAGAAGTGACTGCATCAACTCCTGCGGCCAGCGCTCCAGCGCCTCGGAAAGCACCGTGTGGTTCGTGTAAGCGACGGAGTGCGTCGTAATGTTCCACGCCGTGTCCCAGTCGAGGCCCGCGTCGTCCATCAGGATGCGCATGAGCTCGGGGATGACGAGCGCGGGGTGCGTGTCGTTGATCTGGATGACATTCTTTTCGTGGAAGTTCGTGGCCGTGCCGTAGACCTCGATGTGCTTGCGCACAATGGACTGCACGGTCGCGGAGACGAAGAAGTACTGCTGCTTTAAGCGCAGGCTCTTCCCCTCGGGATGGTTGTCCTCGGGATAGAGAACCTTTGCGATGGTCTCGGCCATCGCGTGCTGCTCCTGCGCGCGCAGGTATTCGCCCTGCGAAAAGAGCGACATATCGAGCGGCGTGGGAGACTTTGCATCCCAAAGGCGCAGCGTGTTCACATGATCCGTGCCGTAGCCCGCGATCTCCATATCGCAGGGGATGGCCAGCACCTCGGTCGCACCCTCGGGCACAACGTGCAGCCGCCCGTCGTCCCAGAACTGGCGGACCGTGCCGCCGAAGCAGACGGTCTCGGTCTCCTGCGGCTTGGGCAGCAGCCACGCGCCGCCAAGGTCCTTCCAGTTGTCCGGCAGCTCGACCTGCTGGCCGTCGACGATGCGCTGGTGGAAAATGCCGAGCTCATAGCAGATGGAATAGCCCGCGGCGGGGATGTCGAGCGTCGTCATCGAGTCGAGATAGCACGCGGCCAAGCGGCCGAGGCCGCCGTTGCCGAGGCCCGCGTCGGGCTCGCTTTCAAAGATGTCCGCTGCGCGGAAGCCCAGCTCGTCGAGCGCTTCGGTCAGAATTTCACCGACGCCTAAATTGAACGCGTTTTTCATCAGGCTGCGGCCCATCAGAAATTCCATCGACAGGTAGTGCACCTGACGGCGGTGTTCCTCGCGGGTCTCGCGCATGGTGTCCACGCTGCGCTCGGCCATCACGTCGCGCAGGACAAGGGCGCTCGCGCGCATCATCTGCGCGTCGCTCGCCTCCTCCACGGTGCTGCCGAAGCTGACCTTCAGCTTTTCGCACAGCGCGTCTTTCATTTTCTTCACAGAGTCAATGGTCATAGATCGTTTTCCTTTTCTTTATCGGCAGATGGATTCGTAAATGTGGCGGTATTCCTGCGCCGAGCGCGTCCAGCTGAAATCCGCGGTCATGCCGCGCTGCTGGAGCATCGCGTAGGCGCCCTTGTTGTCATGGTAAAGGTCAATGGCCTCGCAGATCACGTGGCACATGTCGCCAGCGTTGTAGTTGGCAAAGGTGAAGCCGTTGCCCTGTCCGTTCCAGGCTTCATACGCATGGACAGTGTCCTTTAATCCGCCGGTCTCGCGCACGATGGGCACCGCGCCGTAGCGCATCGCGATCATCTGCGAGAGCCCGCACGGCTCGCTCTTCGACGGCATCAGGAAGAGGTCTGCGCCCGCGTAGATCTGCATGGCGAGCTGCTCGGAATAGCCGAGGTAGACGGCCATGCGTCCGCCGTAGCGCTGCTTGGCGTACTCAAAAAACGTCTCGTACTTCGCGTCGCCCTTGCCGAGCACGACGAATTGTACGTCCTTGCCCATAAATGCGTCGAGCGTTTCGCACACAAGGTCGAGCCCCTTGTGGGAGACAAGGCGCGTGACCATCGCAAGGATGGGCGTGTCGGGCCGTTCCTGCAGCCCCAGCACGCGCTGGAGCGCTGCCTTGTCCTTCTTCTTTCCGGCAAGGTCATCGGGCGAATACGCCGCTGCGAGGCTCTTGTCGCGCGACGGGTCATAGCGCTGCATGTCGATGCCGTTGAGCACGCCGTGGAGCTTGCGCGCGTTCATGCTCATCACGTTTTCCAGCCCGTGGGCAAAGTACGCGTACTTGAGCTCCTGCGCGTAGGTCGGGCTCACGGCGGTCACGGCGTCCGCCGTGACGATCGCGCCCTTTAAAAGGTTCACATCGCCGCCGAATTCGATCGTGCCGCCGTCGAACCAGCCATGGTCCAGACCGAACAGATCTTCGACCGTGCGGCTGCCGTAGCGGCCCTGATATTCGATATTATGCACCGTAATGACGGTTCGGATTCCCTTATAAAAGTCGTCGCGCACGGCTTCATCCCTGATGTAGATGGGCACAAGCGCGCTCTGCCAGTCGTTGCAGTGGACAACGTCGGGCTTTTGCGGCAGGGACTTGAGCAGTTCCGTCACCGCGCGGGAGAAAAAGCCAAAGCGCTCGCCGTCGTCATAGTAGCCGTAGAGCTCGCTGCGGCGGAAATACGTCTCATTGTCGACAAAGTACCACGTGACGCCGTCGCGCTCGAGCGAAAAGAGCCCGCAGTAGACGCTGCGCCACGCAAGGCGCACGAACGTCCACTTTTCAAAGTGGAGCTGCTCGCCCCACTTGTCCTTCACGCGCTCGTAAAGCGGCAGGATGACGCTCACGCGGTCTCCGTTTGCCGCGAGCGCCTGCGGAAGGCTGCCGGCCACGTCGGCAAGGCCGCCCGTCTTGCAAAAGGGGACCGCCTCGCTCGTCACATACAAAATGTTCATCTGCAAGCTCCTTTCTTCTGTTTGCTGCTTTTATACAATGCTGCCCTTGCTCACGGCGAGCGGGTAGCTCTCGTGTCCGATCAGCGTGCCGCCGCGGCGGATGTGGACGTCCTTGTCGGCGATGACGCAGCCGAGCGTCACGCCGTCCTCCACCACGGTATTCTTAAAGAGGATGCAGTTTTTGACTTGGCTCCCCTTGCCGACCTTGACGCCCGGGAAGAGGATGCTCCCCTCTACGTTGCCCTCGATCTGGCAGCCGTCGGCGATCAGCGAATTGACACAGCGCGAGTCGGGCGCGATGTACGACGCCGCCTCGTCATCCTCTTTAGCGAGGATGGGCCGCTCGGCACACAGGAGCTCGGAGCGGATGGCAGGGTCTAAGAGCTGCATGCTGCGCTCATAGTATTCCTGCACCGTGCGCAGCTGCGCGGCAAAGCCGTCCCACAGGAAAGCGCGCAGGTCGAGCTTGTCGCCCATGGCGCAGAGCACATCGCTGCGGAAGCTGTATTTGTCCTGCGCGGCGCACTCGTCCACAAGGGAGATAAGAAGGTCGCGGCTCAGAAGATAAATTTCCAAGCTGCGGCAGCCGCTCGCCTTGTGCGGCGCGCAGCGCGTCTCGGTGATGCGGCCCGCTTCGTTGACGGTGAAATACGTGGCGTTTTCCACAAACTGGCCGCTCTCGGTGCAGACGCAGGTGATGTCCGCGCCGCTTTCGATGTGCGCGTCCAGCACCTTCTGCAGCGGCAGATTGATGATAAGGTCGCTGTCGGACAGGACGACGTACTTCTGCCGGATCTCGTGCAGGTACGACCGCACGCCCGAGAGCGCCTCCATCTTGCCGCGGAATTCCTCCACGCCGAACTTGCGCGCGTCGGCAAAGGGCGGCAGCAGCTTGAGACCGCCGTTCTTGCGCGCCATGTCCCACGTCTTGCCGCTGCCGATGTGGTCGAGCAGGCTTTGATAGTTGCCGTGCAGCACAACGCCGACGTCTGTGATGCCCGCGCCCGCCATGTTGGAGAGCATGAAGTCGACCACGCGGTAGCGCCCGCCGAACGGCACAGAGCCGGGCATGCGCGCTTCGGTCAGCTCGCGAAGGCCGGGAGCCTTTTCATAGGCAAAGATGATGCCGTGCAGTCCGTTCATCGTACCGTCTCCTTTCCGTCCACGCTGCGCATGCGGTTGGCAGGCAGCACATAGTCATCCGCGACCGCCGCGCCGGGGCCGAGCACCGTGATGCCCCACTGCTCCGGCGGCACCGCCTCGGGCGGCGCGCCGACAAAGGCGTGCTCGCCGACGACGCCGTTCTCGCCGATGATGGCGTAGGAGACGCGCGCGTCCTTTTTGACGACCGCGCCGGGCATCAGGATGGAGTACTGGACGCTTGCGCCCTCCTCCACCGTGCAGCGCTCAGAGAGGACGGAGTTCTCCGCCTCGCCCTCGACCGTGCAGCCGCGCGCGACGACGCTGTGCTCCACGCGCGCGTTGACGCCTAAGTACGCCGGCGGCGCGGAGACGGAGCGGCCATAGATCGGCCAGTCCTTTTCGAGAAGATCGAGTCCGCTGCCGGTCGCGAGCATATCCATGTTCGCGTCCCACAGGGAGTCGAGCGTGCCGACGTCCTTCCAGTAGCCGGAGAAGCGGTACGCCGCCATCTTTTCCCCATTTTTGAGCATCTTGGGGATGATGTTTTTGCCGAAGTCGTTGCTGCTCGCCTCGTCGCTCTCGTCCTCGATGAGGTACTCACGCAGCTTTTTCCACGTGAAGACGTAAATGCCCATCGACGCGAGGTTGCTCTTGGGATGCGCGGGCTTTTCCTCGAATTCCGTGATCGTGTCGTTTTCGTCCACGTTCATGATGCCAAAGCGCGGCGCATCCTCCCAGGGCACCTCCATAACGGAGATGGTACAGTCCGCGCCCGCTTTTTTGTGGTGGGCGAGCATCTTGGCGTAATTCATCTTGTAGATGTGGTCGCCCGAGAGGATGAGCACATACTCGGGGTCGTACATGTCGACAAAGCCGATGTTCTGGAAGATGGCGTTGGCCGTGCCCTTATACCACGACGCACCGCCCGCGCTCTGATACGGCGGCAGGATGTGCACGCCGCCGTCCGCGCGGTCGAGATCCCACGGCTGGCCCGAGCCGATGTAGCGGTTGATCTCCAGCGGGCGGTACTGCGTCAGAACGCCGACGGTGTCGATGCCAGCGTTGGCGCAGTTTGAGAGCGGAAAGTCAATGATGCGGAACTTGCCGCCAAACGGCACGGCGGGCTTCGCCATATTCTCCGTGAGCACGTAGAGACGGCTGCCCTGGCCGCCGGCAAGCAGCATGGCGATACATTCTTTCTTCACGCTTGTTCTCTCCTCCTTGTTTCGTTGCCGTCCGGTCACACCTCGGGCGGCTCGTTGGTTTTCTCCTCTTCCTGCCATTCGCCCTCGCCCGCGAAGAACACCGCGCCGAGCGGTGGGATGGTCACGCACAGCGAGCAGGGCTTGCCGTGCGAGGGGATGGACTCGGTCAAAAGCTCTCCTTCGTTGCGCCAGTCGCCCGTGCCGCCGTATGCGGGAAGGTCGGTGGTAAACACCTCGCGGTACGTCTTTTTCGGCGGGACGCCGAAGCGGTAGTCCGCGCGTCCGACGGGCGAGAAGTTGACCGCCGCGATGAGCTCGCGCCCTTTCCGGTCGCGCCGGACGAAGACGACGACGTTGTTGTGGTTGTCGTCGGCGACGAGCCACTCAAAGCCCTCCCATGAAAAGTCAATGTCCCAAAGCGGGCTCTGCGACAGGTAAAAGCGGTTGATGTCCTTGAAAAACCGCTGAGTCTGCTGATTTTCTTTGTTTTCGAGCAAATACCAGTCGAGCTGAGAGGCAAAATTCCACTCGTGCCACTGGCCCAGCTCCGCACCCATGAACGTGAGCTTCTTGCCCGGATGGGCGAGCAGGTACGCCGTAAACGCGCGCACCCCCGCCAGCTGCTGCCAGTCGTCGCCCGGCATCTTGCCGCGAAGCGAGCCCTTCATGTGCACGACCTCGTCATGCGAGATCGGCAGGACGAAATTCTCCGAAAAGGCGTACATCAGCGAGAACGTGATGTCCTTGTGGTGGAACTGGCGGAACCAGGGGTCAAGCTTCAAATAGTGGCACATGTCGTTCATCCAGCCCATGTTCCACTTGAGGTTGAAGCCGAGGCCGCCATCCTTGGCGGGCCGTGTGACGAGCGGCCACGCGGTCGACTCCTCGGCGACCATCAGCGCGTTCGGGTCGACGGAAAACGCAGTCTCGTTGAGCGCGCGCAGGAAGTCGATGGCCTCTAAATTCTCGTGCCCGCCGTTGATGTTTGGCGTCCAACGGCCATTTTCGCGGCCATAGTCGAGGTACAGCATCGACGCGACCGCGTCCACGCGCAGGCCGTCCACATGGAACTCGCGCAGCCAGAACGCAGCAGAGGAAAGGAGAAAGCTCTTCACCTCGCCGCGGCCATAGTCGAACACACGCGTTCCCCAGCCCTCGTGCTCGCGCTTATTGGGGTCGGCGTATTCGTAGCAGGGCGTGCCGTCAAAGTCGATGAGGCCGTGCGCGTCCTTGCAGAAGTGCGACGGCACCCAGTCTAAAATGACGGAAATGCCCTTTTGGTGCAGATGGTCGACAAAGTACATAAAGTCCCTGGGCGTGCCGTAGCGCGACGTTGCGGCAAAATAGCCGGTGCACTGATAGCCCCAGGAATCGTCAAGCGGATACTCGGTGACGGGCATGAGCTCGACGCAGTTGTAGCCAAGGTCCAGAACGTGATCCGCCAGCTCGCGCGCGAGCGTGCGGTAGTCGTAAAAATCGCCGTTTTCGTGCCGCCGCCATGAGCCGAGGTGGACCTCGTAAATGTTGAGCGGCGAGCGGTCGAGGGGTGCCTTTGTGCGGCTCGCGCGCCATTCGTCATCCCCCCAGCGGTAGCCGCCGAGGTCATAGAGCTTGCTGGCCGTACCGGGGCGGGTCTCGGCGTGGAAGGCGTAGGGGTCGGCCTTGAGGACCGTTTCGCCCGATTGTGCCGTCACGGCGAACTTGTAGGTATCGTAGCGCTTGAGGGACGGCACAAAACACTCCCAGAAACCGTCCGCGTTCTTTTTCATCGGGTGGGCGTAGCCGTTCCAGCCGCAGAAATCGCCCACAACGGACACATACGCGGCGTTCGGCGCCCAGGTGCGGAAGACGTAGCCGTCTTTCCCCGACCGCCGCGTGCGGTGCGCGCCGAGATAGCGGTAGGCCTCGCTGTTCGTGCCGCTGTAAAAGGCTGCGGCGTCAAATCGTCTGCCAGTTTGTTTCATGCCTCTTGTCCTTTCTCCTCATAGAGCGTATGAGAGCGGCGCAGCACCTTATTCCTCATCCGGTGCGCGCTGCACTGCCGCGCCGCCGAGGCCGAAATCGTCCTCCACGCTCGCTGTGTCGCGGCGGAGCATATTTTCCATCACGCGGATATCGCTGTCGATGTCCATCGCCTCGTTGCGGTACAAATCGTCGAGCTGCTTGTCAAAGCCCTTGATGAGGGCGTCCATCGTCTCTTCGATGCGCTCCTGCGCGCGGGAGAGATTCTCGCCCTCGATGCCCGCCTCTTCAAACTTGGCGTAGCTGTCAAGCAGCTTGAGCGTCGTGGGCAGGTAGTAATTGAGGAACGTCGCGGCCTGCTGCTGCTTTTCGGGATGCTCCTCGACCTCGCGGAAAATTTTGCCCGCAACGGTCTCGAGATGGTCGATCTTCTCGCTCAGCACGGGGTCGGCGATGCGGTCGTTGGCGCTGCGGATGGCGCGCAGTGCGCCCGCATAGCCCTCGTTGGCCTCCTTGGGCGTGACGTTTTCCTTTTTCGCGGTCGCATTCGCGTAGTCGGCAAAGGCGTCGGCGCTGCGGAAGAAGATGCCGCGGCCGCTGTCTAAGTACGCGCCCGTGCCGAGCAGACCCTTTTCGACCATGTAGTCAAGGTCACTCTCGATCTTTTTGCGGCTCTTGCCCGTTACGGTGCAGAGCTCCTCCACGCTGATGTAGCCGCGCTCGCCCATCACGGCGAGATAGCGCGCGATGCGTGCACTGCGGCGCTTCATGCGCTGACCGGCAGCAAACATCGCGATACCGCCGGCGAGGAAGCCGCACTCGGACAGCATGTACTCGGCCATGTAGGAATACCAGCCGTAGCCGATGATCTCGCCGATGTTCGAGATCAGCCCGCTGCCGGCAGCCAAGGCGATAATGCCGCCGATGATCATCAGCGTGCGCGCGGTCTTGTCGGAAGTCTTCGGCGCGCGGTTCATCTTTTTCGCTGTCTGCACAACGGTCTTTTCTACCTTGTTCGTACTGCGCGCCGTAACGTTCGCGTTCGGACTGGTGCTCGTGCGCGTGCCACTGCGCGGCGAACTCACCTTTTTCGGCTTGTCCGAGAGCTTGGAGATGAGCGCGATGAGGCCGATGGGCCACAGGCCGAAGGCAAACAGCGCCGCGATCAAAATCCAGCCGCCGACGTCGACATCGTTCTTTTTCTTCGTTTTTCCGCCGCTCTCGTCAAAGCGGAACGAACCGGTCTCGGGATCGTATTCAAAATCCTTGCTCATTTATCTGTTCTCCTTTTTCTTGCCCGCTCTCGCGGCGCGCTCGCGCTCAAAGTCGACGATCTTCGTCTTTTTACCTGTCTTTTCGTCCAGCACATAGAGCGTATTGAGCTGGGATTTTAGGTTTGCCTTCACCGAGTCGATGTAGTCGCGGCGCAGCTGCGCCTGCTCCTCCTTCTCCTCGTCGGTCAAGCCTTCAGCTTTGGCCTTGTGCGCCAGCGCGTTGATGCGCGCGATCTTTTCATCCATCGTCATTGTTTGATTCTCCTTACAGGTATCGGTGCAGAAGCAGCGCCGTTCTTCCTTTTTTACTCAGGCCGCCGACCTCGGCGACCTCGAACTTGCCGAGGCCGCGGGTGGAGATCACATCCCCCTGCACGACGGGGGCGTCGCTCTTGAGCGTTTCGCGGTAGTTGAGCTGCACGCGGCCCGAGGAAATGAGCTCCTGCGCCTTGCCGCGGCTCATCGAAAAGCCGCTCGCCGCCACGGCGTCGAGCCGCAGTGTCGAGACCGTGTCGCGAATCTCCTTGACCTTGAGCTCGGGGACGCTCAAGTCTGAAAGCTCGATCTCGCTGACCGAGAGCTTCACCCGCCCCGCGCTCGTCACGTTTTGCAGCAGATACGGCGCGATATCGCGCGAGACGATCAAATCGCACGAGCCCTCCGACACCAGAATGTCGCCGAGCTTTTCGCGCGTGACGCCCTGCGCCATCAGCGAGCCGAGAAAGTCGCGGTGCGTCAGCGTATCTTCCTTGCGATACGTGCAGCGGAGCGCCGTCATGTACTCGCTCTCGTCGGCCTCCTCCTGCCAGTCGGGCAGAAAGAGGAGCATTCTCCGCTCCGCGCGCTCAAATCCACCGCAGAAGGCGCAGCCGTCATGAATGGCGGCGGCGTGCAGTAGGTCCTGCGCGCTGCGCTGCTCAGCGGGGCTCAAAAAGTCCGTCGCCGACGGGATATTGCGGTTTCTGCTCTGCTCACACTTGTCCAGAATGTGCGCCAGCAGCACGCGCTCATCGCCATTGCGCGCGGCGCGATCCAAAAGCTGCCGTCTGTCCATCATGCTTTCCCATTCTGCGTGCGCCAGAGGGACGCATACTCGCCGTTTTGCGCGAGCAGCGCCTCGTGGCTGCCCTGCTCGGCGATGCGGCCATTCTCGACGACGAGGATGCGGTCCGCCGAGCGGATGGTCGAGAGGCGGTGCGCGATCACAAGCGTCGTGCGCCCACGCGCGAGCTCGTCGAAAGCGTGCTGAATTTTGACCTCCGTCACGCTGTCGAGCGCGCTCGTCGCCTCGTCCAGAATGAGGATGGGCGGGTTTTTGAGGAAGATGCGCGCGATGGACACGCGCTGCTTCTGTCCGCCGGAGAGCATCGTGCCGCGCTCGCCGACATAGGTGTCGAAGCCGTCGGGCATGGCCATGATGTCG
>ERZ825384.4476-NODE-4476-length-11020-cov-3.780575_pt1 | contig 11020 bp, 9 predicted proteins | sample MGYA00519931_ERZ825384 | MGnify/ENA primary metagenome ERZ825384 (study PRJEB31778, sample SAMEA3449200) | human gut metagenome | biome: human gut; feature: human-associated habitat; material: faeces | place: United Kingdom | collected 2010/2012 ...
CCTTATTGAACGGTCCGCCCATATCTATAGACATCATAGCGCCGAGTATAACACCGAGGAATATCTTGCTCTCTGCGCCCATATGGTTCAGGAAATCGGCTATCGCAGTGTTGATGATGCCCATAAAGGGATTTATCGCACACATTACTACTGCTATGATGCCAAGACCTGCGAGGGGGTAAATGAGAACGGGCTTGATACCGTTAAGGGCTCTGGGCATCTTGTCGCAGAGCTTTTCAAGTCCGAGCATAATAAATCCGCCGACAAAGCCTGCAAAGAGTGCGCCGAGGAAGCCTGAGGGAACATCGCCGCCTATCTTGACGAAGGTCGAGCCTGTAGTTGCAAGATAGCCGCCGACAAGTCCTACAAGGAAGCCGGGTCTGTCTGCTATACTCTTACCGATATAGCCTGCAAGTACGGGTATCATAAAGTTGAAAGCGTAACCGCCTATCGTCTTGAAGAATGCCGCTACGGGAGTTACAGTACCGAAATTATCGCCAGGCTGTACGCCCATCAGCGTATCTATAAGAAATGCAAGCGCTATGAAAATACCGCCTGCAACGGTGAACGGGAGCATATTTGATACGCCGTTCATCAGATGCTTATATATCTTTCTGCCGAAGCTCTCGTTTGCCATAGATGAAGATGAACTTGCCGCTCCGCCCTCGTGATGATAAACGGGAGCATCGCCCTTTTCTATTCTTCCGATAAGCTCCTCGGGAATCTTTATACCGTCGGAAACCTTTGTCGAAAGCACCTTTTTACCGTTAAAACGAGCCATCTCTACCGACTTGTCAGCCGCTACGATGATACCGTCGCACTCTGCTATTTCCCTATCGGTAAGAACGTTCTTTGCTCCGCCTGAGCCGTTTGTTTCAACCTTAATAGAGATACCGAGTTTCTTGCCTGCCTTTTCGAGTGCCTCTGCCGCCATATAGGTATGTGCTATACCTGTAGGACAGGCGGTAACCGCAAGCACCTTTATTCTGTCGGTATTTTCAGGCACTTCCTTAGCTGAAGGTTCATCGGGATACTTTGCCTTTTCGGCGGTGTCGATTACCGATAAGAACTCGTCTGTATCCTTTGCCGAAAGGAGCTTTGCTCTGAAATCCTCGTCCATAAGCAGAGTCATAAGACGTGAAAGCACCTCAAGATGAACGTCTGCCTCAGTATCGGGTGCGGCTATCATAAACAGTACGTCTGACGGCTCATCGTCAAGCGCTTCGTAATCAACGCCGCCCGGCACGGTCATAGCCGCAAGCGAGGGGGCTTTTACCGCACTGCTCTTTGCGTGGGGGATCGCTATGCCCTCTCCTACCGCTGTCGAGCCTTTTTCCTCACGGGCTAAAATGCCCTGCTTATATATCTCTCTGTCGGATATGTTGCCGCTCTTCATCTGAAGATCGACCAGCATATCTATAGCCTCTGTCTTGCTTTTCGGCGCACCGTTTAAAAGAATGCTGTCCTTATTTAATAAGTCAACTATTCTCATTCTCTTTTCCTCCTTTTTCGGTTTAAGCTAACTGCTCCATAAGCTCATCTATTGTTTTCTTTTCTGCAAGTCCGTCGGAAAATGCCGTTGCTCCGCCGGACGCTGTACCAAGTTTAAGTGCATATTCATAGTCGCCGTTTTCACAGCCTGCGATAAAGCCTGCCACCATTGAATCGCCTGCACCTACGGAATTTCTTACCTTGCCCTTGCATACTCCGCAGATATGGGTCTTTCCGTGTTCGTCAAGAAGTATCGCTCCGTCGCCTGCCATAGAAATAAGGACATTTACAGCGCCCTTTTCTCTGAGCTTTCCTGCGTACTTTATTATATCCTCGTTTGTCTTAAGCTCTACTCCGAACATTTCGCCAAGCTCGAAATTGTTGGGCTTTATGAGGAACGGCTTGTACTTGAGAACGTTCAGCAACAGCTCCTTTGTGGCATCTACCACAAATCTTATCCCTCTGTCGCAAAGACGTGCCATAATACGCTCGTAAATATCCGAGGGAAGCGATGAGGGGATACTGCCTGCAAGCACCAGCGTGTCGCCCGCCTTTAAGGAATCCAGCTTTGTAAAAAGCAGGTCTATGGCTTCCGCTGTTATCTCGGGGCCTTGTCCGTTAAGCTCGGTTTCCTCGTCCGACTTTATTTTGACGTTTATTCTCGAAAAGCCTTTTTCAAGATGAACAAAGTCGGCATCTATGCCCTTTTCGGTGATGCCCTTTTCAATTGCCTCGCCTGTGAAACCTGCAACGAAACCGAGTGCCTTTGACTTTACGCCAAGCTCGGATAATACCAGCGAAACGTTTATGCCCTTTCCGCCGAAGTATATCTCCTCGCTTTCCGAGCGGTTTACTGCTCCTGCCGTAAGCGCTTTTGTACGCACGATATAATCAACCGCCGGGTTAAATGTTACCGTATATATCATTGTCCTACCTCCGTAATGTCTGCCGCTTCTTTATACTTTCTGTTGGGGATCATATCTGTGATTATGACAGCCTTTCCGAGTCCTGCGAATGTCGCTGAGCTTACCTCATCAAACTTTGAATGGTCGGCTAAAACGAAAACCTCACGGCTGCTCTCGATAGCGGCGGCTTTTACCTTTGCCTCGTTCACGTCGGGGGTCGTAAAGCCGGCTGTCATCGATATGCCGTTTGTACCCATAAAGCACTTTGTGAAATTGTAGTTTTTCAGCGTAAGTACGCACTCGGCTCCCACAATCGCCTCTGTGCTGGCTTTTATCTCGCCGCCTGTGATAAAGACCTTATAGCCCTTTACCGCCAGCTTCTTTGCGTGGATAAAGCCGTTTGTGACGAATGTAACATCTCTGACGGTAAGATGATCTATCATCTTCTCCGTTGTCGTGCCTGCGTCAAGAAAAACAAAGTCGCCTTTTTCAATCAGCTTTGCGGCATATCCTGCGATTGAATTTTTTTCTTCGGTGCAGATTGCGGATTTTTCCTCGACGTTTTTCTCTACCGACGAGAAGCTGTCGTTCTTTGACATTGCGCCGCCTCGCACCTTGATTATTTTGCCCTCATTTGCAAGAATAATCAAATCACGTTTTACGGTAGACGCAGAAACGTTAAGAATCTCCGAAAGCTCTGCGATAGTTACGCTTGCACGCTCGTTCACCGCTTTGATTATCATTGAATGTCGTTCTTCTGTCAGCATAATAAGACCTCTTTAAAAATATCATGATATTAATCCGGTGAGCTGTTTTAAGCTCTTTTGGACTTTACTCTCTGTCCTTGAGCTTATAATAACACGTTAAAAGTTCAAAATCAAGCACTTTCGTTCAAATTTATTCAAAAAAGCGTGATTTTTGTTGTATTAGACAACATATAGCAAGAGTTTTTGTGCAGTTTGAATAAAATTGAGCGGTTTTGATGCGCTTTAGGTCATAACGGGTCAGAATCAGTAAATTGAGCTCAAAGATTGTTAATAGTTTTCTGATTTATAAAATCTGCTCACTTTTAAAATTTTAATGCTGCTATTGACACGAATTTTATAAAAACAGAGCTTTTTTGTGAAGTTTGAACGCTTTTCGGTGTGTAATTTGCAAAAATCGTTGATTTTTGTGAATAAGTGTGTTACAATCGTACTATAATAACAAAGGAGGTAGCTTTATGAAAAAAATGCCGCTTAAAAAACTCTTTCATATTGATAGGGAAGCTTATAAATCGGAATATGAAAAACGCTTCAATGACGATGATACTGTTCATCTTGATATAGAAATTTCGGGCAATGCCGCTTTCTTATGTCAGACGAAAGAAATGTTCGGCAGTATTATTTCAATTGAGCGTACCAATACCAAAATTGTCAATATGTGCTCGGTATTACCCGAGAGAGCTCTTATACAATACCGTACACGTTGTCTTACAGACGAAATCGTGCTTACAAACAACATAGAAGGTGTACAGAGCACACGAAAAGAAATAAACGAAATACTGTCCGATCTTTCAACGAAAGACAGAAAAAAACGTTTTGTCGGACTTGTCAAAAAATATGCAACGTTATCACAGAACGAGGAAATACCTCTGCGTACCGGACGGGACATAAGAAAAATATATGACGATATTTTTTACGATGAGATAAGTGCAACAGACCCTTCAAATCTTCCTGACGGCACAGTTTTCAGAAAAAACAATGTAAATGTATATTCGCCTACACAAAAGGTTATCCATACCGGTGTTCATCCGGAATCGGAAATAATATCGATAATGGATAAATCGTTGAATTTTCTTGCAAATGCCGACTGTGATATTTTAATAAGGATAGCTGTTTTTCACTATCTGTTCGGATATATTCATCCGTTTTATGACGGCAACGGCAGAACAGACCGTTTCATCAGCAGTTATCTTCTGTCAAAAGAGCTTAACAGTCTTATCGGATACCACATTTCTTATACGATAAAAGAAAATATAAATAAGTACTATAACGCTTTTGATACCTGCAATCATCCTTTGAACAAAGGCGACCTCACACCTTTTGCGGAGATGTTCCTTAGCCTTGTCGATATTTCTATGAAACAATTATACGATGAAATCAAAAATAAGCTTGATAAATTCAATTTTTACGGCGACTTATGTCCAAAACTGCCCAATGCAGATCATAAAGATATAGAAAGGCTGTATTATGTGTTGATACAAGCGGCACTGTTTTCAGAAAACGGTATATCTCAAAAAGAGCTTGAAAGCTTTTTTAATGTGTCTTACTCCTCGGTGCGAAACAAGCTGAGCAGTATACCTGCTGATTTACTCATCAAAAACACAAGGGAAAGACACGCATATTATATGCTTGACCTTGACAAAGTTGACATTATGTTTTCGAAATAAGAACATCGGCAGACCTTGCGAACAGTCTGCCGATGATTTTATTTACTTTATTTACGGTTGTTGAAATCTTCCTCTATTTCCTCGCTCCAGTTATCGTCTATCCTGCCCTTACTGCGCATTGCGGTGAGCGGAGCGGAAATTGCGTCATAAATCACCTTTGTGCCTTTCTTATCTGCGTGATAATTTACGGCTCTTGATTGTTCAATACCGAAAGATTCGGCTGTGACTATTGCGTCTATATTTGCTCCGATAAAGAGAAATTCCCAGCCGTATTTCGTTCTCTGGCGCTCTATCATATGTTTTATATCGCTCTTGCTGTAACGACGGCTTGCGTTTTCCAGACCGTCGGTTGTTATCACGAATATTGTGTGAGCGGGTATATCCTCCGGACGTGCGTACCTATGGATATTTCCTATATGGTTTATTGCTCCGCCTATTGCGTCAAGCAGTGCGGTGCATCCGCCTGCGGAGTAATCGTCAGCCGTAATCGGCTTAACGGTGTTGAGCTCCGCTCTGTCGTGAAGTACAGTTGTTGATGTGTCGAACAGAACGGTGGAAACGTATGCTTTGCCAGGCTGTTTTTTCTGCTTTTCTATCATTGCGTTGAAGCCTCCGATAGTGTCGGATTCAAGACCTGCCATCGAGCCGCTCCTGTCGAGTATGAATACCATCTCAGTCGAATGATTTATCTTGTTTGCTCTTGCTGTTTTAACGTTTATCTTTTTCATGGTTTTTTCCTCCGCTTATTAATACAGATTTGGGTTTTCTTATCTTCTGTCTGTATTTTAGCATATGGGGAAATAAAAATGGTCGCATGAAAAGCGACAAATGAAAAATCCTGCGATTCGTATGTGGATCGCAGGATCTGGTTTATGCGCCGAGCAACATCTGATCGTAAGAGAACAGCGTTTCGTTAATTGTGATTATGTCGTAAATGTTGTTTTTGATAAAATACTCTATTATAATGTCAAACTTGTTGCTGTGCGACAGGGCATAGCCTGCTTTCATCAACAGCTCGGCGGTTTCTGGGAGCGACAGATCGAGCGCTATCGCAAAAGCAACTGCTGTAGGCTTTGACGGCTTATAATCAATGTTGCTGCGAATCTTCGAAAACAGCTTGCGGTCAATGTTAGCCTTTTTATAGCACTCCGAATCCTTCATACCGCTTTCATCTATCTTGCGCAGGAGCATCTGTGAGAAGCTCTCGTCTATACTGCCCAGTGCATCCTCAAGAGTACCGTCTTGCGTTTCCGCTTCTGCTTCAAGAACGCACATATCGTCAAACGCTTTTTTATGTGCGGTTGCTACCGTAGGAAAACAATGTGTGGTTGCTGTGTCCGGCAGCTTTCCCCTAAATAATCTGCGGCTTTTTTCAGCCGGCTCATCGGTATGGCTCTGAGCGTAATTATCGTCAATATAGCTTTCTATATCAGAAAACAGCTTGTTTGCCCTTAGAAAGCTGTCGCTATCAAAAATGACAATATAGACCGTCATATCGTCAGCCTGTTCGTGAGTGGCGAGAAAATCGAGAATCGTATCGGACGCAACACGGAACGCCTGTTCTTTCGGATAGCCGTAAACTCCTGCCGAAATCATCGGAAATGCGACCGATTCACAACCATATTCCAAAGCGAGCGACAAGGAATTTCTGTAACAGCTTTCAAGCAGTCGCTTTTCGCCGAAATCGCCGCCCCGCCATATAGGGCCTACCGTGTGGATTATATATCTGCAAGGCATTTTACAGCCGCTTGTGATTTTGGCTTCGCCCGTCCTGCATCCGCCGAGTGCGAGGCACTCTTTATAAAGCTCCGGACCTGCGGCACGGTGTATTGCGCCGTCCACTCCTCCTCCGCCAAGCAATGATTCATTGGCGGCATTGACTACCGCATCGCAAGGAAATTTTGTAATATCTGCACGGACTATCTTTAACGGCATAATTTTCTCCTTTATTTAAGAACGGCTTCGATTGCGGATATTTCCTCATCGGTAAAATCGAGCTTATTGATGCACTCAGCATTTTCGACTATCTGTGACGGGCGGCTTGCGCCGATAAGGACGGTTGCTACCGCCTTATTATGAAGTACCCACGAAAGCGCCATCTGCGACAGCTTCTGTCCTCTGCTCAGCGCAATTTCATTCAGAGCATTAAGACGCTTCAGCATTATATCATCAAGCTGTCCCTCAAGCCACGGTGCGCCGCCTTTAGCAAGACGTGAATCTTCGGGAACGCCGTGGAGATACTTATCTGTAAGAAAGCCCTGATAAAGCGGTGAGAATACGGCAAGGCTGAGGTTGTTGTCGAGGCAGTATTTATCGAGATTGTCACGTTCCACCCAGCGATTGAGCATTGAATATGACGGCTGATTTACTATGAACGGTGTTCTCAGCTCTTTGAATATTTTCTGAATTTCTGCGGTCTGCTGTCTGTTGTAATTTGAAATTCCGACGTAGAGAGCCTTGCCCTGTCTTACCGTATTGTCAAGCGCAAGCGCAGTTTCTTCAAGCGGTGTGTCGGGATCAAAAATGTGATGATAGTAGATGTCAACATAATCGAGCTTCAAGCGTCTGAGGCTTTGGTCGAGAGAGGCTGTAAGGTATTTTCTTGAGCCGTTCTTGTCGCCGTAAGGTCCGTCCCACATTTCATAGCCCGCCTTTGTGGAAATGCAAAGCTCGTCACGGTATTCCCTCATACCACGGTCGAGAATCTTGCCGAAGTTTTCTTCCGCACTTCCGTTATAGGGATGTCCGTAATTGTTGGCTATATCAAAATGAGTAATGCCGAGATCGAATGCGGTATGCACCATCTCCTCGGCAGTCGCAAAATCCGAGCCGAAGCCGAAATTCTGCCATAATCCGAGCGAAACTGCGGAAACCTTAAGTCCGCTGTTGCCCAGTCGATTGTAGACCATTTTGTCGTAACGGTTTTCATTTGGAGCAAACATAATAAACCTCCTGTTGTTCTTGATGCTTTAGCCTTGCTTCTGCCCGTGAAATATCCGGCATGAGCGTTTCGGTTCAGATGAACTGACTTTATTATATACTTAATCCGTGCGGATTTCAAGAATATTGATCTGTGGTTTGCAAAAAAGCTCCGTGTATTTTTCAATGCACGGAGCTGTGTTATCCATAGAATATGTACGGTTATCTTAAAAAGCCGAAGCTTCTTATGATTGCGGGTTCCTTAGCCTTGCCGGAGCAAATCTGGAAGAAAGAAATTATCTTTATTACCCATATAATTCCCTGTAAAATCGGGAATGCAATCCAACCGAGGAAAGGAATTATAAGAACGAATACAGACAGGATAGAAACAACGGTTATCTTAAGAGCCTGTCTTACATGGAACATTGTGTACTTTGATGAGTGAGTTGCGAGGAGGGCAACAATGATGCCGATAAAATCCATAAGGTAACAAAGCATAGCAAAAACCTTGTTGTCTGAAATATCCTTAGGATCAAATTCAGCAGTATGATCATAAGGATCATAAGCAGGAACAAATGCCTGCTGAGGCGGTACTGCATTCTGCTGGGGCGGTACTGCGTTCTGCTGAGGCGGTACTGCGTTCTGCTGAGGCGGTACTGCACCAAACTGTGTTCCGCACGATGTGCAGAAAATTGAACTGTCGTCAAGCTGTGCATGACAATTTGGACATGTTTTCATATTTTTTTCTCCTTTAAATTCATGTGTTCTGAGGATCGTTTAACCGACAGAACATTACTTAATCTACTTACAGTATTATAGCATTATAATTTGCTTGTGTCAATCGGAATTTGAATAAAATAACTTTTTACTTGCTTAATTTATCCACCGGCGGCGCTTCTCAGGCTTTGCCACCGACTTCGCCCCTCAGTATTAAGCGTGTTTATGGGCAACAAAAAAAGCACTGCGATTGCAGTGCATAAATGTTCCATTGTTGCCGAACAGATCAGCCGCTTTTGCACAAAAATTTGCCAACAGAACAAATATGAGGCCATTTTGAGTCCGGCGTCACGCCGGTGGCTCCCCCTGCCCCGCTTGAGCCAACACCGTCGTGAGCCGTGTCACGCTTCCACTTGCGGTTCCCGTCTTTTTCTGCTCGTATTCTCGCAAAAAGCCGACCGCTGCGCCAAACCCTGTTCGCTTCTTCCGCCACCGGCGGCGCTTCACAGGCTTTGCCACCGACTTCGCAGCTCAGCGTTAAGTGTGTTTTGGGCAACAAAAAAGCACTGCCTGAGCAGTGCTTGAATGGCTCCCCCACTATCTCTAAACGAGAAACAAACCGTTCAATATCGAGAGGGATTGTTTCAAATCCCTCTCGGCAGTTGAAGTTCACTTCAAATCTGTCCTCGTAGACATAGATAGAGTTGACGAACGTATTTATAATTCTCTGACGATTATCAATACTTGCTAAATCCAGCTTTTCCATATTCTTCAGCCAGAACTTAACCTGATCTTTGGTCAGAATTTGTGTTTGGATTTCCTCACGGGCAATTTTCACTTCAAGGTCGATTTTCAGACTTTCAAGCTCTGCCATTCGATTTTTTGTAGCAGATGTGATGATACCCTGTTCAATGGCTGACAGCAAATTGGCAATGCTCTTTTCAACCTCTGCCAGCTCTCTTTGATAAAGCGGTACAAGTGTACTCTCTTTTTCCTGCCATGAAATTACACGGTCTGCAATTTCTTCAATGACCTCATCCACAAAAATGTTTTCAACGGTAGCTTCAATAACAGCTTCCTCGACTTCATCTTTCTTTATCGCTTTTCGCTCACAGCCATCACGCTTCTTTGCTTTTACACATTTATAATAGTGGTACTTCTGTCCTGTACGTCCTGTTCCACTTTCACCTGCATAAACCGAACCACAGTCGCCGCACATCAACTTTCCCGTCAATAAATACTTTATCTCCGAACGAGAAGCAGACGGAGCATATTTGTTCTGTTCCGTTCTCTGCTGCGCCAGCGCAAAAAGTTCTCTTGAAATGATCGCTGGGATTCCATCGGAAACAACTATATCCCTATATTGATATTCACCAATGTATTTTCTATTTTGCAAGATTGTAGACACCGTTGTTTTGGTCATAGGCTTGTTTCGTGATGAACGGATACCATTTTCATTGAAGTACTCAACGATTTTTTTGATATGACGTCCATTAACATACATCAGAAATGCTTCCTTTACAAAAGGTGCGGTCAGCTCATCAATCTGATAATGCTTATTCTCGTCAACCTTATACCCTACAGGAATATATCCTCCATTGTACTGACACTTGAGAGCATTCTCAGTCATACCCCTGATAACTTTTTCAGAGAGTTCAGCCGAATAATATTCAGCATAACCTTCAAGTACCGATTCAAGAATGATACCCTCTGCACCCTCTGAGATTACCTCCGTTGCAGAAACGACCTTTACACCGTTCCGTCGGAGCGTAGCCTTGTAATGTGCTGAGTCATATCTGTTTCTTGCAAATCTGTCCAGCTTCCAAACAATGACCACATCGAAAAGTTCCTTTGCACTCTCCTTAATCATTCTCTGAAACTCAGGACGGTTATCAGTCTTTGCGGACATTGCTCTATCTATGTATGAGCCAACCAATGTATATCCCTTGCGAGTTGCGAACTCCTTACATTCACGAAGCTGTCCCTCGATTGATTCTTCTCGTTGGTTGTGGCTCGAGTAACGAGCATATATTACCGCTTTGATAGTCTCACCTCCAACATCTTCTTTCTATATACCAAAGCGAAGGGAATGACCTTATCACACTGCCGCAGTTGTTCCCTTATCCCCCTCAAGCTCCTCACGGTTCTCAAATTCATAAGCCATAGACATGAACTCATGCTTCGCTCGCCGGGACAGTCCTCGGTAGATACGAAGAATGTCCTCCTCGTCTTCGTTGGCTGGTTTGGTCTCAGGTAAGTCTTCCTCGTCTGCGAAGAAGTCCATGACGGAACACTCAAGCAATTTTGCCATTTCCAGCATTTCGGATTCCTTCGGTAATGACCCTTTAGTGTTGATGGCTGTTGCGAAAGAACTTGAACCCTTAACAGCTTTGACAATGGCGGTCAGATTCGTGCCTTTTTCAGCACAGATACGATTGATATTCTCTGCGAATGTCATAGTGATTCCTCCTCTGCAAAAAATAAATTCGTAAAAACCGAATTTTCCTATTGACAATTCGCATAATAAGAATTAGAATAAGAACATGAAGTTCGGAAA
>ERZ825384.4477-NODE-4477-length-11020-cov-3.579024_pt1 | contig 11020 bp, 8 predicted proteins | sample MGYA00519931_ERZ825384 | MGnify/ENA primary metagenome ERZ825384 (study PRJEB31778, sample SAMEA3449200) | human gut metagenome | biome: human gut; feature: human-associated habitat; material: faeces | place: United Kingdom | collected 2010/2012 ...
ACACGTCCGCAGGTTAGTACATATATCTCAGGTTAGTGGCGTTTTTTTGAAAGGTCAATGTCAGTGCAGTTGTAATGATGTACTCACGAAAATATTAACTCCTTGTCGATACGGAAAATGTTTTAGGCGGTGTTTGCGATATATTTCACTGTGTTGCTTTAATAAGAACCGGTTTATTCTTCGGTTTTTGTGAATCTGAACGATTTCATATCGAACTGTGTGCCGGGCAGGAATACGAATGCAATGTTGTTCTTGCCTGCGATATGCTCGATGTCAAACGTTACCGGCGTGTACTCGTCTGCGTGGGGGAATTCGAGCAGACGGGTGGTCTGGCTGCCGTTCTCGTCATTTACTCTGAGCTGAATCGTGCAGTTATCGAGCGGTGTTCTGCCTGTAACGGTTATCTTATCCGTACCGCCTGCGAAATCGAGGCCGTTGAATTCGATAACAACGTTGTTGCCTATCTCCTCAACGCACGAGCCGTTTACCTTGTAATCATCGCCGTACAGATTATCGTTGTCTGCCGCAGAGTTTTCCGCATAGGTACGGTCGTACTTTTCAAACTCAAAGCCGCCGAATATGCAGGAATTGTTGATAACAAAGCTGATGTCGTGCGTTCCGCTTATTCTGCACGGCAAGTCGAAGGTCTGTGGGTATGCTCTGTCCCAGCCGCCGTTATTCTTTATTGCAAATGTGCCGATATATCTGCCGCCGTTGTCGGCATCGCCGAGATACAGCTCTACGGGATAATCTTCACCGCCGCCGCTGTTTCCGACGCTTATCGTAATCTTCTTTGTTCCGCCGCCGAAATCAACGGAGCTGAAGCCGACGGTCGTTCTTCCGTTAAAGCCGCCGAGCGAGCCTCTGTCTATCGTGATAACGGGAACATTCGAGAAATCGCAAAGGCAGGCGGCAATAAAGATATAAGGATCCTTTTCTGCTTTTCCGAGTCCTTCTGCTGTATATTCAAGCTCGGAGATAATCTTCGGAATGTCGGTACCGTTCTTTGAATATGCTCTCAGGCGGAATTTGCCGTCACCGAAGGCTTTCAGTGTTGCCGTATTTCCGTCAAACGAAACTACCTTTGCGAAGCTTATCTCAACTCCGTTATCTGTACAGCATTTGAACTCTATGTCACGGAAGGTTGCGTTTTCGGGGAATATCTTTACCGAAATTTCGGCAGTATCACGTTCCTTTGTCAGCGTACGAGGCTCACTGTCGAAAAGGTCGATTTTTCTTACGGGAATTTCATTTGTGTAGGGCGTGGTTACTGCGGGGAATGCGTTTTGAGTAACAACGCTTACTCCCTGCGGCTCTGTTTCGGGGGCTACCGCTTTTATAGTTATCGTTTTAGGCTTCAAGCCCTCGCTTTCGGCGGTTATAACTATGTCGCCCGTTTCAAAGGTGGATTCGATTATCGCAAGGAGCTTTCCGGAGAACAGCTTTCTATGATTGCCCTTATAGCTGTCATAGTCGGTGCTGTCGCCGTTATCAAGTCCTACAAGTCTGCCTGCGCCCTTTACGGTGAACTTTATTCTGTTTACCGCATTCTGAACTTCCTGTCCCATTATATCGTCAACGGTTACGGTAATAAACGCAAGCGATCTTCCGTCAGCCGCTATTTCGCTCACATCGGGGCTCATATTTACTTTATAGGGGTCGAGAGAGGTGAAAAGGACCTCCTCCTTTTCGTAATCGTCAACATCGCAATCGGGGCTGAGATAGCCTCTTACCGCAAGCGGCTTGTCCTTATGGAACGGCACTGTGAAGCGGGCGCAGAGCTTGTCTTCCGTGAGGTGATCTATCACCTTTCCGTCATACATCTCTCCGCAGTAATGAAGTCTGATAAACGGAAGATCCGAATAAACAAGCACGTCTATAAGCTGACCCTCGTTGAAATCCCAGCAGCAAGGAGAAACGTGAATGAAGGACTTTTCCTCGGCTATATCCCATACCGATTTATAGAACCAGAACGAGTCTTTTTCAAAGCCTGCGGTATCTATGATGCCGAAGTATGAATTCTTGGTATTGTAGGGGGTAGGCTCGCCGATATAGTCAAATCCTGTCCATACGAACTGTCCCATAGAATATTCTGCGGCGGCATCCATAGCGAATGATCTGAGCGGAGATGCTCCCCAGTTTACAATGCTGTTTCCGAGATCGGAGCATTGCAGATCGTCATATACCAGTAAGCTTGTATCATAGGGGAAGTGGTATATGCCTCTTGAGCGTACCGTCGAGGCGGTTTCACTGCCGTAAATGACCCAGTCGGGATGCTTTTCGTGATGCTCGTCATACAGCTTTTCCGTATAGTTATAGCCTGCAATCTTCAGATAATCAGCTACATTCTGTGCATTTTCCCACTGCATATAGTTTGAGGCTATCGTGGGCGGAGCATTGTGCATAGGGTCGTTCTTTTCGACCTCCTCGCAAAGCATCTTAGCGACCTCAAGTCCTCTGGGGCTTTTATGCGTATCGTATATTTCGTTGCCTATACTCCACATTATAACCGAAGGGTGATTACGGTCACGTTTTATCCACGCTTCAACATCCTTCTTATACCAGTCGGGGAAGAAACGGTGGTAATCGTTCTCGTTCTTGGCAAGCTCCCACATATCGAATATTTCGCTGTCAACGAGGAAGCCCATTTTGTCACAAAGCTCCATAAGCTCTCTTGACGGCGGGTTATGGCTGGTGCGGATAGCGTTTACGCCCATATTCTTCAGTTTTTCAAGCTGTCTGCGGGTAGCGTCGTAATTTACCGCAGCGCCGAGTGCGCCTAAGTCGTGGTGCATACAAACACCGTTCAGCTTGAGGTGCATACCGTTTAACAAAAAGCCCTCGTTTGCGCTGAATTTTGTGGTTCTGAAGCCGAATTTTTCAACGGTATCATCAAGCCTGTTTCCGTTATCGTCATAAAGTATCACGGACAGGGTATATAAATTGGGTGTGATTATATCCCATAATTTAGGAGCGTCCATATAGAACACCAGCTTATCGTTCTTGCCGCAAAGTCTGCGTTCGCAAACGTAAACCTCTCTGTTCTCGGGATCTCTTAATGTATATGAAATCAAGCCGCAGACCGTGTCGGAAAGACTTATCTGTACAGTAGTCTTCCATTTACCGTGTTCTCTGCGGTCTGTATCACTGCACTTTGCGCTGATATAGACACCGTTTTCAACGATGTGACGGCGAGAGGTTTTTCTGAGCCACACGTTTCTGTATATTCCGGCTCCGCTGTACCAGCGGGTATTCGGGGATTTATGGTTTACTCTGACTAAAATGCGGTTTTCGCCGTTTTTCAGAGCATCGGTTATATCAAAGCTGAAGGTTGTATAGCCGTACTTCCACTTGCCGACTTCCTTATCGTTTACATAGACGGTAGTATCCATATATACGCCGTCAAAGATCAGGATATAGCAATCGTCTTCTCCGAGTGCGTCTACGGTGAAATACTTCTCGTACCAGCCACAGCCGGACTTGTAGAGATTTGCCGTATCGCCTATAAGCCAGTCGTGCGGTATCTCAACATTATACCAATGTGCGTTTTCAAGCGTCTTTCCGTCGCTGTCCGGTTCGGTGAGGGTGAATCTCCAGTTATCGTTGAATAAAATTCTGCGTTTTTTCATATCTGTGTTTCCTTTCGGCTTTAAAGCTGAATATGAATTGTTAGTCTTATTGTAACAGTTTGAACAGTGAAAATCAAGCGGTAAACGGTTTATACGCAAAAAGATTTTGCCCCCTCGGTTGTCCGAGGGGGCATAATATATAAGAGAGGAGAATTTGCTGCTATGCAGCGATGTGTTGATGTTATATGATGATGTTAATGCGTTGCAAAATGCTGCGGAATGTTACGGAAAAATTAGTGTGATAAAGCAAGGCGGAAGATATATGCGGTAGTATGATTTTTCTGTGCGTTGCTATAACTGAAATGCGTTGTTTCAAAGCGTTGCGAAATTGTTAGGAAAGTAAGGAAAATTGCAATAAAAGCGTTTAATCCACTCTTACAGCCTTTAAGAAGTTGTCGGTATAATATACCGACTTCATGCTTGCGGTGCGGACTTTCTGTCCCGGATACGGACTGAACACTATCGTGTCATCTCCGGTATATATACCGCCAAAGAACGAGTCGCCGTCCTTTATGAAAACTATATCGCCCTTTTCAAGCTTTTCAAGAGCTATTTCAGTTCCCATTTCTTTCTGTGCGGTAAGTCCTCTGGGACAATCGACACCGTTTGATGTCAGCGCATAGTAGATAAGTCCCGAATTATCAAAACCTGTTTCTGCGCTGTATCCGCCCTCAGTGAATGGGTTACCGAGCATATCATAAGCCGACTTTGCTATTGCATCACCTTTTTCTGAGGGAGCGGGCGGCTCGGTGCTGTCTGACGACGTATTATCGGAAGAGTTGTCCTCGCTTGATGTGTTGTCGGAGGAGTTATCCTCGCTCGATGTGTTGTCGGAAGAGTTATCCTCGCTCGATGTGTTGTCGGAAGAGTTGTCTTCGCTTGACGTATCATCAGAGGAGTTATCCTCACTCGATGTGTTGTCGGAAGAGCTGTCAGAGCTTTCCGCTACGGAACTCTGAGTGCTGTTCTGCGGATCATTTCCGCTTTCATAGGACGGAGAATTGTTTCCGGAACAAGCGGTAAGTGAAGCCAAAGCCAAAACTGTAAACATTGCCAAGATTAACGATAGTTTCTTTTTCATAATATCACGACCTTTGCTTTATCGTTTTATATTGTTCTCTGTCCTTGATTTAAGTATATCACAAAAAAAGCAAAAAGCAATTAAAATTCGGTTACAATATGGTAACAATTTGGTTACAAATGGTTACAAAACGGTTACAACGGTTACAAAAAGGTGACAAAATCGAGTCTTTTCGCAGTTATTCCCCAAAATATACAAAAACACCGTCTGCAAAGCAGACGGCATTCCTGTAGTTTTATATGAAGGACAATGTCATAATCGGTTTTAAGCAACTCTTACAGCACGGCTGAAGCAGTTTTGCCAATAAGAGCTGTTAAGGTCGGCAAACTTTACCTTTTCACCCGGATAAGGGCTGTAAATAAGCTGGCCGTTGCCCGTATATATTCCGGCGAAGTCAATCATCTCGCCTGTTTCTGAATCTTTATCGGTAAAGAAAAGGATATCGCCCGGCTCAATCTCGCTGAGCGCTACGGTTGTACCCATTTCTTTCTGTGCGGCTGTTCCTCTCGGACAATTGATAAAGCCGTTTTCACGAAGGACATAGTATATAAGTCCCGAATTATCGAAGCCCTGCTCAGGCGTTGCCATACCGCTGACATAATCGACTCCGACAAGAGCCTCGGCGGTTGACACTATCTGAGTGCGAAGGTCATTTATTGTACTGCTGTTATCAGAGCTTTCCGGGAGCGATATAATATCCGATACCGTTGTCTGCTGTGACGAAGGTTCTGAGTCGGTACTCTGCGGTGTTGTTGATGTTGTGTCTGGTGTTGAATTGTCCGATGATGTGTTATCCGAGCCGCATCCGCTTAAAGCCGGCACCAAAACTAAAGCAAGCGCCGCAATAAACAAAGTGACTGCGTATCTTTTCATTTTTACCCTCCGTGCGACAGTAGAGTAACGCTGTACTGCTGTCGTCTGAGATGTACTGTTGTTTCTTTGTACACAATATAGTATATCCCAAAAAGCACAAAAAGTCAAGTGAATATTTTCCATTTTATGCTGATAAATAGGGGGATATGGTGTAGCTTTGCTGAAAGTTTATGTTGATATTGTGAAAAGAAGAACGAGCCTCCCGTGTGGGAGGCTCGCAGATTGTGGGAAAAGTCTTTTATTTGGATATGCTTCTGTTATATCATTCAGCTTTGCCTATAATAGCAAGCTACCGATAGTTCTTTTTGTCGGATAACACTTCTCGGGTTCGCTATTCCATTTAATAACGTTGCTGCTATTCACGCGGGAGACAACCAAAGGGACTAGGGTGAGGGACTGCCGCCCCTAACCCTATCCCTTAGGTTTTCTCCCTCGTGGCTCCCTCTTTCCTTGCCCACACCCGTACCCCGCTGGGGTGTTGGCGGAACTCGTATGACCACCGGAACATTGTATATCCTGTAAGTGCAGGGACGCTTAACGCTACACGTCCGCAGGTTAGTACATATATCTAAGGTTAGTGGCGTTTTTTTGAAAGGTCAATGTTAGTACAGTTGCACCGATATACTCACGAATTTATTAACCGCCTCAAAGCACAAAAATTGTTGCGTTTAAGTTCGTTATAAAACAAGTCTTTCCGCTATAATATTAAAAAGCAACAGAATTTTATTATTCCTCGCATCTTTCCGCCATATACATTCCAAGCTCGGCGAACACGGGCGGTATATCGTAGACTGTCCTGCCGTCCTGTTCGCACATTGTGCATTCGCCCGGAGTTGCGGGAGAGAGCATATCCGATGCGGTGACGAGGTTATTCTCCTTGCGTATGCCGGCATTTTCGAAAAATCCGTCATAAAGGGTGCTTTGCTCATCGTTACGGTACAGATTGACGATGTTGTACTTGCATATCATCATTTCATCGTTTGTTATATGAGAGCCGACGCCGAACTGTGATATTCCGTCATCGAGAAGTATTTTTCCGACAATATCCAGCACATCTCTTATCATAGCGGAGGTGCAATCGTCAAGATAATAAATATCCTTGTGGAAAGCGATGATATTTCCGTTTTCGTCCTTAGGCTCGGCGGTTTGGGGAGTGGGAAGCTCCAGAATAAAGAACAGCCTCTCGTTTTCGTGCAGTTTTATGAAATCCTCAAGCAACGGCAGAGTTTTTTGTGCCGATACGTTTGCGGTGAAGAATTTTCCGTCCGTTTTATACCCTTCGCTGAGCTTATCGGCAAAGGAAATCGAAAAGCCTTTTCTCATAGTAAGCATAATTTATACCTCTTATTTTCTTCCTGCCAAATACATTAAAACCGTCATTGCAAGCCCGAACGCAAGTCCGGATGCTCCGAACGCACAGAGCCACCTACTGTCAACTATCACTTGTAACGCCTCAACGGCACTGCTCCCGACAAACATTTCAAACAGGAACAAAACAATCATCATACCGAGCGCCAAGAAAACGCCGAATAACAGACCCATCAGCATTCCGACAGGAAGGAACGACAAAAAATTCTTATCAAAGTCTGCCACTTCACATTCCTTTCGTGTAAGCTTTTTCAATTCTGCTCTCTTTACGGCTATTGCAGCAGCTTGTGAAATATCTTCGTTTCCTGCACAGCACGAAAAGCTTTTTTCTATATGATAACCGCCATTGCGGAACATACTCGAATAAATATCAGCATTACTATAGTCAAAGCCGTCTTTCATCACAATAGTTCCGCTCCTGAATATGATTATCAGCTCTCCGTCGGAACACATTTCATCGCAGTGTACCATATAAAGGACATTCTTCTCACAACCGACCAAATACGCCTTATCATAACTCTGAGTCAGATGCATACCTTTAAGCTCACCTGTTTTTCTGAAATCGGGATAAACACCCTCATAGCCTGCTTTATAAAGCGTATCGGTGATATTTTTTCTTATCCGAATGTTTTCGGGTTCAAGTCCGATTATTTCCGATATAGTGGGATAATCATTGCAAAGCCCCCAAAAAATCATATACAGTTCACGCCAGAGCGGTTCATATTTCACGTCATCAAGCCCGCTGAAACGTTTATTTGAAATTCCTGTTTTAGCACGTCTGACATTCTTTAAGATGATTGCGGTAAACTCATTCAAGCCGTAATTTTCGGCATAAGCTGTAAGAACCGGTAATTCAGGTTTCGCTTTAGAACTGTCTGTAATTTCCATAAGTTCAAGCACAAGCGGTAGGTAATTACGCTCAGCTTCGCTGATAAAAGTTTCATCAAAGCTGTATCTGTCATATATATTAGCCGCCATACAAACTACTATATCCCATACGCCATCGGAGTTATATGTTTTCCTGCACGGCATCATTTCCGCATTTGCCTGGTCAAACTTCAGTTCAAAATCTTCATCACCTCGTTCTTCGCTCCATACTGAGAAATGAATCACATTTTCATTTTCATCAATATACATCTCATAGACAAGCACATAGCTGTCTTCAGGCATTGTATATTCGGTTTTAACTTTGTCAAGGCAAACCTTTAAAATGAAACCTTCCATATCAAAGAGAACAACCGCATTGTTTTCTTCCGTTCCGGTCAGATATATATTGCAATAGAATAACGAATCGTCATTGAATTTGCTGAATATTTTTTGCGTGAGCTTATCAATATTATTCATAACTGCCTCCCGTATTATTTTGTACTTACATTTTACCATAACTGCGCCGACAGTGCAACCTCAAACGCAAAAACACCGCAGTGGAAACACTGCGGTGAATGTTAATGTGGGAAGCTCCTGAATAAAGAACAGCCTCTCGTTTTTGCCATATTAACCTGCTTACTTCTTCTTTATAACCGTTCCCTGTCTTGTTTCCTCTACGGTATAGCCCATTGCGGTTATCTTATCTCTAAGCTCATCGGCAAGTGCGAAGTTCTTGTCCTTTCGTGCCTGCTTTCTCTGCTCGGCAAGCTCAAGAATTTCGGCAGGAAGCTCATCATTTGTATCGGCAGGCTTTTCATTTACTGCCTTTGCCTTTTCGATAAGCGACAGCGAAAGCACCTTGTCGAAATCAGCGATAAGCGCCAGCTTTGTTGCGGGTGTTGTGTCAGCCTTTAATACATCATACAGCGCAGTGATTGCAAGCGATGTGTTTATATCGTTGTCCATAGCGGCGGTGAAGCCCTCACGGAGCTTATCGTAAACCGCCTTGTCAACCTCGCCCTGCTCCGCCTTTAAAAGCTGTGCTATCTTAGCGACCAGCTTTTCGTATGCGCCCTTTGCATTATCAAGATTCTCGTAAGTGAATACGAGCGACTTTCTGTAGTGTGACAGCAGGCAGAAGAAACGGTATATCACGGGGTCGTAGCCCTTGCTCTCAAGCAGGGATACCGTAAGGAATTCGCCCTTTGATTTGCTCATCTTGCCGCTGTTTGTATTAAGGTGGTGAACATGGAACCAGTAGTTGCACCACTTATGACCGAGATAAGCCTCACTCTGTGCTATCTCGTTTGTGTGGTGGGGGAATGCGTTGTCGATGCCGCCGCAGTGAATGTCAAGATATTCACCGAGATGCTTCATGCTTATGCAGCTGCACTCGATATGCCAGCCGGGGTAGCCTACTCCCCACGGGCTGTCCCACTTGAGTTCCTGATCGTCAAACTTTGACTTTGTGAACCACAGAACGAAGTCAGCCTTGTTTCTCTTGTTGCCGTCCTCCTCAACGCCTTCACGAACGCCAACCGCAAGGTCTTCCTCCTTGAAATCGTTGAAAACATAATACTTTTCGAGTTTGGAGGTATCAAAATAGATATTTCCGCCTGCTTCGTAAGCGTAGCCCTTTTCGATAAGAGAAGAAATTACCTTGATGAAATCTGCGATACAGTGAGTTGCAGGCTCTACAACGTCGGGACGCTTGATGTTCAGCTTCGTGCAGTCCTCGAAGAAAGCGTCTGTGTAATACTTTGCTATCTCCATAACCGTCTTATGCTCACGCTTTGCACCCTTCAGCATCTTGTCATCGCCTGTGTCGCCGTCGCTTGTCAGATGTCCTACATCGGTAATGTTCATTACACGCTTTACATCGTAACCGACATAGCGCAGGTACTTTTCAAGCACATCCTCCATAATGTAGCTGCGGAGATTTCCTATGTGTGCAAAGTGGTACACGGTAGGTCCGCAGGTGTACATATTTACCTTGCCCTCGACATTCGGCACGAATTCTTCCTTTTTGTGTGACAGTGAATTATATAACTGCATTTTCTTATCCTCGCTTTTATTTAATATTGTTTTCTTTAAGTTCTTCTCTTAGCAGATCTATCTCGCTCTGCATTGTTTCAAGCCTGCTCTGCAAGGCACATATCTGCTGTGCCACAGGGTCGGGAATGTGTATCTGGTCAAGGTCGCACGCATTTACCCTCTGACCGTCACGGCGGACTATCCTTGCAGGAACGCCGACCGCAGTTGAGTTAGGCGGTACCTCCGACAGCACAACGGCATTTGCGGCTATCTTTGCGTTATCGCCCACCTTGAAAGGACCGAGAACCCTTGCACCCGAGCCTACCATTACATTGTTGCCGAGCGTGGGGTGACGTTTACCGGTATCTTTACCCGTACCGCCGAGCGTTACGTTCTGATAAAGCGTGCAGTAGTCGCCTATCTCGGTAGTTTCGCCTATTACAACGCCGCTTCCGTGGTCGATGAACAAGCCCTTTCCTATCGTTGCGCCGGGGTGTATCTCTATACCCGTTTTCCGCAAAGCACGCTGTGATATCCACCTTGCAATGAAATAATGCTTTTTAAGATACCATTTATGCGCCCTGCGGTATGCCCTTACAGCCTTGAAGCTGGGATACAGGAAAAACACCTCGAGATCGCTCTTTACGGCAGGATCTCGTTCTCTGACCGATTTTATATCCGCTTTAATTTTATCGAACATATGTTTCCTACCCTTCTCCGAAAATAAAAACGCCCTCGTCTGCATAACAGACGAAGGCGATATTTCTATCACGGTTCCACTTCGCTTCGGAGCTTACACTCCCTTTATGCCTTTAACGCAGACTACACGGGCAGAGATACTGATAAGTCTAACGTTCCCTCTGCCGACCCGGATAAATAATCCGTACAGCCGCACTTCACCGTAAATCAGTCTGCCGTCTTTCACCTTACACGGCTCTCTGTGAAACTTTTTACCGGTTACTCTTGCCATACACGGTCTTTGCACTTATGCTTCATTATATGTTTAGTGTATCATAAATGTAACGCTGTGTCAAGCGAAAAAATATGAATTAAGAAGCTTACCTATTTATAGAAAAAGTCTGCTTTTAAGAAAACAGCTTATTCTCAAACCCTAACCCCAAACCCCTTCCCCGTGGTGAAGGGCTGTGTATGCTTGGTTGGCTTTGCG
>ERZ825384.4478-NODE-4478-length-11017-cov-4.033297_pt1 | contig 11017 bp, 8 predicted proteins | sample MGYA00519931_ERZ825384 | MGnify/ENA primary metagenome ERZ825384 (study PRJEB31778, sample SAMEA3449200) | human gut metagenome | biome: human gut; feature: human-associated habitat; material: faeces | place: United Kingdom | collected 2010/2012 ...
CACCGACATACATTTCCACAAATGCCGAACCACTCAATGAAAAGAACGGCACCTTTGCTTCTCCTGCTACTGCTTTCGCCAAAAGCGTCTTACCTGTTCCCGGAGGGCCGACCAACAGTGCTCCCTTCGGAAGCTTTGCACCGACACTCGTATATTTTCCCGGATTATGGAGAAAATCTACCACTTCCTGTAAAGATTCTTTCGCTTCATCCTGTCCGGCTACATCTTTAAATGTAACTCCGGTCTGCTTTTCCACATACATCTTGGCATTGCTCTTACCGATTCCCATCATGCCGCCGCCCTTTGACATACGCTTTGTCATCCAGATGATCATTCCGACAAAGAATGCAATTGGCAGGAATGTTAAGATCACGTTCATCGCTACTGCCGATGTAGTATCCGGAATCTCCTGCTTAAACTCCACGCCTGCCTTCTCCAGACGCTTTGTCAGGTCATCGTCATTCACCACTCCTGTGTAATATTCCTGTGCAACCCCGCTGTCCTTGTCCTTTTTTGTAACAATCATGATTTTGTCACTCTGGATCTGTACTTTTCTGACCTCTCCGTCATCTACCATTTTCAGAAATTTATTATAGGTAATCTCTTTTGCAGAGGTCATTCCCTGAAACTGGAACAGTGCGATCACCAGGATCGATGTAATAACTGTGACCAGTAAAATAAACGATATACCCTGTTTATTATTCTTGTTATTCTTATTATTCTGGTTATCCATTTTAATCCTCCTGTATACCTAATTATTATATAGAGCGTCATGTTAGAAATCAATAAAAACATTATGAAAAGATTGTAAACTTCCTATGTGTTGTAGTATACTTGGAATGAAAATGCTTATGCCGCTTCCGGCGCATTTTTCTTTTCATTTTTATACCAAAGTATGACGGCAGATCTGCATACAGCAGTTTTACCGCATCAAAAATCAAATAAATTTTAAACGAGGGCATATACTTATGAAAATTGGATTCGATAACGAAAAATATTTAAAAATGCAGTCCGAACACATCCGTGAACGCATCGGTCAATTTGACAACAAACTTTATCTGGAATTTGGTGGTAAACTTTTTGATGATTATCATGCTTCCAGAGTTCTTCCCGGATTCCAGCCAGACAGCAAGCTTTGCATGTTAAGAGAACTTTCTGATCAGGCCGAGATCGTCATCGTCATCAGTGCCGAAGACATTGAAAAGAACAAGATCCGCGGTGATCTTGGTATCACCTATGATTCCGATGTACTTCGCCTGATGCAGATTTATCAGGGGCTGGGGCTTTATGTCGGAAGCGTTGTTATTACCAAATATAACGCTCAGGAAAGTGCTGAATTATTCAAAAACCGCCTGGAAAAACTGGGTATCAAAGTGTACCGCCACTACCTGATCCCTGGCTACCCTACAAATGTACCATTTATTGTAAGTGACGACGGATATGGAAAAAATGATTATATCAAGACAAGCCGTCCGCTGGTCGTTGTAACTGCACCAGGACCTGGAAGCGGTAAAATGGCAGTCTGCCTGTCCCAGTTATATCACGAACACAAACACGGAATCAAAGCCGGATACGCCAAATTCGAAACATTCCCAATTTGGAATATCCCGTTGAAGCATCCGGTTAACCTCGCTTACGAGGCAGCAACAGCTGATCTGAATGATATCAATATGATTGATCCGTTCCATCTCGAAGCATATGGTGAGACAACCATCAACTATAATCGTGATGTAGAGATTTTCCCTGTATTAAATGCAATGTTCCAGCGCATCTACGGTGAAAGTCCTTATAAATCTCCAACCGATATGGGAGTGAATATGGCCGGAAACTGTATCTGCGACGACGATGCATGTCAGGAAGCTTCCCGTCAGGAGATTATCCGCAGATACTATGCATCCAGAAGAAGACTCTTGCTTGGTGCATGCTCTGAAGAAGAGACTTATAAATTAGAAATGTTAATGAATCAGGCAAATATTACGGTTCATGACAGACCGGTCGTCGATGCAGCATTGGCAGAAGCCGAACGGACCAACGGACCTGCTGCAGCACTGGAACTCCCGGATGGATCAATCGTCACTGGAAAGACATCCGATCTTCTCGGTGCATGCTCTGCCCTGCTGTTAAATGCATTAAAAGAACTTGCAGGTATTGAACACGAGATTAAGATCATCTCACCACAGGCAATCGAACCAATCCAAAGTCTGAAGACCAAGTATCTGGGCAGCCGTAATCCACGTCTGCATACCGATGAAGTCCTCATTGCACTTTCCGTAAGTGCCGCAACCAGCAAAGACGCCAGACTTGCAATGGATCAGCTTCCAAAATTAAAAGGCTGTCAGGTTCATGTATCTGTCATGCCGGGGTCTGTAGACATCAAACAGTTCAAGCGTCTGTCTATTCAGGCAACTTTTGAAGCAAAATATGAAAAAAACTCTGTATTTTTTAATAACAAAGGTGTATAATCTTAAAGTATTTTTTTGAACACTTTATAACAGAGAAACTATTTTTGACTTAAGGAGGAAGTTATGGCAGTAAAATACGTATTCGTTACAGGCGGTGTAGTATCCGGATTAGGTAAAGGAATTACGGCTGCGTCCCTCGGACGTCTGTTGAAAGCCCGTGGTTACACAGTCACAATGCAAAAATTTGACCCGTATATCAACATTGACCCTGGTACTATGAACCCTGTACAGCATGGTGAAGTATTTGTAACTGATGATGGTGCTGAGACCGACCTTGACCTTGGACATTATGAAAGATTCATCGATGAAAGTCTGAGCAAGAATTCAAATGTAACAACCGGTAAAATCTACTGGTCTGTTCTTCAGAAAGAACGCCGCGGAGATTTCGGCGGAGGAACGGTTCAGGTTATCCCACATATTACAAACGAGATCAAATCCCGCTTCTACCGCAACCCTGCTGCTGAGAATACGGAAATTGCCATTATTGAAGTCGGTGGAACTGTTGGTGACATCGAAAGCCAGCCTTTCCTGGAAGCCATTCGTCAGTTCCAGCATGAAAAAGGACATGAAAATGTTATCCTGATCCATGTTACACTGATTCCATATCTGAAAGCTTCTCAGGAAATGAAGACCAAACCTACACAGGCAAGTGTAAAAGATCTTCAGGGAATGGGAATCCAGCCGGATATCCTGGTATGTCGTTCCGAATATCCGCTCGGTGTCGGAATCAAGGACAAGATTGCATTATTCTGTAATGTACCTGCTAACCATGTACTGCAGAACCTGGATGTAGAATATCTCTACGAAGCACCTCTTGCAATGGAAAAAGAGAACCTTGCAGGTGTCGTATGTGAATGTCTGCACCTTGATTGTCCGGAACCAGACTTAAAAGACTGGACAGAGATGGTTGACTACCTTAAGAATCCAAACACAGAAGTCACAGTTGCTCTGGTTGGTAAATATATCCAACTTCATGACGCTTACATCAGCGTGGTAGAAGCCTTAAAACATGGTGGAATCTTCAGCCGTGCAACCGTAAATATCAAATGGATCGATTCCGAAACTGTTACTGCCGATAATGTAGATGAATTACTCGGTGATGTAAGTGGTATTCTGGTTCCGGGAGGATTCGGTACACGTGGAATTGACGGAAAACTCGAAGCAATCAAATATGCCCGTACACACAATGTACCTTTCTTAGGTCTGTGTCTCGGAATGCAGCTTTCTATCGTAGAATTTGCAAGAGACGTTCTTGGATATAACGATGCACACAGTGCTGAGCTTGATCCGAACACTACACATCCGGTTATCCATATCATGCCGGAACAGATCGGTATCGAAGACATCGGTGGAACTTTAAGACTGGGAGCTTATCCTTGTGTTCTTGATAAGACATCAAAAGCTTACGAAATGTATGGAACAGAGCAGATCAGCGAACGTCACCGTCATCGTTATGAAGTAAATAACGATTATCGTGATGCACTGACTTCTCACGGCATGAAGCTTTCCGGACTTTCACCAGACGGAAGAATCGTGGAAATGATCGAGATTCCTGAGCATCCTTGGTTTGTTGCCACTCAGGCTCATCCGGAATTAAAATCAAGACCGAACAGACCGCATCCATTGTTCAGAGGATTTATTGAAGCCGCTTTGAAATATCAGAACGACCATAAATAATATGATATAAAAAGGAAATCTGTTGCATGTTTATATATTGCAACAGATTTCCTTTTTTATCTGCATATACTATAGAGAAAATGACAGCTTCTCTGTATTTCTGATCTTATACTTTATATTTCTCTTATAAAGACCAGCTTACAGAACTTCCCTTTTCGTTCTTTTTCACCACAAGTTTATGATCTATCTGCTCCTTCAGTTCATTTACATGAGAAATAATTCCAATCAGTCTGTCCTTATCTGCAAGATCATTCAACACACGGATTGCCTGATCTCTCGATACATCATCCAAAGACCCGAATCCTTCATCAATAAACATTGTATCGAGATGGATTGCACCTGCTGTATTCTGGACAATATCTGAAAGTCCAAGTGCCATGGATAAAGCTGCCATGAAAGACTCTCCTCCCGATAATGTTTTTACATCTCTGACCGTATCTGTTGCCATATGATAAACATCCAGATCCAGTCCGGCCTGTCCCTGGCTACCCAGTTTTTCTACATCTCTGCATTGCAGAATAAACTCTCCTGACGTCATACGAACCAGTCTCTTATTCGCAGCACGTATGATCTGACGGAAATACTGCCTCTGAATATAGGTCTCAAAATCAAGCTTGGCACTTCCGCTCAGATTCCCATTTGCTGTCTTACTCAGATTTCCAACAATCTCATACTGCTTCTGAAGTCCACTGTTCTTTTCAAAATTACGTTTCAGATTGTCTCTTATCTCACGGTTTCTTTCATTGGTATTATGAAGTTTCATATATTCCTTACGGATTTCTTCCAGCTCTCCGGATGCCTCTTTTATCTCCCGCGCAATCTGTTCCGTATCTTTTCTTTCTTTTCCCTCTAACTGTTGCTCAAGCAATGTCCTGTTCGCTTCCAGTTCCTGCAATTCTTTCTGATATGCCCCTATCCATTGTTCTGCTTCTTCCAGTTCTCTCTCAGTCATACATTGACTATGATAGCTTTCTTCGTCCTCAAATCCCTGCTCTTTTATAATCTGTTTATAGGAACGTATCTTTTTCTGTACTTCTTCCTGTGATTGCACGACAGATGCTGATACGGTCTTCTGTTGTCCTTCCAGTTCCTTTTCTTTATTCTGCTTTTCCGTAAGACATCTTGTTACCGTCTCGTAATTATTTCTGACCAACTCAAGTTTCCCTGTTATCTCTCTCAGATGTTCTTCGGCTTCTTCCATCGTCTTGTATGGAAGCTTCTCCTCCATTGCCTGATACTCCGCCTCCAGCTTTGTATACATAAGTTTTGATTCCGTCAGACTCTGGCTGGTCTTTCGTTCTTTTTCTTCCAATTTTTCTATCTGGTCCGCAATCTGTTCCTGATTCTCTTTTAAAGTTCTACATCTTTCAAAAATTTCTTCCAGCTGTTTCAATCTTTTTTCCGTTTCCATAAGCGTACGCTTCAGGCTTTGTATCTTCTCTTTCCAGCCAATTCCAGTTATATCTTCCACCTCATCTTTTATATTCTTTCGAAGTGTCAGACAGATTTCCTGTGCTGCCTGATATCCCGCAAGACATTTCCTGAATGCTTCTGTTTTTATATCTCTTATTTTTTCTTTCTTATCCCTTTCAGCTTTTGCAAGTTCCACTTCCGCCTGCGTCGGCGCCTCATCACTCAAGGCTGCAATCTGTGGATGTTCTCTGGAACCACAGACCGGACAAGGCTGCCCATCTTCCAGATTCAAAGCAAGTATCCCCGCCTGTTCATTCAGGAACTTGTGATACTTCATTTCATATTCCGCCCAGGCATTTTCATAATTCTTCTGTTCCCTGTCTGCTTCCTTCTTTGCTCTTTCGCAGTCTTCTTTTAATTCTTCTTTTCTCTCTTCCTGATGGTCAAGCTCTTCGTAATGGCGTATCTGTTCTTCTATATGTTCTTTTTGATTCCTGCATTCATTTATGCATGTTTCTATCTTTTCATATTTCTTTAGAAATGTTAATATTTCTTTTTGATTGTTTTGCAGGATTTCTTTCTTCTGTAGTATGGTTTCCGATTGATTAAGATAGTTTTTTATTTCTTTTGTAATTTTATCTAATTCTTCTTTTTTTGCATTCATACTTTGATACTGTAAAATTGCATCCTGTATCCGCACCTTTTTTTCTGTAAGTACTGTCTCTTTTTCCGTCTTTTCCCGGCCAGCTTCTTTCTGTTTGTCTGTTAATTCCTGCAGCTGCTTCCGGCATTCCTGTAATTCCTTTTGAAGACTACGTTCCTGTACTTCCAGTTCTGTCAGGCGCTTTTCTTCCTCCAGATACCTTTTTTCTTCTTGCAGTACACGTCCCGCCTTTTTACCTGTTTGTATCCGTCCTGTTAAAAACTCATATTTCGCTTTTTCCGGCATTTTTTCTTCCAGTCGGCTCAATACCCGTTCATACGAATCAAAGAGCTGATTCAGCAGTTCTGCTTCCTTCAGCAGTCGGTTCTTATCTTCCAGTACCGTCTGCGCCCGGGAAGATTCTTTTTTGCATACTTTTTCCCACCGGTTTCCCTGATCAATGATCTCTTTCAAAATCACGGATATACGTTCTCTGTCCGGAATATCCTGCCCGGCAACCACCTTCCACTGCTTTATAAGTTCATTTTCTTCTGTACATTTTTCCAGCTGAACTTCTTCCGGCCACACACCTCCATCCTTCTTATATGACGGATATTCCACTCTGGCCATCTCAAGTTTCATTTCCTGAAGATTTTGTTCCAGCTTCACATATAACTGTACAGCCTGTTTTTTCAGTTCTTCCTGTATCCTGTAGTAAAACCGCGTCTGAAATATTCTGGAAAATATCTTTTTCCGTTCCCTGGACTCAGCCAGCAAAAGCTTGAGAAATTCTCCCTGTGCAATCATGGAAATCTGCGTAAACTGGTCTGCATCCAGTCCGATAATCTCGGAAATCTTCTGATCTGTCTCTCTTTTCTTTCCTTTGAATATGCTGCCGTCCGGCAATGTCAGTTCTACCTTCGGAGTTTCTTTCACATATCTCGGCGACCCGTCTGCATATCTTCTTTTCCCAAGTCGTAGATATTCCGGGTTTCTTCGTATCTTGTATTCTTTCTTTTGATACAAAAAAGTGTACTCTACATAAGTACTCGTTTCTTCTCCAGCATACTGGCTTCGCATCATATTTCCATCTCTGGTTCCTCCGCTGGTCCTGTCATACAATGCATAAGTAATCGCATCAAAGACCGTCGTCTTACCCGCACCTGTATCTCCTGTAATCAGAAACAGACCATTCGGGATCTCCGTAAAATCAATCTCTGTTTTACCGGCATATGATCCAAATGCCGACATAATTAGCTTTACCGGTCTCATCTACTCAACTCCCTTCGCCTTATCGAAGATTTCTTTCATGATCGTCTCTTCTTCCCCATTCATCTCTCTTCCCTGCATCTCCTTATAGAATTCCGCAAAAGAAGTAAAAGGATCTTTCATGACCAGTTCTTCATCCATTTCTTTTAATTTTGTTCTTGTCCGCTGATTATCCACCCGGATCTCCAGTATATGGGAAAATATCCGTTCCAGCTGCTCTTTCGGCTTATACGGATCGATTTCATCTGTCAGTGTAATACTGATATAATCATCTTTTTCCGTCTCTTGGGCTTCTTTTATAATCTCATCCAGTGTTCCTTTTTTCTTTCTGACATCTCTTAACGGATGCAGCGGGTAATTTTCAATTTCCGGCTTCTCGCCTTTTGCCTTTAATGTCACCACGGTAAGACTTTTATTCTGTGTACTCTCGCTGACCGAATACTTTAAAAGCGTTCCACAATAGCGGATCTCCGGTTTTCCGATACACTGTGCACCGTGAAGATGCCCCAGTGCTACATAATCAAATTCTTTCACCGATCCAATATCTACGTTATCAATCCCACCTACAGAAAACACTTCCGAATCACAGGTTTCCGGGCTTTCCGCTTTTTCGCCCACATAGAATTGATGTGAAACTAATACATTTCTTTTATCTTTATAATCTATCTTTTCCCGTTTAATAATTTCTTTTACAGCATCTGAATACGTTTCCGGTGTTCCATCAACAAAAATATTTTTTACATATGCCGGCTTCATAAATGGAAGCAGATAAAAATCCACCTCTCCATATGCATCATGCAAAGTTACTTTTTCAATATGTTCTTCCGGTCTTTCAGGAACATTGCCGGCAAGGTAAATATGATGTCTCTTTAAAATCTCAGATGCATACTTCAGACGATCCGGCGAATCGTGGTTTCCACTGATAATCAGAATCGGAATCTCTGGTGTAATCTCTGAAAGATCCGTCAGGAACTCATCAAATACATTCACAGCTTCTGCCGATGGAACGGACTTATCATAAATATCTCCGGCGATTACAATTGCATCCGGCCGTAATTCTTTTGCATAAGTAATAACTTCTTTTAATATCACCTGTTGATCTTCTTTTAAATTATAACGATGAAGCTGCTTTCCAATATGCAGATCCGATAAATGAAAAAATTTCATACCTTTCCTCATCCCTTCTATTTTATTTGCATCTTTCTCTATTTTACACTATAATCAACTTATCTAACAAGTCTATACAAGAAAACGATAAACACAGATATGAGGTAATAAATATGTTAAGAGAAATTAATTTGGATGAAATATCCGATGGAAGATTATATAGCAGCAATGACATGGCCAAGACAGACTGTAAAGGATGTGATGGCTGCTCTGCCTGTTGTCATGGCATGGGAAATTCCATCGTCCTTGATCCACTGGATGTATACCGGCTTTCCACCAATCTTTCCAAATCTGTAAACGAACTGCTGACCGGCCCTCTGGAACTTAATGTTGTAGACGGTATCATTCTTCCGAATCTGAAAATGGCCAGAGCCGAAGAAGCCTGTTCCTTTCTGGATACTAATGGACGCTGTACGGTCCATGCATTCCGTCCCGGAATCTGCCGTATGTTTCCTCTTGGACGCTTTTATGAAAATCGGTCTTTCCAGTATTTCTTACAGATACATGAATGTCCAAAAACAGACCGTTCCAAAGTAAAAATCAAGAAATGGTTGGATACACCGAATCTGAAAACTTATGAAAAATATATAGCCGACTGGCATTTCTTTCTGAAAGACCTTCAGGAATATGTTATGAATCTTGCTTTCGATTCTTCTGCGAATTCTGACGGAACCGCCAGGACGATCAGTATGCATGTGCTGACGCAGTTTTATCTTACGCCTTATCCGGAAGATGGGGATTTTTATTCTGAATTTTATAAACGATTAGAAAAGTCGCGGCTTTTCACTCAATCAATTGGTATTTAATTTATCATCGTGGCCTCTGAGTCCATGAGAAAGACTTGGTGTTATGTTTGTGGCTAAGATTCCGTGATGTAAGAAAATCTAAGGGCGTCCAAATCTCCGTTAGTTTTTCTAAACATCCCTCCATATACACCACAAACACAACACCAAGTCTTTCTCATGTCATGATTAGCCAATGATACTAAATTCAACAGCGGAATTATAACCTTTGTATGTGATCAGAAAGTTAATAACCGTAGATATAAACTTACCATAATTCAATGTAACCTCTCCCTGAAGATTTAATTTCAGCTGATCGAAGTTCATTCCTTTCCTCATTGGTCTCTCATTTTGTACCTTTTTTATCTTATCATTTTTCTGATTTGACGGTCAATCATCCTGTTCTTATTTTCTTTCATGACATCCCCTCTATTTAGCCAGACACTTCTGAATTTTTTCCAGATTCTCTGCAAAATATATTCCTTCCTGCTTTTCTCTGGATGAAAGATCCATCTCTATCATATGCTCCAGAAGCTGCTTCAGGCTGTCATAATATCCGTTCAGATTATATAGAATACACGGTGCATCCAAATGCTTTAGCGATACCTTGGACATCACCTCCGTGATCTCTTCCAGTGTTCCCGTTCCTCCCGGAAATGCAATGAACGCGTCTCCAAGTTCTATCATCTTTGCCTTTCTTTCTGACATATCTTTCGTCGTGATCAGTTCCGTAATCTCGTCATATACAAATCCTGCATCAATAAAAAACTGTGGCTCTACACCGATTACTTTACCACCGGCCTGCAATACACTTTCTGCAAGTTCTCCCATCAGGCCAGATTTTGAACCGCCATATACAAGAGTATTTCCATTTGTTCCAATCCACGCTCCCAACTCACGCACTGCTTCTTTAAAAAATGGGTCATTTCCTTCATTTGCTCCGAGATATACTGTAATATTCATTTTATACTTCTCCTTGTAAATCTTCTATTATCTTTCAAATAACGGATAGTTCTTCCAATGCCTTACACATATTCAACGAGTGCTAATTCAGTATCAATTCTTTTTCTCCATACAATGAATGCATTCATCTTTTTATAATCCCGTTCATAAATCATCTGGATTATCTCAAATGCTGTCCTTATATCTGTATTACGGAATCTGATTGTTTTGCTCGGACCCCTGCTTTTTTCCTGGTATAAAAGCATAGATTTCCGAAATGTAATCAGACTATAGACGGTGACACACACCTTTGACAATTTTGAAATATGCTTTGTTGTATTTTAACACAGCAGTATATATAATTGCAATAAATTATAACTTATATTGACTATAAAAAAGAAGAGGATCACCCGCTCTCTTTCAGGCAACCCTCTTTCCCCATTCATTATAATTCTATATGAATTTCTTATTTCATTACAATATTAATGATCTTCTTCGGAACATAGATCTCTTTGATCACATTTCCTGTCAGCTTGTCGGCAATTGCTTCTTTACCTGCTGCAAGTGCTTCTTCTTTGGAAGCGTCTGCAGAGATCTCGATAACTGCTTTTGTCTTTCCGTTGATCTGTACCGGAACTTTGATCTCATCATCTTTCATAGCG
>ERZ825384.4487-NODE-4487-length-10996-cov-2.693629_pt1 | contig 10996 bp, 12 predicted proteins | sample MGYA00519931_ERZ825384 | MGnify/ENA primary metagenome ERZ825384 (study PRJEB31778, sample SAMEA3449200) | human gut metagenome | biome: human gut; feature: human-associated habitat; material: faeces | place: United Kingdom | collected 2010/2012 ...
AGATATATGATGTAGATATTCAGGAAGCGCTTTCAATGAAGAAGCCTTTCGAGGATGAACTTTACAAGATCCTCAATGAAACTGCATTCTAATTTTTCACGAGGTCTGAGTCTTTAAGACTTTGACATATTACAGAGTAGAAAACTGAGCGTTAAGTGTCCGTCGGACGGGGAGTTGCCGTCGGAACGAAAAAGGCAGAACCTTTGCGGTTCAGTTTTCGCATCCCGCTGAATGTGTAATTGAAGCTTTTTATAGCGGCTCTGCACATCCCGCATGGGTAGTGTGCAGAGCTGTTTTTATGCTCCGTTATGCACAAAGCGATAAGCTCGCAGAATAAGGAGGTAAATTTATGAAGAGCTTCGGAAGAATGTTCTATGACTCTTTCAAGTCACTGAAAGATCTTAGAACATTGACAACAACTGGAATATTGATAGCATTGGCGTTTGCTATCAGATCATTTTCCATTGAGGTAACGCCTGACTTGAGGATCGGTTTCACATTTCTTGCGACCTGTACTATAGGTATGCTTTACGGACCTGTGGTATGCGGAATGTCTACATTTGTCCTTGACTTTCTGGGATACATAGTGCAGAACAAATCCCCGAGAGCCTACAGCCCACAGCTTGCAATGGTAGTTATTATTTCAGGTATCATCTACGGCTGTCTGTTGTATAAGTGCGATTTTAACAACAAAAAGCTTCAAAGCTACATAAGGATCGCAATTGCAAGAGGAAGTGTTATACTTTTCTGTAATATAGGACTTAATTCTTATTTCCTGTATACACTTTATGTAAACAAGACTTTTGGCATCACAAACCTCACCAAAGAAGGAATGAGTGGTTTTCTCACATACTGCACACCGAGAATAGCGAAAAATCTTATCCAGCTCCCTGTGGATCTGATCTTGCTCATGATATTCCTGCCTGCTGTGAAGTTTGCTTATGAAAAAGTAAGAACACAGTTTGGACATAAAGCGACAAATACATGATTTAAAGCAGCGGCAGAAATGTCGCTGCTTTTTGCGTGAAAATATACAATAAAAATGGGGTGATAATGTGAAATTTAGGTGAAACACTTGAAATCCGTTGAGATTTAGTGTATAATTAAAATTAAGTTATTTTTAGGGCAGGCTTCTGCCTTTTATTCAGAAAGGTCTTGAGTGTATGATAAATGTTGGTTTTATCGGTGCAGGAAATATGGGCTATGCTATCATGAAAGGCATTGCAGGCAGTAAAATGGGTAAGGATATTCAGCTTTACGCTTTTGATAAATATGCTCCGATACTTGATAGACTTGACGAGCTTGGAACAGTAAAATGTTCAGGCTGTGCAGAGGTAGTTGAAAAGTCAGAATATGTTTTTCTTGCAATTAAGCCTCAGCAACTTGACGAGGTGCTTGATGAGATAGCTCCTGCGGTAACGAAAGATACGGTCATAGTTTCTATCTGCGCAGGCATTACAGATGATTATATCGCTTCAAAAACTGTGGCTGGCGCAAAGGTAGTGCTTGTTATGCCAAACACTCCTCTTCTTCTTGGGGAGGGCGCAACTGCTCTTTCACGCTCTGACAGCGTAACAGATGAGGAGTTTGAGCTTGTTTGCAATATCTTTGGTTCATGCGGAATGTATGCCGTCATATCAAAGGATAAAATGAAAGAGATAATAGCAATAAACGGCTCATCTCCTGCTTTTATCTATCTGTATGCTCAGGCATTCGTAGAGTATGCAAAGAGCGTTGATATTGATGAAACAGTTGCAAGAGATCTTTTTGCAAAGTCGCTTATCGGCTCTGCCAAAATGATAACTGACAGTGGCAAGTCACTTGACGAGCTTATTGAAATGGTATCATCAAAGGGTGGCACAACTATCGCTGGTCTTGAAAAGCTCCGTGAGGGCGGTCTGCCAAAGGCTGTTGAGGACTGCTGCAAGGCTTGCACTAAGAGAGCTTACGAGCTTTCAAAATAGTTATTTTTTCTGCATCGTGGCATATACATTACTCAAAGGAGTGATGTATAATGAACAGTGGGACAGGCATATACAAAAGCGGAGTTCTTGCATTTTTTGCAGGAGCTATCCTGATTGGTGCGCTTTTGGGTGCTGTTACTTTTTGCTTTATGGGCAGCGACGAGCTTTCAATGCTGTCGGTGTTTTCAAACAGCTTTGTTGACGTGAGGTCGTCAGGTGATCTTGAAGAAATACTTGTGAGGTCTTTTTTCAGTTCGACTGTTTTTTTAGCGGTTGTGTTTTTGTCAGGTTTTTCTTCACTTGGACAGCCTTTAGCTGTTGCAGTATTGTTGTTGCGTGGCATGGGCTGGGGTGTTGCAATGTCTCAGCTTTACAGCATTTACGGCGGACATGGTGCATTACTTTCAGCGATGTTTGTACTTCTTCCTGCGGTCATAACAGCGGCGGCACTTATGATAGCCGCAAGGGAAGCTGTTGCTATGTCAAATATCCTGCTGTGCATTGTTTTTTCTGAAGGACAGCATAGCGGTCTGCGACAGACGGTGCGGTTTTATGCTGTTAAGTTTCTTGTGCTTGAAGCGGTGGCGGCTGTTGCGGCTGCGCTTGAATGTCTGCTGACGATTATTTTTGCAGGACGAATTTAGTATACAGTATACAAAGAATGAAATAAAATTCGGGGCAATTTCGGGGACTATTAATTTTAAGGAGCGGTGTAATGTCTTTATTTGGTAATTACAATACCCCTGGCAGAGGTGTGCTTAAAGCACCTCAGGAGAAAAAGGGTATTTTTAAGTTTTTTGAAGTCTATGGCAGGCATATGTGGAAGCTTATGGAGCTTAATTTGCTGTATTTCGTTTTCTGCATACCGCTGACGCTTATGGTTATACTTATGCTTATGACATCAAATCCAATATGGCTCTTGCTGGCGATACCGTCAGTATTGGTAGGACCTGCAACGGCTGCAATGACAAAGGTTTGCCGAAATTATTCTCAGGAAAGAAATGCGTTTTTGCTACATGATTTCTGGGATTCTTTCAAGAAGAATTTCAAGCAGGGCACTATCATGGGTGCCATAGATATCATCTTCGCTATAGGATTTATGGTCGGGATTCCAATGTATAAATATTGGGCAGAGCAGAACTCCATGATATACATTCCGTTCGTTATCTGCATAAGCTGTCTTATCGTATTCTTCATGATGCACTTTTACATTTATCTTATGATAAGCTCCACTAACCTTAACATGAAGCAGATAATAAAGAACTCGTTTTATCTTGTGAGTCTTGGCATAAAGCAGTCTCTTTGGTCACTTCTGGCATCGCTTATCGTTATTGTTATGATGTATCTTTTCCTGCCGTATTCTCTGTTCATATTGCCATTTTGGCCTCTTTCGTTCATATGCTTCGTGACTTGCTTCAATTGTTATCCTGTTATCAGAAAACACGTTATCCAGCCTTACTACGATCAGCGTGGTGAGAGCAATCCTGAGTTTGCATACAAGAATGCAGACCCTGACGAACAGCTCTTTGAGGATAGAGCGGCGGAAGAAACTCCTGTCAAGACCAAAGAGAGCAGAAAAAAAGGCAAAACAATTTCATAAAAAACATAAGGACAGCTCGTTTGAACTGTCCTTTGTTTATGCTAATTATTTTTCGATTTCGCCAAGTGAAAGCGCTTTGAGATAAGCGTTTATGAAACCGTCAAGGTCGCCGTCCATAACAGCGTTTACATTGCTGTTTTCAAAACCCGTTCTGTGATCTTTTACAAGAGTGTATGGCATGAAAACATAGGAACGTATCTGAGCGCCCCATGCGATCTCTTTCTGAACACCCTTGATATCCTCTATCTTCTCTAGATGTTCACGCTCTTTTATTTTGATAAGCTCTGCTTTGAGCATTTTCATTGCATAATCCCTGTTCTGGAACTGTGAACGCTGTGTCTGGCATGATGTAACGATGCCTGTTGGTATGTGGGTAAGTCTTACGGCTGATGAGGTTTTGTTGATGTGCTGTCCGCCTGCACCGCTTGCACGATAAACGTCCATTTTAATGTCCTCAGGACGGATATCTACTTCGATTGTATCGTCTATTTCAGGCATAACGTCCACTGCTGAGAATGACGTGTGTCTGCTTCCTGAGCTGTCGAAAGGTGAGATACGCACAAGTCTGTGTATTCCTGCTTCGCTTTTAAGATAGCCATAAGCGTTTTCACCCTCCACGATAACGGAGGCACTCTTCATGCCAGCCTCTGCACCCTCGAGATAATCAAGAGTAGTCATTTTGAAGCCGTGGCTTTCACACCATTTGTGATACATCCTGAAAAGCATTTCGCTCCAATCCTGCGCCTCAGTTCCGCCTGCTCCTGCATGAAAGTTGATGATAGCGTTGTTGTGATCATACTCGCCTGTGAGCAGAGTGTCAAGCTGTGCGGCGTCAAGACCCTCTTTTAGAGTTTTAAGCTCAGACTGTATTTCGTCGATCATGTCCTCGTCACCCTCATCGGCTGCCATTTCAATAAGCACTTCGATGTCTTCAAATGACGACTTGAATTTATTGTATTTTTCCAGCGCTATCACAAGCTTGCCCTGTTCGACCGGCATTTTATCCTCAACCGCATTGACGCTGTCCCTTGCCGCAGCGGTTATGTTCTGCGGCAGCGGCGAATATCTTCGCTCTGCCTTAAAGAGAAGCTCTGCGATCCTTTCCTGAGAACGTTCAATATCGTATACGTCATGTAGCTCGCTGATGATAGGTCTAAGAGCTTCAAGCTCTGACTTTAAGTTTTCTAAAAATACCATATCTTTTTCTCCTTATTTTATATCATTATATATTATAAAACTTTTTTTGTGAAAAGTAAAGGAAAAATATAAAAAAACTATAGCATTTTCCTGAAAGTTGTGCTATAATGTTATCTAAAGGCTTTAAAAAGCCTGTTTCAGCAAGAAAGGAAACCTGATATGGCTAATTATACAGGAAAAAAATGCTTTTCCTGCGGAGAAGTATTCAAAGATGGTGACGATATAGTTGTATGTCCTGAGTGTGGCACACCTTATCATCGTGAGTGTTATCTCAAAGAAGGAAAGTGCATAAATGACGCTTTGCATGAAAGTGGTCAGAGCTGGGATCAAACTCAGGAGAGTGTAGAAAGTGAGAATATACGCTGTATACGCTGCGGTTTTGAAAATCCGCCTGACAAGCTATTTTGTGAAAAGTGCGGAACACCGCTTACGAAAAATGATACTGAGGAACGTCCATTCAACGACATGGACACGCAAAATAACGCTCAGCAGACCGGTCCTGACGGACAGCCTTACGGTCCGTTTGGCAGACAGGTTGTATTTGATAAGGACTCAGATCTTGAAGGCATTAAACTAGATGATTATGCAAAATTTGTAAAGACAAATCCGCTCATATTTTTGTCTAACTTTATACGTTTTGGTAAATTTGGTGGAAAGATTTCCATAAACTTTGCGGCTTTCCTTTTTCCACACCTGTATTTTCTGTTTAGAAAAATGAATCTTGTGGGTATCATCATGCTTGTGGCTACGGCACTGCTCAATATCCCTACTGCGATAGAATATCTTAGTGCAGGAACAATGGGTTTCTCGCTTGATATCGGCATCGATGTGACCGGAAGGGTTTTTCAGGGCATTTCCGCTGCGACATGGTATGTTTCAATGGCACTTCAGTTTGTGGCAGGCTTTTTCGGCAATTATATGTATTATAAGTTTGCACAAAAAAAGATCCGAGAGATAAGGTCGGAGGACGGCACTGAGCAGGAGATAGCCGAAAAGATAGTAGCAAAGGGCGGTACGTCATGGGGGGCTGTTATTCTTGGCTTTGCCGTTTATTCTGCGATAGTTGTGTTTGGCATTTTTGGTGTTACAAAGATATTTGCATGATTTTACAAAAAGTTCATAAAAAAACGCAAGTGATACTTGACAGATAATCGGTCTTGTGTTATAATAATTGAGTTATCCTTGCTTGTGCAAATTGCGGCACAGGCGAAATCCAAAAGGAGGTGCAAATGCAATGGCAAAAATTAATGAGTCTTATGAGGCTATGGTAATTTTCAGCTCTAAGCTTGACGAGGAGGCTGTAAACACACTCACAGCTAAGTTCAATGACTTGATCGAGGCTAACGCAAGCGACGTTACACTTAGTAATTGGGGCAAGCGTAAGTTGGCTTATGCTATCAATTATGAAACAGAAGGTACTTATGTACTGTGGTCATTCACATCTACGCCTGAGTTTCCAGCTGAGCTTGAGAGAATTCTTGGTATCACAGACGGCGTGATCCGTTTCTTAGTAACGGTCAAGTAAAACTGCGAAAGAGGGAAAAGTTATGCTTAACAGAGTTATTTTAATGGGTAGGATCACTCAGGATCTTGAAGTAAGACAGACTCCTAGTGGAAATGCAGTTTTGAGATTCAATGTTGCAGTTGACAGACCAGTTCGTCAGGGTGCTGAAAAGCAGACTGATTTTATTACTTGCACTGCTTGGGGGCAGAGGGCTGAATTTATCAACAGATACTTTTCAAAGGGCAGAATGATCGCTCTTGAAGGTCAGATAAGAACAGGTTCTTATGATGACAAGAATGGTGTAAAGCATTATACAACTGAGGTCAATGTTGACAGTGTGTCTTTCACAGGTGAACCAAAACAGCAGGGAGCAGGTAACTATTCCAATAACTACGGAAATGGTGGTTATCAGCAGAATAATTACCAGCAGAACAATGGTGGATATTCACAGCCTGCAAACAATTCTAATCAGAATAACTATAACAATGCTCCATCAAATGACGCTTTGTCCATTGGTGACCTTGATGATTTTGAAGAAGTATTGTCCGATGACGGAGTACCGTTCTAAGCAGAGGAGTTTTGAAAAAATATTTCTCTAAGGAGGGAAATTTACCATGGAAAAGGAAAGAAATACAAGCAGACCTATGAAGAGAGGTCGTAAGAAGGTTTGTATGTTCTGTGCAGACAGAGCTGAAAAGATCGACTATAAGGATATCGCAAAGCTTAGAAAGTGCATGACAGAGAGAGCTAAGATCCTCCCTAGACGTGTAACTGGCACTTGTGCTTATCATCAGAGAGAACTTACAACAGCTATCAAGAGAGCACGTCATGTGGCACTTCTTCCATATGTAGCTGACTAATAGTGTTTTCTATTTTGAGGTACCTTTATAGGTGCCTCTTTTTGTTAAGGGGAAGTTTCTGAGTGGGGCTTGCAAATGTATCATAAATGTGATATTATATACTAAAGCTGTATAACAAAGCATTACAGTATTTGTAGAGCTGTAAGGAAATGGAGCAACTATGAAAGATAAAACTGATGTTAAAATAAATAATATTATGCCGTGTGTTCCAACGAGAGATCTGGTAGTTTTTCCTGGAATGTCTATGCATTTTGATGTTGGCAGACCAAGAACTATAAAGAGCATGAAAAATGCCATGGACGGCGATCGACTTGTTTTTCTTTGTGCGCAAAAAGACGTTTATCTTGAAATGCCTGAAAAAAAGGATATGTTCAAGGTGGGTACTGTAGCAAAGGTAAGACAGATCGTTAAAGCACCTGATGGAATATACAGATGCTATGTAGAAGGTCTGCGTAAAGCGAGACTTGCTGAGTTTTATCAGTATGATGATTGCTATGAAGCTGATGTAAGACTTGTACCAAATTATTCAAAGGATAGGCTTGACGATGACGAACAACTTGCTGTTTTTCGTTCGGTCTTAGATGAGTTTGAAGAGTATGTTAAGGTTGTTCCTAAAATGCCTGAAGAGCTTTATGCCCAGATACTCGGTTCAAAAACGCCTGTTCAACTTTTTGAAAGTTTGGCATTTAATATTCCATTAGCTTTTACTGACAGACAGTCGCTTCTTGAAGCCCCATCTGTTTTAGATAAGCTAATTCTTATGATCACTATGCTTTCACGAGAGACCAATGTTTTATCTCTTGAAAGAAGGATACATAGTCAGGTCCATTCTCAGATAGAAGAAAGTCAGCGTGAATACTATATTCGTGAGCAGATCAAGGCGTTACAGAATGAGTTGGGCGAAAATGAAGACGGCTCAGATGTAAATGAGATCGATGAGTACACACATAGGATAGATTCACTTGTATTGTCCGAAGAAGTTCGTGATAAGCTTATGGGCGAGATCAGGAAGCTTTCCAAGATGGGTATGATGTCACAGGAGGGTGTTGTGCTGAGAAATTATCTTGACACAGTGCTTGCATTGCCGTGGAATGCTGTCACAAAGGATAGGACAGACGTTAAAAAGGCTAAACAGATACTTGACAAGGATCACTATGGCATGGCAAAGGTCAAGGATAGAATACTTGAAAATCTTGCCGTAAGAGCGCTTACTCCTGATGTCAAGGGGCAGATCCTCTGTCTTGTTGGTCCTCCAGGCGTTGGTAAAACTTCAGTGGCAAAGTCTGTCGCGAGAGCACTTAATCGAAACTTTGTAAGGGTCTCATTGGGCGGTGTTAAGGACGAAAGTGATATCAGAGGTCACAGAAAGACGTATGTTGGTGCAATGCCAGGAAGAATAATGAATGCCATGAAGCTTGCAGGAAGTAAAAATCCTGTTGTTCTTCTTGATGAGATAGACAAGATGAGCAATGATTTCAGAGGCGATCCATCGTCTGCTATGCTTGAGGTTCTTGACAGCGAGCAGAATGTAGCGTTCAGGGATCACTATCTTGAAATACCGATAGATTTAAGCAATGTGCTTTTCATCACAACCGCAAACACGCTTGATACTATTCCCGCTCCCCTGCTCGACAGAATGGATGTTATCGAGCTTGGCAGCTATACAAGAGAAGAAAAGTTCCATATCGCAAAGGAGCATCTTGTTCCTAAACAGCTTAAAAAGCACGGCATAAAGCCGCAGGTTCGTTTTGCAAATGATGCGATATACTCGATAATCGACTTTTATACCAAAGAAGCAGGCGTAAGAAAGCTGGAAAGAAACATAGCTAAAATCTGCCGTATGACGCTTAAAAAGCTCGCATCGGGCGAGGCCGAGAAAATCAATATCAAGGCTAAGGATATTGAAGGCTATCTCGGTGCAAGAAAATATACGGGGGAAACTATTTCAAAGCAGGATGAAATCGGCGCTGTGAACGGTCTTGCATGGACCTCTGTCGGCGGTACTCTTTTACCGCTTGAGGTACTTGTAATGGAGGGTACGGGCAAGATTGAGCTTACAGGCTCACTGGGCGATGTAATGAAGGAATCTGCAAAAATTGCGGTCAGCCTTACACGATCGCTCTCCCGCAAGTATGAGATCGACCCCGATTTCTATAAGAACAAGGACATTCATATTCACGCTCCCGAGGGTGCTGTTCCCAAGGACGGACCTTCTGCGGGTGTTACTATGACAACCGCTCTTGTTTCCGCTCTGTCGGGTATCCCTGTACGCAGAGATGTTGCGATGACAGGCGAAATAACGCTTCGTGGCAAGGTGCTTCCGATAGGCGGTCTGCGTGAAAAGACTATGGCTGCATATTCCGCAGGTATCAAGACGGTAGTCATACCCGATGAGAACAAGGCCGATATGAAGGAGCTTGATGACGTTATACTGAGCAATATGAGCTTTGTGCTTGCGGAAAACATTGACACGGTGCTTAACACAGCGCTTGTAAAGCCGAATGTTACCGCCGCAAAGAAAAGCAACGAAAAGCTCCCGTCAGCAAAGCCCCGTGCTTCAAGAAAGACGGGCAAGAACGCCGTAAAGGAAATATAACATGAATTTTAACAAGGCAGAATTTTATACGTCCTACGGGCTTTTCAGCCAGATTCCGAAATCGGAAAAAGCCGAAATTGCCTTTTCGGGCAGGAGCAACGTAGGAAAATCCTCCCTTATAAACAAGATACTGAACAGAAAGTCGCTTGCCCGTGTAAGCTCAATGCCGGGCAAGACGGTGACTATCAACTTCTATTCGGTTGACAATATCTATTTTGCGGATCTGCCGGGCTATGGCTACGCTAAGGTATCAAAATCCGAGAAACAGCGCTGGGCAGGGCTTGTTGAGGGCTACCTTGCCGATGACAGAAACCTGACGCTCGTATTCCAGCTTGTCGATTTCAGACATTCTCCCACCGCGGACGATGTAATGATGATAAACTTCCTTATTGACAACGGGATACCGTTTGTTGTTGTGCTGACGAAAGCCGATAAGCTGTCAAAGAAGGAACGTGCCGCACGCAGAGAATCACTTATGAATGAGATACCCTGTGCCGAGGACATTCATATGATAGAGTTTTCCGCTATGAACGGCGAGGGCGTGGAAGAAATCCGTGAAATAATCGAGGACATCGAGCAGGAATCGCTTGCGGAAGAAGCCGATACAGGCGACAGCCAATGACGGACATATATTCGCTGACTTATGAACAAGCGGAGAAGCTGCTGACCGAAAACGGCTTCAGGGCTACTCAGTGCGTCAACATTTTCCGTGACATATATAAGCGCAGAGCGTCAGGTTTCGACGAAATGACGCTTACATCAGCCGATATAAAAGCACTTCTATCCGACAAATATTTCTTCGGAAAGTTGAAAATCGACGAAATATTACAATCTGTAGATACTTCTAAGTATCTTTTTGAGTTGTCGGACGGATGCAGAGTCGAAACAGTGCTGATGCGTGGGTGGCTCCGTCCTTGTTCAATCTCGATTCTCAGGCAGGTGCTCCACCCGATGATTTTTCCGCTACGGGGCAGAATTGGGGATTTCCTACCTATAATTGGGCAGAGATGGCAAAAGACGGGTATGCATGGTGGAAAGCCCGTTTTACCAAAATGGCGGAATATTTCGATGCTTATCGTATCGACCATATTTTAGGTTTTTTTCGCATTTGGGAAATTCCCGATACGGCAGTCGAAGGATTGCCGGGGCATTTCAATGCCGCTTTGCCGTTTACTCCCGATGATTTGGCCGGATATGATTTTGCATTCGATGAGAAGCGCCATGCCAAGCCATACATTCGGGGATATATGCTTCCCGAAATCTTCGGGATTTATG
>ERZ825384.4499-NODE-4499-length-10964-cov-3.242919_pt1 | contig 10964 bp, 9 predicted proteins | sample MGYA00519931_ERZ825384 | MGnify/ENA primary metagenome ERZ825384 (study PRJEB31778, sample SAMEA3449200) | human gut metagenome | biome: human gut; feature: human-associated habitat; material: faeces | place: United Kingdom | collected 2010/2012 ...
TGACAAGCTTTATAAGTGGTATGGATATGTGGCAGGCGCCGGAGTAATCATAGGTATCTTGATATTTGCGGTAGGCTATGTATTGATATGTGGTAAAAATCGAAAATTCAAAGAGGCTGTTAATGCGGGATACCCATTAGAATATTGCATAGTAGTTGCAGATGTATATAATCTGAAAAAGTTTATTTGTTCAGATGGACATATGGAGGAATGGAAAATGAGATCTGATGATGATGCAAAAGTAAAAGACGGAGAAGAAGCAGTTGTAATCTATTCTCCATCTACACATGAGATGTTTACAGAACGGAAAGAAGTAATGAATAAAATATGTGGAATTTGACACACCCAATAACTAAGAATCGAATAATAAGTATATCTATAGAACCTGCCACCGGCAGCTCCTTACGAATGCATTGCAATATAAAAGCCCGCCCCAGAAGCTTCTGGAGCGGGTTAAAAAGTTATAAATCAGGCGTTTAAGCGTCTTCCGCTAATTCCTCCCATTTCATGTATAATTCTTCTAATTCTTCCGCTATTGCGGCTTTTTCTTTTGCAAGTTCCTGGCATTTTACAGAGTTGGTGAAGATATCTTCCTGAATCATCAGGGCATCGATCTCACTATCACGGTCTTCCAGTTCGCCGATACGTTCTTCAGTCTTTTTTAGCTCATTCTGACGTTTGCGAAGTCTTGCCTGGGCTTCCTTTTGCTCCTGCCAGCTGAGTTTTGACTCGGATACATTCTTGTCTGTACTGTTATCTGAAACGGATGAAGATGTAGAAGCTACTCCGGCATATGCAGTAGTGAGTTCTTCTTTTTTCTCCAGATAATAGTCATAATTTCCGATATAATTTACAAATGTATGATTGACAAGATCCAGAATCCGTGATGCAGTTTGATTAATGAAATAACGGTCATGAGAGACATAAAGTACAGTACCGGTATAATCATTCAAAGCATTCTCAAGGATTTCTTTGGATGCGATGTCCAAGTGGTTGGTCGGCTCGTCGAGGATCAGGAAATTCGCTTCAGAGAGCATCAGTTTTGCGAGAGATACACGTCCGCGTTCCCCACCGCTCAAAGAACTGATCTGTTTGAAGACATCATCACCGGTAAAAAGAAATGCTGCAAGCACATTCCGGATTTCCGTATTCGTAAGAGTCGGATAATCATCGGAAATCTCGTCAAAAATTGTTTTCTCCATATGAAGGACATGATGTTCCTGATCGTAGTAGCCAATCTTAACATTGGAGCCAAGTGTATAAGTACCGGAATCAGCAGATACCACTCGGTTTAAGATCTTAAGAAGCGTAGTCTTTCCTGTTCCGTTATCACCGATTACTGCGACATGTTCACCACGTTTGATCTCGAGATTAACGTCTGTAAAAAGTTCCTGTCCGGGGAAAGATTTGCTTAAATGTTCAATAGTCAGAACATCATTGCCACTTACACAGGATGGTTCCAGTTTCAGATGTATATCTGTATTAACTTCTATCGGTTTTTCGATGGTCTGCATTTTTTCCAACATCTTTTCGCGGCTTTCGGCACGTTTGATGGATTTTTCGCGGTTGAAAGAACGAAGCTTTTCGATAACCGCTTCCTGATGCTTGATTTCCTGCTGCTGGTTAAGATATTCCTTCAGGCGTATGTCGCGAAGCTGCTGCTTCTTTGCTGCATAGTCGCTGTAATTTCCCATATAAGTGCGAAGTTCTCCAAGCTCGATTTCAAGAACTTTAGTGACAACTTTGTTCAAAAAATAACGGTCATGAGACACGATCAGCACAGCTCCCTGATAGTTTAGAAGATAGGTTTCAAGCCATGCAATTGAATTCAGATCCAGATGGTTGGTTGGCTCATCAAGAAGCAAGATGTCCGGTTTTGTTAACAGAAGCTTGCCGAGAGATACACGGGTTTTCTGTCCTCCGGAGAGAGTGTCGACGGGTTTGGTGAAATCATTTTCCGTAAATCCAAGTCCCTTTAACACACCGGTGATCTCACTTTCGCAAGAATAGCCGTTCTCACGTTCGAAAGTGGCCGTAAGGCGGTTGTAAGTTTCCAGACGGTCGTTCAGGGCGTCGCCGGAGAGATGCTTAAGTTCCATCTCGATCTCGCGGATACGGCGCTCCATAGCGATTATATCGGCCTTTGCGGTGCGGACTTCTTCATAGATCGTATTACCGCTTTGCATCTCTTGATGCTGGGCAAGGTAGCCGAGTGTCTTACCTTTTGTCAGGATGACGTTGCCGTCATCCGGGGCTGATTCGCCTACAATCATTTTGAGCAGAGTGGACTTACCGGCACCGTTCGGTCCGACAAGAGCTGCTTTTTCGTGATCTTCTATATGGAAGGATCCATCTCTGACGATGAGGTGTTCACCGAAAGATTTCTGGATCCCGTGACATGCTAATATCATATATTTCCTCCTGAGTTATGGATAATTGATACGTTGGTATTCTCAAAATGCATTTACACATGCTACTTTATTATAACGGAAATTGCATAAAATTCAACAATAGTTTGACAATAATCTTTCAATTTTATATAATTATTTTAGACTATGATTGGAAGGGTGAAAACATTGGAAGAAAGAGAGATTTCTCGTGCGGTCATAAGAAGATTGCCGAGGTATTACAGATATTTGGGCGAACTGTTGGAAAATGGTGTAGAGCGGATTTCTTCGAACGATCTGAGTAAGCGGATGAAAGTAACAGCATCCCAGATCCGTCAGGATCTTAATAATTTCGGAGGATTCGGACAACAGGGATACGGTTATAATGTTAAGTATTTATACACAGAGATTGGAAAGATATTAGGATTGGAAGAAGACCACAATATTATTATCATTGGTGCAGGTAATCTTGGGCAGGCACTGGCTAATTATGCAGCCTTCGAGAACCGTGGATTCATTCTGAAAGGAATCTTTGATGTGAATCCAAGACTTCAGGGAGTATCCATCCGTGGAGTTCCGATCCGTATGATGGATGATCTGAAAACGTTCGTTCAGAATAATGAGATTGATATTGCAGTTCTGACGATTCCGAAAGAGAAAGCAATTGAAGTTGCGAATATGCTGGTTGAGAACGGAGTACGTGCGATCTGGAACTTTGCACATACAGATTTGAACCTTCCGGATAATGTTGTTGTTGAGAATGTGCATCTGTCAGAAAGTCTGATGCAGTTGTCATACAATATCAGTCGTTACAAAGAGGACCATAAATAAACTATAATACAAGAAAGCGTGTAGGAGTAGTCTGGAATACGGACATATTTTTACACGTTCTTTTGTTGCAGAGATATATCTGATGGGAGATGAATGAATATATGAAACTTCTGGTTAATGCTGCGCAGATGAAGGCTGCCGATCAGTACACGATTCAGGAACTGGGCATTGCATCACTGGAATTAATGGAGCGTGCAGCAAATGCCTGTGTACAGACGATGCAAAGTGAGAATCTGGATCTTTCTTCTGTCTGTGTGGTATGTGGATCAGGAAATAATGGCGGAGATGGATTTGCCATCGCCAGGATCTTGAAGAATATGGGGTGTTCTGTGGATACTTATCTGGTCGGCAATCCAGAGCATTGTACACCGGAGACACGGGAACAGATAAGACGTCTTAAAGAATGTGGTGGTAAGATCACGGAAGATATCCCGCAGGATAACAGCTACAGCATAGTGATAGACGCCGTGTTCGGAGTCGGACTGAGCCGTAAGATTGAAGGTACATATCGTCAGGTGATTGAACGTATGAATCAGATGCAGGGTACAAAATTTGCAGTAGATATCCCATCAGGACTTTCAGCCTCTACGGGATGTGTGCTTGGTTGTGCATTCCACGCAGATGATACAGTGACATTCGAGGTGAAAAAGATCGGCCTTGAACTGGCGCAGGGCAGAGTATATGCAGGAAGAGTAACAGTAGCAGAGATTGGCATTTCGCATGAGCCGTTATTACAGGATGCAGATGTGATCCATTCTTTTGGAAGAGAAGAATATCGTAGAATGCTTCCGGAAAGACCGGAAGATTCTAATAAGGGAAGTTATGGAAGGCTTCTTGTGATCGCTGGAAGTAAGGGTATGGCAGGTGCGGCATATCTGAATGCCCATGCGGCTTATATGACAGGAGCCGGGCTTGTCAGAATCTATACACCAAAGGACAACCGCGAGATATTGCAGACACTTCTGCCGGAAGCGATCATAACGGCTTATGATGAATTTAATAAAGAAGAAGTACTAAAGCTTCTTAAGTGGGCAGACGGTGTGTGTATTGGTTCCGGCATTGGAAGAAGTACAACATCGGAGAAGTTATTGCAGACGGTTATAGAGTACGTGGATGTTCCATGCCTGATCGATGCAGATGGGTTAAATCTTCTGTCAGATAACAAAGATCTTCTTGATCGGCTGGCAGACCGGAAGTTCATATTTACGCCGCATATGAAAGAGATGTCTAGACTTACAGGCATCCCTGTGGAAGATCTTAGAGAAGACCGGATACAGATCCTGAAGAAATTCGCTGACGGATATCAGGTAACCTGTGTATTAAAAGATTCCAGAACACTGATCGCAGATCAGGCAAATGAAATCTGCCTGAATCTTACCGGGAACAGTGCGATGGCAAAAGCCGGTTCGGGAGATGTGCTGGCCGGTGTGATCGCAGGCTTTATGGTGCAGGAAAAAGATACGAAAAAAGCAGCCAGATTAGGTACATATGTACATGGTTTGGCCGGTGACCTTGCAAAATTTGAAAAAGGCGTATATAGTGTAATGGCAAGAGATCTGATAGAATATATCAGTAAAGCATTAATGAAACTGGAGGATGAATAGCAGTGAAACATTATACAAGAGTTTTAGCCAGAGTCGATTTAGATGCGGTTGAATATAATATAGAGATGATGAAGAAAAATATTCAGAAAGATACACAGATGATGGCAGTCATCAAGATGGATGGTTATGGACATGGTGCCGTTCAGATTGCAAAGCTTCTGGAACCCAAGGATTATATCTGGGGTTATGCAGTAGCTACGCTGGATGAAGCTATTTTATTAAAAGATGCATGTTTGAAGAAACCGGTATTGGTTCTTGGATGCATTTTCCCGGATCAGTGGGATACGATGATCCGCAATGAAGTACGTATGACTGTCTATAGTTATGAGATGGCAAAAGAAGTGTCAGAGCTTGCAGAAGCCATGGGCTGTAAAGTCTATGTACATATTAAGCTTGACACTGGAATGGCAAGACTGGGATTCCAGATTACAGAAGAGAATGCCGAAGAAATCGCAAAGATCAGTAAACTGCCGAACCTGGTAATGGAAGGAATGTTTACACATTTTTCCAAGTCTGATGAAGCAGATAAGACATTTACCAATGAGCAGCTTGATAAATATCTCTGGATGAAAGAAGAACTGAAAAAAAGAGGTGTTACGTTCCAGTATTATCATTGCTCCAACAGCGCAGGTATCATTGATCTGAAAGAAGCGAATATGGATATTGTACGTGCGGGTATCACTACATATGGCATGTATCCGTCAGATGAAGTAGAGAAAGAACGGGTTCCGTTAAAACCGGCAATGGAACTTATCAGTCATGTTGCCCATGTAAAATGGCTGACAGAAGGAAAGCCTGTAAGCTATGGCGGAACGTATGTTACAACCCGTCCGACAAAAGTGGCTACGATTCCGGTCGGTTATGGAGACGGATATCCAAGAAGTCTGTCTAATAAAGGATATGTGCTGATCCACGGGCAGAAAGCACCGATCATCGGACGTGTATGTATGGATCAGTTCATGGTTGATGTGACAGCTATCGAGGACGTGGAATTCGGAGATAAAGTTGTAATATTCGGACGTGACGGAAAGGAGTTCCTGTCAGTTGATACGCTGGGAGAACTTTCCGGAAGATTTAATTATGAATTCGTGTGTGTATTGAACAAACGTATTCCAAGAGAATATATCCGCCACGGAGAAGTCGTAGAACAGGTAGACAGTTTTTAATTGCCGTGCATTCGTACAGAAGCTGCCGGTGGCAGGTTCTGTAGATATCGTAAAACTTTGCAGAATACATCTGAGAAAAAAGGAAATACTTAGTATATCTTAAGAATCGGAGTGTGAAGCAAAGTGCAGGTGAAACGAGGAGATATCTATTATGCAGATTTAAGTCCGGTGGTGGGATCGGAACAGGGAGGAATCCGTCCGGTTCTGATCATTCAGAATGATGTGGGAAACAGACACAGCCCAACTGTTATCTGTGCCGCTATCACATCCCGGATGAATAAGGCCAAACTGCCAACGCATGTAGAAATCGATGCAAGAAGATATCATATTGTAAAGAATTCAGTGGTTTTACTGGAACAGATCCGCACGATCGACAAACAAAGACTTAGAGATCTGGTATGTCATCTGGATGAAGAGATAATGAACAAAGTAGATGAGGCGATCCGAATCAGTTTCGAGCTTCATACATAGAAGAAGGAGTTAAGGATAATTAATTATGGAAGAGGGAAGTTTGTTCCAACGAATGAAACAGATATTTCATGAAGATGAAATGGATGAAGAGATGCAGAAAGAAGCTGCGCTGATCCGCAATATTTTCCGCTATATGGATAAAGATGCGAAAGACATTATGACCCACCGTAAGAACATTGTTGCAATTGACGGAGACTGGTCTCTGGAAGAAGCATTAAAATTCATGCTGGATGAAAGATTTTCAAGGTTCCCGGTATATCAGGAGGATATTGACGAGATCATAGGTATTATCCATTTAAGAGATGCAACATCCGGTTATCTGGATGAATCAAAGAGAGGCTGTCCGGTGAAAGAATTGAAAGAATATCTCCGTCCGGTTACATATATTCCTGAAACCAAAAGCATCGATACTTTATTTAAGGAGATGCAGTCCACAAAGAATCATATGGTGATTGTTCTGGATGAATACGGCCAGACGTCCGGACTTGTTGCTATGGAGGATATTCTGGAAGAGATCGTCGGAAATATCCTGGATGAATATGATGAAGAAGATGAGATGATCCAGAAGCAGAATGACGGAAGCATGATCGCAAATGGCCTGACAGAGCTTGAGGATCTGGAGGATCTCATTCCTGTTACATTCGACAAAGAAGATTATGAGACGTTAAATGGTTTTCTGATTGATGAACTGGAACACATTCCGGGTGAAGATGAAAAGTGCGTAGTAGACTATGAAGGATATCGTTTTACCGTTTTACAGGTAGATAATAATATAATTCAGACAGTTAAGATTGAAAAACTGCCCGAAGCGTGATAGAATAGATAAAGTGTGTAATAATACAATTTTTATAAAAGATAAAACAAAATAGATAAAGAGAGGTAAAAGACATGTCAGGACATTCAAAATTTGCCAATATTAAGCATAAGAAAGAGAAAAATGATGCTGCCAAAGGAAAGATCTTTACAAAGATCGGTAAAGAGATCGCAGTAGCAGTAAAAGAAGGCGGAAGTTCAGATCCTTCTAATAACAGCAGATTGAGAGATGTAATCGCAAAAGCAAAATCCAACAACATGCCAAACGATACAATTGAAAGAAATATCAAACGTGCATCCGGAGATATGAGTGCAGCAAACTATGAGCACATTACATATGAAGGATACGGACCGAACGGTACAGCTATCATCGTAGAAACTCTTACAGATAACAAGAACCGTACAGCATCTAATGTAAAGAATGCATTCACAAAGGGAAGCGGTAACGTAGGAACACCTGGATGTGTATCATTCATGTTCGACAAGAAAGGTCAGATCGTGATTGACAAAGAAGAATATGAAGGCGATGCAGATGAACTGATGATGCAGGTACTGGATGCAGGAGCAGAGGACTTTGTAGAAGAAGAAGACAGCTTTGAAGTACTGACAGATCCTGATGATTTCAGTGCGGTACGTCTTGCAATGGAAGAAGCAGGAATCCCGATGGTATCTGCAGAAGTAACAATGATCCCTCAGACATATGTAGAACTGACAGATCCAAAAGACATTGCCAATATCCAGAAGACGCTGGATATGCTGGATGATGACGATGATGTTCAGGATGTATATCACAACTGGGATGAATAAAATGTATGCAACACCTCCATACTAATAAAAAGTATGGAGGTGTTTTTATGAGCGAAGAGAAAAAAGAAAAAGAAAAAAGTGCAGAGCCGACAGAAGAATTAAAAGAAACCGGTAGTGCGAATCTTGAAGGAAGCCGGGACAACCACAGAATCAAACTTCTTACGATAGTGGGTGAAATTGAAGGACATGAAGCGGTATCCGGGAATACAAAGGCCACAAAGTATGAACATCTGCTTCCTATGCTGGCCGAAGTCGAAGACAGCAGTAAGATTGATGGTCTTCTGATTCTTCTGAATACACTTGGAGGAGATGTAGAGGCGGGACTTTCGATTGCAGAAATGATCGCTTCTTTGAGTAAACCTACAGTATCCCTGGTGCTTGGCGGCAGTCATTCGATCGGCGGACCACTGGCAGTGTCGGCCGACTATTCATTTATCGTGCCAAGCGGAACAATGGTGATACATCCGGTGCGGTCTAACGGGATGTTTATCGGAGTTCAGCAAAGTCTCGATAACATGATACGTACGCAGGACCGGATCACAAGATTTTTGTCAGAACATTCTTCTATGAAGCAGGAGCGGATCGAAGAGTTAATGTTAAACCCTACAGAGCTGGTCAAAGATGTTGGGACACTTCTGGAAGGAAAGGATGCTGTAAGAGAAGGACTCATTGATGCTGTAGGCGGATTAAGTGATGCATTGAATAAATTGCACGAAATGATCAGTGACAGAAATCAAAAAAAGAACGAAAATGTGTAATGACAGCAATTCCCCTAAATGCTATAATTATAATTAGTATTGCCATCATAAGGGGGAGTTTTCATGACGGCGAAGTCTACAAAGAGTAAGACGAACAGAAAAAAAACAGGTACGACTTCAAAAAAGTCGACTTCTAATAAAAAAACAACAAAGAAAAATACAAAAAAAACAACCAGATCTACCAGAAACGCAAAGTCCGGTAATAGTTTTCTGATGGATGAAATCCTGATATGGATAACACTTGCGGTCAGTATCATTCTTCTGATCAGTAATTTTGGTGTTGCAGGATTTTTAGGAGATGCCGTATCCGGAGTTTTGTGGGAGATATTCGGAGCCGTGGCCTATATCATTCCATTCGTTTTGTTTGGTCTGGTATCTTTTCTGGTGTCTAATAAAGGCAACCGGTATGCATACATGAAGACAGTAATTGCAGTGCTTTTGCTGTTCCTTGCTGAAATTTTGCTGCAGCTCGTGGACGAACTTGGCGGAAAGATCGGAAAGGGACTGGCATCTGTATTAACGCCGGCAATCGGTGTAGCCGGAACATATGTTGTCACAGTGATTCTTATGATCATCTGTCTGGTGATCATTACAGGAAAGTCTGCATTAAAAGGTGTGAAGGCCGGCAGTGATAAAGCATATGCAAGGGCAAAAGAAGATGCAAGAAGACATAAAGAGCATGCAGAAGTCAGAAAACGTGAACGCATGGAACAGCGTGAACAACGTGAAAAGGAACGTGCTGCGGCTGCGGCAGACAGCAGCATGCACAGGCGGAGAGACAAGCATGTGGAAGGAGTATCTTTCGATACGTCTATCGCTAAGAAATCTCCGGAAGTAAGAGAACTTCCAATCGATCCAAAGACAGCAAAAGGACCGGAGAAACCGGAATTTATCATACACCGTGCGGATCCTGAGCCGGCAGATTATGGAAAAGAAGACATGACGAATGAACCGGAACAGAAGACTCCGGAATCTGAAAATGATCCAAAGACACAGGAAAAACCTGCAAGACGTAAGAATCCGAAGATGGGGGCGGCAGGAATGGCAGATGAAGTAGCAGATGTTGCTGCAAGCGTTGCCGCAGATTCTTTAAAGCCGAAAAAAGAGTATCAGTATCCGCCGTTATCTCTGCTTCAGAGAGGAAAACGCGGCGGAGGAGAATCAGATGCGCATTTAAGAGAGACCGCTATGAAGCTGCAGCAGACACTCGAGAACTTTGGGGTAAAAGTTACCATTACCAATGTAAGCTGTGGACCTTCGGTTACAAGATATGAATTACAGCCTGAAATGGGAGTCAAAGTCAGTAAGATCGTAGGTCTTGCCGATGATATCAAACTGAATCTTGCAGCGGCAGATATCCGTATTGAGGCTCCGATTCCGGGAAAAGCGGCAGTAGGGATTGAAGTACCGAACAAAGAAAACAGTGCAGTCATGCTCCGTGATCTTCTGGAATCGCCGGAATTTAAGAACAGTTCTTCCAAGATATCTTTCGCAGTAGGAAAGGACATCGGCGGAAAGACTGTGGTAGCAGATATTGCCAAGATGCCGCACGTACTGATCGCCGGCGCTACCGGATCTGGTAAATCCGTATGTATCAATACGTTGATCATGAGTGTCTTATATAAGGCAGACCCTAATGAAGTAAAACTGATCATGATCGATCCGAAGGTTGTAGAATTGAGTGTGTATAATGGTATTCCACACCTTCTGATTCCGGTAGTCACTGATCCGAAAAAAGCGGCAGGCGCACTGAACTGGGCAGTGGGAGAGATGTCAAGACGTTATCAGGCATTTGCCAAATATAATGTCAGAGATATGAAAGGATATAACGAAAAGATCAAAAGTCTTGGAGTCCAGACCGAAGAAGGCGATAAACTGGAGCCTATGCCACAGATCATTATTATTGTTGATGAGCTTGCGGATTTGATGATGGTAGCTCCGGGAGATGTAGAGGATGCGATCTGCCGTCTGGCACAGCTTGCGAGAGCCGCAGGGATCCACCTGGTGCTTGCGACACAGAGACCGTCAGTTAACGTTATCACCGGACTTATCAAGGCGAATATGCCTTCGAGAATCGCATTCTCAGTATCATCCGGTGTAGATTCCCGGACGATTATAGATATGAAC
>ERZ825384.4502-NODE-4502-length-10961-cov-5.047222_pt1 | contig 10961 bp, 8 predicted proteins | sample MGYA00519931_ERZ825384 | MGnify/ENA primary metagenome ERZ825384 (study PRJEB31778, sample SAMEA3449200) | human gut metagenome | biome: human gut; feature: human-associated habitat; material: faeces | place: United Kingdom | collected 2010/2012 ...
TAAATTGACCTCCTGACACCTCTGTCAATTGGTCCAACTTTTTGTCCGCGTCCCCAAGGCAAGGTCAAGACCAGCCTACGGCCCTTTTTCCCCGTCTGGGAAGGCGAGGTTAGCGGCGCTTGGGAAATGCTCGGTGTACCATTCGTCAGATCATCTTCCCATCCATTTCCTTTATATCCTCTAGTATCCTATTCATTTCCTTTATCACTCTATCAAGGAATCACATAAGATACACGTACAGCAGGGCGGATGTGTCCATGAAGTTTTCTATATGTTCTTAAAAGAAGAGTGCGTCCGTTCTTGAGGGTTTCTCATAAGACCGAGTTATTTTTTACAAAAAGTGCCGAATCCAATCGCGGAACGATGGGAAGCATATAACGGAATAGGATAGGACACTTAATTTACCCTGATTTCCTTGATACCTATAACAAAAGTGTCAACCTCTTATCTCTGACTCGTATTCCTCTTAATATCGTAATTACTATATATTTAAGACGAGAACGGGAGATTAAAAGCGCGCGTTTGAGGGGGATTCTCTATCAACGAATGGGCCGGCCTGGAACCAGGGAATTTCAGGCGGTTCATGGAGCTTGTCACTGGCAAACGCGGCGCCCCGATCCGGCAGTACGCCTTGAAAGGACTCTTTCGGGGGAAAGGGTCCATGGCGGCTGCTTAATTTGGAAAGGTATCGTTTGTGGACCGCCGGGGGGATGTACTATGATTTCGAAGAGTAGTTTTAATGCACGTATTTCCAGACGCAGCAGATGTCAGGGGGAAAAGGTACGCCTTTTCCTTGCTTCTGTCTGCGCCCTTTTGCTTTGTACGAGTGCGGCGCTGCCTGCGCAGGCTGCACCCTCCAATGATATCGTAAAGGGCCAGGGGGCATTTATCTAATATGGCATGGATCCGGTCAATACCCGCCCGAAGGGCATGAGTATCGCCATTGGAAATAATGCGAAGATCGATCTGGGCACACGAACAGAGGAGGCACTCCTTTCCTTCGGATATGGCAAGGAGAGAGGCAAAGATGATGACAGATTTGGTTACACCATAGCTGGCAACACGGAAGCGAAGGAAAATCTGCCGGAAGGAATTGCCATCGGCACGAATTCTTTCGCAAGGGCAGGATCGATTGAAATCGGCGCGCATAATCTGGGAGCGGATGTGGAGATCGGGGATACGAAGGGATCGGAATTCAGCACGTACGGCTTCAGTCCTGCAGCCGGCAGGCAGCTAGGCGCGGCCTCGACGACGGTCGGCACGAATTCGTATGCAAACGGCATGTTCACGACGACCTATGGCAGCTACAATGTGCAGTCGAGCCAGTATCAGGAACTCCATGTGGTCGATACCATTCTTGATGGATATAAGAATGCATTTGGCACTGTCGTCGGTTCCTTGAACTCCAATGAATCGATTGCCGCCTTTCCTCATTCCGGCGCGGAAAACTCCATCATCGGGACGGGAAACCGTGTCAATAACAGCAGCGGAACCATCGCCATCGGCACGGGCAATGAGGTGAAAAATACATGGGGAGTCACTTCGGCAACGATGATTCTGAGCCAGCCGCTTGATTCTCCAAAAGCCATGCAGGATGCAATCATTGACGGAGCCAAAAAAATCCAGGCGGCGCTGTCATGGCCATCGGCAATGGGAACAAGGTCGACAGCGTATCCTTTGCCCAGGTCCTTGGTACAGGGAATGAACTTAAGGGCCAAAACGGCCTCTTTGATAGCGACAAGTATGTCATGGTCGACGGATACAACAATAGTTTCACGAGAGCAAACAATACGACGGTCATCGGAACGGGCAGCAAGGGAAGCTATGTAACAAGCTCCATTGTCATGGATGACAACGCCAATGTGGAGAACACCAAAGGCAGCGTCATGATTGGTGATACAAACAGCGCTTCTTATGTCAATTCCTCTCTGATAGCAGGCGCTAAGAATTCCATCACCGGGACAGAGAAGACGCCAAGCGCATCCAATATCTTGTCCGGTGTGGGAAATACGGCATCCGCCGTGCAGCATGTTTCTGCCATTGGATCTGGAAATACCGTCAACAATACCGCGACAACCCAGATTCTTGGCGATACGAACACCGTCAGCTATGCAGCTCTTTCTTCGGTAACCGGATCGAATAATACACTGACTGGTACGGCAGACAATGTAAGCTCAGCTAATATTTTGGATGGTTCAGGAAATACGGCGTCCAATGTAAATCATGTTTCTGCCCTCGGCGCTGTCAATAACGTGACGAATGCAGATAGGACGCAGGTTTTGGGCGATAGGAACCGTGCAACGAATACAAACCTGTCGCAGATGTTCGGCGTGAATAATGTTTTGTCCACTACGGATGGTGCAGCAGAAAATGCAAAAGATATCCAAATCGGTTATGGTAATTCAGCCATCAATGTGCAGAATGTCACTTCTATAGGTTCAGCCAATACTGTTCTTGTTTCGAAGATGTCGCAGGTCATCGGCGACAACCGTTACCTTTCCGGCGCTGACCGTTCCGTCGTCATCGGGTCGGCAGACAGCAATGCGACGCAGATGACAAGCGATGATATCGTCGCTGTCGGTTACAATTCCTATGCGACAGCCTCTGGCGGCGCGGCCTTCGGTTCGGGCTCTGTGGCAGGTACGGCAGCTGGTTATGCAGGCTATGATCCGCTGACAAATCTTCTTTCCCTAAATACGTCCCCGGCCTGGAAATCGACAAGAGGCGTTGTTTCTGTCGGCGATATTTCCAAAGGCATCACCCGTCAGATCACGGGCGTCGCAGCTGGCACGCAGGACACCGATGCCGTCAACGTGGCGCAGCTGAAGAAGGTTGTCTTCGCCCGGCAGAATGCGACGCAGCCAAATATCAAGGCAGGCAACGGTATCCAGGTCATCAAGACGTCTGACGGTATGTACACCATCAGCGCGAATATCACAGGCACCACATCCGAGACGGGCCATACATCCGCCAGCGTAGGAAATACGGCCGCAGGAACGAATACGAAAACAGCAGTCACGACGCATTCCAGCCTGGCCACTGCAGACACGGCAGGCACTGCAGGCGCAGGAAATACAGGAACATCGGGCGCTAATTCCGGCGGGACGACGATTCTTCCAATTACCCCGGACAGTAATACAAGTGTCGATAATGGTGAAGTCGTCGTGATCAGGAACGTCACGGACCCGACCAGCTTCAAGGCAGACGACGGGAACAGCGCATCGATTTCCCCGAAGGGCACCCTCTCGATCCTTGGGGACAGCACGAATACGGTAACCAGTATTTCCGGAGATTCGCTGAAAGTATCGCTCAAGAAAGACATCACCGTCGACAGCGTCAAAGCAGGAAATACTACCATCAATAACGATGGCGTCACCATAAAAGGCGGTCCGTCCATGACGTCGGGCGGCATCAATGCAGGCGGCAGGAAAGTGACAAACGTCGCGCCTGGAGAAATTTCCGCATCGTCCACGGACGCCGTCAACGGCTCGCAGATTCATGAACTCAAGGGCAGCATTACCAATAACACGACCCACCTGACATAGCTCGACAACCGCGTAGGCGACCTCGATCACCGTGTCAATGAAGTCGGCGCAGGTGCAGCCGCTCTGGCGGGCCTTCATCCGGTCGACTATGATCCGGACAGCAAGTGGAACGTCGCCGTCTCCGGTGGTTCCTACAAAGACCAGCAGGCCCTCGCCCTCGGCGCTTTCTACCATCCGAATGACGACACGCTTCTCTCTTTGGGAACGACCGTAGGTTACAACGATAACATGGTTACCGTCGGCGCCTCCTTCAAAGTCGGTGAAAGAGGAAATGTAAAGAAGGTCTACCCAGGTGAAGCAGCCAAAGAACTGACAAGCCTCAAGAAACACGTCGCTGAACAGGACAAGAAACTGGCCTCCCAGGATCAGAGAATCGGCCAGCTCGAAACCATGCTCAAAGAACAGAAGGAAATCAACGAAAAACAGCAGCAGATCATCGCAAAACTTGCCGCGAAAGTCGGCGTATAAAATAATAAAAAGCCTGACTCTGAACAAAGGAAAAGCAGAAAAGCCTCCCAAGTGCGCGGGAGGCTTTTTTGTGTGGAATTTCATTTCGGAAGGCTCGTGGAAATCAAAACTCAGTACATCGCAGTAACATAGCGGTACGTGCCGGTGCGGAAGGTTTTGCCCTGCCTCAGCGGGGAAGGGCGGTCAGCCTATCATTTAACTGTTGCTGACGAAAGGGGTGCAGTATTCATTGGTTTTTATAAAAGGTTCCACGAGCGTAGCTCGGTTGTGTGGTGTTCCAATTCGCCATACTTGGCGGTTGTATGGTCTCTATATAAGAGCCTTTAGATGATAAGGCGTACCATGGCACTTTTACGGCGCTGCTGCCGCAGCGCTCGGTTGTGTGGTTTTAAAACTCCCACCACAAAACCCCCATCCGCATTGCGGATGGGGGTTCAGCGTTCCTGTATTTTTTTATTCTTCCTCGTGTTTTTCTTCCCCGAAGATGGTGAGGAGTTCGGGGCGGCCGGAGATGTTTAGTTTCCTGTAGATGGTGGACATGGCTTTTTTGATGGTTATTTCTGCCACTTTTTGTTCTTCGGCGATTTCTTTATTTTTGAGTCCCTGTACTGCGAGGTGGATGATTTCCATTTCTCTCCCGGTCAGTTTCTTGATCTGGTCTCTTCTCATTTCTTCGAGGGAGGGGATCTCGGGGCTGGTAGGGCGGGTGTATTGGGACATGGTTTCTACGATGGAGGCGCTGTGTCTCGGGGCTCTGACTTTTTTCCAGAGGTCCTTGAGTTCATCGGAGAAGAGGATGAAGGGGAGGATGAGGTGGTCAGGGCCGGCGAGGGTCAGGGCTTCTTCGAGTGCCTGGAGGCTGTTTTCTTCTTCGCCGAGTCTCTTGTAGGCGGCTGCCTGGTTCAGGAGGGCGAAGATCATGCCGATGACGGATTTCCTCTGACGGGCATGAGTTTCGTGGGTTTCGGCTTCTGCGAGGAGGTCGGTGTCTTTTCCGTCACGGAGGAGGATCCTGTCTTTCATGATTTCTATGTAGGTGTGGGACGGGAAGTAGAAGCGCTGGAGATCGAGGATTCTTTTGTATTCTTTCTTGATGTTGGAATCGGTGCCGAACATGAGGTGGAAGCCGCATTCGCTGAGGCTTGCTATGAGTGTCTGGTATCCGGCGGTGGATGCGAGGTAGCCGTGCATTTCTGTCTCGATTTCCCTGATAGAGGAGGCTCTTCCTGTTACGAAGGCGAGCCAGCCTCTGAGGTAGGCGGATCGGATCTTGACAGATGGGTTCGCGTATCCCGGGCTTGCTTCGAGGGCGGAGAGTTCTCCGAGGCCTTTTTCCCAGTCTCCTGTGAGGAGGTAGTATTCAGCGTGGAAGAGGTGGCTCCATGCGCTGCCGTATTCGTGGCGTCCGATTCTTTCGAGGGTGGACTGGAGTTCGGCGAGTTTCTCTACTTCGGTGAGGAGCTGGCCCGGTGTGGAATGGTAAAGAAGGAGGAGCGTCGGGCAGCAGAAGCCGAGGTGCGGTGTCTTGAATTCTTTCCACAGGTTGTAGCGCCGGATGGTGTCGAGTGCTTCTTCAGCGCCTGTGATCATAGGATCGAGGTTGTTGAAATTCGTCATGGTGCCGAGGAAATGGACGGCAGCTCTTTCGGATACGCCGGCGTCGATTTCACGGAGTCTTGCGTACTGGGTGCGGAATTCGTCTTTCATTCCGGAGTAGTAGAGGTCGTAGACCATGAGGCAGATGGTGTGGATGTGGCGTTTCACGACGTTTCTCGGGCAGCGTTTGACGAGGGATCTTCTGTAGGTGCGGCGGCCGGAGAAGAGGATGGAGTCGGAGCCTCTGGCGAGGGCCATATCGTAGTCGTCGCCTTTGTCAGCGGCCTGCATGGCTTCGAGGTAGTTTCCTGCGGCATAGTGCCAGCGGGCGGCCTTGAGGTAGCAGCGGGACTGCCACTTGGGGTCGCGGGCGGAGAATTCTGCGGCGAGGAACTGGCGCATGACGGGGAAGAAGCGGTAGCTTCCTGTGGTGCCTTTAACGAGGTAGAGGAAGAGTCCTGATTCTTCTTCTTCGCGCATCATGGCGGTGGTGTCGCCGGAGGGATACATGTGTTTGGCCTGGCTCAATGTGAATACGTCGAAGAGGGAGAGGGCGGTCAGCATGTCTTTCTTTTCCTGCGTGAAGTGGCGGAAGACTTTTTCCTGAAGGAGGGCATAGAGGCTTCTTGTTTCGTCCAAGGAAAGGTCGCCTGTCGTGAAGCGGTTCAGGTAGCGCAGGTTGTCGAGGCTGCATGAAATTTCAGGGAGCTTGCCCGGTGCTGTCTTGGGGGCAAGTGTAGCAACGGCGAGGTGGATGATTTCCCATGTGCTTTCGTCGGTGTTCTTGTCTCTGAGGCGCCGGAAGATGAAGGTGAGTTTCCTTGTCTGGTGCAGGGTGAATGTCTTCCCGGGATGCACAAGGAGGGCGAGGTTTGCAATGCAGAGGGAGTATCCTTCTCCGAGGTTCTTGGCTTCGTAGGATTCTGATTCGACGTAGGAATTGAAGAAGCCTTCCTTCCAGGCGGTCAGGTAGCGGGCGGCTTCCTCTTTTCCGCCGCTTTCTTCTTCGCTGAACCAGAGTACGTCCGGTGCGAGCCTGTTGATGAGGGAGGCGGAGCCGCTTCTTTCGAAGTAGTCGTGAAGGAGCTTTTGCGTGGTTTCCGCGATTTCCTCTGTCCGGTTTTTGGTTGTTATTGTATGATCGGCTGACATAGTGCACCTCATATCTGTCAATTTGTGATGAAATTCCCATACTCTCCCTATTTTAATGTAATTATATAGCGGGCAAGGGAAATTGGAAAGAGCTAAAGAATCCCATTTGTACGGCATGTCAGGCGAGGGAAACTATGTTCTGGGTGTAACATGGTTTCCAATTGTGTTATATTGTTTAATATAACTTTCAGGAAGTCCCTGAACCAATACATTTTTGAGAGGTGAACCTACATGAATATTATTGATGAACTGAAGTGGCGCGGCGCTGTCAACCAGCAGACGGATGAAGAGGGCTTGTACAAGCTCGTAGGGGAGAAGTCGATTTCCCTCTATTGCGGCATCGATCCAACCGGTGACAGCATGCACATCGGTCATCTGATTCCTTTCATGATTATGAAGCGTTTCCAGCTCGCTGGTCATCATCCGGTCATCCTGATCGGCGGCGGCACGGGATCGATTGGTGATCCTTCTGGCAGAAAATCCGAGCGTGTGCTCCAGTCTATGGAACAGGTCCAGCATAATGCAGAATGCCTGAAAGAACAGATGAAGAATCTCTTCGGCGAAGACGGTTTCCGCATGGTCAACAACTATGACTGGCTGTCCAAGATTTCCCTTCTGGACTTCCTCCGCGATTACGGCAAGCTTTTCAATATCAACACGATGCTGGCCAAGGATATCGTCGCATCCAGACTGGATACGGGCATTTCCTTCACGGAATTCTCTTACCAGATCCTCCAGTCCATCGACTTCAAGATGCTCTATGACAATTACGATGTACAGCTGCAGATCGGCGGCGCTGACCAGTGGGGCAACATCACAAACGGCGTAGAACTCCTCCGAAAGACCGAAGGCGTCTCCGATGCTTACGGCCTCACCATCCCGCTGATGCTCAAGGCTGACGGCACGAAATTCGGTAAGACAGCAGGCGGCGCCGTATGGCTCGATCCGAAGAAGACAAGCCCGTACGAATTCTACCAGTTCTGGTTCAACCAGGACGACCGCGATGTCGTGAAATACCTGAAGTACTTCACCTTCCTCTCCATGGAAGAAATCGAAGACCTCGAAAAAGAAGTCGCTGAACATCCGGAACACAGAAATGCGCAGAGAAAACTCGCTGAAGAAGTCACCCGCTTCGTTCACGGCGACGAAGGCCTCGCTCAGGCAGAAAAAGTCACCCAGGCCCTCTTCTCCGGCAACATCCAGGAACTCACCGGCGATGAAATCGAAGGCGCCTTCAGAAATACAAAAGGCGGCGAAGTCGCAAAAGCTCCGATCAACATCGTCGAAGCCCTCGTCGAAGCCGGCGTAGAAAAATCCAAACGCCAGGCCAGAGAAGACGTCACCAACGGCGCCATCCGCGTCAATGGCGAACAGGTCAAAGACACCGAAGCAGAAATCTCCGCTCACCCGAACACCAATGGCAAGTTCATCATCATCAAAAAAGGCAAGAAGAACTACTTCTCCATTGCAGTGAAGGAATAAGAATAGAAATAGGAAAAGGAAAGCTGTGAAATCCAAAACGATTTCACAGCTTTTTTCGGTGGGGGCATTTAAATAACCAGTGATAATAGCCGCTCGCATCGTAGCGGAAGGTTTTGACCTGCCCCAGCGGGGAAGGCGTCCGGCCTATCTTTTAACTGTTGCCAGAGAAAGGGGTGCAGTATTCATTGGTTTTTATAAAAAGGTTCTTCGTGCGATAGCGAGGTTTTATGGTTTTCCATCAGCCGAAGGCTCGTTTAAGGGTGTTTGACCTTGCCTCGTAGAGGAAGGTGGCGGCGGAGCCGACGAATGAAGTTCATTTCGTGTGTGCCGTCAGGCACAGTTGTATGGTGTTTTCCTTATTCTGTTTTCCAATTCGCGCTACGTCGCGGTTGTGCGGTGTTTATAAGAAAGAGCTTATTGATAGGAAAGCGTACCTTGGCACTTTATCGGTGCTGTGGGAGCAGCACTCGATCGTATGGATTTTTCTTTCCTCTGTCGTCATCCTTGTCGTCCGGTTTCATTTCCCATCTCAATTTATATGTATTTGGAATTTTCTATATATAGTATGGACACTTTGTGGTATACTGTTTAATACAGCGGACATGGAAAATTGAGGTGTCCGGGGAGACGCGGGGCGTTTCCTTTTTGTTTTGATGAGGAGAGAAAGAATGAAATTTAAGTTTAACCACAACAATTTCAACGTACTCGATTTGGAGAAGAGTATCGCATTTTATGAGGAAGCGCTCGGGCTGAAGGTAGTCAACGAGTTCAAGGCTCCCGACGGCTCCTTTATTCTGGCTTACATGGGCGATGGCAAGACGAAGCATCGTCTGGAACTGACCTGGCTTCGCGACAGGAAGGAAGCGTACAATCTGGGCGACAATGAATTCCATCTGGCTTTCGATGTCGATGATATGGATGCTGCGCATGAGCTGCACAAGAAGATGGGATGCATTTGTTTCGAAAACCCGGCTATGGGCATTTATTTCATCAATGATCCGGATGGTTACTGGATTGAAATCATCCCGGGAGGAGAATAATGGACCCCATATTTGTACGTACTGCCCGCATTATGGGTGAGGAAGGGGTAGATTTTCTTTCCACGAAGACTGTCGCTGTATTTGGTATAGGCGGCGTCGGATCTTATGCTGCTGAAGCGCTTGTCAGAGTCGGGATCGGCCACCTGATTTTCATTGACAAGGATGTTGTTGACGAATCGAATCTGAACCGCCAGCTGGTCGCTGACCGGACGACGATCGGAAGAAATAAGGCAGAGGTGATGGTGGAGAGAGCGCACCGCGTGAATCCGAACTGCATCGCAGAAGCAAAGCCTGTCTTTTTCCGTCCGGGCGATGAGGATTTCATCAAGGATCTGCATGCGGATTACATTATCGACGCGATCGATGATGTGCTGGCGAAGCTTGCTATTGCGGAAATCTGCTGGAAGATGAAGATTCCGGAAATTTCCTCGATGGGCACGGGCAACCGCCTGCGTCCGGAAATGCTGCAGATCGCAGATATTAATAAAACGTCTGTCTGCCATCTGGCTAGAAAGATGAGAAAAGAGCTGAAGGACCGCCGCGTGAGGCACCTTACAGTCGTATATTCGAAAGAACTGCCGCATAAGCCGATCGGCGAAGGACACGCTCCGGGTTCCACCTCGTTCGTTCCTCCGGTGTCCGGCATGATGATGGCAGGCTATGTCGTAAGAAACCTCCTCAAGGAGGCGGGGATCCGCTGATCCGGCGCGGGCCGGGGATCTCCGTGTTATTTGAAACGGGAAGGGATAAACATGATGATAGAAATCCGTCATCTTGAATGGATCACCGTGACCGCGGACGGACGAAAGGTACTCGGCTACAATCAGGAGTGGTATCCTGAAAAGCGTCAGAAACTGGCAGGCTGCGGCCCGACTGTAGGCGCCATGATTGCGGCCTACGTGGAAATGAAGGAATGGCAGATGCCGGTCACGACAAAGGAAGGCGCTACGTCCAAGATGCTCGACATCTGGAAGTACGCAACTCCCCGCATGCACGGCCTGTACAAGACAAGATGGCTCAAGGAAGGCCTGGAAGCATACATGAAGGAAAGAGGACTCAAGGGTACACCTGAAGCGATGCCGATTCCTCCGATCCACATGCTGGCTCCGAGCTTTGAAAAGCTGAAGAACTTCATCGCAGAAGGCCTCGCTTCCGACTGCCCCGTAGGTTTCCTGAACCTCCACAGCGGCGGAGAACCGATTCCTTATCACTGGCACTGGATGCCCCTCGTGAAGATCGAGGAAAGAGATGGCAAGACCCTCTGCACCCTCTGGGACGAAGGTGTCCCGTACATCTTCAACCTGGAGAAGTGGCTCGCCAATACGAAATTTGGCGGCGGCTTCGTCAGGGTCATGGGGACTGAGAGGGAATTGAAGTAAAACTTGGGAATTTGAAAGAGACATAGAATTACGAAAAAAGGCCTGTCGAAGGCCTTTTTTGCGTTGTCAGACTATGCTGACGAAACCGGACAACCTCGCTTCGCTCGAGGTAATCAACCCTATCCGCCCTCCGGGCACCTTCCCCGTCTGGGAAGGCAAGTGTTAGCGGCGCTGCGGCAGCGGAGTGAAAACCGAACAACCAAGGCTGACGCCTTGAGGAACTGCTGTATCCGTCGGCTCCGCCGCCACCTAGTACCATATAAGTGTAGTCAGATAGGTCGCTCCTATCTACTGCACTT
>ERZ825384.4503-NODE-4503-length-10961-cov-4.768659_pt1 | contig 10961 bp, 4 predicted proteins | sample MGYA00519931_ERZ825384 | MGnify/ENA primary metagenome ERZ825384 (study PRJEB31778, sample SAMEA3449200) | human gut metagenome | biome: human gut; feature: human-associated habitat; material: faeces | place: United Kingdom | collected 2010/2012 ...
CAGCGCCAGCAGCCGCAGCTGTCCCTTGGAAAGGCGGTTCAGCAGCAGATTGAAAAACGGGATGAACAGGCACATACCGAAGTAGGCCGTCACATACCAGTACTGCCGGAACAGCACCGGGAAAAAGGCCCGCAGCACCCGGTCACCGTTGACGCTGCCGGGCATCAGACATGCAAATACCGCCGTGATGCCCAGCGTGTAGAACGCCACCCGCAGCCACAGGGCCAGCGCGCCGCTGTACCGGAAGCGCCGCTGAACGCCTACATATCCGGAGATCAGTCCGTAACAGTTGACGGCGCAGTAGGCGGCAGTCTCCAGCAGCCGTGCGGTCCCCTGCCCCGCAGACAGGGGCGCCGCGGCAGCCAGAACGCCGCCCTTATTCAGAATATGGAGAATGACCACCATCCACATGGCAACCATCCGCAGCAGGTCGATCCCCCGGTTGCGCTGTTCCATGGCGTCTCCTTGTGTAAAAAAGCAGAACGGAGGCGGTCTGTGCCGCATCCGCTCTGCCGGTTTGTTGAGATGCTTACTGGGAGATCTCTTCCCGCGCGAAGCTGCCCAGAATTCCGTTGATAAATTTCACGGTTTCCGGCGTCTCGTATTTTTTGGCGATCTCCACCGCTTCGTTGATTGCCGCGCCATTGGGAATGTCCTGCATGTAGAGGATCTCGTACATGGCTACCCGCATGATGGCGGAGGCCACCAGAGGAATGCGGGAGAACTTCCAGTTCTTAGCATACTTGGCGATATAGCCGTCCAGCTCGGCGGCGTGTTCATTCACGCCGGTCACCAAGCGGGTGATATACGCCACCTGCTTGGCGTTGGGCGCTTCTGTATACAGGGAGTCTTCCTCCGCCAGCTCGGCGAACGCCTCGCTGGTCAGCCGCTCCTGCAGCAGCTCTTCCACGGTTTTATCCGTGAAGCTCAATTCGTAGGAAAGATGCGCGGCAATTTCCCGTGCGGTATTCCGTGTCATAGCTTCTCTCGTCCTTTTCTCTCTTGTTCAGTCTGGCAATCAGGCCAGGGTCACGCCGCCCACATGGATGTTCACCGTTTCCACGGTGCAGCCGGTCAAGGTCACGCTGCCCTTGGCATAGCCGATAAGGCCGCCGATGCACTCCGCAGGCAAGCGGTGGGCGGAGGTATAAGCATACGCTTCCTCACCCAGCAGGTTCAAGTTCATGGTCACATGTTTGACCGTCACGTTTTTCGCCGTGAACCCGTCGCCCACAAAACCCGCCAGAGCGCCGAAAGCCTGATAGTAGTTGCCGCCGGCAATGGGTTGGGCAGTGTAGTCGATTGTCATGCCGTCGATGGTCAGATTTTTCACCGTCACGTTATCTCCGTAACCGTAGATGCTGCCTTCGGCATATTTGTCAATCGTCTCGCCGCGTTTCACATGGTAGATCGTGTGATTGTTTCCATCGAATGTGATACCGCCGACAATGTCTCCATTGAACGTCATATTCACATTACAGAGATCCAAATCAACGCCCAGTGCGTAACTTGCAGCCTCATAGGAGTAATCCTGCACGACCTTAGTCAGAAAATCGTTGGCATTATAGAGCAGCTCTGTGCCATTGCTATCAGTTTCGGATTTCCATTGGACACCGACCTTGACGATGGCATCCTGCTCCTCGGCCATTTTCGTCAGCGATTCAGACTTAACCAGACTTTCGTAAGAACCATATTCGTTCTGCTCTTCCTTATAATAGCCGAAATATTCGGCGCCAGGGATACCGGTGGGCAGGGTAAAGACCTGATCGTATGCCACGCTCACATCAATATAGGGAATGCCGTGGTCGTTGGCGTTGCTATACACACCATTTTCCTCATCGTACGCAGCCGTGAGCAGCTTGCCGCCATTTTCAAGCAGCCAGTCTCTCAGCGGCACATTGCCGTCCCAGTCGAAGCGGAGGAAATAGGTCATGGTATCCCACTTGGCGTAGAGGGTGAGGTCACGGGCAGGCATAGTCATCCCGCTCCACGGAGTTGTGTATTCCACATCTTCATACCAACCGGCAAAGGTATAGCCGGTGCGCTTGGCATTCGACATGTCTACAGAAATTTCCGCGCCGTAGTAGGTGTCTCCGCCGGTAGGAGCGCTACCCTCGAGAATTACTCCGTCGCCCAGATTGAAACTCAGTGCGTACCGGTTACGGGTATAGTAGAGATTCACCTCATTCTGTGCGCTGTCGGCTTGGAGGGTGATAGAGGAGGGTGTATCGGATTTCGGTGTAAAGCCCTCGTAAGACTTTTGCACATCCACGATCTGACCGGTCACGCCGGAACCGGTCACAGTATCTTTCAGTACGTAATCCGTGCCGTCCACGTTTTGCAGATAGTAGTTTACAGTGTAGTTGACCTCGCCCGCGTTCCACTTGGCATACAGGGTGGTGTTCTCCGCAGGCATGGTAGTCGCGGTAAACTCATTTCCGCTTGTGCACGCTTCGTCTGTGTACCAGCCGCCAAAGGCGTAACCCGCTCGGCTCAGGTCGTTGGCACTCGGGTGAGTGACACCCGCGCCATAACGATCAGTGTGGAATTTGTTTTCTACGCTGTCCGTCCAGCTTGCACCACTGCCGTTGAGGTTATAGGTCAGCGTGTATTCATTGCGGGTGTAATACACCTTGACCACCGTGCTGCCGTCGCCCTTGACAGTCTGCTGGTCGAAGTTCTGGGCGGTGAATCCGGGGTAGGACTTACTTTCGGCGGCGGTAGACTGACCCGTAGCGCCGGTCTTGGATTCTTTGTCCGCAAGGGTATAGTCATCGTCCGTCACATTCTGCTGATAGTGCTCCACAGTATAGGAGATCCCGCCCTGCGCTGTCCACTTGGCATAGAGGGTGACATCATGGTCGGGCATGGTGGTCGCAGTAAACGCAGTCGTGCAGTTTGCATCCGTGTACCAACCATCAAAGGTGTAACCCGCTCTCGTCACATAGCTCTGCGTCAGGAGCTTGAGCGCAGCGCCCAGACGATAGGATTTAACACCGGGGGCCGAAACCCATGCTGCATCCGCGGCGTTCAAGTCATAGGTCAGACTGTACCGCTTGCGGGCGTAGCTGATGGAAACCGTTCCGCCGTCCTCCGCGCTGACGGTGTAGCTCACCGATTCAGGGATGTCATAGGTGTCGTTCTCCGCCTCCGTAAGGAACTCCGCCGGATTGATGGTAACTGTTTCGTCCGTTTCTCCGGTTCGGGTCTCGGTTGTTTGCGACCACTTGCCGTCTGCACCCTCCTTGCGGAGCACAAGGAAATAGTTGATGTCGTCCGGCTCCCACTTGGCATAGAGGGTAAGATCCTTGGCGGGCATGGTCGTTTCGGTAAACTCGTTTTGGTAGGTTTCGTCCGTGTACCAGCCGTCAAAGATATAACCAAGGCGGGTGGGGGCATCGTTCAGCTGGTCAAGTTGATCGCCATAGCGATAGGGCACAGTGCTTACCTGACCATCGTTTCTTAATATAAGCGTGTAGGGTGCGCGGCTGTAATAGTAATTCTGCCCGCCCGTTCCGTCCGGACGGATGTGGATGCCCGCATAGCCGGGGTGGTGGTAGCCGATTTTGTCCGGCACAAGGGCCTCATCCGGCACAAAGTAGTTGTAGGCGGTGCCATAATAAACCTTGCTCTCGGTCGGCGTTTCGGGATAGGTTCCGTCCTCGTTTTGCAAATAGAAATTGAGGGTGTACGGAATGTCGGTCTTGGGCTCAAACATTGCCACCGCTACCAATGCGCTCTCCGGCATGGTGGTGCCGGTATAGGGGTGTTCCTTATCGTAAGAGAAGATGTTGCTCTCGTTTTTCAGCAGATAATACGTCCAGCCCGTAAAGTCATAGCCGGTGCGGGCGGGCGTTTTCAGATTGAGCGCCTCGTCGAATTTCCGCTGCTCCCAACCGATGTAACCGCCGGTGCTGCTCAGCTCATGAATGGGATAACCGTCCCGCAGGCGGTCCCAATGGACCTTGACCTTGAGCTGCACCGGGGTGGTGGAAAAGCTCAGGTCTGAGCCTTTGTAGGTGAGCGTCATCACGCAGTCGATCTCTGGCTCGTCGCAGGTCTGCCAGTTATCAAGTGCCAGCTTTATGTGCTGCTGACTGTAATTGCCGCCGTAAACACCGGTGTGATAGGTACTAAAGCGGGGATCGTCAAAGCTGATGTCAAACTTGTTCCAATCATACGTCTCGGTGCGGTCTTTGCCTGTTGTGAGGTCAAATCCGGTCAGCGCTTGCACCGTTTGGGGCAAAACGACATCAAGGCCGCCGTTTTTCAGATAAACCGTCGGTATGTCTCCCTCGCCGTCCGCATCTTTCATCTCAAATGCCGTGATGGCGTGGGTGCTGCCCGCCGACCACAGAGGCGTTTCATCGGTGTATATCTCCGGCGTCCACGAAACCTTGCCCTTAAACGCGGAGAGGTTGGCGCTGATGTCCATGAATATGCCGACTTCCACATACAGCGCGCCCGAGGCATTGGAGGTTTTTGGTTTCCCTGCCTCATAGTGGAGCGCATACAGCACATACCCGTAGCCTTTTAAGTATGCGCCCAATTTGGCCACAATGCCCACCGTGGCCACCTTCCGCGATATGAGGCTGACGCTGGGCCATATTTCCACACCGGCTCGCAAACCCACCGCACCCATCGCGTACAGGCGCAGATTGTACTGCTCATTCACAAGATTGTAGGTGCGGGTGGTGGTCCTGTGCTTAAAGATGTAAACGCCGAACACATATCGCTTGGCATTGGTATAGTTGAAGTTCATACCCATGGCCATTCGGATGTTCAGCTCGACCACAAAGTCTACCGTAAGCTCAAACTTGATGATTTTTGCCACGGTCTTTTTCATGCTGAAAATCTGTTTGCGGTACAATTCCACCCAGTCGCTGTCCAACTCCAGCATACTGTTGTACAGTTCCTGCAAGCTGAGCTTGGAAGTATCAATTTCTTCGCGCTCGCCGCCGGTGTCCTTGCCCTCCAAAGCATCCAGTTTCTTTCCCAGTTTGTCCACCAAGTCCTTCACCTTCGTCACGGTGTCCTTTTCGCCCTGAGAAACAACGGTGGCGTCAAGATTGATGGCGGTGTAGGTATAAACATTCAGACCAGCCTCCAGATACACATCGCTGATCCAGTAGAAAATGAACTTGTGTTTCCAAACAAGCTTGCCGTGGGTGCTCAGATCCAGTTTCAGCTCCTGAATAAAGGTAGGTGTGACGGTGATGACAATGCTGCCGCCGTCTTTTTCGACCTCTTTCGTGACCTCCAGTTGCAATTCCAGGCGCACGCCGGACAGCGGGTTTCCGGACGCATCCGTAAAGTTTTGCAGTTCCTTTGTAATCCGAGCGCTTTTGACCTTCACACTGGTCTTGCCTCCACCGTTGGCTTTTGCTCTCGCCGGTGAGACAGCGCCGGAGCCTCTTGCATCATTCAAGGATAGGGTAGAAATGCCGAGAGCGCCCTCCTGGTCGATGTCAATGGAACGCAGGTCGATCTCATCACCTGCCGTCAGGCCGCTCAGATCCATCTCGTCTATCGCCACGGAAATGCGGTCCGCCACAGTCTGGGCAAAGCCGCTTTCTATGGCTTGCTGGGCAATCTGTTCCTCCAATTTTTGGGTGTCAACACCATCCAGCATTGTATCGCCGCTGATGGGGTCGGTGGTGTCCACATCCATGGAGGAGAGCACATCATCTTTAGTGGCATCGGTATAGGTGAGTTGATAATAGTCAGAACCGAGTTCATCCGTGGTATAGTCCACAGCCGTGATGCGGCCGTAGTCAGCGGACTCTGCGGTTGTATAGCTTTCGCCCGTATAGAACGCAAGGAAATCTCCCACATCAATGGTGGTGTTTTCGTCCAGATTTTCCACTCCCGATGCAGTGGTAAAGGTCAGTTCCTCCACGGGAACAAGGATGGTGTAGCCGTCGGAAGTGTTCGCTGTTTGATCCTCTTTACACTTTGCCTTCACCGGCAGCACATCGGGAACGAACAAAACATCCTCCACCGCGGCTGACTGATAAGAATAGGTATTGGTTGTCTTGTCGACCTTCGTGATTTTTACATAGGAAACATCGCCGGTGTTGGCATCGGTGGTTCCGACTGCCACACGCTTTTCAGGCTCAGTGCCCTCATAAATGGCCACGGTGTCGCCGACTGCCAAGTCGCCCTTATAAACAAAAGTACCTGTGCTGTCGGAGACGGCATCCATAGCCGCGCCGCTGCTGTCAAGGGCAGCGACCGGCATACTGAGTGCCTTGACCCGTCTGCCGTTCTGGGTAGCATTGCCGACGGCGGTTGCCGGGATGGATTTGACCTCTTCTCTGAGGTGCCAATTCAGCACCGGATCGCCCACTTTCACGGTGAAGTGGTATTCCCGCACGGAAGGCGCTTCGCCGTTAAAGTAGAGACTGTTATCCTCCAGTACCACCTTATAAGTGCCGCCCTCTGCCCATCCGTCTGTGGGTGGCGCAACGGTGTAGGTGCCATCGTTATTTTTCCTGACATCGCCGACAACAGTGATCGGATCACCGTTTGGGCCGCTCACTTCTTGCTCCGTGCCGATCAGCTTGATTTTGTTCGTCAAATCGGTCTCGGAAGAATTGCTTTTGATGATGATCTTAAAGTCCGGCCCTACGTCCGTCGCTCCGGCGTAAGTCGGTGTTTCCACGCCCTCGATTGCATCGTAGTCCACCATCTTTGCGTAAAGGGACAGATTTTCGCTGAGCGGATCACCGTCGGCAACAGCCTTGTTATAGTTTTTATCATAGTACCAGCCGACGAAGGCTTTCTTCGCTGCCGAAGGCGTGGGAAGATTGGCGATGGAAAGCACAGAGGTCGTCTGTGTAAAGGTGGAAGTCGTTCCATCGGGCAGATACAGCGTGATGGTATGCGTTGTGCTGCCGGAGCCGCTTCCACCAGAGCTGCCACCAGAACTGCCGCCAGAGGAACTGCTGCCGGAGGAATTGCTGCCGCTATTCGGCTTGCTCTGATCTTCCTTCTGTGGTGTCTCACCCGATTTACGCCCCACGATGCCGGGTGCTGAATACCAAATCTCCACCGCCTCGTCCGCACGCATACACAGCATCGCCATCTGGGCGCGGGTAGCATTGCCTCCAGGGGCAAAGCGTGTGCCGTCACCGTTCAAAAGTCCCTGTTTCCAGAGTTTCAGCACAGCATCCTGTGCGTAGGCGGGGGTACGCTCCAGATCCGCAGGCGTAGTGGTGACATTTGCGCCGGTCGCATAGTCCACTTGGAACGCTTCAAAATACCGCACGAAGAATGCTGCCATCTGTGCCCGGTTGATGAACGCATCGGGAGAGAATTTTCCGTCACCTGTGCCTACTGTGATGCCGTACCTCGCCGCCCACTGCACATAGGGGGCGTAGTACATCGTCTGCGGCACATCAGAAAACGGCGTCTCTCCACTGTAGTCATCTGGATTTACACCAGCCATACGCCCAAGCACCGTGACAAACATCCCCCGGGTCATGGTGCCGCTGGGACTAAATGTGGCAGTTGAGGTGCCGTTGAATATACCGTGGGAATAGACGTATTCCACAGCCTTGGCACACCAGTCCGAGGACTTTACATCCTGAAACGGCATTGTCTGGCTGGGCTGCTCCGCCTTGCCGCCGTTGCCTGCGGCAAGTACCTCCATGGGCAGCATCGTTACCAGCATGATGATACTCAGCAGTCCGGCCACAAACCGGTTCCATTTTCTCCTCATCCAATACCCCTCCTCATTTTTTAATTGGATGCGCGGAAAGTACGGCAACCCTCTCAGGCGCACGCCTGAGAGGGTTTTGCACGCAAGCCCCTCCACAGCATGATGTTGCACTTTTATTTTACCATTCCCATACCGTGCCGTGTTGTGTTGTTTAGGGGGAAATCCGTGTCGTTTAGGAAAAAGATCCCTTTGCCGCTTGTGCAGAGGAACGCACTTTGCTACAATGGCAAACAGGAAAGGAGGCGGTATCATGGAGCCTCAGCACAGAAAGATCTGGCCCGCAGCCACTCTGTTGATCCTTGCTGCCGCTGCAGCGGTCTTCTGCCTGTTCCGCCTGTCTCAGCCGGACAGGATGCAGACATCGCTTCTTTTGAACTGCACACAGACGAACCGGAACGGTTGGACCTTTGAGACAGAAAGCGGTCCGGTAGAACCTGTATTTGGCTTCGGCGGCTATCTGGATGGGATTCCGGTGGACGGAGACATCCCGGTGGCGGCGGAGCGGGTCATGGAAGATCCCGGTCAGCGGGATCTGCTGCAATTTTTTGGCTTTGGCGCGGGGATACAGGTGTTTCTGGATGGTGAATTGCTCTACACTGACTTTCCGAACGAAGAAAACCGTGCGGATGCCTTTTTGGAAAATGTGGATTTCAGCAGCATTTCCCATGACGGCCTGTGCATCCCGCTTCATATAGACTGCGCTGGGAAGACGCTGCGTATCGTCACCTACGGCGCAGCCCTCAACGGTTTACTTTACCCTGCTTTCCCATCTCTGGCCAGTCGCTTTTCCGATTCTGTGACCGCTGTTTCCAGCATTGTCTGGCCCATGGCAGCCATCACAGCACAGGTCATACTGGCGCTTTTCCTGCTGCTGGTTTTCCTTTTCAGCGCCCAGACGGGGCCGTATCTGTGGAAACTGCTGCCGCTGAGCGGCTATTTTCTGCTGACGGCGGTGCCTGTGGCGTGCGGCTCATTCTTCGCGCTTTCTGCCGGATTGGATACAACGGGCAGCCTGACGGCCTGGCTCTGTCTCATTTATATTGACCTGCTGTTCTGCTTTCTGGCCATTTCCCTGCATGGTTGGAAGCGCCGGATATTGTTGATCGGAGCGGCGGCGCACATTTTGTGCTCGGCCCTGCGGTGCTTTACGTCGGTCACACTGTTTTACGGCAGGCTGATGGACTGGCTTGGCTTTGGCCTGTTCCTGCTGGCGGTTCTTTTGATGCTGCTCTCTCATGAACGGATGCTCCGCCGGACAAGCCTTTGCCTCTCCTGCGCCGCAGGCGCGCTGTTTGCCGCATGGTGCGTCAGCCGGTTCGTGGGCGTGGAATATCTCTATCCACTGAGCAATCCCATCACCTCCCTGCTCTACGGCAATCCGAAAGCGCTGTATACCCTACTGTGCGCTGTGACCGGTCTGCTCTGTGCAGTGCAGGTGGTGGCGGAGTTCATCCGCACCGCCTTCTCCCGCCAGCGGCAGATGATAGCCCTGCAAAGCCGCAGCCAACAGGCACAGGAGCAATACAAGCAAGCCCAAGAATCCCTTCGGAATGTATCGGCCTTCCGCCACGAGTGGAAAAACCACATCTCCGTGCTGTCGCTCTTGCAGCGCAAGGGGGATACCGAAGGTTTGACGGAATATCTTGCGCAGTTGGATGACCAGTTGGAGCAGCTTTCACCCCTCCATTATACGGCGAACTTCATTGTCAACACCGTTTTGCAGCGCTATGTAGCCAAGGCGAAAGAGATTGGCGCTGCCTTCCATGCAACGGCTCCGTTGCCTGCCGAGCTGTCTATTGATGAGGATGACTTGTGCAGCTTTCTCTTCAACCTGCTGGACAATGCCGCGGAGGGCGCAGCCAGAACACCATCGGGCAAGCCGCGGGAAATTCGTTGTTCCTTGCAAATTCGCCAAGGCTACCTTGCCATCCGCTGCGAGAACACATTCAGTGGTGTGGTTGCCCTCGACGAGGAGAACAATTTGCTGACCACAAAGACTGCATCTGCCGACCACGGCTACGGACTAATTCAAATGCGCAGGATTGCTGCCAAATACGGCAGCACCCTTTCCGTCAGCTACAATGCGGAGCGTTTCACAGTCATGACCGCCCTCAAGCTGCCTTAAAACAAAAAAACGGACGCATGGGGAGACTTCCCATACGTCCGTTTTTTCATCGCTCATTCAGATATCGCACAAACTGTTCCCTGAATCGTTCGGCATACTTCCGCCCGATGGGCAGTTTCAAATGTTCAAGGGAAACAGTGCGGCTGCTGACTTCCCGCACACACGCCAGATTCACAAGAAAGCTGTTGTGGCAGCGGCAGAACTGCTCTGCCGGTAGATTTCCCTCGATTTCGGTCAGGCTCAGAGGGTAAAACTGCTCCCCGCTTTCCATATGAAACAGGCTCCCGTGGTCGCGGCTCTCCACATAGCGAATGTCTTCCAGCGGCAGCACCGCCATGCGCCCGCCCACCTTAATGGAAAAGGTTTTCGGTCGGTGATGGAGCCGCAGGTCGGTTTCAATGGCTCGTTTCAGTTCCGCTTTCGATACCGGCTTGAACAGATACTGAATCGGTCGGACCTCGTAGCCGTCTTTCAGATACTCCGAACTACCTGTGAGGAACAGAATACTGGTACGGTCATCTGTCATGCGCAGCTTTTTCGCAAGCTCCATGCCGCTCTCGCCGTCCATGAGAATGTCCAGGCAAAGCAGGTCAAACCGGTCGCCGGTCAGCAGCTGCGTTTCCAGTTCCTCTGCCGAGGAAAATGCAGCGATATGATGTTCGATTTCCAGGTCGGTGAGGACTTCGCCGCACAGTGCCGCCGCTTCCTCCCTCGTATCCTTTTGATCTTCGCAGACCGCCACTGTATACATCGCTCATCACCTCCCGGAGATCAGATAGATTTTAGCACAGATTTTATTTTTTTACAACAAAGCCGTTTGTTCGGACATTTCAAGCATCGACGGATCAGCGCGCAAGCGACATGGAGTAACGGCGACTGATTCAGTTAAGGAAATGATTGTCCTGGTCATGTTATGCCGCTAAGAAAACTATCTGGATGTGTAATGACTGAACACCGCTTTGTGTTGCTCAAAGTACCATATTTTCTTTTTCCATCGGCTCATTATGCCGTTGGAAAATTTTTTTGAAAATTTTTGCCGAAACTTTGCCAAAACCGCGCCTTCCATTCGGGATAGAAGCGAAAGGGGAAGAAAGCCGACCTCTCGGTGCATGA
>ERZ825384.4512-NODE-4512-length-10939-cov-3.714168_pt1 | contig 10939 bp, 9 predicted proteins | sample MGYA00519931_ERZ825384 | MGnify/ENA primary metagenome ERZ825384 (study PRJEB31778, sample SAMEA3449200) | human gut metagenome | biome: human gut; feature: human-associated habitat; material: faeces | place: United Kingdom | collected 2010/2012 ...
GGACAGGAGCGGGTGCTTTGCCTCGGCGCTGCCTGCACGGGGTGCATCAAGGAGAGGATAAATAACGTGTCCGGCGTTTCCCTTTGCCTCGGCGCTGCCTGCACGGGGTGCATCGACGCAAGGTACGGCGACGCATCCTACAACGGCGGCTTTGCCTCGGCGCTGCCTGCACGGGGTGCATCTTGGGCTTTTCCTGCCGCATCCCGCACCACGGGCCTTTGCCTCGGCGCTGCCTGCACGGGGTGCATCCATTCCTCGCGCGGAAACCGCGCATCGCTGACGCCTTTGCCTCGGCGCTGCCTGCACGGGGTGCATCCCCACCAATCATTATAGAGGATGTCAGCTATACATCTTTGCCTCGGCGCTGCCTGCACGGGGTGCATCTGCTGCGCAGCGATTACACCGTCAGCGTCGCTAACTTTGCCTCGGCGCTGCCTGCACGGGGTGCATCCGGGCTTTCTCAATTCGCTTCCCCTTTGCCTGGATCTTTGCCTCGGCGCTGCCTGCACGGGGTGCATCACGCTGGAGGAGGCCAAGGGGCTGGATGCGGATCTTTGCCTCGGCGCTGCCTGCACGGGGTGCATCGTGATAGGCCGGGTCTGTCGTCAGGCGGTTGTACTTTGCCTCGGCGCTGCCTGCACGGGGTGCATCCCACGACGGATACGATACGGGGCGGCTATATCTCTTTGCCTCGGCGCTGCCTGCACGGGGTGCATCCCGCTTGGCAATGCACATGCGGCAGGTGCTCTGGCTTTGCCTCGGCGCTGCCTGCACGGGGTGCATCGCGGAAGCCATGGACACGCTGGGGCTGAGCGAGCTTTGCCTCGGCGCTGCCTGCACGGGGTGCATCCTGCCTGAGCTGGTCGGCCTTGCGATAGGCGGCGGCTTTGCCTCGGCGCTGCCTGCACGGGGTGCATCAGATATAGCCGCCCCGTATCGTATCCGTCGTGGAGCTTTGCCTCGGCGCTGCCTGCACGGGGTGCATCGGCAAAAGCCGACAAATTGCGGCACACCATTTTGTAGCATACGCTGTGAGTCGGTAGATAGCTTTTCAGAAATCAATAACAAGGATTCCTGCGCTGACTATTTTCCCGCGCTCTTCTGCTGCCAAGGCGATCTACATCACCATTATCGGCAGCCCCGGACGGACAATCGACCGGTTTTGCGGTGCGAACAGCACCGTCTTTTTCTGTTCATATTATCTTCGCACTATCGAAGACTTCTTTGAATTCCCATGCTGGAGAGTGTTTTTGGCACTGTGGATAAACGCTGTATCGCGCGATGGTGGTATTGCACAAACTGTGGGTAATCTTGCTGAAGCAGTGCAGAATCGAAATTCCCTGCTTTGGAGTCGTAATGCTGCAATAAGAACGCAGAATATAAGTCTCGCTGTATTCTTTCACCATCCGGCATATTGTTCCACCGCTGCGACAGCGGCTTTGATGTATATTCGCCCGATTGGTGATTGTATTGACTGGCTCTAAGTGAGGTTGGCACCTTCACCACGCCAGGCAATCCAAGTGAATTGCATTTCTGTTCCAAAATACCAATCAAAGTGGCCGGCGCCTTATTGGCGACTGACTTGCCAAATCTTTTCTTTCTTTTTATCCTTCCTGTTTTCTCGGATATCGCGGTTTCTTTTGCCCGATGGGTAAGAGATGGCCACGCCATGTCTTCCACATAAAAGCAATCTCCCAGAGCAAGCAGATGGTTGGCCAGTTCTATATGCTGCCGCTTCCGTATTTCTGCCTGACAATGCTGCAGATACCGCAGCTCCCGCTGCGTCCTTCGATATCGGTTGGATTTGTTATGTGTCAGCTTCACCCCACGCCGAATCGTGCCGTTATCAGCATAATTGTCCGGGTTCGTAGCGCGTCTGCTTCGATCCAGCTTTCGCTGTAGACGCCGTTTCATTTGCTCGATATTTTGTACCTGATCAGCCAATTCCACCAGGTCTGCTGCACCGCAAGCAGAATATGCAAGCGTCTGCGGTCCAATATCTAATCCAACCGCACCCCGACCGATAGAATGCCGACGTTTTCCGCTCTCCGGATCACGCTTGATTGCAGGTTTTCCCTTGAGCGAAAGTTGGGCATACCAGCAATCCTTTCTTTTTCCGGGCTTCCTTAGCAAGCGAACGTATTTGACGCGGCGGCCTAACATTTCGGTTTCGTATGCGTTGTCCGGAGAGCGTTTTAACGGCAGTTTAAGGCCTTTCCACTCGATATACGTTTTGCGGAAAATAATTTCAACGCCGCCGCTTTTTCCGGTTACCGAATATCCGTGCAATGAATGTATGTCATCCTTTTTCTTATAATGGACTTTCTTACCTTCCTTGTGAAAGAGCATTTTTTCAAAGGCAGCCCAAACCTGAGGAGCGATTCCGTGAACCGCAACGCTGGAGCCGATGTTGTCATTGAAATGCTTATAGTAATATTTTATATCAGCCTTAAAGCCATATTCTGAAAATCCAATTGTGTTTAAGAGCTTGTTCCGATCATTATATAAAGATTTCAACCGCGCTTTGTCGTTTTGGTTCTTCCAATTCAGTGCTTCAATCTGTTTCTGAATCTGTCTATATGGTTGAGAATTTTCTATATTTCGAAGTTTTTTCAATTCTGCGTGAACCATGGTGTTGTAGATTTGCCGTGCGATCTCAAACCGTTTGGCAAGGCGGTCTTCCTGCCACTTTTCCAATTTGAGAGGTAAAGTGAGGCAGCAAGTATCGGTATTGCTTTTTTTCATAGGAATCCCTCCTTTCAATATGATGATTATACACCGCAAGCGCTTTCAAAGCAAGAAAGAGCTGCCAATTTCGTTTTTCAGTTCGCCTGTAATCATTTATTCTCTCTCCCTGTTCCAAGTGTAAGAAGTATACCGTCCGCCACTGAGCTTTGTGATCTCGCCGGATTTCAGCAGCTCTGCCAGCGCGCGCTGAACGGTGATCTGACTGATATCCGGGCATTTGGCCATGATTTCACTTTTGGTAATCTTGCCGAGGTGGTTTTTGATGATCTCGCGCACCCGGGCGGGCTTGGAAAGCCCCTTGGTGGTCAGCAGTTCGACCCAGCTCTCAAAATCCCGGTACCTTCTTTTCTGCAAATAGCCGTCGAAGTTCTTGTCTCAATTCTCTTCGCTCGGGGTTCAGGACGAGCCCGAATTTTTCCTCCGTAATGGCAGGAATGAGATCAATCACAGCCGTATTCTCCGCGTACAGCGTATTGGCGGGTATGCTGCCGTCCAGGAGCAATCCAAAAATGTGCTGAGAAGTTTCGTGGAAGGAGTCGTGGCTTGCCGCAAATGTATTTTTTTCAATGTCCCGGTGGTAAAAATGCTTTCCGTACTGCGGCGATAAAAGGAATTCCGGCCCTCTGGGGTCAAAGCCGTATTCTTCCTCCATTTCGGCCTTCCCAAAATATCGCTGGAGGTACGGTAATTCCTGGCAGACTCTTTCGATAGTCTCTTTCTCATGTTCTGTTATGTCCGGTGCGCAGTACAGTGAGACCTCAATCGTGTAGGACAGCGCAACAACACGCGTATGCTCCGTTCGATTCTCCGGAAGGCTGGCAGAAATCCCCGCCTCGTTCAGATGCCGGACGATATCCGGCAAATCGCTTTTCCCAAAAAACGGCGTCATACCATGATCTGTTGTAATGAGGATCGTCAGATTCCGGAATTGCTCCGTTTCTCTGCTGCACTGCACAATATCCAAAAGGCACTGACCGATCTGGTTCAGCCGCTCCATGATATCCTGCTGCCGCTGAGAAAAATCCGCTCTCTTGGGGTATATTTCATAGCTGTTGTTATGGCCCAGAGAGTCGATATCGTCGATATAGACCGCCGTAAAATCCGGGAGCGTTTCAAAGCCAAAGGTCTGATCGCCGGATGCGACAGGTTTCCCCTGAATCATATCCTTCAGGATAGCTAACCGCTGAAACGCATTGCTCTTTTCCTGCGGACACTTGATATAAGCCCGGTCTTTTACTCCCTCCATGCAAGGATTGTTTTCCAGCATAAACTGATGAATGGATGCTACCGTTTTCCCGCTTCGCAGGAAAAGCTGCGCAACATTCTCTGCGTCGCAGGTTCTACGGTGCTTTATAACGCAGGCGTTTTCCCAGTCGTAGTGCTGATAAAAATTATGAGTCCGGTTGCTCCATGCGCCGCAGAGGATCGCGCTTTGCATCGGATTCGTGATCGAGACGATCCCGCTGCGCAGTTGTGTAAACAACAGACCCTTTTGCACCAGTTTTGAGAACGGTCCGTCCGGAAAATAACGTTGGAGCTGCTCCAGATAAGAGTACGAGAATCCATCAATATTGATATATAGTAATTTATTATCCATGTCAAATACCATCCAGAAAAAACAGGCTGGTCGGCAAAATCAACTCCGGATTCTTGCCTCCGTAGCCGCAAATATCATAGGTTTTCTTTACGTCTGCGTCTTTCAGCCATATATTTCCGTGGTTGCGAATAAGATAGCTGTCACAGTCTTGCAGCGACTCTATATCCTGACAATTAAACTTCCCCATTATGCCGATTTTTCCATTTCCGCACAATGGCGCAAGGGAATCCGCCACATTCTGAGGGCGCCACGACCCGCAATACTCTGTAACCAGCCGTTTTTGCGGCTTCCATGCAAGGTACCCCCATTGGCTCCCGTCAGACAGCAAAAGCACCTCGTGCCCCGCACTCTTTAGAATATAAAAGATCCTGTCAAGCGGGCGCCGTACTCCGTTGCCGTATACTTCCCACAAATCATGCAGGAGCGCTTTGTCCCCCTCGTTTGCCGTCTGTACGCGAAGGGGAGCGTTGCTTCTCGGGCAAAACCAGTATTCCGGATATGTCATGGCCTTGGCAAAGCCAAAATGCTCATATCTCTCGCGCTTTCCGCAAAGCGTGACGATATCATAGTTCGGAAAAACCGCCTCCTGAAGCCGGGTGAACAAGGCCGTCATGATTCCCTGCCCCCGGTAGGCCGGTGCTGTGCAGACCGTGCCGATGCTCAGGCATTTATAATTCTGAAATATGCAGGGATAGACCGACAGCATCCCGGCAATCTCGCCGTTTTTTCGGTAGGTATAGGTTTCCCCGCCGTCGGGAAACCCGTAAATTTTCGGCTGAAACTGCCGGAAGTCCAGGCCAAATTGGCAATTTGCAAACGCCACCGCCTCCGTCAAACCTTCGGCAGTTTCCAACATGATCCGATCCATAATCACCCCAAATAACTGGTATCCTGCACCACAACGGTTCCGGCCAAACGATCACGCAGGCTTTTCCCGTCTTTTGACAGCAGGAGCATGAACAAACTAACGATTCCGGGAAGTACCAAGAGAGTCTCCAACAGCGTTCTTCCCACAAATTCCCGCAGAACCAACCTGCTCGGCGACATTTCTTCTAGGCTTATCGCATCCAGCAGGCTGAGCCGGAAAAGCAGCTTTCCCACGGTTTTCCCGTTTCCCAAAACGGCAGGAAGAATACAAAAATAGAGGCTCTGGCAAAACAGCCATTTTAGAAGAAAAGCCGTCGCCATCTTGAAGATCGATTCCGCAAGCCGATCCAGCGCGCCCTCCGTCAGGGGATCCAACGACTCCAGCAGCGTATCCACGCGCCCCAAATCCTTCATGGTCATCAGATACCACAGCAGGAAAACAAGGATGGCATCGGCGATAAACGCCGCCAGGCGCCTGTGCTTGGGGGCAATCAGCTTTTCATCTGCCATGGGTCACAAGCCTCTGCATCCATTGGGAAACGTCTTTCGCCGTCCCGTTTTCCCTTCGGGATTCCTCGGCCAGCAGCGCCATGGCATGGGATTCCAGCGACTGCTCCAGCGTTGAGGAAAAGGGCGCGCCGTGAAGATAGCTCTCCATAAAATCCCGGACAAACGCACTGTCGCCGCCGCCGTGCCCGCGTTCTCGGACGTCCAGCTCGATCACGTTCGTCTCGTCCGTGCGGAAATCCGTGGTTTCGATCAGATACGGCTTTTCAATCGCGCGGATCTCGCCGAACTGGCACATCACCTTCAGCGAGCGGTTGACCTTGGCGGTAAATGCCGAAAGGTTAAACGTCGCGGTCACGCCGTTGTCAAAGCGGATGGCCGTGGCCTGGTGATCCGCCACGTTGTTGTCGCAGGCATACACGCAGCGGCCATATGGCGAGTTGCCCAGGCTTTCGCGCACCTTGTCCACGCTGGACAGGTCAAACACCACGGATCTGATCTTCCCGCTGCCGTACAGCCTGGGCGCAGAATAGGCGCAAGCATCCTTTTGCGGGCAGTCCACGCACATGGGCGCCATGGTATCGGGATCATAGTGCTCCCGCCGGAACACGGACAGGCCGCCGACTGAGGCAATGCTCTGGCACGACGCGCCGCCCAGCAGGTACAGCAGGATGTCCATATCATGGCAGCTTTTTGTCAGCGTCAGCGGGCCGCTGGTCTGCTCGTTGTTCCACGGGCCGCGCACATAGCTGTGGGCGAAATGGTAATAGCCGATGTTTTCGTTGTGCTGAATGGACACCACCGGGCCGAATTGCCCGCTGGCGATGATCTGCCGGAGCCTTTCAAAGAAGGGCGAATGGCGAAGCACATGGCACACCGCCACCATTTGCCCGGGGAAGGCCCTGGACAGGCCGGCAACCTCCCGCAGCTCGTCCAGCGTGGTGGCGACCGGCTTTTCCAGGATCAGATCATAGCCCTTTTCCAGCAGCCCCCGAATATCCCGCAGGTGCAGCTTATCCTGCGTGGCGATAATGGCAACGTCGGAAAGCCGGGGCTGCGCCATCATGTCAATGTCGGTATCAAAGATCTGCCCCTCTCCCAGGCCATACTCGCTTCTGGCGCGCGCCTGCTTGGCCGGGTCGGGATCCGCCACCGCAACCAGCTGATATGCGTGCGGAGCATACGCCTGTAATGCACTTAGGTAGGCGCTTGCGCGCCCACCTAAGCCCATTACAGAGAAGGTGACCTTTCCCTGTGTCATTTTCATTTACTGGTTCGCCTCAATTTCATACTGCGCCTTGCTGGTCACCTGCTTGACGATCCTGTCAATGGAGGTATCCAGCTCGGACCAGATCAGCTTGCAGTAGTCGTTGATCGCCTTGTCGCAGGCGGCCTTGGCCTTGCCCTGCGGCGAGGTGATGCCAAACTGCATCAGCTCCGTTGCGGTTTTCAGCAGGGGCGTCGCGGCGTAGACCTCCTTGAGGGCCTCCTCGTCCATCGCGGCGGTCACCACAGGCATATAGCCCGACACAGCGCACATGTACGCATCGTTCCCGGCGGTGTTCAGCCAGCGCAGGAATTCCGCAGCGGCCTCCTGCTCCTCAGCGGGCTTGTTATCCAGGATGATGATGCCCGAGCCGCCCTGGTTGGTGAAGAACTGCGTTTCCTTGGGGAAGGGCAGCACGCCGATCTCAAAGCCGGCGTCCTTCGCCTCCTTGGTGAACTTGACGATATTGGAGGAGGTGGTGTAGATCATGCCCACCTTCTGCTCGTAGAACTCGGACACGATGACGGTGCCGTGGTTGGAGCGGGAATTGGGGTTGAGCATGCAGCCCTCGGTCACAAGGGAGCGCCAGAATTCAAGCCCCTTGGCAAAGCGCTCGTCGCCCACGAACTTCAGCTCGGTGACGCTGCTGTTGTACAGCGCGCCGCCCTGCTGGAGCATCATGCCCACAGGATCCAGCGAGTTGGTGGCAAAGCCGTAGATGCCGCTGGCCTCGTCGGTCACGGCCTTCGCCGCAGCCTTGAAGGCGTCCCACGTCCAGCCGGAGGCGTCGGGATCGGCCAGCAGCGCCTCTGCGTCCGGCATGCTCACGCCCTTGGCCTCCATCAGCGTCTTATTGTAGATGATGATGTTGCTGGCGCTGGGGAAGTAGGGGTTGAGCATGTACTTGCCGTTGTAGAGGGAATACTGCATCATGCCCTGGGACTGCTGCTGCAGCTGCGCATAGGTGAACACCTGACGCAGATCCAGCGCCCTGGCCTCGTAGAGCGGGACGGAGGACACGCCGATGGCGGAGATGACCGGGTTGTTGCCCGCCAGGATGGCAGCCTGCAGCTTTTCGTTGAGGGTGCCGGACTTGTTCTGGAATTCAACGACGACGGTGATGTTTTTGCCGGGGTATTTCTCCAGCTGCTCCGCGTTAAAGCGATCCGCCAGCGCCTGAATGGCCGTGCCCATCGTGGAGGTGGCGGAGTTGGGGATCCACATGGTAATGGTAACCTCCCTGTCATGCTTCGCATTCAGGATAGACCATTCCCTGTCCACGTAGATATCCTTGTTGAGCCCTTCGCGCGGGGCTTGTGCCGGGGAGGGAGCGGCGGCGCCGGTGGTTTCCATGCCCTGGGCGCAGACAGCCACGAACAGCAGCAGCATGACGGACAGAGCCAACGCAAGCAGTTTCTTCATTTCTTGTTTCTTCCTTTCCATTATTGTTTTTTAACCTTTCTATTGCCAACCATCGCTGCCTTGATCTTCCCGCTTGCAAAGATGTACATCAGCAGGATGGGTGCCAACTGGATCATTGTGCCGGCCATCGCCACATTCCATTGAGGCACGCCCTCGTCCACCTGGAGAAGGCCGCGCAGCGCCACCGGCAGGGTTCTGAGCTTTTCGCTGTTTGTCATGACCAGCACCCAGTAGTATTCATTCCAGTTGCTGATAAAGGAGGTAATCAGGTGCGTGATGAGGACGGGGGCGATCATGGGAACCATGATCTTGAGCATGATGGTGCGGTTCTTTGCCTTGTCCATCCGCGCAGCCTCCAGCACCTCCGCCGGAATCGCCTCAAACGCATTCTTGAACATGAAGATGCCAAACATTGCCACCAGCGACGGCATGATCAGCCCGATCCAGTTATCCACCAGCCCCAGCTTGCTGTAGAAATAGTAAACCGGGATGAAGGTCGCCTCGGCGGGCAGCATCATGCCCAGGAACTTTGCGCCCCACAGCAGCTTTTTCCCCCTGAACTTCATGGTGGCAAAGGCAAACGCCGCGGGAATGAGGGTAAAGTATTGCAGCCCCATGACCAGGACGGAATACTTGATGGAGTTGCCCACATAGTGGAAGATGCGGGCCTGGTTCCATGCATACAGATAGTTGCTCCACTGGGGATCGGACACCCAAAGCCCGGGGGCAAAGGAAAGCGCCTCGATCAGGGGTCGAAGGGACATGGACGCCATCCACGCAAAGGGATAGACGAAGAGCAGCCCCACTGCAAGCAGCAGCAGGTAGTTTACGATCTTCAGGCAGTACAGCAGCCGCCGCTTGAGCCGCACCTGAAAGAGGAAGCGCTGGGTATCCCGGATTTCCCGGGGAGAATACGCCCTTGTCAGCCGGGGCGTCGTATGCTTATCCACGCGCTGCTCAATCCTCCTTCCGAAAGCCCTTGTTGGCCAGCAGCGTAAACACGGCCACCAGCGCCGTCAGCACAATCGCGCCGACCATCGCAAAGCCATAGTTGAACTTGACCCGTCCGGCATTATAAATCCAATAGCCCAGCACCATGCTGGAGCCCTGCGGCCCGCCCTGGGTCATCACGTCAATGGCGGAAAAGGACTTGAACGCATTGATGAATTTCATGATAAAGACGAAAGAGAGGGTGGGCGTCATCAGCGGAAGCGTGATCCTGCGCAGGATCGTCCACCGGCTGGCCTTGTCCAGCCTGGCCGCCTCATAGACGTCCCTGGGCAGGGATTGCAGGCCGGCGATGATGATCAGGCAGTAATAGCCGATGGATTTCCACACCGTCACCAGTGCCACGGAGAGCAGCGAGGTTCTGGCGTTCATCAGCCAGTTCGGCCCCTGGATGCCGAATATCGCCAGAAACTGGTTGATGATGCCCTGCGGATCCAGCATGAGCACCCACAGGATGCCCACGGCCACCATGGAGGAAATATGGGGCGTAAAGATCATGGTTTGCGCCAGGTTGTGTATCTTTGTGTTTTTGGACAGCCAGGACGCCATCAGCACCGTGACGACCATCAGCAGGAACACGGTAACCACCGAGAAAATGATGGTATTGACAAACGCCCGCCAGAATTCGTCATCCAGCGCCAGCACCATTCGGAAGTTCCACCAGCCGACGAACCTGGAGCTTTTGATATCCACCAGATCCAGCTTGAAGAACGCGCCGACGATCATAAACAGGAAAGGCATCAGCGTAAAGAACACGGCGTGAAAGGCGGCGGGCAGGATGTAAATATAGGCCGGGTTGACCTTGCGGAAGATCCTGCTCTCCACCCGGTCATAGCGCTTCAGCCTGTCGCAGCGCCTGATATCCCGGCGGATGGCGCGGTAATCCCGATACGCCTGCAGCGCCTCGCCCGACAGGGAGGCCTTCAGCCGCTTCAGCTCCCGCCTGGTTTCCGCCGCGCTCCGGCGCAGCGCCCGGCGCTCCTGCGGGTCCCTGGCGCCTCGCAGCGCGGCCTTCTGCGCGTCAAGCGCATCCTGCAGGCCGTTATACCGACTGCCAATTTCTCTTAAATTCTGCATAGGCTTTCGCGACCTCCTCGCTGGCGTAAATCCGCTTTCCGTCCCGGCCGAACACATACAGATCGTCGCGGTGGATGCGCACCGTGAAGGGCTCGTTCAGCGGGCGCTGGCGCTTGGACAGCTCCTTGACGAATACCTTTTCCGGCGTGTCCAGCAGGTAAAGAAACTCCGACCCGTGGTTTTCAAAGCTCCTGACCCTGCGGCGGATGACCACATGCTCCTCATCCCTGTCCGCGCAGTCAAACTCCACATCCCTGGGGCGGAAGCCCACCTGATAGTCCCCCGCCGCAACGATGTTCATGCCGGGGTCTCCCACAAACTGCGCAACAAAAACGCAGTTGGGATCATTGTGGATCTCGGTGGGCGAGCCCTGCTGCATGACCCTTCCCTCGTTCATGACCACAATGTTGGTGCCCATGGTCATGGCCTCGATCTGATCGTGGGTT
>ERZ825384.4514-NODE-4514-length-10936-cov-2.666299_pt1 | contig 10936 bp, 5 predicted proteins | sample MGYA00519931_ERZ825384 | MGnify/ENA primary metagenome ERZ825384 (study PRJEB31778, sample SAMEA3449200) | human gut metagenome | biome: human gut; feature: human-associated habitat; material: faeces | place: United Kingdom | collected 2010/2012 ...
GGTTTACAGCGAATACGGTCTCATCATTCCGTCGGATATCTTCATCAAAAGCGTTTCGCCGGACGGTCGGGTGGTGCTCGGTACGGGTACGGAACAGCCGGCGGGTATGAAGGGGAGAATTTACCCGTGGTACATCATTCCTCCGGCACAATAACAAAAAACTCTTTTCATAATTTTTACATAAGGTTATTTGACAGGTGGCTGGTCCGTGGTTTCGTCCGGTATCCGTCCGAAGGCGGATACCGGGCCGGGACCGGTTTGTTGCCGGCATCCCGGCGGCGAGGGAATTTCGGCCCGTACCGGACATTAACCGTCTATTTAGCATATTTTTAACTGACCTAATACTGAACAGACCATGGAAAAAAGATTGTGCGTTATCGCCGCGGCCTGCCTTGCTGCGGTGTCGTGTACGACCAAAGGGGAAAACGAACCGCAGCCGTCGCTCGAGGTGTCGCCCACTTCCCTCATTTTCGCGGCTGCCGCCGCCCCTGTCCAGGAGGTAACGGTCACGGCCATCGGTACCGACTGGGAATACGAACTTGTAGGAAATGCCTCGGAGTGGGTCTCCGTGACCGAAGACCGCACGAAAGGGCTCCTGACGGTCGGCGTACAGGATAATCCGCAGGCCGAACAGCGTACCGCCTCCCTGACGGTAAACGCCGCTGGCGGCAGCGGCATCAAGGTGAAAGACAAGACCGTGACGATTGTCCAGCAACCGTCGGACACTCCTGTTGTCTATTCCATTACCGTGGAGCCCGCTTCGCTGACTTTCGAGGCGGAGGGAGCGGCTACACAGAAGGTGACCGTGATGACCGAAGGCGAAGGACTTACCTGGCGTACCGAAGTGGATGAGGCTGCCCGCGGGTGGCTCACCGTGACCGAGGGCGAAGGACAGTTTGCCGTGGCGGTGTCCGACAATCCCGATACAGTGGAACGTGCCGGCAACATCACCGTAATACCGAGTGAGGAGTCCGCTTCGCCGAAAGTGGTGCGCGTCGTACAGAAGGAGAAGGTGATACCCCCTTCGCTCGATATTGCACTCAGCAACGGTGCGACGCCCGAGGAGGGATTCGTGTTCGATTATCTGGGCGAAAACCAGAATTATTCCATCGATGTACGGGCCGTAAATATCGATTGGGACTATCGGGTGGAGTACGATTCCGCCGCGACCGACTGGATTACGGTTCGGAAAAACGAACTGTCGGACCGTGTCGGTTTGATGGTGCTGCTGAACAACAAAAAAAACGAAGCTGCCGACCCGCGTTCCGGCCGTATCGTGATTTATACGGGCGAAGAGGGTATCGGCCCCTATGAGGTGAAGGTGACGCAGACCGGAAAACCCGAATTTCAGAGCACGATTCTCGAAAACGTTGAGGTAGGAACAGTGACCGGAACGAGGGCGATTGTCTATCCCAACAACGATAAACGGCAGTTGGCCTATACTGAGTGGAATATTACGCTGTGGGGTAGCGGTATCGAGTTCGTGTCGAAATTTGGCAAATATACCGGTTCGGGCGAATTGCTCCAGTTAGAGCTTGCGACGAATCCTATCGAAAAGAACGAGGAGGGAATTTACGTGATTCCGGACGGAACGTACGCACTTGCCCCGAATTTTGATGGCAAGAACGAAGATGGGACTTCGGTCGTTCCGGAGCCTTTTACCGTGAGCGGAGGCGAGCGGGGATTGTGGAATCATCCGTCGACGGCGAAAGGAACCTGGTACCTGCGGATGCAGGATGACAAGTACAACGGCGAGGAAGCCCGGATTACCGGCGGTACCCTGACGGTAACGGGAACAGGAGACGGTAATTACCGACTCGAATGGGATTTCGTCTCCGATGCCATGTATCATACGACGGGCAGTTACGAAGGGCCGCTTGCATTGGAGGTCGTGGGCTGATAAATATGGAACGGGACGGCGCCGTCAGACCCGTGACGGCGCCCGACCTCCATTCTTTTCATAGGTGGGGCGTGCGGAATTTCGGTTCCGTGCGCTTTTTTAATCCATAGTTTTTTATTCGCCGCATTGCCGGATGCGGTGCGTCTGCTCGATGCCGTATGGGGGTATCGTCGGGGCGCCGGGGAGCGGGCGGAGAAAGGGCGGCGTTTTTCGGTTGCCGGGCAGAAGGTATCGCAGTCCGGATGTTCCGTTCGTTCCGGTGTTACGCTCAGGTTTGTACGGTCGTCTGTGTATGGAGCCGCAAGCTGTGCGGCCGCCCTTTCACTCCGTCGTTTTACGGTTGTTGTCGCGTCAGGACGACGTGCCGGTGGTACTCTATCGGGACGGGAACGGCGATGCCGCCCATCGTGAGGGTTTCGTAGTAGATGTAACTCGCTTCGCCCGTTTCGCCCCATAGCTGTTCGGAGTCGGGAAAGAGTTCCGGAGTGGCCGTGAGAAGGTCGGGCAGCAGGAGGCGTTCGAGTCCCGATGCGTCCCGTTCTACCGATACCGGAAGAAAGGTTTCCGGCTCCGTCCATGCCTCGACGATTCCTGACGGGAATACGAGATGCGAGGCCGAATAGTAGGGCTTGTCTCCCTTTCGGAAAGCGGCTCCGAAGGAGACTCCCGCCGTACCGTATGAGGTGGATGGTGGCCGTCGCCCCGCCGACCCCCTGTACGCCGCTGCCGGCGATGCCCGTGACGGCATACCCGCCGTTTTCGCGGGCAATGGTCGCCGTCCCGGAAAATTCGGAGGTATTCGTCCAGTCCTCCGTAGTGGCGGAGAGCGAATGCCACTGCCATGTGCCGGAGAGGTCGGCGATGGGGGTACCCTGCTGCGATACGGCCACGGTTGCCTCGCTTCCCTCCGCCGAGCGTACCGTGACGGTTCCGCTCCGTACGCCGCTGCCGCTCCATGGTGCGGCGGTCACCTCCAGTGCCGTTCCGGTCACGGCGGCCGAGAGCCATGCGGTGCTTCCGGTGTCGGTTGCGGCCGTCAGTTCCGTTCCTCCGGCGGTGATTCCGCAGGTGCGGCGGCCGCCCTCCGGCCCGAATGAAAGTTGTGCCGGTTCGACAGCGATACCGGTATCGCCGGCCGCCTGCTGCGTAACCTCCAGTACCGCGAAGGCCCCTTCCGCATTGGTGACCGTGACCTCTCCGCGGCGTTCGCCGCCGTCATTGACGGTTGCCGTCACAAGGAGTTGTTTCTCCACTATCTCCGCCGAGAGCCATTCGGCCTGGTCGGACGTCACCAAAGCGGCGGGAACACTTCCTTGTGTTACGACGGAGACGGTTTTGGTCAGCCCGTCGCCCGAGGAGGCGAAAGTCAGCGAAGCGGGTTCGAGGGTGATTCCGTAAGCGGCGGGAATTCCGGCCTGCCGGATGGTCAGCACGGCTTCACCGCCTTCGGCATTCGTGACCGTTGCTGCTCCTTCCCGTGCCTCGGCGGAGGAGTTGGGCGCGGCCGTTACGATGAGCCGCTGTTTTTCGATGCGCACCTCGTACCACGTATCCCCGGCGGCCCGTTCCGCCCGGAAGCCGCTGCCGGCGGAGATGATTTCCGCCTCTTCCGTCAGGGTACCGTAGGCGGGAAGTTCGAGGCTGTCCGGCGACAGTACGACGGCATAGTCCGTCCCTTCCCCCTCGCTACCCTGCGTGACGACGACGGTACGGGAAGCCGCCCGGTCGGCACTTACCGTGAGGGTCGCCCGGCGTTCGCCGTCGGAAGCATTCCGGCTTGCGGCCGATACCGTGATACATGTTTCTTCCTGTGCCGTTTCCAGCCAGTCGGTCTCCTGGCCGGAGTAGCTCACCGAAAAACTGAAAGACGGAGCATCCGTTTCGACGTCTATCCGTTTGGATATGCCGGTTTCATCGAATGCGAACGACAGGACGGCAGGGGCAACTTCGAGCGTATGGGTGACGAGTCGGGGTTCCCGGTTTTTGCATCCGGCGGCGAGCAGAAGCACTGCCGAAAGGCAAAGAAGACGTATCGGACGGTTTGTGCGCATGGTATGGAGAAGGGTTATGATTTGCAGTTTCGGCATTTGTCGGGCAGGTTCCGCTTCCCGGTTACAAAAAGAACGGTTCATCCTATGGACGGATGTTCCGGCCACCGGTCCATTCGCCTCTTTTGTCCTGTCGGATGCGGGCGGCAGCGGCTTGCGGTGGACAACCCTTTTCCTTCTGGAGACGGGAGCGTGTCGCCGCCTGTTTCGGCTCCTCGTCCGGAGGAGCCGGTTATCGCGGTTCGGAGACTTCGGGGCGGGTACCCTGCTCTTCCCTCTGTTCCTCCGGCTCTTCCGTCGGCGGAGGCGTCGTGTCCCATCCGCCGCCCAGTGCCTTGTAGAGTTGTACGAGCGCGATGTATTCATCCCGGATGGCATTGCTGAGTCCTATCTGTGCATCGAAATACTGGCGCTGTGCGTCCAGCACGTCGAGGTAGTTGATGACGCCGTTGATGTATTGCAGCCGGGCGAGCTCCACGTATTTGCGCGAGGCCTGTTCGAGATTCCGTTTCAGGACGCACGCTTCGCGGGCGCTGTTGTAGCCCACGATGGCGTCGTTCACCTCCTGAAAGACCGTGAGTACCTTCTTTTCGTACCGTGCGCACTCCTGTTCGTAGGCGTGCTGCTGGGCCCGGTATTTGGCGCGTTTGGCGTTGAATGAGAAGATGGGAGTGGTCAGCGTCCCACTCAGCAGACCGTAGGGAGACTGAAGGATGCTCTGTATGGCGTCGCCTTCGAGTCCGTAGGCTCCCGTGAGGCGTATCCGCGGGAAGCGGTCGGTGTAGGCCATGCCTACCGCGGCGTTGGCCGCTATGAGCGCCTGTTCCGCAGCCCGGACATCCGGGCGCCGGAGCAGTAGTTCGGAAGGCAGTCCCACCGGCAGCTCCTGCGGTAGTTTCATGGCGTTGTCGAGCGACGAACGTTCCACGGGCCCCGGCTGCCTGCCAGCAGTGCGATTTCATTCTCTTTGGCGGCCACTTTCCGTTCCAGCTCCGGTACGAGGGTGGCGGTACTCGCAAGTTCTACCTGCGACTGCTGGTAAGAGGTTTCGGAGGTCAGGCCCCCCTCGAAACGTATCTTGGCCTGCCGTACCCCCTCCTGCCGGGTGGCGAGCGTCCGGCGGACAATGGCCAGTTCGTTGTCCAGAGCGGCCAGTTCGTAGTATGCCTGTGCCACTTCCGCAATCAGCGTCATTTGCAGTGCCCGCTGCGCCTCCACCGATTCGAGGTATTCCGCCACTCCCTTGCGGCGTGCCCAGCGGAGATTGCCCCAGAGGTCGAGCTCCCAGCCCAGCGTGAGTTTGGCTCCGAATTCGGGGCTGACGTCGGGATTGTTGCCTCCGTAATTCTCCCACTCCCGTTCGCCGTAGGCCGTCCCTCCTATCTGCGGAAGCATGGCGGCGTTGTCTATCCGGCGCAGTTGGGCAAGTTCCTGTACCCTTTCGGCCGCGATGCGCATATCCTTGTTGTTGGCGAGCGTGGCGGATATGAGATTCCGGAGAGTAGTGTCGGAATATACTTCCCACCACCGCATGTCGGCGAACAGCAGCGAATCGTTGTCGGGGGCCGAGTCGGAGAGGCGGTCAGGAAGGTTGAGCTCGGGACTCTGGTATTTTCTGCCGAGTACGCACGACCCCATTGCCGCCGCTACGGCGACGAGCAGCAAGGCCCGGAGGATGTGTTTTACGGTCTGCTTCATGCCCTCTTCTTTTTAAGCCTGTCGGTGAACTTGTGTATCATGACGAAGAAGAACGGTACCAGAACGATACCCACGATGATGGCGACTATCATCCCGAAGAAAACACCCGTGCCGATGTCCTGCCGGCTCGAAGAACCGGGGCCGCTCGCAAGCACGAGGGGTACCATGCCGAGGATGAAGGCCAGCGAGGTCATGAGGATGGGGCGGAAACGGAGCCTTGCGGCGTGTATGGCCGCCGTGGTGACGTTCACGCCGCGCTTGACTTCGGCCTGGGCGAATTCCACGATGAGGATGGCGTTCTTGGCCACGAGGCCCATGAGCATCACCAGGCCAATCTGGAAGTAGGCGTTGTTCTCCAGGCCGCATATCCATACCCCCAGATAGGCGCCGAGGACGGCTACCGGCAGCGAAAGCATGATGGCTATCGGTATCGACCAGCTTTCGTACTGTGCGGCGAGAAAGAGGAATACGAAGACGAACACCAGTCCGAGGATGTAACCCGTCTGACCGCCCGCCTTCTTCTCCTGATAGGAGAGCCCGCTCCAGTCGATGCCGATGTTTTCCGGCAGCTTCTCCCGTGCGATTTCCTCTATCACCTCCATGGCCTGTCCGGAGCTCTGTCCCTGTGCCGCTTCGCCGGTAATGGTGGCCGAGTTGAACATGTTGAACCGCTTGATTACCCCCGGCCCCGTGGTGTAGTAGGCCGTGCCGAGGGCGGTGAGCGGTATCATCACTCCTCCCGTGCCGCGCACGTAGAACATGTTGATATCGTCCTTGTGCGCCCTGTAAGTCCCTTCGGCCTGTATGTAAACGCGGTAGATACGGTTGAACATGTTGAAGTCATTGACGTACACCGAACCGGTAAAGGTCTTCATGGTGGAGAAGACGTCGGCCAGCGGGACGCCCGACAGTTTGACCTGGTCGCGGTCCACGTCGAAGTAGAGTTGTGGGATTTCGGGCTGCAGCGAGGAGGATACCTCGTTCAGCCTGCGGTCGCGGCCCGCATAGTAGATGAGGGTGTCCGACGCCTGCCGCAGGTTGTCGAGCGTGGCTTCGCCCCTTGCTTCCAGTACCATTTCAAAACCGCCCGACGTACCGAGCCCCGGGATGACGGGAGGGGTACGGAGCACCACCTTGGCCTCCGGATAGCGCGACAGTTCGCTGCGTACCTCGTCCATGATTTTGTCCAGTTTCCCTTTCTTGCGCTCTTTCCACGGTTTCAGAATGACCGTCAGCTCGCTGCGCGACTGGCTCGTTCCCACTCTGGAACTCGACCCCGCGACGCTCTGCACGTATTCGACGTCGGGGCGGGCCATGAGGTAGGCGATGGCGCGGTCGGTCACTTCGCGTGTCCGCTGCAGCGTGGCTCCTTCGGGCAGTTCGAGCTCCACGGTGAAATAGCCCTGGTCCTCTTCGGGGAGGAAGCTGCCCGGCACGGCATAGTTCAGCAGCCAGATGCCTATCACGATGATACCCAGCCCCGCGAATACACGTTTGGGTACGGTCAGACTCTTTTTAATCATCTTCTCGTAAGTCCGGTTTCCACGGGCGAGGAAGATGTTGATGTATCGGAAGACGATATTCTTTTTACGGCCGTTATCCGGTTTGAGCAGCCGGGCGCACATGGCCGGACTCAACGTGAGGGCCACGACGGTGGAGATGAGTACCGACGCTACGATGGTGACGGTGAACTGGCGGTAGAGCATGCCGGTGATGCCCGAAAGGAAACTCACGGGGACGAATACCGCGCAGAGTACGAGCGAGGTGGTAATCAGCGCTCCGCTGATGCCGTGCATGGCCTCTTTCGTCGCTTCGTAGGCTCCGATTTTCTTCTCCTCCATGATGCGTGTGACGTTCTCCACCACTACGATGGCGTCGTCCACCACGATACCGATGGCGAGGATGAGGCCCAGCAGGGTGAGCATGTTGAGCGAGAAGCCGAATATCAGCATCACGCCGAAGGTACCTATCAGCGAGATGGGGACGGCGATGATGGGGATGAGCGTCGCCCGCCAGCTCTGCAGCGAGAGGAAGACGATGAGGATGACGAGGAAGAGCGCTTCGAAAAGTGCCTTGTAGACCTCGTGGATGGATTCGGAAATGTAGGTGGTGATGTCGAACGGGATGAGGTACGAGATGCCCTCCGGGAAGGAGGCGCTTATCTCTTTCATCGACTCCCGGACGAGCTTGGAGACCTCCATCGCATTCGCACCGGGCAGCAGACGGATGTTCATCACGGCCGCATTGCCGCCGTTCAGCCCGCTCTCGGTGTTGTAGCTCTGTGCTTCGAGCGATACGCGGGCCACGTCCTTGAGGCGGATTATCGAACCGTTCGGGTTGGCGCGTACGACGATGTTCTCGAACTCCTCCACGGAAGAGAGCCTGCCCTGCGTGGAGATGGGGATGGAAATATCCACACCTTCGATGGGCTGCTGGCCGAGCACGCCGGCGGCCGATTCGCGGTTCTGGTCCTTCAGTGCGCTCTGCAAGTCCTGAACGGTTACACCGAAACTGGCCAGCTTGTCGGGCTGTACCCAAATCTGCATGGCGTAGTAGCGGCTGCCCACGTTCGATACGCCGCCCACGCCCGGTATTCTTCGCAGGATGTCCACCACGTTGAGTGTTGCGAAGTTGCTCAGGTATATTTCGTCGAATTTGTCGTCCGAAGAGAGCAGGCAGACGGTCATGAGTTGGTTGGAGGCCTGTTTCTCGACGCTGATGCCGTTCTGCACCACTTCGGCGGGGAGGCGGGCCTCCGCCTGTTTCACGCGGTTCTGTATCTCTACGGCCGCGAGGTCGGGATTGACCGATATGTCGAACGTCACCGTGGCACTGAAACTGCCGGTATTCGTGCTGCTCGATTCCATGTAGAGCATGCCGGGCGTACCGTTGAGTTCCTGTTCGATGGGCGTCGCCACGGCCTGGCTGACGGTCAGTGCGCTGGCACCGGGATAGCTCGCGCTCACCTTGACCGTCGGCGGTGTGATTTGCGGATACTGGTCGATGGGGAGCATCGTGAGCCCGATGAAGCCCACGATGACGATAACGATGGAGATGACCGCCGAGAAAACCGGTCTGTCTATGAAGAAATCGGCTTTCATGGGCTATTCCTCCGCATTGTTGTCCATGCCCTCCGCGGCGGCTTCCCCGGCGACAGGTTCCACGATTTCGACCGTCATGCCGGGCATCAGTTTATGATATCCCTCCACGACAATCCGTTCCCCGGGGATGAGCCCGCGCTCCACTATCATCATGTTGTCGGTTTCGGGACCGAGCTCGATGAATCGTCTTTCGGCTACATTGTCGGGTCTGATGACGTAGATGAATGCGCCGCCCTTCTCGATGATGACGGCCTTCGAGGGTACCACCACGGCTCCCTCGCGCACGTCGAGCAGCAGCTTGACCTTGGTGAACTGTCCCGGCAGCAGCACATGGTCGGGATTGGGCATCTCGGCACGTACGGAGAAAGTACCCGTCTGCGGGTCTACCTGCGGGTCGGCGAAATCCACCAGTCCTTCGTAGGGATATACGGAGTCGTCGGCCAACGTGACGGTGATGTAGGGGTTCCATCCGCGTGTCGGGTCCTGATGGCCGAGGTTTACGTTGCGTTCCTTGCTCCGGAGGTAGTCGAGGGCGGTCATGCTGAAGTCCACCCGTACGGTGTCGCTTTTGACGATGGTGGCCAGCAGCGATTTGCCGCCCGGGCCGACGAGCGTGCCGATATCCACGTTGCGTTCGCTGATGTATCCCGAAATAGGCGAGCGTACCGTCGTATAGCCGAGCGCCAGTTCCGCCTGTGCGAGGTCGGCTTCGCTCATGATTACCGCCGACACGGCGCTTTCGTACGAGGCGATGGCATTGTCCAGGTCGAGCTGGCTGGCCGCATTCTGCTCGAAGAGCGGACGGATGCGGTCCAGGTCGCGTTTGGCCTTGAGTTCGAGGGCCTTGTCTTTCTGCAACTGGGCACGTGCGCCATCCACGCGCGCCTTATAGAGTTTCGGGTCTATGACGAAGAGCACCTGGTCTTTCTTGATATAGGTACCCTCTTCGAAAAGCATCTCTTCGAGGTATCCCTCCACGCGGGCGCGTATCTCGACGAACTGCTGGGCCCGTATCCGGCCTACATATTCGCCGTAAATCTCCATGTCGTCCGTGGTTACGGTCTCCACTACGACGGTCGGATGGACCTCGGGCTGGGGACGTTTACGGAAAATGAAATAGAGGGCTACCGCTATTATTGCCAGTACGACGGCTCCTGCAATGGCCTGGCGTTTCGTGAGTCTGAGTCTCTTCCTTTCCTTTTTTGCCATGGTTGGGCGTGTTTGTTGTTGCCGGTCATCTGACGTCCGGTCGGATTTTAAAACATACAAATATAGGGATTGGGGCGTAATTCCCCTCTTTCCCCCGCTCAAAATCTGTTTTCGCGACCGGGACTGTCCCGTTCCGGCGGGCTTCCTTTCCCGCGGACGAATATGTATCCATCTCTCTTCCAGCGGATATTGGTCAAAAGGAACGGACATCTGCCGTTCGTCGCGATTTTTTGTCGCACCGGGTTTTTCCGCTCTTCCCCGGACCGCAGAAGGGGATATGCCTTGCAGACTAATGATTATAACGTGAGTTCGAGTGCTTTATTTTGCGGGTTGGACGTTATCGGCCGGGGCACAACCTCTTTTCCGGCCGTTCGGCTGCGGCCCTTCTTTCCGAAACGGTCCGATTTCGGAAAAACTCTTCTATCTTTGCCAAATCTTTTGCGGCGGGGAGATGGATTTTGCAGCGATATGGGACGCACCGACAATTTTAAAGGGATAGTTTACGCGATACTTTCATCTTCGACGTTCGGTTTCGCACCGTTTTTCACGCTGATGCTGATAGGGGGCGGCCTCTCCTCGTTCGAGGTGTTGTTTTACCGTTGGGGTGTCGCTTCGCTGGCACTCGGATGTTTTGGACTCGCCGTGCGGCAGAACTTTCGCATCGGGTGGCGCGACCTCGGGACGGTATGCCTGCTGGGAACGGCCCGGGCCATGACCTCCCTGAGCCTCGTGATAGCCTACCAGAACATAGCTACCGGGGTGGCTTCTTCCATCCACTTCCTCTATCCGCTCGCCGTGGCGTGCGGCATGGCCCTTTTCTTTAGGGAGCGTATCTCGTGGCAGGTCGTCGTGGCGATACTCGTATCGCTGCTGGGTGCCGTCCTGCTTTCGGCGGACGACCTGAATGCCGGCGGGCGACACGCTTTGGTCGGCATCGGGGCGGCCTGCCTTTCGGTGGTCTGTTACAGCACTTATATCAT
>ERZ825384.4519-NODE-4519-length-10918-cov-2.370340_pt1 | contig 10918 bp, 9 predicted proteins | sample MGYA00519931_ERZ825384 | MGnify/ENA primary metagenome ERZ825384 (study PRJEB31778, sample SAMEA3449200) | human gut metagenome | biome: human gut; feature: human-associated habitat; material: faeces | place: United Kingdom | collected 2010/2012 ...
GATGTAGCAGCCGATTTTGGAGAAACAACAATTTTAGGTGGTGGAGCAGACTTTGGTGGAACAACAGTGTTGTCAGAGCAGGAAACTCCTATAAAACCAACACATATAATACCTTATTTAATTAGACTTAAAAATAATGAAAGAATATTAATTAACAAACCTAGATATCGTTTAGGTAAAGAAAAGAGTTATGTGGACTATTTTATAGGTGATAATGCAGCAGTTAGCAGAAGTCATGCGGACATTGTTACCAATGGTGAAGAATATTCCATTATCGATATGAATTCTACAAATCATACGTATGTAAATAATCAAATGATACAAAGTGGTGTGGAAGTAAAATTGAATGATGGCGATAAAGTAAAGCTTGGAAATGAAGAGTTTGAATTTAAAGAGAGATAATATAAAAATTCATTTGTAGGTTTAATGGCAAGTGATAAAAGAGAATCACAAAGCTAACTCATAATTATTAAAAATATTGAGTTATAAGCAAAAAAATGTTATAGTCATTAAGAAACATAGCAGAATTATATTATCAAAGGAAGGTATAAAGGAGTTTTTTATGAAAAAATCAAAAGAATATGTAGGGATTGTGCTTACATTCATAGTAACATTGATGTTAGTGGGAATGATTTCAGGAACAGTGAAAGCGGAAAATATTAGAAGTGGGGAGTATGAGTATTCTTTAAGTAGTGGAGATGCAACTATTGAAAAATACTTAGGCAGCGCAACAGATGTTATAATACCGTCAACAATAGATGGTTATGAAGTAAAAGGGATAGATTATGATGCTTTTTTGAACTCGAAAATTAGCAAAGTTACAATACCGGAAGGGATAACACGTATAAGTTTTGAAGCGTTTAAAAATTGCGAGTCATTAAGTACAGTTAATTTTAATGCAGTAAACTGCGAAGGAACGGTGAGCCCGGTTTTTGCAGGATGTAAGAACTTAAAGACAATTAACATAGGTTCAAAAGTAACCTTGATAGGTTCATATATGTTTGCCAATGTGCCGGCAGAAAACATAGTATTGCCAACATCAGTAAAAGAAATTGACTATGATGCATTTGCAAATTCAGAACTAAAAAGTATTACCATACCGGAGAATGTTCAGAATATATCATTTGAAGTTTTTAAAGGTTGTAAAAATTTTAAGGACATATATTATGGAGGCTCAAAGCAGGGCTGGCTAAAAATTAGAATAAGTGACAATAATAAGGAACTTAAAAATGCCACAATCCATTTTGCTAAGATACAGGTTCAGCCATCAAAGGTTTTGAAAGCTAACAAGAAGAAAAAAGCAAAAAAGGTAAAGATTAAAATTTTAAAAGTAGCTTCATCATATGGTTACAGAGTTCAGGTTTCAACAACTAAAAATTTCAAAAAGAAAATTCTGGACAAGAAAGTTAAGAAGTGCAGTTTCACGCTTTCAAACTCTAAGTTGAAGAAAAAGAAAAAAATATATGTGCGAGTACAGAATTCTCAGTTATATAATGGAAAGGTTTTAAACTCTAGTTGGTCTAAAGCTTATAAAGTTAAAATTAAATAAAAGTTAATAGTGAAAAAAGCAAAAAATTGTAAAATATACTTTTTTAGAGATTATAAAAAAGGAGTGTTATTTGACACTACCAAGAATAAAGAGGGAGAAAAAGATGGAAATTAAAGAAAAAATTATTTTAGGTGTACTGGCAGTAATGGTGCTGCTGGGTGGAACAAAAGCTGTGTCAGCTAAAAATATAGAACAGGATGCAGTTGTTAATAAGGTGGATTCTATTATGGTTTCGGATCCTTCAAGTGTGAGCAATACATATAATTGGGGTTCTGGAACATCAAGCATAACAGATGTATATAAAGTTAAATTCACATTAACAAATACTGCATATGTGAAAGTATCTGTAAATTCAACAGTTTGCTATAGTAATCTTTCAAATCTTGGAGCTTTAACTAACGCAAGAGTGACAACATCAGGTGGCAAACAAGTAGGTAAATCTGTAGGAAGTAATAGTGATTATATAGATGCATATGAAAATTATGCAGGATATTTTATTTTAGAAAAAGGTACTTATTATGTAGAATATGATGGTAAAAAAGATAGTTATTATGGGAAAGATTCATCTGGTAAAGTAACAACAACCATTGAAGCTCAATATTTAAATAGAACTGGAAATGTTAATGGTATATCATCAAAGTCAATGATACCACTAACAAATGGGAAAGTAAGTTACGGTTACATTTCAAATCTTTATGGTGAACAATACTTTGAAATCACACTTAATAAAAAATCAAAGGTTAATTTTAATATGTCTATAGCTGACACTCCATCATGCTTCAATCCGGAGGTGACATATGATTTAGTATCTTTGGGTGGAGTTAGTTATCAGTCAAAAATCAATCAACAACCATCAAGTAGTAAAGGTTATGACGATTACGTATTAGGTACTCAAAGATATAGTTCACATTCTTATGGACCTTATCCTAGCAGTGGAAGTACCGGATATGTAACAGTGCCTGCTGGAACTTACTACTTAAAAATTGCTGTAAGTAGTGATAAAGAGAATAATGTGGGCGAAATTAAAGTAACTCCAAATGTTATTGAAGAAAATTCAAATAAGAATACTAATCCGGTTGTTAAAACATTAAACCCACCTAAACTGAAATCTTACAAGAAAAATACAAAGAAAATTACGGGTATGGCAACAAAGGGCAGTGTTGTAAAAATTAAGATTGGAAAGAAAACATATACAGTAAAGGTTAAAAAGAATGGAAAGTTTAAGGTTAAGTTGAGAAAGAAACTAAAGAAGAATCAGAAAATTAGAGTATATGCTAAAAAGAATGGATATAAAAGGAGTAAAACAATCGTATTTAAAGTGAAATAAAGAGTGGATAATATAAAATTATATAGCAAATTAATTCTGAAGTAATTAAAAATAATAGCAATAAAAAATAAAGGGGGCAGCCAAATTGGTTGCCCCTTATAAAATATATTATCGATTCCATTTCAGGGCGGAATCCAGCCATAAAAGAATCAAACAGTGATTTGGAAGAAGATTTTATACGAATTAACTTGCAAAACAGGGAATTTTTTCTTGTCATAATAGTGTTAGTGTGACTGCTATTAGCAAAGAGCCGTTATCCTTAGGACATAGATCCTGTATTTAGGCCATGCTTGCGGCACATGAGGCAGAGAGAAAGAACGAACTGTGGTAGGGGCTGTTCTTTCTCTTTTTTTCAACGATGATATGAAATGCGTTATCATGTGGTCGAAACTGTGCAAATATAGTAAGATAGAAGTGATAGAAAATATAGAATAATACAGTAAAGGAATACATTTGAATACGCTAATGAAAAAGAAAAACGAATCCAGTGAACAGTTGAATATCCAGCTCTTTTTGCTATGTATGCTCGCGGCATTGCTCTGTCGCAGATTAGGAAAAATAAGTTCGCTCCGCATTATATGTGGTATGCTGCGGACAATGATCTACGTTGGAGTATATATCGGATGGGGCATCAGTATTTATAAAAGAGTTATTCAGAAATCGGTGCGGAATGTATTGATTTTTATAGCAGAATTGATCATATTCTGGTTTGTTGTGCGCACGACAAAATATTTTTTCACAATGGATAACCAGATCGCGCGTTACTTGTGGTACAGCTATTACATACCGATGTTGTTCATTCCTGTAGCAGTATTGCAGGCAGCATTCTTTCTCGGAAAGTCGGAAGAATATCGGTTGCCTAAATGGTTAAAAGGAGTATATATTCCAACAGCTGTCTTAGTTCTGCTTGTGCTGTCCAATGATCTGCACCAGCTCGTATTTTCCTTTCCAGCAGGGTCTGCGTGGTCAGACAGTCATTACACATACGGATGGGGTTATTATGTGGTGTTGGTTTGGGAAGTAGTCTGTGCCCTAACTGCTTTTGTTCTGATGATTTACAAGTGCAGGCATTCACAGAAAAAGAAATACCTTCCCCTTTTTGGGATCGGCGCTGCAGTTCTCTATGCAGTGCTCTTCATAAGCGGTGTGGCGTGGGTACAGGAAATTGGCGGAGACATTACCGCTGTCTTATGTCTGCTTTTCGTTGGCATACTGGAAAGCTGTGTGCGCTGCGGATTGATCCAGACAAATACTGGGTACGATCAACTGTTTGAAGTCTGTACATTGGGTGCTCAGATCACGGATCAGAATTACAACGTTTGTTATGCGTCTGCGAATGCAATGCCATTATCGAAAAAGATGATGAAGGATGCGGTGGAGAAGGATGTGGTGATCGATAAAAAGACGCGGATCCAGAATCGAACAATTCGTGGCGGTCATGTTCTCTGGCAGGAAGATATGGAAGACATTATTAAGCTTCTTGAGAGAATGGAAGAAAATAGAAAGACGATCGAAGAAAGTAACTGTATCGAGCAGGAAAATTATCAGACGAAGGCAGCCATCAATATGCTGCGTGAGAAAAACCGCTTATTCGACAAGCTGCAGACACAGACTGCCAAACAGATCAATCTTTTAAATGAATTGCTCAATCGTTACGAAGAGGAAGAAGAGCTGGAGAAAAGCCGTAGCCTTTTAGTGAAAATCAGCCTCATTGGAACATATATAAAAAGACGCGGAAATCTAGAGTTTATCGAAGAAAGATCAAAAGTATCAGACGTCGTCGAGCTGGAAGCCTGTATAGAGGAATCCTTTTCCAGTTTACGATTGTTAGATATTGACTGCGCATGCTCATTCCCGGAAGGGGAGAAAATCTATGTAAGAGATGCTGTTGTTATGTATCAATTTTTTGAAAATGTAGTGGAAAAATGTGTAGACAGCTGCGCTTCGGTGTGGATAAAGCTCCGCAGTCAGAGTGAAGATGTTCTATTCTGTATGGAGATCGAAAGCGAGACCGATCTTGCCTGTTTTTCAGAAATGGCACAGTCCTGCACATGCGAAGATGGCATATGGCGATTTGTATTTACAGTGGAAAAGGCAGGTGAATCGTAATGCAGACATTTTTGATGCTGACAATATTATTAAGTCTCGTGGCGAGTTTGATCTTGCTTCTTGTTTTCCACGATATGAAGATCGACAATCGAAAGTGGCATATGAATATCGCTTCGTATTTTTGTTTCTTCTTGTAAATGCATTGGCCTATTCTTACGAGGCAGAGCGAGGAAAACCAGCTTATTTTCAAATGCCGGATGTCTCACTGTGGATTTGGTGGTGCATCGTCGGTGTGATCGATGGATTGCTTATCTGGGAAGGATTTTGGATGCATCGTACAAGAAAAGAAAAAATCCGACAGAATTCTATTAAAGAGGCGATGAATGTATTGCCCATTGGAATCTGTTATTTTACAGAAGATGGATATGTGAAACTTTGCAATGAACAGATGTATCGCCTATTTCAAACAATCGCTCACAGAGATTTGCAAAAGCAAGAGGAATTAAAAGAGGCACTGTGCCTGTGTGAGCGTTATGGCGTGAGCCGGATTAACAACAAAGAAATCTACCTTTTTCCTGACGGGAAGGCATGGAGCTATCGGGAAAATAAAGTGACAGACCGGAAAGGAAAGGCTTATACAGAAGCTATTTTCCTGGATATTACAAAAAAATATGAAGAAAAAATAAATCTGACAAAGCAGACCGAACAGTTAAAAGAAATAGCAAAAGAACTCCGCTATCTGTCGGATAATGTGTTAATCTTGACGCGTGAACGTGAAGTACTTGCGGCAAAGACAAAGCTTCACGATCAGATGGGAGCCGGACTGACTGCGATCCGACAGAGTCTGACACAGGAGAATGCAGATGATAAAGAGGCGGTGCGCTTATTTCGCCACGCCGTAAATGCAATCTGGAACGACAACCAATATCCGCTGGAAGAAGGCGATTTTGAAAGATTTTTGCAGGATGCAAAGACACTTGGCGTAGAAGTGGTGTGTGTGGGAGATTTGCCGGAGTCAGAGGAACTGGCTAGTATCTGCATCCTTGCAATGCGCGAGTGTCTGACAAATGGCGTCTGCCATGCCGGTGCGACAGAGCTCTCCATCCAGATGCAAAATGAAAATCATCAATACAGCATTTGCATCACAAATAATGGAGCAGCGCCGGATAAAGAGATCATTCCAAAAGGCGGATTGTATAATATTTCCCGACATGTATTTGACTATGGTGGAGAAATGCGAATACAGTCATTTCCGTACTTTGCGTTGACGATTACATTTCAAGAGGAGAGAGCATGAAACAGGTATTAATTGTAGAGGATCAGAGAATGCCCCGTGAAAATATGGAGAGGGTCATCTCAGAGAGCAATAATTATGAGTTTGCGGCAAGCGTAAATGGGGCGGATGTCGCCCTTGCTATATGTAGAAGACAGCGGATCGACCTTGTGTTGATGGACGTATGTACAGCCGGAAATAAAGATGGGATCGAAGCGGCAGCAGAAATAAAGGCAGAGTTTCCAAATATAAAAATCATTATCGTAACTTCCATGGTGGAAGTCGGATATTTGCAGCGGGCAAGAGAGGCGAAAGTAGACAGCTTCTGGTATAAGGATATTAGCCCTGAACGATTGATTGATGTGATTAATCGGACGATGGACGGGGAAAGTGTATTTCCAGATAAAACACCGAGCGTACAGCTTGGTCTCGCGGATAGTTCAGAATTTACCAATAAAGAGATAGAAGTGCTTCGCTTTGTGTGCGATGGGCTTGAGTACAGCGAGATCGCAGAGCGGATGAACATTTCCGTAAGGACGGTGAAATACCATGTCTCTAATATTTTGTCAAAAACCGGTTATGCCAATAAGACGCGGCTGGCGATCGCAGTGACAAATAAAAACTTTATCATTCCGAGTAGCTCGGAAAAAATTCAATAATATTCGCACTTTGTTCAGAAAATATTTGTTTACATATTGAAATTCTCAGTAAAATAACGAAAACCTGTCCTTGAGTACAGGGTAAAAAACGAATGCATTTGTTATACTTTAACTAGAAAAATCGTGCCGTTTTTAAAAGATACTCTGGAACTTATTAAAAGAAGATAAGAAGGAGGGACAAGTTATGAGGAAATTAAAGTCGAAACGAATAGGTAACTATTTACTGAAGGGATTGCTACTATGCGCCCTGGTTGTAGGTGGCTGGTTCACAACTGATATTGGAGTGAAAGCGGAATCTGTTACGCACTCAGTGGAATTTAAATCTGAAGGATCACAAATAGTACAATTTGAGAGAACAGATGGGCTTGAACAGCATATTGAAGTAACAAATAATACACAGAGGCCGATGAAAGTAACATTTTCGCACAATATTCCTATGCGGAATTACAATACGAAATTATGGATAGGCGGTCATGAAGTTGCCAGCCGTATGGCTACAGCAGTAAAGGATGCAAATGTACTTTATTTATATCCGTGTCAGTGGGTAGAAAAGGCCTGTGAAGTGGAATTTACAAGAAATGCAGCAGCTTATACGGATATTACTATCACCGCAGAATTCATTGATCAAAAAATCGGATTCAAAGAAGACGAGATTGGTCTTACAAAAGATACAGCATATGAGATTCCGTTATCCGGACATCCGTACAGTCTTTATGAAGGTCTGACAGGAACGGGAACAGATGAACGTTGGTACAAGTTTAATGTTGCAGACAAAGCAGTGATTGATCCAAGCTTCCACCTTGTTAACACAGAAAGAGCAACTTATTTCGGACAGAATCGTACGTTCATTCGTTTCTATGACTCTAATAATAATCAAATCTATAGCGAAGGATCCTCACAATACAATGGCAAAGAGGCGTGGGAGCCTGGAGCAAAGGTACTAACGCGTGGAATATATTATGTATGCATATCTACTAGCGATAGTGCTTATTACCCGGCAATTTTTGATTTTAATCTGAATGGACATAACTATATTTCGGCTGAGAAGATTAAATGTTCTCATCAAGAAGTAAAGAAATCACAGTTAGGAAACATAAAAGTCGTTGCAGAGACGGTACCTGCAAATTCCGATGATAAAATCGTAGAAGTATACGATCATATTTCTGGAAAGACATGGAACTATAACAGCAACAAGGTTGCTCATGGCGAAGTTCCAATCTATAATATTAAAGCTGGTAGACAGAGTTGGCTTACCTTCAAAACAAAGAATGGAAAGACTTATACAACAAATCTTTATGTACCGGCAGAGAAATTAAAAAAACCTACAGTAGTGACTTATCATAATTATGCAAAAGTAACCGTAGGATCCACGAAGATGATGGGTACAAATGCTAGAATTCAGATTTACAAAGGTGGTAAGTGGACAACTGTAAAAACGGTGAAAGATTATAATTGTTATAAAGCAACTACAGTAAAGAATCTGAAGCCGTTGACAACTTATAAGTTCCGTACGCAGGCTTATGCGAATGGAACAACCGGTACACCGTCTGACGTAGTGACATTGAAGACTGGTTCGGCAGTGAAACCGGCTGTGAAGTCTATTAAGATTGTACAGAAGAAAAAGATGAAAGTAAGAGGCTGGACATCTCCAGGACACTGGAGTGGAGATTACTGGTACCCACCGATTTACCACAAACCGTACACATGGACAAAATACAAAGTAAAAGTAACATTGAAGAAGAAAGTTCCGAAGATCGGCGGTATGTGGATCGGTGATACATGGACAAAAGGCAATAAGAAAAGCTACACTGTATGGCTGCCAAAGGGAGCACAGACTGGTAAGAAGCTGAACATTTATATAAATACAGGATTAAGTAAGAGTAATGGTCAGGGACCGCAGATTAAAAAAGTGATCAGAGCGAAGTAAAACTTCCTAAATAAAACACATCCCTGGACGGAACAAATGTAAAAATAAAAATAAAGTAAATACATAGTGAGAAAACGAAAAACCCGACGGTCTTGTGATCGTCGGGTTTAGCTTTCTTCAGGCGCATCTGTCGAAAAATTGTGGTTTAGAATTTTGTCAATGGAGCAGTTTGGAAAACTGGTAACCGTAGCAGTCGCCCTGTTCCTTTAGGTAGAGGGGCGCTTTTTGTATTGCTACAATGCTACGAAAAAAGAGCTAAACGGCATTTGCCGTTTAGCTCAATAATAATATCAACGTCTAAACTACATCTTAGTCAAATCTTCCTGGTCAACAGTTTTCATTCCGTTCTTAACTAGCAAAGCAGCGACTTTGTCTGTGTATTCATCCTTAACACGGAATACCATAAGGGCATCGTCTGTGCCTCTTGCAAGAAAGGCATAAACATAATCAACGCTGTATCCGTTGGCAGCAATAACGTTCATTGCCTTAGACATTGAACCCGGCTCGTCCGGAAGCTTTACGCCAATGACGTGTGCAAGATTACATACCCAATTATTGTCTCTTAACAAAGTAAGAGTGTTAAAAGGATCGTCTACAATAATACGAATAATACCAAAATCGCTTGAATCAGCAATCTGGAATGCTCGCATGTCTATTTTGTGTTCAGCCAGAAAATTGGTAAAGTTTGCAATGTTACCAGGTTTGTTTTCAACGAACACTGAAATCTGATGAATATACATATAAAAACCTCCTTAAATTTTACGTTTATCTATAACACGGACAGCTTTTCCTTCTGAACGTGTAATTGACTTTGGTTCAACCAATTTAACTTTAGCATAAATGCCCAGCATGCTCTTAAGAGCAGCAACAATTTCTTTCTCCTTGGATTCAATTGAGCTAACTGTATCAGAAAACATTTCAGGTGTCATCTCAACTAAAACTTCCATTGTGTCGCTGTTATTTACACGGTCAACAATAAGCTGATAGTTAGCAGGCATACCATGTTTAATAAGAACTTCTTCAACCTGCGAAGGATAAACATTAACACCCTTGATAATAAGCATGTCATCTGAACGTCCCATAAGTCTGTGAATACGTGCGTGAGTTCTGCCACATTTACATTTCTCTCTTGTGATATATGTAATGTCCTTTGTACGATATCTGATAATAGGAAAAGCTTCCTTAGCAAAACTGGTAAATACTAATTCACCAATCTGTCCGTCAGGAACCGGCTCTAAAGTATCAGGATCTACGATTTCAGGAATAAAATAATCCTCGCATATATGCATTCCGTTCTGTTCCTGACATTCAAAGGCAACACCCGGACCTTCTATTTCGGTAAGTCCATAAATATCATAAGCTTTGATTCCAAGTCTGTTTTCAATATCAGCTCTCATATCTTCTGACCATGCTTCAGCACCGAAAATTCCGGCCTTTAATTTAATCTGGTCTTTGATGCCACGTTCTTCAATTGACTCAGCAAGATAAGAAGCATAACTTGGTGTACAGCAAAGAATTGTAGAACCAAGGTCTGTCATAAACTGAAGCTGTCTGTCGGTATTTCCTGAGGACATTGGAAGTGTTAAAGAACCAACCTTCTGAGAACCTCCGTTTAATCCAAAACCACCTGTGAAAAGTCCGTATCCGTAAGCTACGTGAACAACATCCTCGTCTGTACCACCGGCGGCAACAAGTGCTCTGGCACATCCGTCTTCCCACATATCAATATCCTTTTTTGTGTAGAAATCCAAAACACGCTTACCTGTTGTACCTGAAGTTGAGTGAATACGTACACAATCCTTAAGAGGTACTGCCAAAAGTCCGTATGGGTAAGCATCCCTTAAATCATCTTTTGTTAAAAATGGTAATTTCGAAATGTCATTCAAAGATTTAATGTCATCCGGTGTAACACCCTGTTCCTCCATTTTCTTTCTGTAAAAAGGTACATTTTCATATACTCTCTTTACCACGTCCAAAAGTCCGTCTGTTTGAATCTGCTCAATCTTTTCACGAGAGGCAGTTTCAATGTCTTCTTGAAAATATTTTCCCATTTGTCTGTTCCTTTCTATTCGCTCATTTTTGCAAAAAAAATCTCTTACACAACATAAGATAATTTTACACTATTTAGTACGTT
>ERZ825384.4533-NODE-4533-length-10892-cov-6.542678_pt1 | contig 10892 bp, 8 predicted proteins | sample MGYA00519931_ERZ825384 | MGnify/ENA primary metagenome ERZ825384 (study PRJEB31778, sample SAMEA3449200) | human gut metagenome | biome: human gut; feature: human-associated habitat; material: faeces | place: United Kingdom | collected 2010/2012 ...
AGCCGCCGGAGCGGTGCTTAAGCCGTCAGGCGGGAATTGTGCGGTGTTGCCTTAATATTCTTTTATGATACACCGAACCAAGCACCACTGTAAAGCGCTGAGTTGTAAAAAATGCGGCTAAAAAATGTGGCTATAGCATCGGCGGCATACAATAACTGGTTGTTATATAAGAAAAAAGGCTGTAAAGAGTAAGGGGATATGATATAATATTGTAAAATGATGATGAAAAGAGAGGAACCCTTTATGGCCTCCAATCCCGAATTTGTTCAGTATATTGCGGACCAGCTTGCCCCGGCCGGGCAGGTGACCTACCACAAAATGTTTGGCGATTATGGCGTGTATCTGGACGGCAAAATGTTTGCCCTGGTGTGCGATGACCAGCTGTTCATCAAAATTACCAAAGAGGGGGCAGCTCTTGCTCCGCAGCTGCCCAAAGCCCCGCCGTATGATGGTGCAAAAGACTATTTTCTGTACGAGGATGTGGATGACAGGGAACACATGATTGCATTTGTGCAGGCCACCTGCCGCGAACTGCCCATGCCAAAGCCCAAAAAGAAGAAGGGAGCGACCTGACCGATGCCGTTTGACTATAAAAAGGAGTATAAGGGATTTTATCTCCCGCCCCAAAAGCCGCAGCTGCTGGAAGTGCCGCCCATGAACTATGTGGCGGTGCGCGGCCATGGTGACCCCAACGCGCAGGATGGAGAATATCAGGCGGCCATTGGTATGCTGTATGCGGTTGCTTTTACCATAAAAATGAGCTACAAAGGTACCCACCAGATCCCCGGCTATTTTGAATATGTGGTGCCGCCGCTGGAGGGCCTTTGGTGGCAGGAGGGGCAAAGCCGGGTCGATTACGCCCATAAGGAAACATTCTCTTGGATCGCCATGATTCGCCTGCCGGAGTTTGTAACCAAACAGGAGTTCGGTTGGGCCGTGGCCGAAGCTGCCGCCAAGAAAAAGCTGGATCTCAGCAAAGTGGAGTACTTTACTTATGATGAGGGCCTGTGCGTGCAGTGCATGCACCTTGGCAACTATGATACCGAGCCCGCAACGCTCAACGCAATGGAGCAGTTTGCGGCGGAGCGGCACTATAAAATTGACTGTACCTCCGCTCGCCTGCACCACGAAATTTACCTCAGCGATCCCCGCCGCACTGCCCCGGAAAAATGCAAGACCGTTATCCGGGAACCAGTCTGCAAGGTGGAGTAAAGATCACCGGAAAGAGAACAAAATCAAAATAAAGACTGCCGTACCACCTGATCAATACAGGGGGAGGGCAGTCTTTTGCAGTTACCGTGAAAAAACCGGCACTCCGGCTTGGTTGATTCTTGCGAAAGTCCTTTGCTTTCGGTCAAAAAAAGAAGGGACTAAGCCAGAATGCCTTGGTTTTCAAGGGCTTTCTGATTTAGTCCTGTGATCTCACAATAATTTTCGCGATAATGATTCTGGTACTCCGCTTCGATCTCGGTCAGCATACGCTGGAAGCCGGGACGGCCGCAGTTCGTGCCGGAGCAGCCATCATCCACAAAGAATACCGGGTTCGGGAAGTGGTTCTTCTTGGCGTATTCCAGAAGGATAGCCTTCTGGAATAGGGATTTGTATAGACGAATGCCCTGCTTGCGTAAGCTGTGTTCCGTTTACGGCGCGGTCTTTCGTTTTGTTTGCAGATTTAGACGAACCGTAACGATTCAAGAACCGTATAGTTTTGCCAAGGAAAGTTGGTCGCAAAGAAAAAGACTTTGTGCTATACCGGCCTTCTCTGGGCGGGTGCGTTTGGATGCCTGATGGCAGCTCTGAACTTTCGGGATTCCAAAAACAACGGCGGCTAAAGCATACGGCATCGCGGCGCTGGACCGGCTGGGCTCGGCGGTTCTGGTGGGGCGGTACGCGGCGCAGCACCCGGTGCTGGAACAGCTGAACCAGAAACTGGAGGCGCGATCCGATACCTTGCGCCGCCGCATTGCCGTGTATGTGGAAAAGCGCATCCAGCGCGCCTACCCGGAGGCCGCCCGGCGGCAGCCCACGGCAGTGCAGAAGGGGAAAGTCGACTTCCTCAGCGCGGCAGACCTGCTGTGGCTGTTTGTCATCGGGGCGTTTCTGGGCGACATGGTGGAGACCGTGTTCTGCCGCCTGACCGCCGGGGTGTGGATGAGCCGTTCCAGTCTGGTGTGGGGGCCTTTCAGCGTGGTGTGGGGGCTGGCGCTGGCCATGGCTACCGTGCTGCTGCGGCAGAATCAGGATAAAAGCGACCGCTATCTTTTTGCCTTTGGCACAGTGCTGGGCGGCGTATATGAATATGTGTGCAGCGCTGTTACAGAGCTGCTGTTCGGTACCGTGTTCTGGGATTACAGCAAGTTCAAGTTCAAACTGGGCGGGCGCATCAACCTGCTGTACTGCTTTTTCTGGGGCATTGCGGCGGTGATATGGATGCGCTACGGCTACCCGCTGGTGCTGAAGCTGATGAAAAAGGTGCGCAGCCATATCCGTCCGTGGATGACAGCAGCGCTGGCGGTATTCATGGCGGTGAATATGCTTACCAGCGCGCTGGCACTGGCGCGGTACGATGCCCGCACCAGCGGCGATGCGCCCAACGGCCAGCTGGAAGTGTTCCTTGACGAGCATTTCGACAACGCCCGCATGGAGCATATTTACCCCAACGCCAAAAAAGTGACCAAGGCAGAATAAATCCCATATTTTCCCTTGTGCTTTTGCTGGAAAACAGGTATAATATTCTCTGGATAAAAGGGAGTAAGGGGCGTACTTTAGTTGAAAAACGGGTGCGCTGTGCTGCAGCGACACCCCCGGCAGAAATGCCCGATGCAGTACCGGATGCTTGAGACTTTTATCACATTTTCCCGTTTTGGGCTGGATGTGATAAAGGTCTTTTTTTGTGCCTCTGCCGCTATTATTAAAAAGGAGAGATATTATGCTGATCCCTGTTCTGTTATTTATCGTGGGTCTGCTGTGCCTGATCAAGGGCGGCGACTGGTTTGTGGACGGTGCCACCGGCATCGCCCGCCGCTTCCATGTGCCGGAGCTGCTCATCGGTGCCACGGTGGTGTCCATCGGTACCACCCTGCCGGAGGTCATGGTGTCCACCACCTCTGCCCTCACCGGTCACGGCGAGATCGCCTACGGCAACGCCATCGGCTCGGTCATCTGCAACGCTGCACTGATCGCCGCCATCACCATTGCGGTGCGCCCGGGCAAGGTTGACCCCAAGAGCCTGCGCACCCCGGTGGCCTTCTTCTTTGTGGCTGCCGCTTTCTATGCCGGTGTGGCCTACACCACCGGCTCCTTCACTCGCCCGGTGGGCCTGATCCTGCTGGCCGTGTTCGTGGCTTACATCGTGTGCAACGTGCTGGCTATGAAAAATACCCCCGCCCCGGAAGAGGAAGAGCAGGCTGAGGAAGGCTCCTTTGCCAAGGAGTTGGGGCTGCTGGCCATCGGCGCAGTGCTCATTGCTGTGGGCGCTGACCTGCTGGTGGACAACGGCACCCTCATCGCACAGGCGCTGGGCGTGCCGGAGTCGGTCATTGCGCTGACCTTTGTGGCACTGGGCACCTCGCTGCCGGAGCTGGTCACCGCCATCACCTCGCTGGCCAAGGGTCACGGCGCGCTGTCGCTGGGCAACGTCATCGGTGCAAACGTGTTCAATCTAGTGCTGGTCAGCGGCGTGTCTGTCACGCTGGCACCCTTCAGCATCCCGCAGAACTCCACCATCGCAGGCATGAACGCCTCGCTGGTGATGGATATCCCGGTCATGTTTGCCGTGATGCTGCTGCTCACCCTGCCCGCTCTGATCAAGGGCAAGCTGAGCCGCCCGCAGGGCATTGCACTGCTGTGCATCTATGCCGCCTTCTGCGCCGTGCAGTTCAGCATCTGATCTGTTGTAAACGTAAAATATTTAAGGCTGCTGCACAGGGTTTTGTGCAGCAGCCTTTTTATGTGGGATGATTTTGAATGCGCTCCGCGACATCTTCCCCCAGAGCGGGTGGAAGTCTTTCCTCAAAGGGAGAGCCAAGAGCACTGCCGAAAGTCTCCTCATGATGCCTAATACTTTAGCAATGGGCTTTAAACCTTGGCTGCCCCTTCGGGGGAGCTGGTACTGCCCCGCATCCGGCGCTACGCGCCACCTTCCCCTGGTGGGTGAAGGCTTAAGCGGGGCGGTACAGTTCCCGGCTAACCCGTAAAGTTTCCGGGCGTGTCCGCTCTCCCCTTGGGAGAGCTGGCGCGGGAGCGCCTGAGAGGGCGAGGCAAAACCCTGACGGCTTTGCCTGAGCGGGTAAAAAAAGTGGGTCAGAAGCGCCCACAGGCGTTTCTGACCCACAAATAGAACGATATTTTTGTTTTACAGCTGGCAGGCGGTATCGTAGCCGGTGCGGATGGCGTTGGAGATATCCGCAGCCTTGCCGGCGGCATCGCCAATGGAATACACCGGGATGCTGGCAGCTTCCAGCGCAGCAGCGTCAAATTCGTTGGAGCGTGCGCCCATAGCCAGCACGATGTAATCGCAGGGGATGGTCACCTCTGCGCCGTCCTTGTTCTCGCAGACGACGGCGTCCATGCGGAACTCCTTGACCTTGTGGCTGGGGTACTGCTCCACGCCGTAGGTCTTATAGTTTTCCAGCAGGGTGGGCAGAATGGTGGTGCTTTCGCCTGCGGCGATCTTGTCCATCATCTCGATAACGGACACCTTGCAGCCGCGGGCAGCCAGATACTCTGCGGTCTCGCAGCCCACCATGCCGCCGCCGATGACGGCAACCGTGCCGTACACCTGCTGCTCACCGGCCAGAACCTTCCATGCATCGGCCACGTTCACGCTGTCGATGCCGGGGATGCGGGGTGCGGCGCTGTGTGCGCCCACAGCGTTGATGACGGCCTCGAAACCGGCATCCTTCAGCTGCTCTGCGGTGCGGGTCTGACCCATGCACAGGTGCACACCGGCGTTGCAGACCGCGTGGATCAGGTCCTGTGCGGCGCGGCGCATCTCCTCCTTGCGGGGAGGTACGCAGGCAATGTTCAGCTGGCCGCCCAGAGTGGTGGTCTTTTCAAACAGGGTCACGTCATGGCCGCGCAGCGCTGCCACACGGGCGGCTTCCAGACCGGCAGGGCCGCCGCCGAGGACGGCGATCTTCTTTTTCTGCGCTGCGGGCTGGATGCTGCGGGTGTTCTCGTAGCCGTTCTCCGCGTTCAGCACGCAGGAGAGGAACTGACGGTTCTGGATGGCATCGGTGCAGCCCTTGTTGCAACTGATGCAGCGGCGGATATCGCAGGCCTTCCCGGCAGCGATCTTGGCGCCCCAGTCGGGGTCTGCCAGCAGCGGGCGACCCACGGCAACCATGTCGGCCATGCCGCTCTCGATGACACGCGCAGCCATTTCGGCATCCACGATACGACCCACGGCGCTGACCGGCACATTGACGGCCTTTTTGATGTCCCCGGCGATTTTGACGAAGAAGCCGTAGGGCTGTACGCCCATGGGAGGAATGGTGTCGGCCATGTTGCCGGTGTGGTTGGCCTGCGCAACGTGGAGCATATCCACGCCGTCCTCTACCAGCCACTGGGCAAACTGCACGGCGTCGGCTTCGTCAATGCCGCCCTTGCCGCGCTGCGGGGTGACGATGGACAGCTTGTAGTCGATGACCATATCCGGCACAGCCTTGCGGATGGCGCGGGTCAGCATGCGGGCAAAGCGGACGCGGTTCTCCAGACTGCCGCCGAACTTGTCGGTGCGGTGGTTCATGCGGGTGGAGCACAGGCAGCCGTTCAGGCGGTCGCCGTGGATCTGGATGACGTCCACACCGGCCTTCTGTGCACGCACTGCGCAGGCGCACATCTTATCGATGATGGCCATCAGCATCTCCTCGCTGACCTCATCGGTGAAGAACATCATGTCGTGATGCAGGCGCTGACGCATCTCATCAAACTTTTTCTGCATAAACAGACTGTTGATGGCGTCTACGTCGTACTCCGGGTGGAAGAGCTGGACGCCCAGCTTGGTGCCGTAGGCGTGTACGCTGTCGGCCAGTGCCTTGAAGGCAGGGATCTGGCTGTCGTCAAACAGCTTGGGGGTGGGAGAAAAGCTGTTGATGGGTGCCACATCGCCCAGAACGATGTAACCCACACCGCCCTTTGCCAGACGGGTGTAGAAGCCCATGTCCTGCTCGCTGATCATGCCGTTTTTCTCGTAGCCGGTGGTCAGCGGGGGGAACATGATGCGGTTTTTAAAGGTCTGTCCGCCCACCTCGATGGGCTGCAGAATCACGTTTTGCATACGAAAGCCTCCTTGCAGATACACTTTGCTTTACAGATTTGCTTTGATGAATGCTGCGGTCTTTTCCTCCACGGCGGCACGGGCTGCCAGCGTGGCAAAGTTGTGGCCGCCGCCTGCAATGGTGTCCACATCGGGTGCGGTGTACACCTGTGCGTAACGGCTGCAGGTGCCCTCGTCCACCAGACGGTCATCGTCGGCGCGCAGCAGCAGCACCGGGCCGTTGTAGCCCTTGGCCTCGGTAAAGGGGTCGGGGTGCTTTGCCATCTCGTAGTTAAAGGCCATCTTGTAGCACAGACCCTCCATGTCGGCGTAGTCCTTGCCGGTCTGCATAATGCCGTCGGCGCGCTGGGCGCAGCCGAACCACATCCCGGCGCCCGGGCACAGCAAAATCAGGCCGTGGGGCTGGATGACCGGTGCGCAGGAGGCGGCAATGTAGCCGCCCATGCTCTGGCCGGAGAGGAACAGCTTTTCGCTGTCCACATAGGGCTGCTCAGCGGCCCATGCAAAGATATCCTGTGCATCGGTGTGCAAGCCGTCAAAGCTCATATCCTCGAACTCGCCGTCGCTCTCGCCGTTGCCGTAGAAATCGAACCGGGCGCTGCCGATGCCCTGCGCTGCCAGAGCGCGGGACAGATGGGTGTACATGGACTTGTAGCCGCTGCAGCTGCCGGCAAAGCCGTGCAGATGCACCACAAAGGGTACCTTGCCCTCGGTGTCGGGCAGGGTCACGATGCCGCGCAGGGTGTGGCCATTGCGGTTTTTAAACTGAACCTGTAAGATCTTCATGGTTTACTTGCTCTCCTTTGCGGCGCGGCGAGCCTTCAGCTCGGTCAGCATCTCAGCAGTCTTCTGCTTGGTCAGGGGGTAGACGAAAAACAGGATGGCAACTGCAATGCCGTAGCCCAGGAAGTAGATGCCGGTGTAGCTCTTCCAGATGGCGTTCACAACGCCTGCGGTCTGCACAGCGCCTGCGGTAACGTTGTAGCCGATGGCACCCAGCACAAAGCTGGACAGGCTGCCGGAAATGGCGCTTGCAAGCTTGCGGAAGAAGGAGTAGGTGGAGTAAACGATGCCCTCGTTGCGCTCGCCGGTCTGCAGCTCGTGGTAGTCGATGGCGTCGTTGACCATAGCCCAGATCAGCACCTGCATGCCGGAAGCGCCCAGATAGCAGATACCGTTGATGACGATGAAGGCCACAGGGTTGTGGACGGGGAAGAAGAACAAGATGCCGAACACGATGGCGGCAAAGCCAGCGCCCATGCAGCACCACTCCTTCTTGCCGAACTTGTTGGCCAGAGGCTGGGTGATGGCAAAGGACAGCACAGCGTACAGCACGCTCAGCATACCGGAGACAGCCTGAATTTTAACGTTGCCGAAGAAGTCCTTATACAGGTAGGTGTTCAGACCGTTGACCACGGAAGCACCGATCATGCCGGTCAGGCTGAAGAACATAACGCCCAGCAGAGCCTTATTGTGAGAGATCTCCTTGAGCACGTGCAGGTAGTTCAGCTTTTCGCCCTGCGGACGCTCGGGCACTTCCACGCGCTCCTTGCACCATACGCAGGTGATCTGCAGGCACAGCAGACCCAGCATAGCGCAGATGCAGGCCAGCATCAGGAAGCGGCCTGCCACGGGCTGGTTGTCCACATACAGGAACAGGGGGCCGACCATGACCATAACGGTCATGAAGATGGTGCCGCCAAGGCTGCGGTAGCGGGACAGTGCGGTGCGCTGGCTGACATCATCGGTCATCACGCTGGACAGAGTACCGAACGGCACGTTGACGCAGGTGTACAGCGCCTCGTACAGAACGTAGGTGACGAACATGTAGGCCAGACGCAGGCCGTAGTTGATATTGCCTACATTGACAAAGCCAAGTATGCACAGCACTGCCATGGGGAAGGAGAAGGCGCGGATCCACGGGATGAACTTGCCGCCCTTGGTGGCCTTGCGGGAGTCCACCAAGGCACCGATGATGGGGTCATTCACGGCGTCCCAGATCTTGGTGATCAGCAGCAGGATACCCACGTGGAAGGGGTTGACCTGCAGGATCAGGGTGTAGAAGATCGACAGATACATGGCGCGGTACTGCTCGGTGAAGCAGCAGCCCAGATCGCCCAGCGTATAGCCGATCTTGTCCTTCATGGAGAAGGGTCGGATGGTCTTTTTCTGGTCCATTGTGTTTTATCCTCCTTAAAAACAGTGAAACCACGAGACTTTTCGCACAAGTCTCTTTTCTACGTTTGCATTATACGTTAATTTTTCATCAATACATATCCCAAAAATGATTGAAAACTATCGCAAATTGATGTATTATGCAATTATAACAGTTGTATTTTTCTATTATGTACAACAATTTGTTACATATGACAGTTTTATGGAGAACTTTTTGGTGAATTATACAGCCAAGTGTTATCTTTTTGAGCAGAGCGCCGTCCGGGAATTTTATTCCGGCGCGTATTATGATTTGTTTCTGGTCATGCGGGGCAGCGGTGTGTTCCGGTGCAGCGAGGTGGTGCTGCCCGCACAGCAGCAGAATCTCATCATCTTCAAGCCCGGTCAGGGCGGCAGACTGGAATACGCCGGTGCTTACGGCCCGCTGGAACTTATTCGGGTGCAGCTGTCCCCCCAGACGCTGGCGCAGCTTTCGGACGCAGATACCGACCTTGAAAAAAGCTTCAACGTGGTGCCCTTCCGGCAGGTGGCTGTGCGCCCGGACAGCCAGATCTATATGCTGCTGAAAAACCTTGCCCGGAAGCTGCTGATGCTCCCGCAGGAGCGCACCCAGTTCGGTGCAGCGGTGTTCGAGCACGGTATTTTGCAAATGTTTGTGGTGCTGGCGCTGCGTGCCTGCATCCATGCGGAGTTCCACACTGCATCGGTCAGCCGCCACTACCTGATGCTGGACGAGGTGTTTTTGTTTATTCAGGCGCACCTTACCGAGGAACTGACGCTGGAGCGGCTGGAAAAGGAGTTTTTCGTCTCCCGGGAACATATTGCCCGGGAATTCAAACGCCAGACCGGGCAGACGGTGCACCGCTATATCGTAAAGGCGCGGTTAGACCGCTGCTGCACCCTCATCGAGCAGGGGCTGCCCATCACCGAGGTGTACAAGACCAGCGGCTTTGGCGGTTACAACCACTTTTTCCGCGCCTTTAAAAAGGAGTACGGCATGACCCCCAAGGAGTACTTCCACACCACCCGGCAGGACGCCCGGGGATGAATCTGGCAAAAGCAGCGCCGTCTGCGCCTGTGAAAAAAGCCGCCCGGGAAGATCAGCAGATCCTCCCGGGCGGCTTGCTTATCCTATTTTTTTTTCTTTTACTTGCGGTGGGTGAGGCAGTTCAGCGCCATCACAACCAGCACGAGAAAGCCGATGACCAGCAGGATACCGGTCATGCCGATGGGCATACGGTGAAAGAAGTCCGGCCCCGGTATAGCTGCTTTTATAAGATCCGGCATCCGGGTGACTGCGATGGGCAGTCCGGCTACGGTGTTTCCAAGCTGGATTCCATTGTGGAAGAAGTTGTCCGGCAGATCTTCGCACAGTTCCGGGAGGTTTCCCGGAAGAAGCTGCTGGAATCGGTTAAGACCAACGATGCCGCCCGCATCCAGAAGAAGGTCAAGAAAATCCAGAAAGACTTGGAAAGCAAGCAGAAAGAACTGGACGACCTGAAAGCCGAAACCATCCTCGTCATCCAGGGCGTAAGTGCCTTGGACAAAGAACTGCTGGGCACACTGGTAGCCGAGGCAAGAGAGGCTTTGGAAACTCTGGAAAAGCAGCTCGTGCAGGCACAGGAAGAATACGAAGAAGCCACCAAAACAGCAAAGCGTAGTAACTACATCTGCAACGAGCTGTTTACATGGGCGGATGTTTACGACACCGCCAACCACGATGAACGCCGCGCCATTTTGCAGCAGTTCATTAAGGAGATTCGCGTCCGAAAAGACTATGAGATCTCGATTACGCTGAACGCCAGCTTCAACCAAGTGGAGCAGCTCAAGGCTGTGTCAACCTACGATGGTGCGGAAATTTTTGAAGAAATTTCCGAGAAGGGGGCATAAAAGCGATGCGATTGCCCGCAGAACTCTGCAAAATGCAAAGAAAGAAGCGTGAAACCGATGGATTTTCCAATAGTACATTGATGACCCCGCCCGGTTCGCATCCGACTTCAGGGTTCGGAGCCCGGCACGGTCTGCCAAAGTTTTTTAGGCATAAAAACGCCGCACCGTACAAAACGATGCGGCAAATTGGTGGACTCGAAGGGGATCGAACCCTCGACCTCTCGGATGCGAACCGAACGCTCTCCCAGCTGAGCTACGAGCCCATGTTGTTGACTTAATTACTATACCGCAGCAGGGAAAAATTGTCAAGCTGGTTTTGAAAAAAGTACACAGATGTTGTTCAGCCTGAAAAAGCGGCAGGAGAACGCCGGGAAAACGTGATCCCGGAAGTAGGCAAAGGCCTTTATCATGCTTACCCGGTCAAGAATATTGTGCCGGATGCAAAGCAGAGGTATGAAAACATGCTGCGGCATTTGCGGGCATAAAACAATTTAGGGCAATACCGCACAATTCCCGCCTTACGGCTTAAGCACCGCTCCGGCGGCTG
>ERZ825384.4534-NODE-4534-length-10891-cov-3.193245_pt1 | contig 10891 bp, 8 predicted proteins | sample MGYA00519931_ERZ825384 | MGnify/ENA primary metagenome ERZ825384 (study PRJEB31778, sample SAMEA3449200) | human gut metagenome | biome: human gut; feature: human-associated habitat; material: faeces | place: United Kingdom | collected 2010/2012 ...
TAGTCGCGTCATATAAGTCATCTATATCAGCCATTTTAGCAAATGTACCGATTATATCATCAGCCTCATAGTTATCAATTGCAACACTAGTTATCCCCATCGCATCTAATATATCATAAGCAAGTGGAAACTGAATTTTCAAGTCATTAGGTGTTTCAATTCTTCCTGCTTTATATTCAGTATACTTTTCATGTCTAAAGTTCTTCCCTTTATCAAAAGCTACCATAATATATTCTGGTTTTTCTATAGACATTATTTTATTAATCATATTAACAAACCCAAATAATGCATTTGTTGGAAAGTCTTTACTATTCTTCATTAAATTACCATTATAAGCTGTTGCATAATAACTTCTAAATAATAAGTTATTACCATCTATTAAAATTGCTCGTTTCATTTTCTCACATCCTCATAAGTATATTGTATCAAAAAATAAGTAACTTAAAAAGATTAAATTACTTATTTTTCATATATTTCTTCAAGAGACACAGTTTAGCATCCACTTGTAGTTTCTTTTATTGTGTATGGGTCACTTGCTGAGCCATTTCCACCACTTGTCTTGACACAAGATTTGAGTGAAATGGCGGGGCGAACACCATAGGTGTCGTTGACGCCGCTGTTGCTCAAGTAGCCAGGGAGGGACGAACCGAACACGATGAACGCGCTAGCTTGAATGCCATAACAACCGTTAGGAGACAACAACCACCAATGAATGTCACCTGTAGAACTTCCGTTTGCACTATTATAATAATACCACGTTTCTGCGTTTTTTAAATATACTCCACCCGCAAATGATACTTCATCTGCTGTCATTAGTGCTATTGGATATGTTAGTTTCCCGTTTCCTGTACTTGTGTCTACTGTGAATTTGTCTTCTGTTGTTGCACAGTCATAACTTGGTGTTTCATTTGTCCTTAATCTTGTGTATGCTCCAAAGTATGTATAATCTGATACTGTATATGTTCTATCATTACAATATACTGCTGTTGTACTTAAGTATTTTGTATAACCTTTTGCTTCTAAGTTGCTTGTATACCAGTTATCTATTGTTGTTTTTATTGTACTAGAGTTTGTTTGGTTAGTTCTAGCATTTGCAACACTTCCTAAATTTCCATACATATAACTTACATATGCTATATTATCACTACTACTATTAAATTGTGATGTTCCTATATATGCGTCTGTTGCTGTTGTACTTGTACCGTGATATAGTAATCTTACTCCACCATCTGAGTTTGTTCTTATTATTCTCCAGTATAAGTCTTGATTACTTGCATTCTTTCCAAACTTTACCCAGTTATCTGTTGCATTCCCTGCAAAATAATATACTGTTGTTCCATTCTCTGTTGATGTATATAATGTGTTTGTATTATTAGATGTTAGTACAGAACTAAAACTTCCTCTATTCGGACGCATTGTTTTATCAGCAAGCAGTTTATCATATAATGTTGCTAATGACTCACCCTTACTAGCATCATAAACACTACATATAGTTCCTTTTTGAACATTACTAAATTTAAGTGTACTTCCTGATACAGTTGGTGTTACATCATTAGTACAACTAATTGTTAAATCACTTAAAGTTTTAGATGTATTAGTTGGTGTTACTATAAATTCTACATCTTCTCCCTTTAAAACTTGTTTTACATTCTTGTCAGCAGTAGCGTCTTTTAAATCTAACTCAATAGTTTTTAAATTACTATCAACATCACTACTACTTCCACTAGGAAAGTATTCCCCTCTAGCACTTATTTGTGTTACAAAGTATTTTCCTTGACTAGCGTTAGTCGCGTCACTCTTAAGCCAAGCATATAATTTAAATGTCTTCTTTTCTCCAACGTTTATTAATATATTTGAAGCTATTTTATGGTTACCATCAGCATCAACTTTAGCACTATATAAACTTATAGTAGGAATACTAGTTCCTTCTCCAATAGCTATTTTAACTTCATCATCACTTACAAACTCACTATACTCTACCCCATCAGATACTATAGTACCTGCAGTTGGGTCTTTTTCTAAATATAAACTTACATATAATGGAATATCTCCATCATTAGTTAATGTAAATATGTAAGGCTTTAAATTATTCCAATCACTTGCTGTAGATGGGTCACTTACTGGATATATCTTACTATAAACAGTATTCCCATTAGCATCTTTTTCAGTTCCTATTACATTACCTATATCACTTATAGTACTATCACACGTACTATCTTTACAAAAAGCTAAAGAAATATCTCCAAACTTAATTGTATCAGTACTTCCTGTAGTATCCACTTTAAAAATTGCATAACTCATTGCAATAAAAATCAAACTAACTATAGCTACAACACCAATAGTTATTTTAATTTCTCTATTAATCATACCTTTTAGTCCCATTTATATCACCAACTTATTATCTTCTAATATAATTATTATAAAATATTTTTTTTATTTAATCAAGTAGGTATATACAAAAAAGAAATGTTTTTTACTACATTTCTTGAATATTAAAAGATATTTCTACATTATTATATAATGTTATACTATATTCTTTAGTTTCTTCTTTATTGATAATATTATTATCTAATATATAATAAGTAATATTATTAGTTTTATAATTGTCTAAATTTTCTAAATAAGTTAATCTATCTAAATATTTTATTTTTAAGTCTTTTTTATTTAAGTTATAACTATCTTTTACCCCTAGATATAAAACATATTCTTTTTCTTTAACATCACTATTACTAACTTTTAAAGTAACATCACTTTCATTTTCTTTTAATATAACTTCTAGTCCTTCTCCATTATTAGCATATCTACTTGCTATAGTAGAATATTTAGATAAATCAATTTTACCCCATATTATATATGTTAGAACAAGAATAAATGACATAAATATTATTTCTACAACTAAAGAAATTATTTTTTTATCAATATAGTCAACCATATTGTCCCCCTTATTGGCTCTATATTGTATATTATTTGTTACAAAAAGTCAAGAAAAAAACGCATATCGTGCGTTAATTTATTTTCTTAGGTCTACCTTTTTAGGTTTAGGCTTTTCTTTCATTTCTTCTTTTCTTCTTCTAGTTGGTAAATCATCTTCTTGTTCTTCTTCTAATTCTTGCATTCTATTTCTTACTTTAATTAGTTTTAATAATTTCATAATATCATAGATTATTACACCCACCGCAGGAATAAGTATTACAGTAAACCAACCAAACTTACTAGCTAAGAAGAATTGTACTCTTCCTAGTTGTGGTATTACAAATCTAACTTTACCTATAACTTGACTTTGGTCTATCATCTCATTATCCATAACAGGGTTAGCATCTCCCTTAGTTCTAAATACTATACCATTATTAGTAACGTGCTTTTCAACAACTCTGTGTGTTATTGGAGTTGAACCAAAGAATGAATTAGTACTGTAATATGATATAACATCATTTATTTGAATATCTTCTGGGTCTATTTTAGCCACAAACACAACATCATAAACTGCTATATCAGGTGTCATACTAGGACTTATAATAGTATATAAACCAAGTGGTTGCCTTTGTCCCTTAGCTTGCGCTATTTTATTAATCGCAATATATGACAATAAAAATGCACCAATTAAACACAAAATAGCCATAACACACCAAGAAATAGTCTTAGCTATTAAATAAATTACTCCCCTTTGTTTTTTCTCTTTCATATCATCCACCTACTATAATTTATTATATAAGATTTTCTTTATTTATACAAGGTAGTTTTTACTAAATTTGACAAAATATGACAAATATTAACAATAAATAAGTACTTGTAAAACACAAAAGTAAATTTATTCTGCAAGTAATACGTATTTGCAAGATGAAAGATACATATTTATAATATACAAAAACAAAGTAAGCCTAGTTTTGCTCACTTTGTTTTTTACTATATATACATCCACAATAGTTTTGTCTATATAAGTTATATTTTTTAGATAACTCTATTGATAATTTATATCCTTCTTTTTTCTTAAAGTCTGAATATAAGAATTTTACTTTTATTAATTCTTCTATATCCTTTCCAATAGCATTTAACACTTGACTATTTTTATATGGACTTACTGTTAAAGTAGTACCGAAATATAGAAAGTTGTTTTCTTTTGCAGTAAGTGCTGTTTTAGTTAATCTTAGTTCATAACATTTATGGCATCTATAACCACCCTCAGGTAAGTCTTCTAGTCCTTTTGACATACTTTTAAACTTTTCATTTTCATAGTCACAGTCTAAAAACTTAATACCAAACTCACTAACTATTCTTTTTTGTTCTTCTTTTCTTTTTAAGTATTCTTCTAATGGTTCAATATTTGGGTTATAGTAAAATATTGTTACATCAAAATAATCTTTTAGTCTTGTTATTACAGCAGTAGAACACGGTGCACAGCAAGAGTGTAAAAGTATAGAAGGCTTACGCCCTTTTAACTCGTTAATTGTGTCTTCTAATACTTTATCATAATTAGTTTTCATAATTACCTACTTTTGTTTTTTAGCATCTTCTTTTTTTCTAAGTTCAGTATTTAATATTTTCTTTCTTAATCTAAAACTTTTTGGAGTAACTTCTACAAGTTCATCAGTATTAATGTAGTCTAATGCTATTTCTAGAGTTAATTGTCTAGGTCTTTTAAGTACAACAGTATGGTCTTTACTAGCACTTCTTGTATTAGTTAAGTTTTTAGCCTTTGTTACATTTACTGCTAAATCGTTATCTCTATTGTTTTCTCCAACTATCATACCTTCATATACTTCTGTACCTGGTTCAATAAACATAATACCACGGTCTTCTAAAGCACCTAAACCATATGCAGTAGCTTTCCCGTTTTCCATAGATACAAGTACACCAAGTTTTCTTTCTCCAACTGGGTTAGGATTAACCGGTCCATATTCTTTAAATGTATGATTTATTATTCCGTAACCTTTAGTTAAAATTAAGAATTCGTTAACAAAACCAATTAAACCTCTAGATGGCACTAAGTATTCAAGCTTAGTATTAGTTTCAAAAGATTTCATGTTAATCATTTGACCATCACGACTTGCTAAACTTTCTATTACTGAACCAACTGTATCAGTAGGTGCTTCTATTAAAACTTCTTCGTATGGCTCACATTGAACTCCATCTATTTCTTTTACAATTACTTCTGGCTTTGATACTTGAAGTTCAAAACCTTCTCTTCTCATATTTTCAATTAATATTGATAAGTGTAACTCTCCACGTCCACTTACTATCCAGTTTTCAGCATCTTTTTGTTCTACTCTTAAAGATACATCTTTTTCTAGTTCTTTCATTAATCTTTCTTCTATTTTTCTAGCAGTTAATAGTTTACCTTCTTTACCAGAGAAAGGACTAGTATTAACTCCAAATGTCATTTTTAAAGTAGGTTCTTCTATTCTAAGAACAGGAAGAGCTTCTTCCTTTCCTATTTCACAAACTGTTTCTCCTACAGATATGTCAGGAAGTCCAGATATACCAACTATTTCACCAGCAGAAGCACTTTCTATTTCTTCTCTTTTTATTCCAGTAAAACCAAATAATTTTTGTATTCTAAATTGTTTTATGCTACCATCTAGTCTTACACATGAAACCATTTGTCCAGTTTTAACTGTACCATTAGCAATAGTACCTACACCAATTCTTCCAACATAATCGTTATAGTCTAAAAGTGCTGGTTGAAATTGTAATGGGGCGCTCGCGTCTCCCTTTGGTTCAGGTATAGTGTTAATAATTGTTTCAAATATTGGGTCCATTGTGTGTTTTTGTGTTGATAAGTCTTCTAGATAACTACTAGTACCATTTAGTGCACTTGCATAAATTATAGGGAAATCTATTTGTTCGTCACTTGCACCTAAATCAATAAATAACTCAAGTACTTCATCTATTACTTCACTAATTCTTACATTTTCTCTATCAACTTTATTAATAACTACTATTGGTTTTAAATTAGCTTCTAATGCTTTTTTTAGAACAAATCTTGTTTGAGGCATAGTACCTTCTCTAGCATCAACTAGTAAAATTACACCATCAACCATATGCATTATTCTTTCAACTTCTCCACCAAAGTCAGCATGCCCCGGAGTATCAACTATATTAATTTTATAATCTTTATAATGTACACCAGTTGTTTTAGCTAAAATTGTTATTCCTCTTTCTTTTTCTATATCATTTGAGTCCATTACTCTTTTATCATGCGTTTCATTTTCTCTAAAAGTACCACTTTGATTTAATAATTCATCTACTAATGTAGTTTTACCATGATCAACGTGTGCTATTATTGCAACATTTCTTAATTTCATACTTCTTTCACTCCTTAAAAACCTAGTGTATTATATCACTAAATAGGTATTCTTGTAAAGAAAAATGTAACAATTTTGTTACATTTAACATTCAATTTTCTATTTTAATTTAGCTTTTCTTCCAATTTATTAGTTATGCTAATAAAGAATTCTTTACTCCAAATATCCAAACTATCACTGTTTTTAACAAATGAAATAACATCTTCTTTCGCTTCATCATAATTAATTTCATTAAATTTGTTTATTAACATTTCTTTCAAAATATCAATATTAAACTTATCATTTTCTTTAATATAATCTGACTCTAATAATTTATTCTTAAGTAAATTCATATTAACTTTAATATCATTCGCAATAAAAAACACATAATCAAACAAATCTCTTCCTTTAACTCTACTTTTCCAACCTCTACATAATATCGCGTGTATTTTACCAGCAAATAAAGACTCTTTATCATATAGTTTTATTACATGCGCTCTTGGAAGTAATTTATACTTATCTTCATAAGTGGCACCCATAGGTGGATTTATATCCACTTCAAATTTAATTTTAATATCTTTTAACAAACTATTATATTTAGTATTTTCTTCTTTAGGAAAAAATTTAAGAATTTGTTTAATTGTATCTCCCTTTAAAAAGGCAGATGTTATATTAGAATGAGCACTTTTTTCCTTCGTTTTAATTTCTAAATTTAAACCATAAGCATTTAATTCTTTTTCAATATAATTAAAGTACTCCGATAAATCAAAATTTATATTTTTATTTAATAAAGCAAAGTCTAAATCTTCAGAAAATCTATCTAAATTATAAAATATTCTAAGAGCTGTACCACCATAAAAAGCGGCATCCTCAAAAAAATTTCCTCTAGCTAAACCACTTAATACTATCTCTTGAATTACTTCCTTTAAAGCGTTAACTTCATCATGAGTATTTTTTATTTCATACTTAGACAACATTTGACTAATCACATTGTTCATTTTTTCCCCTCCTCATATACTTAGCTAAAAGTTCTATATTAGTAGAATGATATAATTTACTTAATTTATCAATTACATCTCTATCTAATTTTTCAAATTCTTCCTCGTCTATTCTTAAATCATTAAAAAGCATAAACTCTAAATTCTTATAATTTTTAAGTGGAAATAAAGTATATAACTTATCACATAATGCTTTTTCAGGTGTTGCTATTTGATACGAATAATCTCCTTCTACTTTTAAAAGTATTTCTTCTGGATAAGCAAGTGTTGGCACATCTCTATAAGTAAATGTTCCATAATCTGTTTTATATATTTTCTTTTTCTTTTTTCCACATGTAGCACATGTAATAACAGTTACCCTTTCAGGAATAAGACCATACTCTTGAAGTGCATACTCAAAAGAAATATAAGAAGGCCCATATATACTACCAGCAAGTAAATAACCCGGAGTATTTTTTTCAGTTTCATATAACCCATTTACAACTTTATATAGTTTATTATCCTTAATAAGTCTACTTATTTTATTATTTTTATTAGAATATTCACCTAACTTACTTTTAATAAAATTATTAGAAATTATCATATTTTCACCTCTAAATACCATTATACGGTATTTTCTGGTGAAAATCAAGTATTTTTTATTCTTTTACAGCCGTTTTCTTTAATTCACTCTCTAAATATTCTAGTCCTTTACTTTCAGCAAGTGTTTCATTCCCACTATATAAATCAACTCCAAAGCCAAGTTTATTATCTTCAATACTAGCCCCTATACTAGATAATATTGTAGGATACATATCATAATTAGTAAATACTCTATTTTTATTATTAGATATCTTTTTACCACTATTTATAAACACATTATAAATACTTCTTTTGTCATTATCATATCCATTAAAATAACTATTTTGCATTGTATAATGGTCTCCTAGTAATATAATAGTAGTATCCTTATAAAAATCTTGCTCTTTAACCCAATTAACAAACTCCATTACCTGTTTACTAGAACAAGCATAAACATTAGATAATTGATCTTCAAACTCCCTATTGCACTCACTATCTAAATATCCATCTTTAAAATGAGTATCCATTGTATACATAGTAACAGCAAATGGCACTCCTTTTTTAGCAGTTTCTAATATTTCTTTTTTAGATATCTCAAACATCTTCTTATCTTCAATTCCCCACCATTCAAGATAACCTTTAGGAACATAACCCTTTTTAATCATCTCATTATAATCTACTATTTCATAATCCCCATGTATTTTATAATATTGGTCTGTCGCTGAAAAATTAATATCAGTTCCTTGAATAACTTTCAAATTATAGCCATTCTCTTTTAATATATCCCCAAGCGTTTTAACTTCAGGCATAATCTTATTTTTCTCATTATATCCACCAAAAAATTTAATATCAAGAGGTGTTCCACTTGAACTTGCTACTAAACTAGCCATTGTAAAACTACTCACTGTTAAATTTTTTCCACCACCTAATTTATTTGTATTAGAAAAGTTATCATTTTCTAATGCAAGAGTTTCTAATTCTGGTATTCTTGATTTATTAAAGAGTCCTCCATTTTCTTTACTCATCAAACTACTCTCAACACTCTCTAAATATATAAGAATTAAATTTCTCTTTTTACCTTTAAAACTCACATTAACTTTATTAGTATCTTTATAATATTTATAAATATCAGTCCTTTTACTTTTGTTTATTACATAATCATCAAACTGGTAACTATGTAGTGTTAATAACACACAAAAACAAAGTAAACTGATCGCATATATTTTAATAAATTTCTTAACAGCAAACCACTTAAAATGTTTAACTAAAATTATAGGTAAAACCGTTATAATTATAGAAAGTAAAGCAAAAGGAATGCAAGTTATTATTGTATCCATCACAACCTTAAAACTTCCACTTCCTGCTTTCCCATTAAATAAATAATATGTTAATTGATAAAAATTAGAATTAAGCATAACTTTATTAACATAATAAACTGCACTCAATAAAACATTTGAAATAATAATTAACACTACAAATACTGCCATAAACTTCACCTTTTATATGATATATATTCTATCAGATTTCACACAAAAATAAAAGAACATTATTTAAATTATGTATAATTCTTAAATTGTGTATCATTTTAATTTACAAAATAACCACATTTTTCGTTTAAAATGTAAAAAAACACCTAAATAATTAGATATTTTTATTTTTTAATTAAAAATTCAAGAATACTTGTCTTATCTTTATTACCACTTATTATATCACTTACTAAATCAATAATAGGCATTTTAACATTTTCTCTTCTAATCAATTCTTTAATAGACCTTAATGTATATAAGCCCTCTACAGTTGTATTATTTGCATATATATTAGCTTCTTCTAACTTACCTTCGCCTATCATTTTACCATAATTATAATTTCTACTATTTAAGCTAGTACAAGTCATTAAAATATCTCCAAAACCTGCATAACTTAAAATAGTATTCTTGTTTCCACCTAAAGCATCAATTAACTCTTTAATGTCATTTAAAGCTTCAGTAAGAAAAAGTGCCCTTGTTGAGTCTGTTACTCCCATTCCACCAAGCATTCCTGAAACAATTGCCATGACATTCTTAATTGACCCACATACTTCCACTCCAATCAAGTCAGCTGTATCTCTTAACTTAGTTATATCACTCTCTAGTAATTTTTTAACTAACTCTTTAGTGCTAGAATTTAATGTTGCAAGAGTAAGTCCAATTGGTACATCTTTAACAATATCAACTGCAAATGTAGGCCCACTTATAACAGCTATTTTATTAGTATTCAAATTCTTCTCAACCACATCATTTAAAAACAAACAAGTATCATTTTCTATACCCTTAGTTGCTATTAAAATATGCATATCCTTTGTTAAATAATTACTAAACTCTTTAGTTACAGAACTCGCAAACTTTGCAGGCACAGCTATAACAACAAGATTTGAATTACTAACTGCTCTTTTGATATCAGTAGTAAATTCTATTCTCTCGTCTATGTTATAACTAGGTAATTTATCACTAATTCTAGTACTAACTAACCCATCTATTTCATTTTGATTATTGCTATAACAAACAACCTCATTATTATTCTTTATAAATCTACTTGCAAGAGCAAGTCCATATGCTCCACTACCTAATATACAAATTTTCATTTTTTCTCCTTATTTGTAAATATTACATTAGTTTTAAACACTAAGAATAAAAGTATAAACACAAGTAAAATATAGAATATTACCATCTCATCTTTATATCCAATTGCATAAAATACAGTAACAACACTAAATATTAAATCTACTCCATATATAGTAAGAATAGTCTTTCTTGTACTAAGTCTTTTCAAAAGTTTATGATGTATATGTTCCTTATCAGGACTACCAATAGGTTTTCCATTTATAGTACGTCTAATTATTGCAAATAAAGTATCCATTATTGGTAAAACTAGTAATACTGCTGGAATTAGTAGTGATGTTAAAGTAACTGTCTTAAACCCAAGTAGCATAATAACACTTATCATAAGGCCTAAGAAAGTACTTCCAGTATCTCCCATAAATATCTTAGCAGGTGGAAAATTAAACACCAAGAA
>ERZ825384.4546-NODE-4546-length-10868-cov-3.792934_pt1 | contig 10868 bp, 6 predicted proteins | sample MGYA00519931_ERZ825384 | MGnify/ENA primary metagenome ERZ825384 (study PRJEB31778, sample SAMEA3449200) | human gut metagenome | biome: human gut; feature: human-associated habitat; material: faeces | place: United Kingdom | collected 2010/2012 ...
CGGGGGCTACGCCCCTGCGACCCCATTTTCAGAAAACACAAAGGTTTATCGACAGACTGAAAGGACGGGTTTTCCCCGTCCTTGTTTTGCGGTTGAACTTTCAACCGCATTTTTTTATTCTCCGACAGACAAAACACATCTGTCAGTTGTATTACATTCAAAGAGAAAAACTCAGGGGGAACGATTTATGACGTCAGATTATTCTTCCGAGAGCATAAGAGAGCTTTATGAACGCAATTTCGACACTCTCTACAGGGTGTGCTATATGTATATGAAAAATATACAGGATACAGAAGACGCTGTACATAACGCTTTTCTGAAAGCAATCGAAACAAGAAAACAGTTTGAAAGCGAAAGCCACGAAAAAGCATGGCTTATCCGTGTTGCTTCAAATATCTGTAAGAATATGCTCAAGGCGGCGTGCAGAAAAAACGAGCCGCTCAACGACAATATTCCCGACAGCAATATAAGCAATGAAGCAAAAGAGCTTCTCAGCGAGCTTTCAAAACTGCCCGACAAGCTGAAAATACCCGTGTATCTGTTCTATTATGACGGATACTCAAGCGAAGAAATAGGACAGATGTTGCACATAAGCTCTTCTGCGGTCCGCACAAGATTGCAGAAAGCGAGGGAGCGGCTGAGAAATGTCCTCAGTGATGAAAGGAGCGTTGAATAAAATGACAATTAAACAGGCATTCGATGAAGTAAACGCTACAGACGAGCAGAAGAAAAACGGCCTTGACAGGCTGTTGCAAAGCGACAAGAAACGCAGCTTCATACCGCAGATAAAACGTTATGCCGCAGCGGCCGCCGCAGTAGTTGTCGCCGCAGGCACGGCAGGTGTCGGAATACATTTTGCGGTAATAAATAATCAGGGCGGACCTATCAACGTATCGATCGGCGGCAACAGTGCCGCCGACAGCATAGTTACACCCTCGGAAAACACAAAGGTACATTCCGAAAAGAGCGGAATGACTTTTGTTGATGATAAGGCATTCTGGGCACAGCTTGGAAAAATAACTTATCGCAGGATAGATAATACACCGACCATAGATACTACAGAAATCAATGCGTCTGATGATTTTGACAGTCTTTTCTGCACGGATAAGCAGGTTCAGAGTGAAATGCTTGACCTGTTCGATAATGCAATTGACATCACAAACAAATATATCGTTCTTCCCGACAGCAATGCGGCGGTAGGCATATCCTCGGATATGAGTGTACAGGAAATTGAAAGCTTCAAAAACAACAGTGCCAACTGCTTTGTCGGCACGGGTTATTATGAAAATGAACGTTTTTATTATGCCGACAAAGCGTATTTCGGTTTTGACACCTCAGAGGAATTTATAAACACCGTATCACAGGTATATACGGGAAATTACTCAGATAATTTCACGGAAGATTTTTATGATTACTGCCCCGATTACATTCAGCCGGCGGATAAAAATAACATAAAATCGAATTTCGGTATAAATATCGGCAAAGAACTTCCTATAACAGAACCCTACTCAGCGCATACACAGTATTGTGCGGCTGTTTATACCGATGAAAGCCATAATTCTTTGATACTGTTATCGCTTACCGCAAAAGAGGGCAATAACGACAGCAAAACGTTTGAGCTTAAATATATACCTATGAAATATGTTGACGGAAAACTTCGTATAGTTGTTGAGATATATAACACGATTTTTATGGACGTAAACGCATTCTCCGATAATTTTATGTATAATTGCGGAATGGCAAGCGAAATAGAATCAGACGCAAAAACCATTGATATAACCTCTGTGGCGGGTGACAGCGACAACTTATCTCAGCCCGAAGAAACAACGGCGACGACAACGACTGCCGCAACATCAACAACTCCCGAAACCGAGAGCACGACCGCACCGCAGACGACCGCAACAACGACTGTGACCACTAAGACAACAGCTGCAACAACAGCCGAGCCCGCACCCGAGCTGACAGGTACTGCGACTAATGTAACGCTCAGAATGACAGGCAACGCAGCCGATCTTGACAGAAGTATGCTTTACTATTATAAGGTTGACAAAGCGTTCCTTACAAATGATGAAGTCATAACCATAAAGCAATCCAAAATATCAGAAGTACCCTATTTTAATACCGATGGCAGTGATCACACATTTGACAGCATAGACTACGGCATTTACGTTATAGCTGCTCCTATGATGACCACTACAGGCGACAACGGATTTGCCGTATTCACCGTGACCGAAAGCAGCAGCAACAGCATTATAAATATCGATCTGACAACCGGTACTCTTCCTGCCGACAAATTTGAGGTTGTAGACGAAAGTATTCAGGAGGAGGATACTCTGCCCGATTACAGCGAACAGCAGTATGCGCTTGCAGAAAAATCCTACACATATGAGGAACACACTTACATACCGGTTGAGCTTATCCATTATGGCGATACCTATATAGACGATAACATATGGCAAGGAGCACGACTGATCGACACTGTTGACGGTCGTAGGATTACGGGATGTAAAGTGAAAAAGACTCCGGTAAGCTATGCAAGCATAAGCGTTGACGGCAAAATTATCACCGGAGAAGAAGTAAATGATTATATCCTGCTTGTAAGCATAGATAATATCCAAGGCGAAAACAATCATATCTATAGCACTATAATGGTGCGCAAAGATCTTGTAAAGAGCAGTAAGCCGAAAGTCATACTCGGGGATAGATTTTACTCTTCATACATTGCCACCGACTATGGCGATATTGACATCGACATGGTGCTTAAGGATGACAACGGAAAGCCTGTAAAGAACTGCGAAATATATTTTGTACATCTTGATGATATAGACACATATAATCTGGAACATAACAACGCAAACGTTCACGCTTCAGGCGACTATTGCATAGCTAACACGGATTCTGAGGGAAGAGTCAGTACGTTTACCGGTCTGTACTGTGGAAAGAACTATCTCTCGGTATCAAATGCCGTTGAAAAAGGTTATGTATTCAATAACGATCGTTATTATGACATTATCCCAAAAGATCCTGTGCCAAAGCTGATAGCAGAAATTCCGATTACAAACGAATAAGTGATCTATACAGCAAACAGTGTCCTGCTTTTCAGGAAAAGCGCTGAAGTCTGTCGGAAAATCTATATATCTACTAAATTAAAACGGGTATTGAGTGTTGCTTACTCTGTAGGCTTTGTGGCAAGCAATCAAAGCGTCCTTGCTTTAGGCAAAGCTCTTCACCTAGGAGAATGGAGTTTGGGTTAGGGATTGAGATCAGGCTATATTTTTCAAAACAGGCTTTTACTACGAGCAAACACACGGCGGGAAGACTTTCCCGCTGTGTTGTTTTATTCGATTTCTTTATAAAAAGTACTTGCATTTTATCCGCTTTTTTGGTAAAATAAATATGAGCGCAGAAGTATAAAAATATGCGTGAAATTTGTATTTCTTGAGGACAGCCTCATACAAATAAAGTAAAAGCGAAAGGATCATTACCATGAGCAAATTAAACAAGAAGAATGTAGAAGATTTACAGGTAAAGGGCAGAAAAGTCCTTGTTCGTGTAGACTTCAACGTACCTATGAAGGACGGCAAGATCACAAACGACAACAGAATCCAGGCCGCACTTCCCACAATCAATAAGTTAGTTGAGAACGGCGCAAAGATAGTTCTTTGTTCACATCTCGGCAAGCCGAAGAACGGTCCCGAGGACAAGTTCTCTCTTAAGGCTGCTGCAGAAAGACTTGCAGAGCTTGTTAATACAAAGGTAGTTTTCGCTAAGGACGATACAGTAGTAGGCGAGAACGCAAAGAAGGCAGTTGCAGAAATGAAGGACGGCGAGATAGTTGTTCTTGAAAACACACGTTTCCGTGGCGCTGAAGAAACAAAGAACGGTGAAGCATTCTCTAAGGAGCTTGCAGATCTCGTTGACGACGATGTATTCGTAATGGACGCTTTCGGTTCTGCACACAGAGCACACGCTTCTACAGTAGGCGTTACAAAGTTTGTTAAGGAAACAGCAGTAGGCTACCTTATGAACAAGGAAATCGAGTTCTTAGGCAACGCTGTTGAAAACCCCGTAAGACCTTTCGTTGCTATCCTCGGCGGTGCTAAGGTTGCAGACAAGCTGAACGTTATATCAAACCTCCTCGAAAAGTGCGACACACTTATCATCGGCGGCGGTATGGCTTACACATTCTTAAAGGCTAAGGGCTATGAAGTAGGTACATCACTCGTTGACAACGAGAAGATCGACTACTGCAAGGAAATGATTGAAAAGGCTGAAAAGCTCGGCAAGAAGCTCCTTCTCCCCATTGATACAACAATAGCAAAGGAATTCCCCGATCCTATCGATGCTGAGATCGAAGTAAGCGTTGTTGACGCTGACAAGATTCCCGCTGATATGATGGGTCTTGACATCGGACCTAAGACAATGGCTCTGTTCGCTGATGCGGCTAAGTCAGCTAAGACAGTTGTATGGAACGGTCCTATGGGCGTATTTGAGAACCCCGTATTAAAGAAGGGTACAGTTGCTGTCTGCGAAGCTCTTGCAGAGGCAGACGCTACAACAATCATCGGCGGCGGCGACTCGGCTACAGCTGCTATCAACCTCGGTTATGCAGACAAGATGAGCCACATCTCAACAGGCGGCGGCGCTTCTCTTGAATACCTCGAAGGTAAGGTACTTCCCGGTATCGCTTGCATTCAGGACAAGTAAAAATAACGAGGGCGGATATTCTCCGCCCTTATTGTTGTGTAATAAGCAATTTATAATAAAAAACGAAAGGAACACTGTATCATGAAAAAGACAGTAAGAAAAGCAGTTATCGCAGGTAACTGGAAGATGAATAAGACAAGACCCGAGGCTAAGGCTCTTTTAGAAGAATTAAAGCCTATGGTTGCCGATGTAAAGGACGTTGAGGTCGTAGCCTGCGTTCCCTTTACAAACCTTGAAACAGCTCTCGCTGTAACAGCAGGCACAAACATAAAGATCGGCGCTGAGAACTGCCACTTTGAAAAGAGCGGCGCTTTCACAGGCGAAATTTCAGCTGATATGCTTGCTGAAATGGGTGTTGAATATGTTGTACTCGGTCACTCCGAGCGCCGTCAGTATTTTGCTGAAACAGACGAAACAGTAAACAAGAGAACAAAGGCTGCTCTTGAAGCAGGCTTAAAGCCCATCGTATGCGTAGGCGAGCTTCTCTGGGAGCGTGAATGCAACATTACAGAAGAAGTTATCGCACGTCAGATTAAGCTCGATTTCTTCGGCATCTCCGCAGACGACCTCAAGAAGTGCATAATCGCTTACGAACCCGTATGGGCTATCGGTACAGGCAAGACAGCTACAGCAGATCAGGCTGAAGAGGTTTGCGCTTTCATCCGTGCTACACTCGCTAAGCTCTACGGCGCAGATGTTGCAGAAACAATCACAATCCAGTACGGCGGCTCTATGAACGCAAAGAATGCTGAAGAACTGCTCTCAAAGACAAACGTTGACGGCGGTCTTATCGGCGGTGCTTCACTCAAGGCTGCTGATTTCACAACTATCATCAAGGCTGCCGTAAACGGCTAATCAAAAATCGGATATTTACGAAAGGACGACTAAACAAATGGCAAAACCCGTTTTACTCGTTGTTATGGACGGCGTAGGCTTTTCAAAGACAGGTCTTGGCGATGCAGTTACGCTCGCCAACACTCCTACTCTTGACAGACTTTTAAGAGAATGCCCCAACACTCGTTTAAAGGCTCACGGTGACGCTGTAGGTCTGCCTACAGATGATGATATGGGCAACTCAGAGGTAGGTCACAACGCACTCGGCTGCGGTCAGATCTACTCACAGGGCGCAAAGCTCGTTAACGAATCTATCGAAAGCGGAAAGATGTATCAGTCTGAGGCTTGGAAGGAACTCGTTGACAACTGCAAGGCTAACAACAGCACCCTGCACTTCATCGGTCTTTTATCGGACGGTAACGTTCACTCAAATATCAAGCACCTGTTCAAGATGCTGACAGAAGCCAAGAACGAGGGCATCAAGAAGGCAAGAGTACACATTCTGCTCGACGGCAGAGATGTACCCGCTACTTCTGCTCCGATATATATTGAACAGCTTGAGAACTTCCTCAAGGAGCTTAATGCGGACGGCGCTTTTGACGGTAAGATAGCAAGCGGCGGCGGACGTATGAAGGTTACTATGGATCGTTATCAGGCTGACTGGCCTATGGTTGAACTCGGCTGGAAGACTCACGTCAAGGGCGAGGGCAGACAGTTTGCATCAGCTATGGAAGCTGTTGAAACCTACCGTAAGGAAAACGACGGCATCATCGACCAGGATCTCCCTGCATTCGTAATCGCTGAGAACGGCGAACCTGTAGGCAAGATAGTTGACAAGGACAGCGTTATCCTCTTCAACTTCAGAGGCGACCGTGCTATCGAGCTTTCAATGGCATTCGACGATGACGACTTCACTGCATTTGACAGAGGCGCAAAGCCCGACGTATGCTTCGCAGGTATGCTGCAGTATGACGGCGACTTAAAGCTTCCTGCACGCTTCCTTGTAAATCCTCCCGAGATTACAAACACTCTCACAGAGGTACTCGTTGCCGCAGGCCTTAACGAATATGCCGTATCCGAAACACAGAAGTACGGCCATGTAACTTACTTCTGGAACGGCAATAAGAGCGATAAGTTCAGCGAAGAGCTTGAAACATACAAGGAAATTCCTTCCGACAACGTTTCATTCGATCAGCGTCCGTGGATGAAGTCCGCTGAGATAACAGACGATCTTATCGAAGTAATCAAGAGCAAGAAGTATGACTTTATCCGTTGCAACTACCCCAACGGCGATATGGTCGGACACACAGGCAGCCTCGACTCAACAATAATCGGTGTTGAAGCGGTTGACCTCGGCCTTTCAAGACTTATCAAGGTTTGCGATGAGTACGGTGTTACACTCGTTGTAACAGCCGATCACGGCAACGCAGACGAGATGCTCGAAAAGAACAAGAAGGGTGAGGTTCAGGTAAGAACAGCCCACTCGCTCAACCCCGTTCCTTTCATCATCTATGATAAGGAAGTCAAGTACACTATCAAGGACGATACAAAGTACGCTCCCGGCGTTCCCACCAAGTACGGTCTGGCAAACGTTGCTCCCACCATCGTTAAGATGCTCGGTCTTACAGCGCCTGACTGCTGGCAGGAAAGCATGATCTAAGGTGGCAGTGCCACTGACTGTTCCGCCTTTGACATTGTCGGAGCTATCCGCAGGATAATGAAACGGCGGGGCTGAACGCACTGCAAATCGCATAGCAATGCGGTTTGTGGCAGTTAAGACGTATGATTTGTCAGGCACAGAGTAAAACAGAAAATCGTGTGAAGCGGGTTGCCGTGTATAGCGATTGTTTGGCTTTACAATGCGGTTTGATAGGATATACAATTGATACGATAAACGGCAGGCACGGATAAAATGTGCCTGCCGTTTTTGCGGCTGTGAGCCGCTTCAAGTTCCGCCTGCTGCAATGTGCCGCTCCAAATTCCGCCTTTGGAATAGTTGGTGCGTTTCGTGCGATAGCGAAACGGCGGAGCTGAACGCACTGCAAATCGCATAGTAATGCGGTTTGTGGCAATCGGAGAATGTACGCAGTAATACGGCAAAAACTGGAAAGTGCGGTTTCGGACGAGATATTCCTGCCATTGCCAAAGTGTAATAAATGGCTTTGTTATTCGGTTTATTAGGGTTTATAAAAACGGCAGGTGCGGAGAAATACCGTTCCTGCCGTAAATATGACGTTTTACAATTCCGCTTTATATATCAAAGCGTCGCAAACCGGCTCTGTGTAATAGTTTCTGCGTCTGCCGACCTCAGAAAAGCCGTGCTTTTCATACAGCTTTTTTGCCGGCTCGTTATCACAGCGGACTTCAAGGAAAATGCTTTTTATGCCGTTATTTTTGCATTTATTTATGAAATATTCCATTAATTGTGTGGCGATGCACTGATGTCTGTATTCCGGCAACACTGCAATGCGATACAGCTCGCATTCATCGGATACGCTCTGACCGCAGATAAAGCCTACCGGCTTGTTTTCGGCTTTATCATCACGAATAACGACATTGATTGAGCCTTCTGTGAACACCTGCGACTCAATGCTTCGCTCTGTCCACGGCACCGAAAAACACTTTTTTTCAATCGCTGCAATGTCGCTACAGATTGATGAATTATGATGATTTAAAGCCGTGATTTTTCCTTTATCTGTCAAACAGTCATTGTCAATGAGTATCATACCACGTTTTGCCAATATTTACATCTACCGTCATAGGAACGGTGAGCTTTACGGCATTCTCCATTTCTTCCTTTAAAAGTAAGGCTACCTTTTCTGCGCAATCTTCTTTTGCCTCAACAATAAGTTCATCGTGAACCTGAAGTATCAGCCTTGCATCCAGACCGCTTTCTTCAAGTCTGTTGTAAACTTTTATCATCGCAATTTTTATTATATCGGCAGCTGTACCCTGTATGGGGGTGTTCTTTGCGACACGCTCGCCGAAAGCCTGCAGATTCTTATTCTTTGCGGCAAGCTCTTTGATATATCTTCTTCTGCCGAACATAGTTTCAACATAGCCGTCACGCTTAGCCTTCGCAACGGTCTGCTCCATATAGTGAGCTATACCGGAATATTTGGAAAGATAGGAGCGGATATATTCGCTTGCTTTCGGCACTGAAACACCGATGTCCTTTGACAGCGAGAATGCGCCTATTCCGTAGACGATGCCGAAGTTGACCGCTTTCGCCTTGCTTCTGAGGTCTGGCGTTACCCACTCTATCGGCTGATTGAACACCTGAGATGCGGTAACGGTATGAATATCCACTCCGTCAAGGAACGCTTTCTTCATTATCTCGTCGCCCGAAATATGAGCCAGCACACGCAGTTCGATCTGTGAATAGTCGGCATCGACAAGCAGGTAGCCGTCCTTTGCGGTGAAGAATCTTCTCATCTCCCTGCCAAGCGGAGTTCTTACGGGGATATTCTGAATATTCGGTTCGGCACTGGAAATTCTTCCCGTTCTTGTTTCCGTCTGCTTGAAGGTCGAATGAATCCTGCCGTCCTCGCCTACTACCTTCAGAAGTCCTGTAACGTATGTGTTCTGCAGCTTTGTAAGCGCACGGTATTCGGTTATCAGAGGAACTATAGGGTGCTTGTCCATAAGGCTTTCAAGCACATCGGCATTTGTGGAATAGCCTGTTTTTGTCTTTTTGGCACTTGGCAATGCAAGTTTTTCAAAAAGCACGCTTCCGAGCTGTTTGGGCGAGCCTATATTGAATTCATAGCCTGCGTATTCATAGATCTCACGGCTGATCTTTTCAGCCTTTTCGCAAACCTCTTTGCCGAAAGCCTTTATACCGTCTGCGTCAATACTTACTCCCTCACGCTCCATAGCTACAAGCACAGTGGCAAGAGGTATCTCTATATCGGTAAGGACCGCCGCAGAGCCTGTTTCACTGATTTTGCAATTAAGTATATCGTTGAGGGCGGCAACGGTTATCGACTTTTCCTGTATGCTGTTTCCTTCCGGAACTCCGTACTGAGCGCAGAGCCTTGACAGGCTGTAATCGTTTGAATCGGGGTCGGCAAGGTAAGCCGCAAGCGTTGTATCAAAACGGTTGTTCTTAAGCCTTTCACAGCCGGTAACGGTCAGCGTTTCCTTTATATCAAAGGTGTACTTCGTGCTGTCGCTGTCGGCATAGGCTTTAAGCTCCCCGTCTGACAATTCTACCGGAGCGCCTACTGTGCCTGCGTACACGCTCCCCTCCTGCGTCAGAACTATATCGCCTGCGGGCATAGCGGGTATCTGCTTTGCGGCGGATTCTTCCAAAGCCTCTTTTGAGCCTGCGGGAGCGGAAGTCGGGTGCAGCTTCAGCTTCTGGAGCATCTTGTACATTTCAAGTTCCGACAGCAATCTTGCAAGCTCGGTATCGTCACGTTCTTTCGGAACATAATGTGAAAGCTCGGTATCAATAGGTGCGGTAAGGCATATTTCGGCAAGCTGTCTGCTCATATAACAGCTTTCCTTGCCGTTTTCGAGCTTTGTGCGTACACCCTTTGTGATAAGCGTTGAGCCGATGTTTTCATAAACTCCGTCCACGCTTGCAAATTCCTTTATAAGTGACAGAGCGGTCTTTTCACCGATGCCGGGAACACCGGGAATATTGTCGCTCGAATCGCCCATAAGCGCCTTTACTTCTATCATCTGTTTCGGAGTCACGCCGTACTCCTCCATAATAACATCGGGCGTGTAGTAAATGTCGCCTTTTGTCTTGGCAAGTCTTACGGTAACATAATCATTTACAAGCTGGAACGAGTCACGGTCGCCCGTTGACACTGTACAGGGTATCTTCTTATCCGCACAGGCGGCTGAAACAGTTCCGATTATATCATCGGCTTCAAAGCCCTCTTTTTCGATAATGGTTATTCCCATTGCGGTGATTATCTTTTTCATATAGGGGAGCTGTTGTGCGAGGTCTTCGGGCATACCCTTGCGGTTTGCCTTATAGCCGTCATACATCTTATGGCGGAATGTCGGTGCTTTAAGGTCGAAAGCTACCGCTATCATATCCGGATCTACGTCCTTTTCAAGCATAAGCAGAGTGTTCATAAAGCCTGTTACGGCATTTGTGGCAACACCTCTTGAATTTGTCAGCACACGGATACCGTAGAATGCACGGTTTAATATGCTGTTGCCGTCAATAATAAGAAATCCCATATTTATCCTTTCAAGCAGAGGTCAGATTGATTTTTTCGGTGATTTATGATTATAGTATAACATAAATCAGGTCGGTGTAAACCGACACGGCGGTACGCCGTATTTTGTCGTCAGACAAAAGATTT
>ERZ825384.4555-NODE-4555-length-10854-cov-13.331975_pt1 | contig 10854 bp, 10 predicted proteins | sample MGYA00519931_ERZ825384 | MGnify/ENA primary metagenome ERZ825384 (study PRJEB31778, sample SAMEA3449200) | human gut metagenome | biome: human gut; feature: human-associated habitat; material: faeces | place: United Kingdom | collected 2010/2012 ...
TACCGTCTTTCATGTTAGATGTATACATCATACCGGCCATATCGGGCACATTCTTGGTATATTTGCTTTTCAGCACATCATAACCCAAATTCGCATTCAGCTGCAAATCCTCCAAACGATGTACCTTATAATTGATAGCGGCATTACCGATGGAGCGGGTCACTTTATTATGCAAATCCTGCAATTCAAGCTGTGCCACAGGATTATCGGTTTGGATAGCCATGGGGGAGTTTCCATTCATCCAGATGAAATAACCCAGTCCCGGTTCATCAGCACCCGTTGCACTTCCGGTCATAACAGGACGGGTAGGGTCATATCGCAATGCATTATTAACGACACTCTCATCTACTTTCTGATTGTCTTCATACGAAACCTTAACATTCAAATCAACGGTAAGATGGTTATCAAAGAATTTGGGTGATATACCGCCATTAAAGGTAAAGCGTTCGTAGTTGTTTGTTTTCACCACACCGTTCTGGTTATTATAGCCTACCGACAGACGATAAGGTGCATTTTTCTTCACCTTGCCGGAAACGGAAAAGTTGTGCTCTTGTCCGAATGCCGTACGGTAAATCTCATCCTGCCAATCCGTGGAAGCCGTCCCTAAAGTTACAGAACCCGGGACACCCGATACCGTAGGAACAAATTCACGGAATTCATCGGCAGAAAGCACATCCAATTTTTCCGTAATGGTACTTACAGAAAGGTTAGTGGAATAGTTGAAACGCAGATTGGAATCGGACCCTTTCTTAGTAGTAATCACAATCACGCCATTAGATGCCCGGGAACCGTAGATAGCAGTTGCCGAAGCATCTTTCAATACGGTAAATGTCTCGATATCGTTCGGGTTGATACCGCCGATTACGTTTCCACCACCTTCGATAGTGGAGTTATCCACCGGTACACCGTCAACAACGATTAGCGGATCATTGGATGCGGAAAGCGATGCACCGCTTCTGATGCGGATAGTAGCACCCGCTCCCGGAGCGCCGGAGCTTGCAACAACATTTACGCCCGGCACTTTACCTACCAATGCATCCTGGGCGGTAGTTCGCAGTCCCTTATTGAAATCATCCGGCTTGATAGCGGTTACCGACCCTGTCGCATCAGACTTCTTCACACTGCCATAACCTATAACGACTACGTCTTCGAGCATCTCACTATCTTCCTCCATCACAATTTTCATCATTGGAGAAACCGCCTTTTCCACATCTTTATAGCCGATGTATTTAATGAGTAAAACAGCTTTGGGGCTGCTTACAGTGATTGTGAAGTTACCGTCTACATCACTGATTGTTCCATTTGTCGTCCCTTTTTCCAAAATATTGGCTCCGATAACGGGTAGATTGTCCCTGTCAAGGATATTGCCTTTCACAACTGTCTTTTGTGCAGAAACCCCTACACTGAAAACCAAAGCGAGTATCATAAACAGATACCGCCACTTTCCTCCAAAAGTCTCTGGATTTTTCTTGCCTTTCATAATGTTTTTAAATTAAAGTGTAACAAAGTATACCGAAAATCCGGTATGAATTAGATTGTGAGCGAAAGTAGATATTACAAATTCGCCGAACAAAGACACTGAATGAAAAAGTAAGTGAAAGGAAAGTATTATATAGGATAATACATTTATTTACAACGACATACCAAACACACTATATGTTGTAAAAGTAAGTCCGGAGGAAGTGTTTTTTAAAGCTTTTGTACCTGAACAGCCAGGTCTTTTCCGGGAACAATCGCTTTATTCCGCATTTTCAAACGATAGTTATATACGGTTTGAAGCGAATAGTGAAGGAAGTTGGCAATTTTGGAATTATCGTTGATACCTAAACGGATAAGTGCATAGATACGTAATTCGGGAGTCAGCAACTCGCCTTCTTTCACCTGTATACGTTCATCCTCTTTTAAAAGAGCATTGAACGATTCCACAAAATCCGGAAATATAGATAGGAAGATAGTATCGAACTTACTGATGAACAGTTTGAAATCTTCCGTTGTCGAAGACTGATTATGAAGCATTTTGGAAATATCCGCCATAGAACCGGTATTGACGATTTTCAGTAAACTCTTGCGGTTATTCTCCTGCTTATAAATATATTCGGAACAGATATTGAATAACAAACCGATATACTCTTCCTTAATATGGTTGGATTCTTTAATCTCTTCATTCATCCGGGTCAGATTTCCGGTCACTTCCTGTAAGCGTTGGTTCTGTTCGGCCAACGACTTCTTTACCTTCAGCAGATTATGATTTTTCTTACGAAGGAAAAAGAAAACGATTACCAATGCAATAACAAGTATGGATAAAGCCAAAAGAAAAAACAAGCCCCTGTCTCTATCAGCCTTGATGCGGCTGTCATTGGCCGCTTTGATAATAGGAAGATATTCGGCAATATCTATTATGCGGTAACGGGCTTTCCCGAAGCTCACATCTTCCAGTGAACAGGAGATATAATTATAGGCTCTTGCAATGTCTCCTTCCTGAAAAAGCAGGATTGCCAATTGCTGCAAAGACATATATACTTTCTTGGCATTCGCTATGTCGGTAATGGAAGCCCGGATAAGGAAGTGCTTTGCCTGCTGTATGTCACGTTTGCCCAAATATAATTCCGCCAACAGATATTCCACCCTCGCCTTGTCGGGGTTCGTATCCGTACAGTGTTCATAATATCCGGTCAGTATCCGGATAGCCTCATCCCATTTTCCCTGCAAACCCAGGCGACCGCACTGATTGGTCACATAACTGGCCGTATTAGGGTCGCTGATAGCTATCAAAGTATCTTTATAAGCCTTTATCTGCCGCATAAACAGCCGCTTCCTGGAAGCCTCCGTTTCATCATTATAGCAGGACAGATAGGTAGTATGATACAGATAATAAAAGTAAGTATCCTTCCGTACTGCCCCGGTTCTTTTCACCCTGTCAAGAACACTCAACGCATTTTCATGTTTTCCTATCTTATTCAAAGCGTCGGCCAGGTTCATTAATCCTTGATTAACATACTCTTCACCCAACCTGTCTGCCAATTGCAGCCTTTGCTCCGCTACAATCAGCGCCGTATCGACTTTAAAGGAGCGGTACATAACAAACAAATCGCCCAGAATATCAAACTTAGCTTTATCGTCTCCCACATAATCCAGCATCTTGCGGAGCTCTGTAATCTCCTTTTCCACCTTCTCCTGATAGACCTCCCGTTGCTCAATCATCTTATCCAGCTGCAACAGCAAGGCATCGTCATCAGTCTTATCCGCGGCCGCCAAACCGGAATAAAAACAAAAAAGGAACAGTATGAAAGCCGAATATCTGAACATGAACAAACTTATTTATGCACGGAAACAAAGATACTATTTTTCACAACAACTCCCGCATCTTTTTCTTTAATATCGGATGCACCAGGTCCGGTGCAATCTCCGCCAACGGTTCCATCACAAAGCGGCGTTCGTGCATCAGCGGGTGAGGCAGCTTCAATTCGGGAGTATCCAGCACCCGATCATCGTATAAAAGCAGGTCGATATCAATCACCCGATCGCTATAGACTCCGCCTACAGACTTATGCGTACGCCCTATCTCGCGTTCTATTTCCTGGGTGAGATGAAGCACGGACAAAGGCGGAAGAAGCGTTTCCACGCAGGCCGCCGCATTCAGAAACGTATGCTCCGAAGAAAAGCCCCACGGAGCAGTAGCATAAAAAGCGGACAGGGAAACGACTTTCCCTACCCGCTCTTCTATTTTCCGGACAGCGAGGCGGAGATTGTGCTCCTTGTCGCCGAGATTAGTTCCTAAGCTAAAGTAAACGTACATCATTTAAGTTTAGTGATTAGTGTTCAGTGATTAGCGATTAGTGCCCTACGGCGTAATAACGCAACATGCCCGCATAGTGCTAATCACTAAACACTAACCGCTAATCCCTAACCGCTATTTTACCTGTCTGTTATCAACATCGCATCTCCATAAGTACCGAAACGGTAATCCTCTTTCAATGCCACGTTATAGGCTTCCATCACCTGCTCGTAACCGCCGAAAGCGGCAACAATCATCAGCAGCGTGGAAAGCGGCATGTGGAAATTGGATACCATCGCATTGGCCACCGTAAAGTCATACGGCGGGAAGATGAACTTATTCGTCCAGCCTTCATATTCCTTCAAATGGCCATCTGTGCTGACGGTACTCTCTATTGCACGCATCACCGTAGTACCTACGGCACACACCTGCCTGTTCAAATCCTTGGCACGGTTTACAACCTTTACGGCTTCTTCCGTAACAATCATCTGCTCGGAATCCGTCTTATGCTTGGTAAGGTCCTCTACATCGATGTCGCGGAAGTTGCCCAAACCGGCATGCAATGTAATATAGGCAAAGTCAATTCCCTTAATCTCCATGCGCTTCATCAGCTCGCGGCTGAAATGCAGGCTTGCCGTAGGAGCCGTTACAGCACCTTCGTTGCGGGCAAAGATAGACTGGAAACGTTCCGAATCCTCCGGTTCCACGGGACGGTTGATGATGCTGTGCGGCAGCGGCGTCTCGCCCAAAGCGTACAATGCCTTCTTGAACTCGTCGTGCGGCCCGTCATACAGAAAACGAAGGGTACGTCCGCGCGAAGTGGTATTGTCAATCACCTCGGCTACCATAGAGTCATCTTCACCGAAATAGAGTTTGTTGCCGATACGGATTTTGCGGGCAGGGTCTACCAGCACGTCCCACAAGCGCAACTCCTCATTCAACTCACGCAACAGAAATACCTCGATACGGGCGCCGGTCTTCTCCTTGTTGCCGTACAAACGGGCGGGAAATACTTTCGTATCATTAAAAATAAATACATCCTTATCATCGAAATACTCCAGAATATCCTTAAACATACGGTGTTCGATTTCGCCCGTTTTTCTGTGTAGTACCATCAAGCGTGACTCATCTCTATACCTTGTAGGATGTAAGGCAATCTTCTCTTCAGGAAGTTTAAATTTAAACTGCGACAGTTTCATAATTATAATGTGCTAATGTGCCGATGTGCCAATGTGCCGATGAAGCGCAAGACAACAGCACTGTGTTAATAATCAATTTTCTTCTATTACGACTTCTTGTCCGTCTATCCACTCTTTGAACGCGAGCGGGTCGAGACAATCTTCTATACGGACATCCCCCACGCGTGTACGTTCCAAAGCAGTGAGGTGGGCACCGCTATGCAGAGCTTCACCGATGTCGCGTGCCAGAGCGCGGATGTAAGTTCCCTTGCTGCATACCACCCGGACTTTGATCTCCGGAAGATTGCACTCCAGCAGCTCAATCTCGTCAATCACCAGCAATTTGGGCTTCAGCTCCACTTCCTCCCCCTTGCGGGCAAGGTCATACGCGCGTTTACCGTTCACCATACAAGCCGAGAATGCAGGCGGAACCTGCTGTATCTCACCTACAAACCGCTTCAAGGTTTCCTCTACCAGTTCCCGCGTAATATGTTCCGTAGGATAGGTAGCGTCTATATCGTGTTCCAGGTCATAAGAGGGAGTGGTAGCACCCAACCGAATGGTAGCCACATACTCCTTCGTATGGTATTGGAATTCTTCAATCCGCTTCGTCGCCTTGCCCGTACACACTATCATCACTCCCGTAGCGAGAGGATCGAGCGTACCTGCATGCCCCACCTTCAGCTTCTTTACTTTTATCCGCCGGCAGATATGGTAACGGGCATGCCCTACGACCTTAAACGATGTCCAGCCCAGCGGCTTATTGAAAAACAGAACTTCGCCTTCTTTAAAATCCATCATCACACCACCTCTAGATTGTGTCCTGTGAGCAACAGCAGAAGGATGATTCCTCCAACAATAATACGATACCAGCCAAACGCCTTAAAGCCATATTTCGTCACGAAGCTGATGAAGAACTTAATGGCAAGCAGAGCTACCACAAAAGCCACCACATTACCGATTATCAATGCCGGCATATTATTCATGATAATCTCCGTTCCGCCATCCAAAAAGAGTTTCAGCATCTTATACATCGTGGCTGCAAACATTGTGGGAACGGCCAGAAAGAAAGAGAACTCAGCCGCAGCCTTACGGGTCATCTTCTGCGCCATACCGCCAACAATGGTCGCCATGGAACGTGACACGCCCGGTATCATCGCAATACACTGGAACAGACCAATATTGAAAGCCTTCCTCTCCGTCAGGACAGTATCCTCGCTGCCTTTTGAGAATATCTTGTCGCAGAACAGCATAAACACGCCGCCGATCACAAGCATCACAGCCACTACGGTCACACTTTCCAGCATCTCATCAATCTTGTCGCTGAACAGGAAACCCAATATGGCCGCCGGGACAAATGCCACCAGCAACTTCCAATAAAAATCGAACTTATGCAGAAAGCGTTTCAATGCGGAAGTCCCCTCCGGAACCGGTGTATGGTTCAGACGGAAAAAGCGCTTCCAATACAGCCAAACCACTGAAAGAATTGCACCAAACTGTATTATCACCGTAAAGGCTTTCACAAACTCCGTACTCTCTATACCCAGCAGATTCTGCGTAATAATCATGTGCCCCGTAGACGAAACCGGCAAAAACTCTGTCAATCCCTCTACAATAGCTATAATAATCACTTCAAGCGTACTCAAATCTCCCATAGTCATTCTTTTGTTTCCTCTTTTATTTTCGGTTTACGCAACACAGCGTATATCATAAACACAAACCCCAAAAGGCAGACCAGTGGAGCCACCTTGATACGTCTTACACTGAAAATATCCGGTTCGAAATGCGTCGGTGTAGATACAGGACCGGTCATCAAAATAAAACCAAGTATTACCACCGCCATGCCGACAGCAAGCAAAATAAAGTTGGTCTTGTCAAAAGCGAACTTCTGTTTACTCATTTATTTACTATTTAACGATTTACTATTTAATTCCTCACCTTTCGTCTGCTATATATAGTACAGTGTGCCTGCCTTCATCTTCAGATATTTGTTAATGGAAAGCAACGCGCACAACCACGTAATAAGCACTCCGAATATCAGTACGGAAACGGAAACCAGCAACATCACATCGGGGGTGATGACCCTGATCAGTTCCGGTTCATAAGAAACCAGCCAATAAGCGGCTCCCCATAAAACGGCATCGGCGATGACAGCCGACAGCACACCTATCCAGAAATTACGCCGCAAGAACGGACGCCTGATAAAGCTCCAGCTCGCCCCCACCAGTTTCATGGTATGAATAAGGAAACGCTTGGAATAGATAGTCAGACGTATCGTGTTGTTTATCAGCGCAAAGGAGATAAAAGTCAAAATAACCGCCAGTCCCAACAGCATCAGGCTGATGTTGCGAATATTATCATTCACCGCATCTATCAGATCTTTCTGATAAAGCACTTCCTGAATGTTCGTATTCTTCTTGATTTTCTTCTCTATCTTGGCAATGCTGTCCGAATTGGCATAATCAGAATGTAACTTGACCTCAATGGACGCCGTAAAAGGATTGTAGCCGAGGAATTCCTGCGGATCCGTTCCCATAGCCTCTGTCTGTTCACGAAGCGCCTGTTTCTTAGAGATATACTCCGTAGCCTTTACAAACGGCTCTTTATCCAGCTTCTTCTGCAATTTGAGGATGTCACTCTCCTTCATGTCGTCACTGATAAGAATGGAAAAGTTGATATTCTCCTTTACATATACGGAAAGATTGTGGGCTCCCAACACAAAGAACACCACCAATCCCAGCAGCAGCAGTACCAACGTGGTGCTTATGCTGGACGTAACGAACTGCATATCAAAGTAGGATACCGAATTATGTTTAATCTTCATTGAACCACAAATTACTAATTACCAACTACAACGCCCGGTCTGTCACCTTACCGTTCTGCCACTCTATCATCTTTTTTTACGAAACACATAAATCATGGAGCTGCTGCGCTCTTTCTTCACCAGTGCATGAAGCCATGCCAATGTTCCGGTAATCATTCCTCTTACAAACGGGCACGAATGACGCATGTTCTTCTCTGTCAGCATGGAGATATAAAAAGCATCGAACGGCATGGGATGACGTTCCGCCAGAATAAAGCCATGCTTGGAACCCAGTTGCTGAATAGTGCCTGGAGTGAAATGCCACAAATGTCGGGGAACATCGTATGCAGCCCAATAAGCACCGTATTTTCTGGCGTCGTACGACGAACAGTTGGGTACGGCCACAATCAGCACTCCCTTCTCGGTCAGCAACGAATTCAGAGTTTCCCAGACCTCATTCAACGGTTCGAGATGCTCCATGACATGCCATAGGGTGATGACATCGAAACTGTCCGGCTCAAAATCCTTCAAAGCCGTATCCGGTTTCACCTCCAAGCCGAAATGCTCTTTGGCAAATGCGCGCGCATGGGCATTCTTTTCAATAGCTTCCACCTGCCAGCCTCCACGTTTCATCGTGTCGGCAAAATAGCCGGTTCCCGTACCTATATCCAGCAAACGCCCGGTCTTGCGATGCGCCTCATGTGCCACCAGACGGGCCTTGCGTTTCAGCATATAGCCGCGCACCCAATGATACACCGAGTTCATCACTCCTTTCTTCGTGTCCGAATGGGAAATATAATCGGGAGTTTCGTAATAACGTCCGATTTCAGCTTCGACGGGAAAGTCTTGAGTAAAAATAAAACCGCAGTCCCGACAACCGCACAAGTGGAATACTTCACCCGAAGCATAATGATCTATGCAGGTCAGGGTACGCTCCAAATGCGTTCCACCACATACCGGACAAGCTTTTATAGTGAGTTTATTCATCGAACGTTTACCAATAAGGAAGTGCAATCTAAACCGAACAGACCGCAATTATCCTAAATTTGGTGCAAAATAACAAATAAAAAGTGATTTACAAGGTTTTCATTAAGGAGATTTAATAATAACGATGAAATAAAAACGTCCTCAGCATTAATTAAATACCAAAAACGGGAAAAGCTGCATAGAGGCCTGTATGATTTAATTCGTTCGCCCTGAGTTTCAGAAACAAATACCGGGCATTCCAAAGGCAAACACCAGGCATTTACAGATAAAAGTCAGGGCATTTCAAGAATAAACTCAAGGGATTTAAGGAGCCCCCCCTGGGGGGGACCGAAAACAATGAAAACACAATAATATTTCCAAAGAAGAATGGGTTGTGTAAAAATGAAATTCCGATACCATCGGATGATATCGGAATTTTATTTTCGCACAAGTGATATATTATTATATTACTTGATTATATTTATATATATATTATATATATCACCTGCGGAAACTTTTCCGGAAAAGTTTCCGCAGAAATCAGACTTCTTCTCCTTTCAGTGTCGCCGAGCTGCTTTCCGTAATCTTCACAGTCACAAAATCACCTACCCGATGCGCACCCCTGTCGAAAACCACTACACGATTCTGCTCGGTGCGTCCGAAAAGCTGGTCGCGTGAACGTTTGGAAACGCCCTCCACCAACACTTCATAAGTCTTACCCACACAGCGGGCGTTGGCCTCGGCGGAAAGACGGTTTTGCAAAGCGATGATTTCGTTCAGGCGGCGAATTTTCACTTCTTCAGGCACATCATCCGGCAGATGTTTGCTGGCATACGTACCCGGACGTTCGGAATACTTAAACATAAAGGCGGCGTCATAACCACATTCCTCCATCAGGGAGAGGGAAAGCTGGTGATCCTCTTCCGTTTCCGAGTGGAAACCGGAGAATATATCCGTAGACAATCCACAATCCGGAACGATACGGCGAATGGCATCAACACGCTCCAGATACCACTCACGAGTATATTTACGGTTCATCAGTTTCAATATACGGCTACTCCCGCTTTGTACGGGCAAATGTATATGCTTGCATACATTGGGAACTTCCGCTATGACTTGCAGCGTTTCATCACTCATATCTTTGGGGTGGGAAGTAGTGAAACGGATGCGGACACCCGGAGCAGCCCCGGCTACTATGCGTAGCAACATGGGAAAGGTTATCACTTCTCCATCCGCCTTCTCAAAACGGTAAGAGTTGACATTCTGCCCCAACAAGGTCACTTCCTTATAACCCTTGGCCACCAAATCGGACACTTCATTCAGAATACTCTCCACATCGCGGCTACGCTCGCGTCCGCGGGTATAGGGAACGATGCAGTACGTGCAGAAATTGTTACAGCCGCGCATAATGGAGACAAAACCCGATATATGATTTCCACAAATACGCGAAGGTATCACATCGCGATAAGTTTCCGTTGTGGAGAGCTCCACATTAATGGCTTTCTCCCCTGCCTCTACGGCAGCTATCAAATCGGGCAAAGTGAGATAAGCATCCGGACCTACCACCAAGTCGACATGGTGATTCGTAATCAAATCGTCCTTGACGCGCTCCGCCATGCATCCCAACACACCGACAATCAGGTTCTTTTTCTTCTTCTTGAGCGAATGAAAAAATTCTAGACGGTTTAAAATCTTTTGTTCGGCATTGTCACGAATGGAACAGGTATTCATAAACACCGCATCCGCTTCCTCCAGCGTATCGGCTACGGAATATCCCGCCATCTGCATCACAGAAGCTATCACTTCACTGTCCGCCACATTCATCTGGCAGCCATAGGTTTCGATGAACAACTTCTTGTTGTCATCAGCAGTTGCAGATTTAAAGTCTGCTCCCGTCACATTTTCCATCATTTCTTATTTTTTTGGTTTCGCCGCAAAGATACATCTTCACTCCCAAAAAAGCAGTGAAACTACGGAAAAATAACACATAAGTTCCTCTATTCGATGCATTTCTACTAATTAATGTTAAGCAACTAAACATTTTCCGAGTGTTAATTTGGCATTGTAGGAATAAATCTCCATTTTTGTGAAATGAAAGAAACATTAGATTTTTTCATAGTTAAGGTTTAGGT
>ERZ825384.4556-NODE-4556-length-10854-cov-11.201963_pt1 | contig 10854 bp, 5 predicted proteins | sample MGYA00519931_ERZ825384 | MGnify/ENA primary metagenome ERZ825384 (study PRJEB31778, sample SAMEA3449200) | human gut metagenome | biome: human gut; feature: human-associated habitat; material: faeces | place: United Kingdom | collected 2010/2012 ...
ACGGACAGCATATTACTGTCAATCCCCCACGTTTTATGTGGCCGGATAAGTTCCCGCACCTCGGTGCTGTATTGGACGGAGTTGAAGAAGAGGACTACAAACCCGAAGTAACCTACCGCATCCGTATTGCACGCGACCCCGAATTTAAATCGGAAGTGATTACCGCCGAAAGAAAATGGGCATTTTTCAACCCATTCAAACTCTTTGAAAAAGGGAAATGGTATTGGCAACATGCCTACGTTAACAAAGAAGGAAAAGAAGAATGGTCACCTGTTTATCATTTTTATATAGACGAACACATACGTACATTCAACCCTCCTTCTCTACAGGAAGTATTAACCAAATTGCCCAAGACTCATCCCCGCATCTTGCTTGATGCCGAAGATTGGGATAATATCATCGAACGGAATAAAAACAATCCGGAGGCACAGGCTTATATCCGAAAAGCCGATAAATGCCTGAACCACCCGCTGAAACATCTGGAAGAAGAAATTGATACAACCCAGGTTGTCAAGTTGACAAATATTGTTCAATATCGTTCTGCCCTGATTCGGGAAAGTCGTAAGATTGTAGACCGTGAAGAAGCAAATATCGAAGCCATGGTACGCGCTTACCTGCTAACGAAAGATGAGGTATACTACAAAGAAGGCATTAAGCGTCTTTCCGAAATTCTTTCCTGGAAAAAAAGTAAGTACTTTGCTGGAGATTTCAATCGTTCTACTATTCTGTCCATGAGCACTTCAGCGTATGATGCATGGTACAATCTGTTGACTCCGAATGAGAGAAAACTACTCCTAAGAACGATTCGTGACAATGGAAAGAAGTTCTATCATGAATATGTCAATCACTTGGAAAACCGCATTGCTGATAATCATGTCTGGCAAATGACTTTCCGTATCTTGAATATGGCGGCATTTGCTACGTATGGCGAACTCCCGATGGCTTCCACCTGGGTGGATTATTGCTACAATGAATGGGTATCCCGTCTGCCGGGCCTCAACGCGGATGGAGGATGGCACAATGGTGATTCTTATTTCCAGGTCAATCTCCGCACATTGATTGAAGTTCCCGCTTTCTACTCCCGTATCAGCGGATTCGATTTCTTCGCCGATCCGTGGTATAACAACAATGCATTTTACGTCATCTACCAGCAGCCTCCATTCTCAAAATCTGCAGGACAAGGCAATTCACATGAAAGCAAAATGAAGCCGAACGGTACACGAGTAGGTTATGCGGATGCCTTGGCACGTGAATGTAATAATCCGTGGGCGGCTGCTTATGTACGTACCATTCTGCAAAAGGAACCGGATATCATGGAAAAAACTTTCCTCGGAAAATCTGGAGACTTGACCTGGTATCGTTGTACAACCAAGAAAGTTCTCCCCAAAGAAGGACATACTCTTGCCGAACTACCCATGGCGAAAGTATTCAATGAAACGGGAATCGGTACGATGAATACCTCTTTGGGAGATATAGATAAGAATGCCATGTTATCGTTCCGCTCCAGTTCTTATGGTTCCACTTCCCATGCACTGGCCAATCAGAATGCTTTTAATACATTCTATGGAGGTAAAGCCATTTTTTACAGCAGCGGACATCGTACAGGTTTTACGGACGATCATTGTATGTATTCTTACCGTAACACCCGTGCACACAACAGCATTTTGGTAAATGGAATGACTCAAAAGATTGGAACGGAAGGATATGGCTGGATTCCGCGTTGGTATGAAGGAGAAAAAATCGCTTATATGGTAGGAGATGCTTCCAATGCTTATGGTAAAGTGACTTCTCCCCTATGGCTGAAACGTGGAGAACTATCCGGTACGCAATATACGCCTGAAAAAGGATGGGATGAGAACAAACTGAATATGTTCCGCCGTCATATCATCCAACTGGGAAGTACCGGAGTTTTCGTGATTTATGATGAACTGGAAGGAAAGGAGGCTGTTACATGGAGTTACCTTTTACATACTGTAGAATTACCGATGGAAATACAGGAACTGACCGATGAGGTGAAAGTAACCGGAAGGAATAAAGCTGGCGGTATCTCTGTTGCCCATCTTTTCAGTTCGGCAAAAACGGAACAGGCAATGGTAGATACTTTCTTCTGTGCTCCGACCAACTGGAAAAATGTGACGAATGCACAAGGAAAAGCAGTGAAATATCCTAATCACTGGCATTTCTCTTCTACAACTGTTCCTTGCAAAACCGCCCGTTTCCTGACTGTGATGGATACACATGGAGACAACCGTCCGGATATGCAGGTAGTTCGCAAAGGCAATATCATTCAAGTAGGTGACTGGACTATCACTTGCAACCTTACGGAAAAAGGAAAAGCCGCTATTCACGTTAGTAATAAAGTGGAGAAAGTTTCCTTAAACTACGATGCCGGTAAAAAGGAAGGTGCAACGACGGTAACAGATCAGGTAAAAGGGAAACAGGTTAATAAAGTCCTGACAGACTATTTACCGGATTTTGAGATTTAATCTCTCCCCCCAAAAAACTGTCCCGTTATTCAATTTATAGAAAATTGAATAACGGGATATTTTTTATAGAGAATAAAAGATAAAGAACAGAGTATAAAGTACATGATCCTATGAATTGTAACCAAGAAGAGTTCTCTCTACAAACATATACTCCTTTAAAAACGTTATATTTGCAGAGTAAAATAAATTAAGAAAGAACAATGAAATATATCGGAGCACACGTTAGCGCCTCTGGTGGCGTAGAGTTCGCACCCATTAATGCGCACGAAATAGGAGCAAATGCTTTTGCGTTATTCACCAAGAATCAACGTCAATGGGTAAGTAAACCTCTAACAGAAGAAAGTATCAGTCTCTTCAAAGAGAATTGTGAGAAATATGTTTTCCAACCGGAATATATCCTTCCACATGACAGTTACCTTATCAATCTGGGGCATCCGGAGGAAGAGGGACTTCAAAAAAGTCGTGCCGCTTTTCTGGATGAAATGCAACGTTGTGAGCAACTTGGATTGAAGCTTTTAAATTTCCACCCCGGTAGCTCTCTCAATAAAATATCAACAGAAGATTGCCTGTCGCTTATTGCAGAAAGCATTAATCTCGCTTTAGAAAAAACAAAAGGAGTAACAGCTGTTATTGAAAACACAGCCGGGCAAGGCAGTAATTTAGGAAGCGAATTCTGGCAATTGAAATATATCATTGATCGGGTAAACGATAAGAACCGGGTAGGTGTTTGTCTCGATACCTGCCATACCTATACCGCTGGTTACGATATTGTCAATGAATATGATAAAGTATTTGATGAATTTGATAAAGAAGTCGGATTCAACTACCTCCGTGGTATGCACTTGAATGATTCTAAAAAAGCATTAGGCACCCATGTTGACCGCCACGACAGCATTGGTAAAGGATTGATTGGCAAAGCTTTTTTTGAAAGATTAATGCAAGATTCCAGATTTGATAATATACCGTTGATACTCGAAACTCCGGATGAAAGTAAATGGAAAGAAGAAATTACATGGCTAAGAAGTATGGAATAATGAGACAAAAGAATAAAAAATACAAGTTATAGAATACATTTTCGAAAAATTATTCAACTTTTCGATGATTGTGTTGAATAATATATATATCTTTGTGCCCGTAAGCCTTTGACCTCCAAAGAACTTACGGGTTTATTTTAAAACACAAAACAGACTTAAATTATCGCATAAACAAAAAACAACGCATATGAAGAAGTTTTGGTTAGCATGTACAATGATTATTGCAATGGGTGTAAGCAGTTGTGTAGACAGTGACAAAGACTTATACCAGGAAGATCCAGGAACTGGTACTAATCCCTCTAGTTTCTCTACCGTACAAAAAGTACAAGTAGAAATTGACTATTCCGATTCTGAATCAAGAGTCCCTTTCTCCATTTATGATGGAAATCCATTAATTGAAGGTGAAAACACTATTGCCTTAAAAGAAAATGTTCAGGCATTAGACGGTGCATGGACAGACGAACAAGGTAAATTTACCGCAACGGTTGATTTGCCAGCTTATGTATCTGATGTATATATCGTTTCTACATCACCTTTCGCCAGACGAGCAATACCTGGGAAAATTGTTAATGGTGTTTTGAAAGTATCAGACACAGATGAGCAACCTACGACTAGAGCATCCTACAGAGAATCCACAAAATTTGATGAGAATAGATTTGATAATCTAGGATGGAAGACGAATCTAGGTAAATACGATGAGTACAGTGGAGTCATTTATTACGCTTATAAAGGTAAGGACCCTAAACTCACATTGAGTAAATCTGAAATGAATGAATTACGTACTACTGTAAATAAAGTATTGAATACTTTTAAAGATTGTCCTGAAGATTATCGTACTCAAGCAGATTTATATGTAGAGAAAGATGAAACAGCCGTAGTATTAACAGCATTGAAAGGTTGGACATGTTGGAACAGCTCATTAGGCTACTACTATTACCGAGCTGATCAGCTTCCTACTAGCCTGAAAGACGTAAAGGTATATGCTATATTCCCCAATACCCAAATGACGTGGAATAACGGGAGCCTCAAAGCTTCTCCTCAAGGTATAGAAGAAGGTACAGCTGTACAACTAAAATATTTTGATGATCCTGAACACCCGGAGGGGACGAACTTTCCCAAAGGATATAGCATCGGTTTTGTTCTCGCATGCAACGCATGGAACACTTATTTTACAGGTTTCAATAGCCATACTCTAACCTATGGATTTTATGCTTGCTCCACAAAAGGATTCAGCACAAAAGTTAATAGCGGTATAGATGTACGTACAGCTATGTTTAGAGATAAAAACAACAACATTGCTATTGCTTTTGAAGATTTCATGGACGACCAAAACTTTACAGATGTTGTGTTCTCATTAAAAGCTAATCCTGAAATAACCAATGTTCCTCCTGTAGATGAAGACTTGAATACAACCATCGAAAAAACCGGTGTATACGCATTTGAAGATGAATGGCCTAAAGCTGGTGATTATGACATGAATGACGTATTGGTTCAGTATACTTATCAAAAAGTTTTCAATATATACAATGAAATCTTAAGCGAGTCATTTACGTTTAAAACTTTATATAATAAGTATACAGTATTCACTAACGGATTAGGTTTCACCCTTTCAAATGCAGGAAATGCACAGTCAACCGAATACTTAATTAAGAAAGAAGGTGAAAAAGGGTTCACTGTAGCTTCGGGAACTGATAAATTTACCCGTGAAAGTAATGCAATCATATTGACTGATAATGTCAAAACAAACCCGAATGCCGAATATAAGGTAACGTTCAAATACGGAGATAAAAATTCAAATAAAAAACAGGAAACATCAATCGACGCATTCATTTATCGTCCCAGCAAAGAAGGTAATCGCTTGGAAATTCATTGCCCAATGCAAAAACCGACTTCCAAAGTCGACACTTCTTTCTTTGGACAAAACGATGACCGTTCCAAGCCCAATGAAGGTATTTATTATGTATCTAATCAAGAGAATATTTATCCTTTTGCATTCTATTTGGCAAATGCCAACGCTGATGATATTGCAGAATTAAAGAATTTCAATAAAAATGAGAAAAAGCCTATCAATGAAATCTATCCTAAATTTATAGATTGGGCTAAATATGGTACAAACTCCGATTGGTATAAGAAAAAATAAATACTTAATATACTAATACAAGAATAGCTGAAAGAGAGATTCTTTCAGCTATTCTTGTATATATCAAAGGATAAGAGTCAGACAATTAATAAATATTCGCCATACTGACTAAAGGTTCATACAGTTTCTCTATATCCTGCGAATCCATCTCTATTTGCACCTGATCGCCGGGCATTAATATCTGCCCTTTAGGAGGCAAATTCTTCCGGTCACGATGAACATTAATTATCACACAACGCTCCGGTAAACGAAGTTCATCTACTATTTTCCCGTCTAAATAAGAGCCGCTCATTATTTCTACAGACAATGTGTAACGCGGTTCTTCCTTAAATGCAGGCGAATGAATCATATCGTCATACAAAATAACATTGAACGGTTTGATTTGAAGCATTTCCGTAAAATAATAAGTTAATCCTCCTACAACAATAGAAGGATAAAAGACTTCCAAATGCCCCGTAATCTCGGTTATTAGTACAATAGCTGTCAAAGGGGTACGGATTACTGCAACAAGGAATGCAGACATACAAATCAACATGATATAACTAATATTCTCATAAGCAATAACACCCTGTTGAACCATAATTAATCCCACTATTTGTCCAAGAAGTCCTCCCGTCACCAGCGTCGGGATAAAACTTCCTCCCGGTAAACCCGAAGAAAAAGAAAAAGTGCTAAAAACAAAATGCAACAACATCATGCCGACAATCCAGAGAATATGCGTGTCCGGATGCATAGCTTGTGATAACAAGAACTGTTCCCCTCCTCCGGTCAGATTAAACTCGGCCATAGAAATCAGAAAAGCGATAAAAAGCAAATACAACATCTTCACGTATTCCGGATGCTTAATAGCAGGGTAAATACGTTTCACCTGAAGAGTGGTGACAGAAAAGAACTTTCCAAAGACAGAAACCACTGCTGCCAGCAAAAGAAACAATTTCACTTGCCCCCAGAAAGTCATCTCCGGTACAATAGCATCAATATGAAAATAAGGATTGATCGGGAAAATCCAACTGGCAACTCCACCTGCCACTACTCCTGCCAAAAGAGTGGTAATAGCTGTTTTAGGTGCATCGAACCGCTCGATAGATTCGATCACCAACAATGATGAAGCCAATGGGGCAGCAAAAGCAGCAGCTAACCCGGCACCGGCGCCGGCAGACAATAGTTGTTTCCGTTCACCACTAAGCACCCTCCCCCATTTGGATACCAAATATCCAACATACGAACCTATTTGCACGGAGGGACCTTCACGCCCCAAAGACAATCCGGTACTTAATGCAAGTATTCCACCTACAAACTTTGCCACCAATTCCAGAAAAGGATGTTTATAATCAACCCTACCATTGATAACTCCACGTGTTTGCGGAATACCCCCACCGGTAATAAGCGGCATTTTCTTTACCAACCAGGATACGAATACAAGTATTCCCCACATCAAAAGAAAAAGAGGTATGTACCAATACCATTTGGGACGAGAATCAAAGAAATCGTGACGGAGATTAAAGAAAAACTGTAATAGGTAATGATAAGGCACAGCCACAAGTCCTGTCAGTAATCCTACGAAGATACTGACAAAGTACAGTCGGGCATCAATCAACTTCAGTTTAAAAATGCGCCAACGACCTTTATCTTTTATCATTTTTATCAGTCGAAACATTCAGCCAGCCTTACATTGTTTTTATACGTAGGACATACAACAATCAAAACCCTGCTGTGGTTTTCAAACTAATGAAGATTTAATTTCTAATTATTTTCCCATCAAATTCAAACGAAGTATAGCATGCACCATAAAGTAAGAACCTAGCGCATTATAATCAGTGTCACGAATGGCAGTAGCGGTTATCGTGCGTATCATAGAAATGTCCTGATGAAGAATATCATATATTTTGAAGCGGATTAGTAACTGTTTCCTCTTCAAAAAGGCTTTTGACAGTTGGCAGTTCCACATGAAATTTGCTTTGGCATAACCCTCATAACCATATCCGGTACGAAGAAAATAAGTCAGGTCATTATATAACTCCATCCCCCAGGGAAGATAAAGCTGCAATTCGGTTCCTGCCTGATAATCAAAAGTTTCAGTACGTTTCTCCCGTACGTCATTATAAGAATTGTTATAAGTCAGGCCAACAAGCCCTGTAAGTTCCATTTGGCGGGTACGATAAGTAATCCGTAGACGTTCACGTCCCGTTAAATGCTGTACGGAAGTTTTCACCGGTTCTTCTTTATTCAAGGTTGTATAGCCATTCTGATTCCGGTATTGCAGATAGGAGTAAGTACGAAATATCCAGTTACGATTCTTAAAAGGGGTATTGAGAGAAAAAGAACCCATGCCCCGCCAATTACCATTCATATTGACCGGAGATGTAGTTCGTACACCGGTTTCACTATCATAAGTCACCTGATTAGTTATATTGTTAATGGTATTCTCGAATAAAGCGGTAGCTACCATATTTCGCTGATATTTGGTATTATAAGAATTGAAATTCAGCGTAAAAGTATTCATATATGAAGGCTTCAACGAAGGGTTTCCGACACGGATATTCAAAGGGTTGGTACGGTCGGTCACAGGTTGGAGATCACGTATATTAGGCTGTTTCCCTTTTCCCCTATACACAATTTGCAAACGGGTGCGTTTTGAAAACTTATAGCGGAAATTGACAGTAGGCGAAAAATTCATGACCGATCTTTCCAACTGATCTTCGGGAGCATCACTCAACAATGAATGGCTAACAGACTTTTGAGGTTCAAAATCAACACCAATATTATAATTATACTTCTTTTGTGAAGTACGTATGGCAAGGTTCACTAAGTGATTACTGTATTGATTTTCAAAACGGTTACTAGAGTCTTCATCAAAGTCAGGAGCAAACTCTTCCAGTTCCTTATCCCAGTCATAGACAAAACGATCCGAATTGTTCACTCTATACTGATAGCTGTAACGAAGTTGCAGGAAATGCCGCCACGGCAATGGTTCTACATACACCAGTTGCACCCGGTAATTATAGCCGTCAACATCATCCTCTATTTTCTGATTCTGAATCTTCTTCGTATTATTTTTGAAGTACCGGGTGGTGGAAAGGCTCTTTCGGTCTGTAGCTGAAGCATTAGTACCATAGTCTACCTTCAAAGCAACATTTCTCCCCAAACGACTCAATTTCCGGCTAAGTTGCAACATCATCGTCAGATTATACCGGGAATTATGATTGGTGCCGGAGGACTCTCTTTCATTCAACAAGACATCATTCCCCCACCCTTCCTGAAAGCCACTATTCTCTCTGTCATTGGCTGAGAAACGATATTGAGGACGGAAAATCAATGTAGTAACAGAATCCATTTTCCATTCAAGAGAAGCATTGGCTACCAGTTCGTGATTCTGTTGTCGGCTATGACTCGTGCCCAGATTGATTGATTTATCTTCCCGGAGAAAGTTGTCGACTGTGGTACGGCTATCTTCCAAACGATCGGTGCCGACATATTGAATATTTGAACGTAATTTAACGCGCTTCCAATCATAAGTCGCATTAAGCCCCAATGAGCGGGAGGTAGTCAGTCCCATCCGGCTACGGATATTGCCTGTTGAACTGGAAGATTCATTCTGTAATTCCGAGAATCCCTGGTTATTGGTATTATTCAGATTCCCGATAATGGTTAATTGAGAGTTTTCACGAAAACGGTTCAAGGTATTGGCTAATTCATAACGGTCTTTACTTCCATATCCTCCCATAAAATTCTCCATCCAGCCCCGTTTCATATTTTTTTTCACAGACAAGTCCAGAATCATCTCTTCCTCTCCGTCATCTATTCCCGTAAGACGTGCCAAATCCGATTGACGTTCATACGCTTTTAACTTCTCCACCATCTCCACAGGAAGATTTTTAAGAGCAGCTTTCGGATCATCAGAGAAAAACTCTTTACCGTCCACCAAAATCTTTTTTACTTCCTTGCCATGTATTAGCAACTTACCGTCTGCATCTATTTCACCTCCCGGAAGCTGTTTTACCAATTCTTCAAGCATTGAGCCTTCGGGAGTACGATAGGCAGAAGCGTTGAATACCGTTGTATCCCCCTCTGTCACCGCCATTGGAGCCTGCCCTACTACCACTGCTTCATCCAAAGCATAACTTTCCTGAGTCAGATTTATATCCCCCAATTCGTAAAAAGAGCTTTTGCTGGAAATGGGATGAAAAACCTGCTTATATCCGACATATGACACCTGTAATAATAAAGACTTCGCTTTAATTGCATGATTAGGAATGGAAACGGAAAGTTGAAATTTACCGATAGCATCCGTAGCGCCGCCGCCCAACAATGTACTATCCGGTAAAGCTAAAAGCCGGACCGTAGCAAACGGTACCGGCTGATAGGTTTCAGTATCAATCACACGACCGGAAAAACGCTCTTTACCGGACTGAGCAAAAACAGTCAAACTAATCAGTAACAAGACATAACAAGTAATCAAACGGTACTGAAAAGAATAAATATGGCTGTCTATGTTCAAATTGTGTTGATTTAGTAAAATAAAACTATAATAAAATAAACCTAATCCTTATTTCTGGTCTTGACGCGGAGCACGATTTCTTTGTCCTTGGTGGTGTCCCTGTCCCGGTTTCTGACCTTTTCTGCGGTCAAATTCCTTTCTGAATTTATTAGCATTCATCTTTTCCTGCTGATAAATTTTCAAAATCTGCTTCTGCGAAAGTATCTTGCTGAATTCATTGTAATACTTTTCACGAACATCCAGCATTTTACGGCTTTGAGTAAACTGGTTCCGTAACATGGTCGCAATCTCGTCATCAGTCATGGACGGCCGTTCTTTCTTAGCGTCTGTGCCTTGTCCTTTAGTTTTCTCTGTTCTCGCCTTATGAGTCATCATACGACATTCACGCAATTCTTTCAGATACTTCTCGTATACCGGAGTAAACTTAGCTGCCGTTGCATCATCCAACATCAATGTTTTTACTATTTGTTTAGTCTGCATCTGCACCATTTGTTCTGGTGTAGGACGCTGTTTTTTTTGTTTGTTATCCGTATTCTGTGCAGACAAAGTCATCTGGCTTCCCATCAGGAGAACGGCCAAAATTACATAAATAAATTTAGTCTTCATAATCTTCACGTTTAAAATAATTAATTGAGTTACTTAATTCAAAAATATATCATTTTCAGAGAAGCTGACGAGCTCTTCCAACTCCTCATC
>ERZ825384.4559-NODE-4559-length-10846-cov-3.214901_pt1 | contig 10846 bp, 11 predicted proteins | sample MGYA00519931_ERZ825384 | MGnify/ENA primary metagenome ERZ825384 (study PRJEB31778, sample SAMEA3449200) | human gut metagenome | biome: human gut; feature: human-associated habitat; material: faeces | place: United Kingdom | collected 2010/2012 ...
CCGGTCTGACGGTATAAAACCCGAAATCGGAATAGATAGAAAAAAATAAACCTACTTTTAAAGTAGTTAAATAGGTTTCAACGGTTACAAAAGTTTTAAAAGTCAAGTCTAACCGTTGAAACCATGGTAACTTATGTAATCGCTGTAACTAAAAAAGTTTTATTCATCCAGTTTATTTTCTTGCTTGCTGAAGCTTCGAAGCAAGATTAGTCCGGAAGTTTTCGGGCCTGTAGCTTATCCGGACATTCTTGCAGTAAGGTGGCGATTGTTTTCTGAAATACCGGATGGACAAAATCCGGTAAGATTTCTGCCAGAGGAGTCAGTACAAAATTGCGTTCCTGCATACGGGGATGAGGAAGTATTAAATCCGGCGTATTCAGAATGACAGAATCATAAAATAACAGGTCGATATCGATCGGACGGGAAGAATAGCGGGGTCCGCCGGCAAGTCTGATCCGTCCTAAGCGTTTTTCTGTTTCGAGACAACGTTGTAAAAAATCGAAGGCCGATAACCGGGTTTGAAAAACAACGACCTGGTTGAGAAAATTTTCATCACATTCGAAGCCCCAGGGGGCTGTTTCGTAAAACGACGAAGCCATTACCCATTGCTCTGTCGATGACAATATTCGAATGGCTTCTGTTATAAGCTGGCGTTTATTGCCGGAATTGCTTCCCAGTATGGTGACTACCTGCATCTTTTACCCGTTCTTTTTGTAATATTGCCGGTTATTGTTGCCTTTATTATTGTTGTTATTGTTATTCTTCTGGTAGTTTTTGTTCATCGGCTTATTGGAACTGGGCTTGCTCTTTTTCTGTAACAGATCTTTCGGATTGGAAAGAGTCATACCCTCCGGTAAGATAACGGTACAGCCGCATAAGGTGTTGATGTCGTTATAGATTTGTTCGTCTTCGACGCTATCTTTATTCCAGGTGAGGAATGATTTCTTCATGTGGTTGGCGGTCAGAACGATCAGTGCTCTTTTTTGTTCCGGATCTTCCAGCTCTTTGATTTTGTCTATGAGTTTTTCAACTAATTTGCCGTAGTGCTTGTATTTGATGTGATTCGAACTGTAAGGCAGTCTTTCCGGTTTCTCCTGTAGTTTGGAGAGAGAAGGGAGAGGATAGGGAGTATCTATATCCAATTTAAATTCAGACATGATGGCCAGATGATCCCAAAGTTTATGCCGGAAATCGGGAACGTCCCGTAAGTGAGGATAAAGATTTCCCATCACGTCGATTACTGTCTTTGCGGCTCTGGTTCTTTCTTCCCGGTCTTCAATGGTCAATAGGTAATCTACCATTTTTTGTATGTTACGTCCATATTCAGGAAGTAATAATTTTTTCTTTTGGGTATTATATTCCATAAAAATACTATGTGTTTCTTAATCGCAGTACGTTGTTTTTACCAGATATAAAGAAAATATTTATTTATTTGCAGACTTTAACCGGATTTCTCCGGGTTGAAGGCAATCCGAAAATCGTTATTCTGTAAAATAGCGATTTCAAGGTATCTCTTTCAGATTATGAGGCAAATATACGCTTTTTAGTGTTCTGACGGAAGTTTTTAGTCTGCTTGAATGTATAATTTTGCAAATTTTAACAAAAGAGTCCGGCTTCCCCCTTCACGGAAGACCACTTTTGCCTTTTTTTGTACGCCTAAACCTTCCAGGTTGATCACTTTTCCGGCTCCGAAGGTAGGATGAAAAATGATCATACCGGGAACGACCTGATTGGAGTCGATCGGTTTGAGTTTCGATCGGTCGATGGCCGGAATATCTATTGTTGCGGGTTTATTCAAAGTGATCGCCGGCTTATGTAAACCGGACATAGCTGTCGTAGTTTTTAATTTGAAACCTGAGGGTTCTTCCCGCATCGCGATATATCCTTCGAGGAATTCCTGATCGATCTCACCGATAAAACGGGAAGGCCGGGAGGATACCACTTGGCCGTTTTTGTAACGGGAAGTGGCGAACGACATGAAAGCCCGTTTTTCTGCCCGGGTGAGAGCGACATAGAAAAGCCGCCGTTCTTCTTCCAGGGCGGCAGGAGTGGTCACACATTGCTGGGCCGGGAAAAGTTCTTCTTCCAGACCGGTGATAAATACATTGCTGAATTCCAGTCCTTTCGATGCATGGATGGTCATGAGGGTCACTTTGTTTTGATCCCCTTCTTTATCTCCGTCCTGATCTGTCAACAACGCTACTCCTTCGAGGAAGGCCGGTAATTTATCGTCTTTCCCCTCTTTATAGGCGGTTTCACTGAAATCTTTGATACCGTTCAGGAGCTCCTGGATATTTTCTTTCCGGGATACGCCCTCCGGTGTTTCGTCATTGGAAAGGTCGTCGATGATACCGGAAGAACGGGCGATGATAACAGCTGCGTCATACGCATTTTCATTCGCTATCTGTTCCCGGAAACGTTCGATCAGACTACCGAATTTCTGTAATTTGGAAAGGGTACCGCTGTTGAAAGCGCCGGCCACCTTATCGAGGTTACAGAGTACGGTCCACAGGCTGACATGATATTTTCCGGCGATTTCCCGGATTTTATCTACGGTCGAATCTCCGATTCCCCGTCGGGGATAGTTGATGATCCGTTTGAAAGCTTCTTCATCGTTCTGATTCACGGTCAGCCGGAAATAAGCCAGCAAATCCTTGATTTCTTTCCGTTGGTAGAAAGATTGGCCGCCGTAAATTTTATAAGGAATATTCCGTTTACGGAGGGCTTCTTCTAAGATACGCGACTGGGCATTCGTACGGTAGAGAATAGCAAAATCGCTGTATTCCTGCTGCTCGTAATTGGCTAGCCGGAAGATTTCATTCGTGACCTGGAAACCTTCTTCCTTATCGGATAAGGCCCGCAATACCTTGATCTTTTCACCTTCTTCGTTTTGAGAAAAGGTCTTTTTGGGAATTTGTTCTTTGTTCTTACTGATCACACAATTCGCTGCATCTACGATCGTGGTCGTCGACCGGTAATTTTGCTCCAGTTTGTATAGCTTGTATTCCGGATAATCGTTTTTAAAATTAAGGATGTTCTCGATCCGGGCTCCCCGGAAAGAATAAATACTTTGTGCATCATCCCCGACTACACAGATGTTATGATGCCGGTCCGAAAGTTTTTTTACGATCAGGTATTGGGCGTAATTGGTATCCTGATATTCGTCGACCAGGATATAATTGAATTTCTGTTGATATTTGGCCAGAATGTCCGGGAAATCACGGAACAGGATATTGGTTTGCAGCAAAAGATCGTCGAAATCCATGGTATCCGATTGTTTGCAACGCTGCTGGTATTGTTTGTAGATTTCTCCCAATAACGGGCGTTTGCCGGCTGTATCTTCGGATAAAATGCGGGAAGATTGGGCATAACTCTGAGCGACGATCAGGTTGTTTTTCGCCATCGAAATCCGTCCGAGGATTGTGCTCGGTTTGTAAATCTTATCGTCCAGTTTCATGTCTTTGACGATGGCCTTGATCATATTTTTAGAATCCTGGGTATCGTAGATGGTATAGCTCGATGTATAGCCTAATTTCTCGGCTTCGAATCGCAGGATTTTTGAAAAAATCGAGTGGAAAGTTCCCATCCACAGGTTGGCAGCGATTTCCTGGCCCACTAACTCTGCAATTCGTTTTTGCATTTCACGGGCAGCTTTATTGGTAAAGGTCAGGGCCAGAATTTTATAGGCCGGCACTCCCTGACTGAGCAATTGGGCTATCCGGTAGGTCAATACACGTGTTTTGCCTGAACCGGCACCTGCAATGACCAATGAAGGACCTTCTGTGTTGATGACCGCCTCCTGCTGACTGCTGTTTAATTCATTGATAAAATTCACCCTGAATAAATTTTTGATCGACGATAATGATTGATTATTTCCCGTAGCAAAATTAAAAATTAATCTCCAGCCTCACAAAATACCGGGGATTTTTAGTAATATTGCAAGGATAATCGTCAAAGTGTGTGGAGATGTAAGTATTGTAAAACTTTTCTGTATGTTATCCGTCAGACCCAGGGCGGAGCGGTTCCGGAAGGGCAGGTGAGTTTTGTGCCGGGAGGAGATCATTGGGAATTCGGCTGGACTTACGAGGGTTCCCCTCAGGCCGTTGCTCCGTATGAGGATTCTACCCGCTTGACCGTCCCTTTGCTGGGAAACGGACTCTATACTTTTACTGCCCGAAAGGACGGGGTGAATACGGTTCAGGAACGGTTTTATGTGTTTTATGATTTTATGGATTTTAAAATTACCTTGACCGATGTACTGGATTGTGAATATATTACGATTCATATCGATTATCTTTATATTCCCGATTTTGCCGGTTTTCCCGGTGGAGAGAATGTGGATTACTGGGTCGATTGGGATGGCAAAGAACGGCAATTGTCTTCTATGAATGACTATCGGTATGAAGATCTAAGTCAGGCTGTCGCCGGCTGTGCCGAAGATGTGTCTTGCCGCATTAGGATCAAGGATCGTTTCGGATTCGTATGGGAAAGTAACGAAGTGACTTACGAATCGATGATCCCGGAGGCTGTCCCTGAACTGACTCTGGGAAATACGGTGGATGTGGTCGGGGAAGTCGGCGATGAAATGGGACAGGCGCCTTTAGAAGTAGAATTCGATGCTTCCGGTTCTAAAAATGCTTCTTCTTATGAATGGTATTTGTATAAAGATACGACCGATTTGGTCGGAATGGTCTTATCGCCCGAGGATAGCCTGATTGGAAATCAGATCCGGACGCCGGAAGATTTTGTTTATACTTACGAGCATTCCGGACGGTATAAGGTAATGCTCGTAGCCATCCATGGAAAAGGAAATTTTTGCCGGGATACTTCGGATATACAATATGTAAATGTCGTCGAATCTTTGCTGGATGTCCCGAATGTCTTTACACCCAATGGAGACGGTAAGAATGATATTTTTAAGGTGAAAGCCTTGTCCCTGGAATCTTTCCAAGGGGTGATTCTGAACCGTTGGGGACGTAAAATCTACGAATGGAACGACCCTTCGGAAGGCTGGGACGGACGTATCGGGGGTAAATATGCAAGCCCGGGAACTTATTTTTATGTGATTACTGCCAAAGGAAGAGAGAAGGTGAATCCTCCGAAATATGTTAAAAAAGGAGCTTTGTTGTTAGTCCGTTAAGGGAAATATTTTTGCAACTAAGTTTTTAGTTGAAACGTTTGTTTTATCGTTGAAATCTTTCTTTATTTGTGATGGAATATCAAAACTATTGAAATAAAGATATATTTCGTTCTTGGAATCCTGTTTTGTATTATAGGAAATTATGCTCAGGACATCGGTCGGCAAATTTTAGAAAGAGAGTTGGACCGGAATCATTACGATGAGGTTTTAAGAGGTGTCGATTCTTTATACCGGATAGAAGGTGAATCTTCCGATTTGCTTTTTTTGAAGGTAAAGCCAATGAAGGGATGTTGCGTTATAAGGCAACTTTCCGCTGTTATTCGGAGTGGTTGGAGCGGGATTCTTCCGATTGGGATACCCGGCTTGCTTTAGCGCGGGTAGCAGCCTTGGCGGGGCGGACGATGAAAGCGGTCGATATCTATGAACAATTGGCCGGAGAAGATTCTCTGGATTTTTTTGTCAATTATCAGCTGGCCCGTTTGTATCAGCAGATAGGTAAAACTGTTCGGGCGATCGGAATCTATGATCGTTTATATCAGACAGACACGACAAATGTCACTTTATTAAAACGGATCGGAGATTGTTACAACCGGATAGGCTGGAGTATGAATGCCGTAGATCATTATTTACGTGCTGTCTGTTTGGACCCGGAAGATGGAGAGACTGTCGTGAAGGCTGTCAATCTGATGATGGCGAATACAGTTTTGTTTCAGGCTTATAAAAAACTGACCGGGAAACAGCAGCAAGAGGTGATGGCTGCCATTCGGGATACCAACAGGGTGGCTGATTTATGCGAGAACAATTCCGGTCTGAAAGCTGTCTGCTTGAAGAAGTTCCCGGCAGCCTTCCAGCAGCCTTTGAAGAATCTGTTTGTTCATTTATGGGAAAATGCATTGCGTTCCCCAAAATTTAATGATCATTTTTTCGACCGGGTTGGAAGATTTTATTGATAAATTTATTGCTGAAAATAAAAGTATTGAAGTATGTCCGTTTTGTGCTTTGGAAAGTTTTTATGATTTGCAGGGGCAATCCAGACGAGAAATAGGTCATTGGTTGTGTAAAGAACAATATCCCTATCTTGTGGTTAATTTTGATAATCTTGTACCGATTGGGCATGCTTGTACTCTGGTTAAACATCGATGTGTTTATTATCCTGAATATAGGTTACATTTAACTTTTAAACGAACCGGCACTAACAAATGATATTAAAAAAGGGGATTAGGAGTTAGTGATATAAACCCAATGGTCCCAAAGATGATGATTTAGTGGAAAGTTGGAAAAAACTTTTTAATATTCAACAAAGGTATGAGTCTGCAATTAATGATAAGGTATTCTGATGGCGACGGGGGGGGACATCATCATGGACGGATTTACCGCTTCCATCGGAAATGATGCGGAAAGGGCATACGCTTTTGGGTTTTTTATGGGCGGGATACTGCTCCTTTTTTGGGGGTACATTGCAGTATTATATCCGTAAGGAGCAGAAGCCTGTGCCCTTGTTCCTGGGGTATAGCTTGTTGCTGGTGTCGGTTGTAGGGTATATTCTATTGCCTTTGTCGAGTTTCTGGCTGTTGATTCCGCAGGCATTGATTATGATCGGGGGTACTTCGATGGGGGTAAAAGGCTATTAGCCCCCGAGGACGTGTCTTGCGGGCTATTTCCTTTTTGGCATGCGGAATGGAATTAACTTAAAGGGGGGAGGAAGTACTAAGTTGGTGCCATGAGAAAAATAGAAGAGGGAATCGTGCAAGTGTTGACAGAGACGGGAACCGCTTTTATTTGTTTAGCGGACGTGACGGAGTTAGCGCCGGAGTAGAACAGGGTATGCCCCGGGTATAACAGGTACTTTTTCATTGCGGATATAAGCGGGACAAAAATGACGTCCACGATGTGTGCTTGCTGTGCGGACATTCCGGTATTCCTGTGCCGGAGGAATACAGGGAATCGCAGGGGGGAGAGTACCGGGTAAGCGTCCGTTTGTGATAGGGTTCCCTCCGGATAGCCCGAAATACACATCACTGCGGGCTATCCGGAGATTAGCAATTTTGGAAAAGTGATTGTGCTCGGTTTGGTATAATTTTGTCCGCAGAGATGAAAAAGAAATTGACAACAGAAGAAGATTACAGGCAGCGGGTGGACCGGGTGTGTATGTATATCCGGGAGCACCTCGACAAGGAGATTGATATGCGTCGTCTTGCCGTCTTGTCGGCATTCTCGCCGTTTCATTTTCACCGCATTATGCGCGCTTATCTGAAAGAACCGATCGGAGCGTTCATTATACGCACAAGGGTGGAAACGGCGGCGAAGCTGTTGCGTTATACTGATCTCCCCGTCGCGGATATTGCCTACCGGGTGGGGTACGACACCCCGTCATCGCTGACCAAATCTTTCTGTAAATTTTTCGGCATCTCTCCTAAAATGTATCGTTTAACCAAAAATTATCAGATGATGACAACACAGGAACCGAAGGCCGAAGTGAAGCTCAGCCGTGCCAAAGTCGTGGAACAGGAACCTAAGACGGTTCTGTACATCAGTGCCACGGGAGATTATAAAAAGGTGGATTACAGTGCGATGTATATGCGGATGTGAGAGGAGATCAAGCGGCAGGGACTTTTCTCGGCAGGTATTGAACATTTGGCTTTATACCACGATAATCCCGAAATCACGGCCGAAGAAAACCTGAAATGCGATGTATGTATCCGCATTTGCAAACCTGCCGGACCCAACGGGGATATCGGCGTAAAAACCATCGGCGGCGGACGTTTCGTCGCGTTTACGTATATTGGTGAGTACTGTAAAATAGGGGCGGCCTATGATAAAATTTACGGGGAGTTACTGGCAGAAGGAGGTTTCGAGACCCGTGGTAACTACTGTTTTGAAAAATATGTGAGTGATCCCCGCTGCACGGCTCCGGAAAAGCTGAAAACGGAGATTTATATTCCGATAGAATAAATTTGCAGGAACACGTCCGGGGAAGGGGTATAACATTATGGCAGGTATTCTCTTCTTAACTTATGCGCCGGGTATATAAGTCAAAATTAACCTGCCATTCACCGTTGTCGTTTACCATAATATCCTGCCACTGCAAACTGTCGGTTTCGATTTTGGCAAAGATCCAATTTTTTCCTTTCGTCGGTGATGTTTGTCAAGGCTATTGGGTTGCCTTGCTTTCTTGCGTCAAACTGCATGATTTTTCTGTATAACACCAGGCAATATCCCAGGTACACGTACCGGGATTATAAGCCGGGTGGGTGTGACCGGGGATTGGCGGGAGGCTTGAGGCTATTCTATTGCAGGTATTCAATGGGCTATTGCCGGGTTTTATCCAGGGGAAACGATTGGTATCGGACTGTGTTGAAATCGATATTTTTCAGGTCGATGCAGCGGATGGTTGAGTTGTAGGTTGTTTTGTAATATATTTTGCGGTTTGTGAGGTCGATGGCCGAGGTCCACCGGGTGGCACTTGGAATGTCGGGGGATTTACCAACGGGATGTTCTATGCCGATGGGAATATCGGAATTATTGAGGATGTGGAAGCATTGGAGGACGGTTTCAAAGCCTGTAGGCTGTTGCTTTGTAAAAAACGATCCGGACAAAACGGGAAGGCGGAGTGACGTCTCCGGGCAGACCTAAAAATCCCGATCCTGCCCCAAAAGCAGTCAGCGTGAGGTTGCCTAGGGCGTGGGGGCTACTCCTCCCGAAAAAAGGTTTATGTAATTGTTTCGGTTGGTGAGCTGCCATCCGAATCCGGGGGAATTGGTCAATATTCCTACGGGGTTATCGTAAAAATGGGGGATGCCGTCTACAATTTCCAGTACTGCCTGTCTGTCGCTGGAGTCGCTTATGTGCCAGTGGACGGTGGAAGTGGAACCGGGCTTGTCCAGACCGATAATCCGGATGGAAGGAAGGGCTGTTTTAACTTCGTCGACAGAAGAAAATAGTGCAAGCACAGCTTACCAGTTGCAGATTGTTGACAGTGCGGTTGTTTTCTGTCAGGTCGTAGGCGGAGTAGGTTCCGTTCCGGGGGAAATAGAAAAGGCCCGCAGAAAGCCCTGCTTCATTGAGTCCTTCGGCTATGAATCCTTTTTTGTATGATGGCCTGGTCAGTCCGGCCACACCGTATTTCGTTTGGAAGGTAGCTCCGTTGAGTCCTGTCGGCGTATAAGTTTTAATTTGTCTGCCTCTGGGGATAAACACCGGCGCCCCGTACTTTATGGCAATTGGAAAAATGGCTGGAGAAAAAAGGAACCACAGGAAAAGGTACAATTGTACACTAAAAACAAAGGGTTCATAAAAGGTTCACACAACGAAGGCCGCTCTTTCGGACAGCCTTCCGTTTGATAACATTCATACCTGTTCGTTCCAACATCATCCGTTTATCATCCCACCTTGCTCCGTACCCTCCGGATCAGCAGCACCCCTTCCATCACCGTCACGCTCACATACGAATCCTCCACAATCCCGGCTTCCCTCATCCATTTCCCTTTCAACTGTAAAAAAGGAACTTCCTTTCTTCCTTCCTCAAGTAAACTTTGACCTTTAGGTCATGTACCTCCGGTGTCTCCGTCCTGATCTCCACGGCCACCTCGGCCACTGCCGGGCTGATCACCTTCCTCAATACATTTCTCCTTTCCGGCATTTCTGCCCTGTTTTCCCTTATATCAATCTTTGCCATAACTTTCTGTTTTTAGGGTGAATAACTAAGCCACTGCGTTTTTAGCCTTTATCATCATAATTTCCTCCAGCTCGCTGCTTATCTGCTCATAATAGTACAGCTTTTCCGAAATCAAATGGCCAAAACGATCCGATTTTTGCCGCCATTACCGTCCATTTTCCGATAGCCCAGCCAACCCGTTCTTTCTCCTCCTGGCTGCACCCGCCATGAATGATATAATAATGACAAGCCCTTTGAATTTCCGCCAGTCCGTCCACGAACATTCCAGCGTCCCCAACAGCGTTTCCATCATTCCCGTATCATCTTGCATAAAATCCAGCACATCCCTGTAATTTGAATAATTTTTTTTGCTCGCCAAAGCATGTTTCCCGGTTATTTTAAACAGCCTTGCCAATCGCTTCTGACTTTTCGTCAGTCGTTGCGGCCCATTGTTTTTCTCCGGTGTCAAATCAACGGTACTCATAACTTTTGATATTTGGAGTGAGGGCGGAAAAAAAGACGGTTCCGCCTTTCCCGTTGCATGTCACCTCAGAGAAGCCGGGGGCACATTAATGCTCCCCACGGGGGTACGGAACCGTGTATCAAGTTAGCGGACATAAAAAATCCCGCTACTGAAATTGAAGCAGGTTCACTGCTTCTCTGATTAATGACATGCACCCCAAATATACAACTTTATTTCATCTTACCAAACACTTAAAGACAAAAATTTCTGTAACACAAATGCCCCATTCCTCTGTGTCTTTATCAGGATTTTAGTTTATTTTTGTACAATAAACGTCAATTCATCTGCTGCATGACAAAAATCACCGTACAAGACACCGATATTTCAATCGTAAAATACAATGAGGAAGATTATATCAGTCTTACAGACATGGCCCGAAGCCAAATGCAGGAACATATTATTTTCCGTTGGCTTAGTCTGAAGAGTACAATCGAATACCTTGGTGAATGGGAAATGCTTTATAATCCCGTTTTTAAGAGGCTGACCGAAAAGTAAAATATTCGGTCAGTTTTCTTTTTTGTATTCTTCT
>ERZ825384.4560-NODE-4560-length-10845-cov-2.845876_pt1 | contig 10845 bp, 11 predicted proteins | sample MGYA00519931_ERZ825384 | MGnify/ENA primary metagenome ERZ825384 (study PRJEB31778, sample SAMEA3449200) | human gut metagenome | biome: human gut; feature: human-associated habitat; material: faeces | place: United Kingdom | collected 2010/2012 ...
TGTATTTCAAGATTTTCAAACCGATAAGTTGGGGCGAAAGACCCGCTGAGCGCCGCTGCCGATTTATTCAGAGGTTCCATAGGTTTGGACGGCGCATCGGCCGCCTGACGGACGCATTCGTCCGAAAAGAAGTGGCAGCAGACAGAGTAAATCTTGCGGCTTAGGTCGGGTTGGCTTTCCCCGCAGGCTACCGTTCGTCGCCGGACGGCCGTTTCCGTTTAAAGTCCGCGCCGGGGCGTCGCCGCACCCGGTACCCGATTGCCACTCAGACCGCACTGCAATCCTCTGTCTGCCCAGAATTGACTGCTTAGGTGTTTTCCACAACATCGCATCTCGGTTCTATCCTCTTTTGCAGCCACGATTTCAGCGAGCAATATCGTCACGCCGCTGCGGCCGCAGCGGTCAACGCCTGTTCTCCCATCCCAACGTGCCCACGCAAGGCAGGCTACACTGCACCCAGCACATGATTCTAAGCACCGCGATGCAGGTTCTGTCCTGCTTCGTACGCAGTCCGGGTCGTAACACTTTACGGCTGTCGCACAAGAGCAGGTCTCCACGGAAATCGGGTCGGTCGGTATATGCCGTTACACCTCGCCCGAAAGCCTTAACCCCCAGCACCCACCCTAATCTGGGCGAAAAAAGCAAGCACCAGGGACTTCATCGATATGCCCTTTAAAGGATTTTTAGGCCCTTCTTCGAGACCGAGACGCTTTGACTAAGATACAGCGCCACCGATTCCAATCATATCATATTCTTTGAAAATATACAAGAGCATTTTGCTGAGTTTTTTTGAATGTTCTGCACATTAACATGAAAAATTTCCCGTATTTGCAGAAAATCCGCATGAATTATGAAAATCCATTCACCGCGCGCCCGCATTTTTCCGCTGTATATACCGCGCATATACAGTGCGCCGCCACACAACGTGCGGCGGCGCAGACTGCCGAAAAAGTCCGGAACCGTGCAAAATGATTCAGTGCAGGGCGGCAAAGCGTCTGCTGCCGCGCGTGCGCAGCCAGACGAACAGCGCGCCGCCGAGGACGAGGTTCAGCCCGATGCAGCAGCCGAGCCACGCCGCAGGCGCGAGGTGCCCCGCCAGCAGGAAGCCGCCGACGCCCAGCGCAAGCACGTAGACCCAGCCGCCGAAGAGCGCGGAGAAGACGGCCATGCTCTGCTTGATCGGGTACAGCTCGTTTGTCCACGACAGATTCGGGCTTTTGAGGTTGGCAAAGAGGCCGAAGCTCGCCGTCAGCACGCAGAAGCTCAGCCCGAAGGCGAGCAGGAGCGCCGCCTGCGCCGCCGGCAGCCTCAGCGCGTAGCTCATCCCCGCCACGCAGAGCAGCGCCGGTGGAACGGTCACGAGGAGCTGCACGAGCAGCTTCGCGCGCAGCACGAGCCACGGCCGCACGGGAAGCGACTGCACGAGCCAGATCGACCGCCCCTCGAGCGAGACGGACGGAGCGGCGGAGTCGTTCATCGAAATGAGCGCGCCCAGCGCGGCCGCGGCGCCCACCGTCAGGAGGTCGGCGTGCGCGCCGAACGTCGTGCGCAGGGCTTGCACCGCCGCGTCGCCCTTGACGAGCAGCAGCACGGCCGCGATCGGCATCATCAGCGTCCCGAGGCCGCAGTTGAGCATATAGTTCGCGCTCCCGGTGAAGCGACGGAATTCCCGCGCCAGCAGGGCTGCGGCGGGGCGGCGCGTCTTGGCGCCGACGCCCTTATAGCGCGCCTTGGCCGTCGCGCCGGAGGCCGTGGCCAGCTTCAGGAAGGTGCGCGAGAGCAGCTGCCAGACCAGCGCGAACAGCACTGCGACGACGGCCAGCAGGCCGAGCAGCGCTGGCCAGTTCCCGGCGGCGGCCGCGCCGAACAGATAGAGCGGATAGGCCGCGCCCTTGACCTGCGCGCCGATGAAGGCAGCGTTGTGCAGCAGCTCCTGCACAAGCCCCGTCAGCTTGAAATAAACGACGTAATACAGCCCGATCCCGGCCAGCGAGGCCAGCGCGATCAGGAAACTGCGGTTCTTGAGCTTGCTGTTGATCTTCGCGACCACCCAGCCCAGCGCGCACGAGAGCAGAAACACGATCACGCTGACCGCCAGCAGCATCGCGAGCGGGCAGACGATCGCCGCGGCGCTCAGCCGCACGGTGCACCAATAGACGAGGATCGCCGGGAGCATGACCACGCCGCCGAACATCAGTCCCATCAGATAGACCGCCAGCAGGCGGCTGATGAGGATGCAGCGCACGGGGATCGGCAGCGCCAGCAGCAGGTCGTTGTCCTTGGCCTGATAGAGGCTCGAGAATGTGCTGAACACGCTGCCGAACACGCCCAGCAGCAGGCTCAGCATTGCGGCCATGAGGAAATACATCCACGTCATGCCGACTGCGGCAAGCGGCAGGCAGATCTGCGAAAACAGCATTCCGAAGCTGCCGCCGATCACGCCGAGCATCAGCAGCACATAGCCAGCAACGAAGGCAATACTCCCGGCCGCCGAGCGCGCCCTTTGGGTCTTCTGATTATAGAAGAAGCTGCGGAACATCTCCAGAAACTGCTTTTTTACCAGAAGCTTCAGCATGACTCGTCCTCCAGCTCGAGGAAGACCTCCTCCAGACTGTCGTCGCCCTTGACCTCCTCCATCGTGCCGGAGCGGATCAGGCGGCCTTCCTTGATGATGGCGACCTTGTCGCAGAGCTTTTCCGCAACTTCGAGCACATGCGTGGAGAAGAAGATCGCGCCGCCTGCGTCGCAGTGCTCGCGCATCATGCCCTTGAGAATGTGCGCGGCCTTCGGGTCGAGACCGACGAACGGTTCGTCCATGAGAATGAGCTTCGGCTCGTGCAGCCATGCGGAGATGATCGCGAGCTTCTGCTTCATGCCGTGGGAATAGGCGGCGATGGGCTGCGCCAGATCGTCCGTCAGCGCAAACTCCGCGGCCCGGCGGCGGATGCGCTCGGCGCGCTCGTCGGCGCCGACGCCGAAAATGTCGGCGATAAAATTGAGGTACTTGATGCCGCTCATAAAGTCGTAAAGATCGGGATTGTCGGGAATGTAGGCGAGAGCGCGCTTACACTCGAGCGGCTCGGTGCGCACGGAATGTCCGGCAATGAAAATTTCACCCTTGTCGAACTGCTGGATGCCCGCAACGGAGCGCAGCGTCGTGGTTTTGCCCGCGCCGTTGTGACCGATGAAACCGTAAATTTCGCCCGGGGCGATGTGCAGAGAAAGATCGTCCACGGCGAGCTTATCGCCGAAGGCCTTGGTAAGGTGTTCGATTTTCAGCATGACAGTTCTCCTGTTTTCATTTCTTTTTTATTTCTTATCCGGCGCGGCGATATACTCGCCGAGCGCCCCGGCGTCAACCTTCTTGCCAGGAACGATGGCGGTCCGCGCGTCGCGCGGCACGCGCTGCGCAATGAGCAGCGCCCGGCACACCTCGCCGAGCAGATGGGCCGCCTCCGTGTCCGGTATGTCGTTCACGCCCGTGACGATCAGCGTGCAGAGCCCGTGAACATAGATCCAGAGATGCCGATGCAGCTCGTCAGCCTCCGCGTCGGTGAGCGAGAAGGTCTCCCGGATGGCGCGGCGGATATCGGCGCTGTGGTTTTCCGTCGGCGGGAACTCGGCGGTGTCTCTCCGGCGCAGAAAGAGCAGCCGGAAGAGGTTCGGCTCCTCGCGCGCAAAGCGGATGGTCTCCATGCCGTAGCCCTTGAACGGCGGGTTCATCGAAAGGCCGCGCTCCACGTATCGTCCGTAGATTTTCCCGGCTTCCTCCACTACGGCGGCACGGACTTCCTCCAACGTGCGGAAATAGGTGAACACCGGGCGCGTGGAGGTACCGAGAACGCTCGCAAGCTCCTGCGCGGTAACGGCTTCGAGCGGGGCGCGGCGGGCAATATCCACGGCGGCCTCCACGATCTCCTGACGGGTAAATTTGGCTTTCGGCGGCATGGTCGGTCATTCTTTCTTTGTGTTATAATTGTTGCGCAACGAATATTACGCAACAATTATAACACAATAACGCGAAGACGTCAATAAAGCGGGGGCGAAAATGTTAATTGTACTGCGGACGATTTGTGGTATAATGCGCAGGAAAGAAGGGCTGATCATGATCCAACGGAAAAAGGCGCTCTGCGCCGCGTCCGCTTCGGCGCTTGCCGCGCTCGGCGGATTGTATGGGCTGTACCGCTACGCATTTTATTCGCCTCGCGGCGCGCAGAACGACGACCATCACATATCGACGAACCCGCAGATGCAGGTCTACCGGGAAGAGATATCCCGCGCCATCGACGCGCTCAACGCGCTGCCGTGCGAGCGCGTGTACATCACCTCGGCCGACGGGCTGCGGCTCACGGGGCGGTTTTATCCGGCAAAGCTGGGCGCGCCGCTCGTGATCGCGTGCCACGGCTACCGCGGCACGCCCTCGCGCGATTTCAGCGTCGGGGCGGAGATCTACCGCTCTATGGGCTGCGCGCTGCTGCTCATTGAAGAACGCGGACAGTGCGGCAGCGCCGGGCACACGATCACCTTCGGCGCGATGGAGAAATATGATGTCCTTCTCTGGACGCGCTGGGCAGCCGAACGGTTCGGCGGTATCCCCATTTTGCTCGGCGGCATTTCCATGGGCGCGGCGACGGTGCTCATGGCGTCGGCACTCGGCCTGCCGGAAAACGTCCGCGGTGTGATCGCCGACTGCCCGTATACGAGCGCGAAGGATATCATCTGCTCCGTCGGGCGCGATTCGGTCGTTCCCATGGAGCTGCTGTATCCCTTCGTACGCCTGAGCGCGAAGCTCTTCGGCCGTACCGATCTCACACAGGCGGACGCGCTCTCCGCCGTGAAGAGCGCCAGAGTGCCGATCCTGCTCATTCACGGCGAGGACGACCGGTTCGTGCCGTGCGATATGTCCCGCGCCATCGCCGCGGCAAATCCGGAGAAGATCGAATTTCACACGTTTCCCGGCGCGGGCCATGGGCTGAGCTGCCTTGTGGACATGCCGCGGTATGAAGCGCTGGTAAAGGCGTTTGCCGCGCGGACGATATTTGCAAAAGAGGAAAAGAGGGAAGAGCCATGAACGAAAAGCTGAAATTCCGTCTCCCGACGGCGGAGGATGCCGCGGAATATATTTCCTACCGGCAGGCGTTTCTCGACGCCGGAAGCTCCATGGACGGCACCGGTCCCATGCGCCGCACGCCCGATCCGATGGAGTGGCTGGCCATCAACGCGCAGTACGCCGACCCCGCCACCGTCCCGGAGGGGAAGGTGCAGAGCACGCAGTTCGTCTGCGAGCGTGTGAGCGACGGGCGCATCGTCGGCATGCTGCAGGTGCGTCTCGCGCTCAACGACTTTCTCCTGCACTACGGCGGGCACATCGGTTATTCGGTGCGCCCGGACGAGCGGCGGAAAGGGTACGCCTCATGGATGCTCGCGCAGGGACTGGATTACTGCCGCTCGATGGGACTCCGAAAAGTGCTCATCACCTGCCTCGATACGAACGAGGCGAGCCGCCGGACGATCCTGCGCGCGGGCGGCGTATACGAGAGCACCGAGCACGAGCCGAACGAGAATGAAAATCTGGAGCGTTACTGGATCACGCTGAAAGGGGAGTGAACGCATGGGTTCCTGGAGCGCAGGCGCCTGGGGAAACGACACGGCGGAGGACCTGAAATCCGAGTACCAATGCGCCTTTTACCGGTACGACCCCGAGGAGGCTGTCCGCCGGCTCGACGAGTATGTGCGTACTTCCGTCGGCGATGAGTCCGACACGATAGAGTGGTGCAATTATATCTATTCGCTGGCGGACTTCATGTGGAAAAAGGGGATACTCACCGAGGCGGTCAAAACCGCCGCTGTTTCCATGATCGATTCCGGCTTCGGGCTGGACGAATGGGAGAAGAGCGGCAAAAGCGTGCTCGCCAAACGGCGGAAGGCGCTGGAAAAGCTCCGCGCGCAGCTCCTGTCCCCGCTGCCGGAGCGGAAGCCGATCCGACTGAAGTTTCAAACGGAACGCGTTTTCTCCGACGGCGATTATATCGCCGTCCGGCTGATGACGAAGGATAAACCGTTCTGCTCCTGGGCGGCTCTTGTTTCCGACATAACACAGGAGCAATTTCCGACGTTTGACGGAAAATACATCATTCTGCAAAAGGCGTTCACCCAAACCGGCTTTCGGAGCGCGGTAGTTCCGGATATCTCGGACAACTGGGCGGTATTCCGGCTGTGCGACGGCGTGTATGACGACGTGCCTTCTGGGATCGATACCGCTTCGCTGAAAAGCGCGAAGATCATTTCTCTCAATCGCATATCGCCTATTTTCCTCTGCGAGAGCAAGATGAGCTATTTCCGGAAACGGAAAGCGCAGGTCATCGGCCACGGAACACCGCCGGAGATATCTGAGAAGCAGAAAAAGGATCCAAATTTCCCTCCGAGCATCTTTCTGCGGTTCAGCAATGCTTCGTGGGATGCGGACAGCCTGTTTCTGGCGTCTATGGGAAGAGAAGCGGAACTCCGCAGGGAAAAACCGGAGACGGAGACCTTGTTCGATATCGCGTTTACCGCCAACGGGTACGCAGCTTTCGACTACAGCCTATCGCGGGAAGAGAACGAGGATCGGCGCAGAAAAGAGGAAACAGCGATACGGGAACGTATCCGAAACGCGCTGGAAAGCGGCGCCGAAATATACACGCTCCGCTTCGGAAAACTCTGCGGCTTTGCCACGGAAAGAAACAGCGTCGTTGAAAACCTGTATGTGCTGGGACAGTTTCAAAGGCTTGGTCTCGCCAAGTGCCTGCTGCGGGAACTGCGCGGGAAGATACCGGAGCTGCGGGTGATGATCCCCGATGTGCGGAAAAAGGACACCGTCCGGCACATATGCGAAACGCTTGATATCCCGTTCACCATGGAATAAAACCAACGCCCCGCCCCGATGCATATCGGGGCGGGGTTTCCATTGTATAAAAAAGCCCCCTCTGACGAGGGGGCTGGGTTCAAACTTTACACAAGAGCGTCCGTCACATAAACCGGCAAAGCAGGATCGGAAGAAAAACGGCGGGGATGAAGTTCGTTACCTTGATCTTCGTAAGCCCCAGCATGTTGAGCGCGAGACCGATGATCATCAGTGAGCCGACGCAGGTCATTTCGGCGATCACGGCGTCGCTGAGCAGGGGAGCGAGGACGCTGGCACCGAGTGTGATGAGCGCCTCATACACAAACACGGCAATGGCCGAGAGAGGCACGCCGATGCCGAAGGACACGCTGAATACAACGGAGGAAACGCCGTCGAGAAGCGATTTGGCAAAGAGCATAGTGTGGTCGCCCAGCAGCCCGCTGTTGAGCGAGCCGACGATCGACATCGCGCCGACGCCGAAGAGAAGCGATGCGGTAACGAAACCCTCTGCCACGGTCGAGGCCGCGCCCTCCTCGCCGGGGTGCGTCACTTTTTTCTGCACCCAGTTCCCGGCGCGATTCATTGCACCGTCCAGATCGAAAATTTCTCCGATCACGGCGCCGATCACGAGCGAGAGGATCGCAAGGAGCGTATTCTTCCCCTCGAGCGAGCCGCTGATGCCGATATACATTGTGCACAGCGCGAGCCCCTGCATGACGATCTTCTGCAAACGATCTCCGATCCCGTTTTCACTCTCGCTTCGGCGGGAGGAACGGTGGAGAATAAAGCGGAGAAACAGTCCTACGGCAGAACCGGCGAGAATGGCGGCGCCATTGACAAGAGAACCGAGCAGCATGGAGATGACCTCACTTTCCGTCTGCCATTATAAAGCACGACCTGCCGTTTGCAAATACGTTTTTCCGCGAAAAACAGTCTTTCTCCGTCATGGAAGCGCGATTACCATAACAGAGCTCGGCTGAAAAGATTTACTCGGCAGTTCTCTGGACAAGCCAAGGGCGCGGACGTTCTGAAGCAATGGGACGCCACGCTTGACGGGCGCACACGCGATTCCCACAGGCGCGTTGACGGCGAGATTCGGGAGCTGGACGAAAAGTTCTCTAATGGCTTGATGTTCCCCGGCGATCCGTCCGGCAGCGCTGCCGAAGTGGTAAACTGCCGCTGCACGTCTAACACACGCGCACGGTGGGCGCTGGATGAAGCAGAACTGCAAACACTGAAAGAACGTGCTGAATACTTTGGGTTGGATAAGACAAAGAATTTTGAAGAATACCGGGAAAAGTATCTCACCGCAGCGGATAGAATGGCAGCAGAATCAAAATATGATAATGACTGGTCAAAGGCTGCGGCAAGAAATGTGTCGGATGCTGAAAAGGCTGAATTGATTCGCCATGAACGCGTGCAATTGATAGGTCGGGTACAGATGGTTTTTTAGCAGTTTTACGACACGATAGGTGCTGCTCATATCCGTTGCCTCCCCGTGTTTTCTCGTCGCGATTGCAGTGTATAATCTATCTGATTAAAAAATCATAACACAAAATCGATCGTACTTCAATTCCTCGATGTTTTATTGCTGTCGTTTCTAGCTGAGAATTCGCCCGATGTCTAGCAAGACTTGCGGTAATATGCTCAGCTGATGAAGGGAACGTCGTTATGGCAGACCGTGCTGCCCATATTTTAAAAGAGCGCCGCATTCTCAAAGAACACGGCGCATATGTCAGTCCAGATTTTTCAGTCCGTCGTACAGCTCGTTGAAGGACTTCGTGTCCTTGCACCGGCCGAAGGAGAACTCTCGGTCGTCGCCAAATTCCAGAAGGAAGCACTTTGCGAGCTCCTCCACCGTCTGCTCCAGCGTGCTGAAAAACTGGCGGTAAGCAAAATTGCTCGCCGGAGTACCCTCTTCAAAAGTGCTTGTGATAAGAGATTCCGTCACCTGATCGAGCGGGTACATTTTGAGATGTATCAGCTCGTGCACGATGATCTCTTCCAGATTCTCCTGCTTCGGATTGACCGTGTTCAGCAGGAAAACGGCCTTTTTATCCTCGCAGTCCACCTTGAAATCGCCGGTCTTGCGCCAGGACGGGTCCTCCACAAATTCCAGCTTCACGTCCCACGCCGGAACGATCCGCAGCTTTTTGCAGTATTTATCAAAAATCTCTGTCAGCTCGGCTTTGTCCATCGTATGCTCCTCCTTATATTCAGTAAACCGGAATGGTTGTGTTATACTTCTACGACCAATACCCCTTCTTTATCAAGACCGAGGCTCTGTTTGACTTTACCGTTCTCAAAGAAAAAGGCTCCCCCTCGGCTGGCGGGCTCCTTGGACAGCGGGTTAACCAACAGCGCTTTCCCGCATGCCATAGCCGCCTGCTTTGCGTATTCGCCGGATTCGCTTTCGTCCAGATCAAAATTCACATAGACCGGCCAGATCAGCAGGCTGCTGCACCGGAAGGATTCCGGATAGATCCACAGAACGCCGCACAGCGCAGCGGTCATCTCTACGCCGTGAAACAGAAAGGAGGACGTATCCGTTCCTTCCCGGTAGTTTCCGTTCGTGATGTTATAGTTTTTCCAGTTCTTGCTGATCCTGCGGTAATTATGAATCACGCTGCCGCCTTCGATCAGCGCGTAGGAGGAATAGATGTCCGGCCCGTCCTTTTCAATATACCCGACCATAACGGCTTGGCGGTATTGCAACGACAGCTCCCGGATCTTTGCCACGGGCAGAGAATCCTGCTCCGCGGCCATTTTTATATCCATTTCATAATCCGATGTAACGGCGGCAAAGCCCTGAAGAAAGGCTTCGCCAAAGCATACCAGATCCGCATCCTTCGATTCAACGATCGCCTTCTCGATCTGCTTCAGGTTAAAACCAATGTCATTCATCCGGCATTCATAGGAAGCTAATCCGATTTTCATGGCATTTTCCTTTCTTCTTCGCCGCGGGACACAGAGCGGGAAAACAGCAGAAAAAGCCCGCCGTATTTTTTATTATTATGAAAAACTAAGAGTGCTGCGAAGCTCATCCAAATAGGGTATATGCCCCGGGCAACGCGAGCGCCTTTGCAGCGCGCTTTCATAGTATTCGTCAAACAGTTCTCTCGCCTTTGCCAGATCGCCCAAATGCCCATAGATCATGCATTCTTCCAGCTTGATCAGATGATGGTTCAGTATGTCAAACCATGGATACTCCCTTCGATGTTCCAGAATCGCCTGGCGGCTTGACAGAATATCAAATACGGGAAGGACATCGTTTTCGATTTCACTTATAATCTCCCCGCATATCGTTTCGATGTCATCGTAAAGGCAGAAGGTCTTTACAGCTTCAAGGTCTCTTGACGCAATAATGCCCAAACGGGAACGCATAGTGCAATGATACTCGTGATAATACTTTCTGCTGTTCACGGCGTCAAACCGTCTTTCCATGCATTCCGGGATCCGGATCCCGATATTGACCCACATCAGGTGCGTAGCGTCCAGATATGCCTGACCGCATTGAAAACTGATGACCTGAGAAATGTCGCCGGAAACAAACCGGTGCAGAGTACGTCCGTGCTTCCGGAAGCCCAGGGGCTTGATCCTCTTATAAACCTCGGATTCGATATAATCGATTTGCTGCGTTACGAAGCTCGCGCTCATATCATTGCCCTCCATTCTGGCATTTTCCTCTTTTCGTGCAGGTACTTCTTTGCCGCGCCCGCAGAGATTCGCCGGTCTGCAATTCTTTTTTATCATATTCGGGTATAAAAAGTCCACCGTAATTCCTTCAGAATTACGGTGGACTCATGGCAAATGACTCTAATTTTGATAGAAACCCGTTAAGGGAGGCGATTACGGTTTGGAGGTGGGTGCATTTTTGATTTTAAGGGGGTGCAGTTTTTTGCCAAAAGAAGAGGAGCGCCTTCATGAAATAATGTGTTAAGGGAAAATAATTTTTTGTTAAA
>ERZ825384.4569-NODE-4569-length-10831-cov-7.849759_pt1 | contig 10831 bp, 10 predicted proteins | sample MGYA00519931_ERZ825384 | MGnify/ENA primary metagenome ERZ825384 (study PRJEB31778, sample SAMEA3449200) | human gut metagenome | biome: human gut; feature: human-associated habitat; material: faeces | place: United Kingdom | collected 2010/2012 ...
CTTAGTGTTTAATAATATATTATTAATGTAATTTTTAAGTAGTTATGAAGAAAAAATTTGTTAGGGTAATGCTTTTTGGGGCATTGACGCTTGCGGTTAGTACAACTGTAACGAGTTGTAAGGACTATGACGATGACATCAAAAATCTGCAAGAGCAGATTGATAAAGTTACGTCCACTAATCCGGTGAGTACAGAGGACATGAAAGCGGCCATATCTAGTGCCATTCAAACTTTGCAGACTCAATTGCAAACTGCTATTGATGGTAAGGCGGATAGCAAGGCAGTACAGGATTTGCTGAAAACAGTAGAAGCGTTGCAGACTGCGTTGGAAAACAAAGCAGATGCAAGTACTATTAAAACATTGGGCGACCAGATTACCGAACTTTCAAAACAAGTAAACTCAATCGAGGGAACTTTGAACGAAACGAAAAAAGATCTGGAAGCTAAAGTTGCCGACCTGACAGAAAAATTGGCTGGTGCTGCATCTAGCGAAGACCTGAAAAAATTAGCAAATGAACTGGCAGAAGCTAAGAATGAATTGAAGGCTGTAAAAGATATGGCTGACAATAATGCGGCTGCTATTGTTGAGATACAAGCTAATATCTTGGAACTGCAAAAATTGGATGGCAGAATCACCGCATTGGAAACATTCAATCAAAACGCTGCATCGAAGGATGATTTGACTGCTTACGTAGCCCATTCTGAACTTGCAGGATTGGTTGATAACGAAGTTCTGGAGTTGCTGAAAGACAATGGCTCTATTGCTAAATATGTAAACGAGGTTATTGAATCACAGGTATTGGCGGAAACCTCTGCTATCAATCTTGCTATCAAAGGTGTAGACGATAAATTAGCAACGTTGAGTACTAGTTTTGAAACTTATAAGAGTGAACAGGCAACTGCTTACCAAACTGTTACCAGTAATATCACTACGCTTACTACATTTAAAACAACTATCGAAACAGCTTTAGCTGGTGGTGGTTATGAAAATTTTGCGGCAGTATTGGCTGAAATCTCTACGATCAAAGCTAGTTATGGCTATTGCGCTACTAAAGCAGATTTTGATAATAAAGTAGAAGCCTATCTTGCTACTTATAAAAGTGGGGTAGATGGAGAGTTTACTGCATTAAAAACTCGTATCACAGCACTTGAAAATCAGATTCAGAGCGTAGTTTATGTTCCTGAATATGAAGATGGTAAAATCATCTTTATGTCTTATTTCTACGATAATAAATTGGTAGCTGAAACGAAACCGATCCAGATGAAATTCCGTATTTCTCCTGCAACGGCCGTTGCCAACTTCGCAGAGAATTATGCTCCTTCGTTCGACGGACAGGAAATTAAGACCCGCACAGCCGAGATTTATAACATTGAGAAAACGGAAGTAGACGAAGCTACAGGTATCGTTACTTTTACTATTTCTACTTCAACGGACAAGAGTTTCGCTGTTAGTCTGAATCTTATCGCTAAAGATCAAAGCAAGAATCTGACTAATATCAGTTCGAACTATTTCCCGGTAATTTCGGATTATAGAGCGATTACTGATGTAAAAGTGGAATCACCGAATAAAGAAATTGATTATATTCTTTATGATAAACCTCTATCAGTTGTAGATTATGCAACGGGAGCTGTTCTTCAGATTACTGGTAAAAATAGAGCTGGTGATGATGTTACTAATGAGCCAATGGCAAGCAGTGTGAATGCCGAGAAGTTCGTAGTATCATATAAGGTAGAGGGCGATGATGCGGCTTCCTATACCATTGAGAAGGGTGTACTGAAGTTGAAAAATTATACTGATGCTTCTAATGGTAAAATAGCCAAACCAAAGGCCACTGTAACAATCACTGGTACTGATTTCGAGAAAGTTACTGCTTTTGCTGATGTTACCGCTAAAGCGGCATCGACAGATCCGGAAGTTTCTCCAACTATTTCGGCAGTTAAATTTGATGGAACAAAAGAACAAGTAGCTGATGTGACAGTTCCTTATGGTACAACTGGTGGTAGTACTGATATTGGTATTAGTCAGGAAGTTTATGAAAAATTGCCAGCAGAGAATTTTGCCTTTAAAGCTGCAGAAGGAGTATATTTGAGATTTAAAGCTAATACCACTACAAACGAATTGGAAATTGTAGTTCCGAAGGGTACAGTAAAAGATACTTATGTACCGGAAGTAAAAGTAAAGGTATCTGATGTACAGAACTTCACTTTGAAACCATCAATTACAGTTGAGGTAACAGATGCTGATTACACATTGACGTATGATGATAAGATTATTACTGGTGGATCAAGTTTGGCTTTGACCGCAAATCTTCTTCCGGCAGACAAGCCTACATCTATGAATTTCATGATGGAAATCCCTTCTCTCTTTGCGAACTATGCAACGATTGTGGACAATGCTAAGAAGGTAGGTGCTACTGTTCAGTTCTCACTGAAAGAGGCGATCACTGGTGTTAGCCTTGCAGATAATGTCTTGAAAGTGGATAATACATACTCTAACCCTGCTCCTGCTAAGGCTATAGTAGTTGTTGCTAAGGTTATTGCTAAAAATGCGGCTGGAGCAGATATCGAATTAGTAACTTCTAAGGAAACAACCTTTACTCTTGCTGATCTTAGTGGTGAATGGACTGCTCCGACTGCTACAACAGTGAAGATTGGTAGTGATAAAGTGGATGCAACTACTCAACTTGCAACAGGAGCTATATGGAAAGCTTCTAATAAAGAGAAAATGTGGGAAGCAGGTAAGGAAGTAAAAGCTGGCGACAAATGGGGAGCAGCTCCATTAGGCATATTCGGATTTGTAGCTCCTACATTTGAATTGGCTGATGCCGCTAATGCTAAATATGTTACTTTAGATAAGAATACGGGTGCTTTGACTCTTACCAATACAGGAAAGCAGTTGAAAGCTGAAGTTAGCATTATTGTTAACATTGTTGCCGAATCACGTTGGGGAACAATTACTAATTATGCTGCTGGTAAAACGGTTACAGTGAAAATAGATCCGACAAAAGAGTCAACTAGTATTCCAGACTAAAAACCCTTCTTCACCTATGTGTGAAAAAGATATTTTTACCCCAGAACAAAGCGAAGGACACAGCTTGTGAAAGTCCATCCTTCCTCTTTGTTCTTCTTTAGAAAAGGGATGCCTCCCACATTTCCCACAGGTATCCCTTTTTATTTTTACTCTCGGAGCGTCTTTTTGTTGTACTAGAATCAAATTGCTAGTCCCCCATTTCCCTATAGGTAAAGGAGGCGTTCCCAAGATGCAGAAAACCCGGGCTTGCGAAAGTCCGGGTTTTCTTGATTAATAACCAATAACAATTAACCAATAACAACTAATAATAGAGTATGTAAATGAAAAAAGAAACCTATTCTTTATCCCACTCCTTGCTCGCTTCGAAACAGGGACAAGCCTTGATCCACTCTTCCGGTTCAATCTCACCGTTTCCGTCAAGATCGGGACTAAGATCACGATGTCCGCAGACACGGCATCCCGGAAAATCCTTTAATAAAGTCAGGATAAGAACCCGTAGCGAGTGTTTCTGCCAACAAGTGCGCGTGTCTTTCGGCTGTCCCATGCAGTCCAGTCCGCCTTCGTAGCAGATACCGATACTTTCCCGGTTGAAACCACGGCTATGCGCACCGATCCGTTCTAACGGACGGGTAGACTTAATATCCCCGTTCTTACGAATATAAAAATGATAACCCACACCATTGAAGCCGCGGCGACGATGACAAACGTCCAAATCATGTTCGGTGAAAGATTTATCCTCGCGGGTAGCGGAGCAATGCACGACAATCAGATTAATCGTTCTCATGCGTTAGGCAGGTATTAAAGAAGTGGATGATGATGCAGATTCGGAACCATTGTTGCGCTGAATACACTCTTTATTGACACACTGTAAAGTGACAGCTTCCGAAAGTTTGCCTTTTAATGAAAAAATCTCCGAGTGCATTTCCTTCACACGGTCGCTCAAATCGAAATAATCCTTGAGCACCTTTTCGAGCTGTTTCATAAGGAAGCCATACTGCTCTTTCACTAGTTCGCTAAACTCTTTGACGTCCTGCATCATTTGCTGACGTTTTTTGCGACCTCCGAAAAAAGGGAGGATGGCTGTAATAATATCAATGATTTTGTCTAACATCTTTCTTGAATTAAAGATTAAAAATTAAAGATTGAGAATTGAGAATTAAAAAATAAGAGAAACTAAAAATAGGAAAACTAAAAAAACACGAGAATGAAAAAAATAGAGAAATAAAGAAAATGCGGGAAAGAGAAAAACAGAAAAACAGCAACCACATGGCAAGGAACCATACATGGATCAGTTCCTGAAACCATGTGATACTGTTTTTTCTAAGGATGAAGTTTCATTCTGCCAAAGAAGATAGTGCGGGCAGCCTATTTACGCTGCTGGGTCCGGTGCTTCTCCACCGCCCGGTTTATTGCCCCCCGAACCGCTGCCGGAACCATCGTCCGAACCACCGTTTCCGGAATCGCTTCCATCGCCCTTTCCGCCCAGGACGAAGTCCACGTTGTTTTCGCTTCGTGTACTCGTATGGCTCGAATTCATCAGCTTCAACGCTTTGTCGGCAACAAAGCGGACATTGACACGGCGGATGCTGCGCACCGTACAATCTTTCATAGTCTCCGTACCATCACTAGTCAGCGTGATGTGGAACGTACCCAATCCGTCAATCTTCACCTTGTCGCCCTGGGTGAGCGACAGACGCAACTGTTCCACAAATGCCTCGATGGTGTGTTTCACATCTCCGGCGGTCAGTGACGATTTACTTTCGATGGCGGTAGCCATCGTATCAACGTCCATCACTCTTACATTGCCCGATTTCTGACGTATGTAATACAGTAACGGAGCATCCTCCTGATTTACATACTTTCTGCGCTGATAGCGTTCTACTAATACATCCATAAATTTGAAAAGTTAAGGTTTAAGTGAATAATTATATGTTTTCTTTTTGATACTACAAATATACAAAATCAGAGAGGAGAAGTCAAGTAAATATGGTTTTATTTTCTCTGATAATATAAAAAGATTTATACCGGATATGTATCAATACTATTTTGATAAATTGTCTTGATTATTTATACAATAGATCGTTTTATTTAGCATGTTTTTCCAAATATTCCAATGGCGGAACATAGTCATATATTTTTGTCATCGACGGATTATGTCCGAAATATACATTCCCAGTCTCTCCATTACGCTGCTTGGCAACGATAACCACCCCCAGTCCTTCTGTCGGGTAACCGCTTTCCCGGTCGGTGACGACGCGTTGCATGGCCGGTCGGTAAAGCAACATCACGACGTCCGCATCCTGTTCGATAGCTCCGCTCTCGCGCAGGTGTGCCAGTTCCGGACGTCCTCCGGGGCGATTCTCCGACTCGCGGTTCAGCTGACTAAGCAGTACGACGGGAATATGCAGCTCCTTGGCTAGCAACTTGGCTTTCCGGGTGGCTTGTGCCACTTCTTGTTCGCGGTTGCGGTTGGCCTGCTTGGTAGCCATGTCGCAGAGTTGCAGGTAGTCGATAATAATTGCGTCACACTGATTGCGGCTCTTCAGTAGCCGGGCACTTGAGCGAATGTGATCCATGCTGACAGAAGTGCTGTCGTCCACGTAAATGGGGAGCCCCGACAGTTCTGAAGCTGCGGTGTGAGCATTTTCCATCTCTTGTGAGGTAGGTATTCCGTTTCTCCACCGGTAAGGATTAATGTTGCTTGCTGCTGCCAGCCATCGGTCGGCAAGGCGTTCCCCTTGCATCTCAAGGCTGTAGACGGCCACCGCATTGCCCGCCATTGCCGCACTGCGTGCCAGGTGTAGGGCAAAAGCCGTTTTACCTACGGAAGGCCGTGCGGCTATCACTATCAGATCACTATCCTGCAAACCGCCTGTTTTCTGGTCGAGTTCGGTCAGTCCGGTGGGGATGCCGGTGACGCCGTTCACGCTTTTGGCAATACGCAATTCAGCTTCTTTCAGCGTGTCGGTCATTAGGGTGTCCATGCAGCGTATATGGTCGTGGTGTCCGGATTCGCCTTCGAGACGGTCGAGCAGGTTGTGCGCGTCGATGAGGGTGTCGTCGATGTCGATTGTCTCATCCATGGCGCAGGTGAGGAGTTTGTTGAAGCCGACTACGGCTTCGCGTGCCAGATATTTCTGGTGGACGATTTGCGCGTGATACTCGATGTGGGCGGAGGAGGCTACCCGGCTGCTTAGTTGTACGATGGTATACGGCCCGCCTATCTTTTCGAGCACTCCGCGACGGGTGAGCTCTTCTTTGACGGTGAGAATATCTATCTTTTTGTTTGCCTGATACATAGCTATCAAGGCGGCGAAGATCAGCTGATGATGATCGTCGTAGAACATTTCGGGACGTAGCTTGTCGGCTACGAGTGGCAGAGCCTCCTGTTCTATCAGGCAGGCTCCGATGATGGCTTCTTCGAGTTCGCTGGCGTGTGGTTGCATTTCTTTTTGATGTTTTTTAGTCTATATATTCGTTTAAGAAGGCCTTGTCTTTCAGGTAGGTGGCGGCAAGGGGGATGAAACGTGTGTCGTTGGTGTGATAGTAGACTTCCTCGATGTGGTCGATGGCTGTCTGCTGTTCCTCTTTGGTGAGCTTGTCCCATTCGCGGCGGGCACGGGCGACGTACTGTTTGGGTTTTTGCATCGTTTCATGATATTTATCCCAGAAAACATCGAACGCTTCGGATTTTTCTTTCTTTTTTTCTTCGCGGGCTTCCGGAGAGATGCAGCCGGTCCAGAAATCATAGTTGTTGATATGAATGTGGAAGATTCCTTTCTGGTGCGGGATGATCTTGATAATGCCCTCTTCCTGGATTTTTTGAAAGAAGCGGAGGGTTTTGGATCGGCTCCATTGGAAGAGTTGGCTCCAGTGTTGCTGGCTGATGACGGATTCTCCGCGTTGGCATACAATGTCGATCTGCTGAATCTTGTACGTGGTTTCCGAGTAGTTGGCGTGTATCAGGACTTGGAGGAGCGCTTCCAGTTCTCCCGGAGCTTTATCGTTTATCTGGCGTTTTAACAGTGCTTTGGGAATCAGGATGTAGCCTTCGTGCAGGAGGTTTTCTGGAAGTTGTTTCATTGAGGCGTATTTTTATTTACTTGTTGTTGTTTGGGGTTATTCCCATGTGCATACATTGTCGGATGCGGCTGCGAAGGTAGTGTATGAATGGCTGTTCGTGCAAATCTTTTTTGGCTGGAATGAAGGTGTTTTGAACGGTATGGTGGTATTTGGGCTGTATTGGGGGCTGTAGGACGGAAATAATGTTGTTCTGTGTGACACCGCGCAGGTGTAAAAGATGAGATTGGGGGAATGAATAGAAAAACAGAGGTTCTGTTGGGATGAAACAGAGCCTCTGTTTATTAGAAATAGAACCTCTGTTTGCCGTAAATAGAGGCTCTATTCGGGGACATGCGGCTTTCTTTTTAGTATTTTTTTTGACAAAAAATCGAACAGCCAAACGAACACCCCCTGGAGGTGGCTCAACTGCTTGTCTGTCATGCGTTTGCAACGCTCGAAAAAAAGTAGGCGAACCACCAACCGAACATATATAAATACTAAAATATAATAATCTATATAATATAGTTCGTTCAACACGTTTTTTCTGTGTTTTCGGAGGTGTCAGGATGCAGTAAATCTTTACTTATGGGTGATGCGCTAACGTAGGATTATTTTTTCCGGTCCCCAGGTCATGAAAAGGATCTGCTGTTGCTTCGGACTTAGACGCGTTGTTTCGTGTACGTAATGTGCGGCTTTTAATTCGTCGAAGAGCTGTTTGTCGAGTTCTATTTCGTTTCTCATTCTTTTGCTGGCTGTGTCAGCGTTAGAATATTCGGGAAAATACTCCTGCGCTATGGCAGAGAAGGTTTTAAAACCATTGATAACCCATTCTCGTTCTTCCATTTCTTCTTCGTTTTCGTTTGGATTCTTCATTTGTGTAAAATTAAATTGTTTATTAATGCAACACTTCATGTGTTGACTTTGCAAAGTTAATGAAAATACATTTGTTATGATAAAATAATTAATTTATTTTGTTATATTATTTGATCTATGTAATAAAATATTGTATCTGGTAAACTCGTTTTGTAAGCGTAGCTTTTTGTATCATAAAATTTGACTTGTTTTGTATTGATATATTTGCTAAACTTTTTTTCTTCTATACGCGTCTCAAATTAAATCGTATATTTGCGAAAAGAATCAAGATTGGGAATTATGAACGAAAACGTCTTAGCTAAACTGAAGATACTTGCGGAATCTGCCAAGTACGATGTTTCCTGTTCTTCCAGTGGTACGGTGCGCTCCAATAAGCCGGGCACGCTGGGAAACACTGTCGGAGGATGGGGGATCTGTCACAGCTTTGCCGAGGACGGGCGGTGTATCTCGCTATTGAAAATCATGCTTACCAATTATTGTATTTACGACTGTGCCTACTGTATCAACCGGCGTAGCAACGATCTTCCCCGCGCCACATTTTCCGTTTCGGAATTGGTGGAACTGACGATGGAATTCTATCGTCGTAACTACATTGAAGGGTTGTTTCTTAGTTCCGGAGTAGTCCGCAATCCGGACTATACGATGGAGAGACTGGTGCGTGTAGCCAAAGATTTGCGGCAAGTGTACCGGTTTAACGGTTATATTCATCTCAAGAGTATTCCCGGTGCCAGTCGTGAATTGGTGAATGAGGCCGGGCTGTATGCCGACCGTTTGAGTGTCAACGTCGAAATTCCCAAAGAAGAAAACCTGAAACTCCTTGCACCGGAGAAAGATCATAAAAGTGTATTTGCTCCGATGAAATACATTCAGCAAGGTGTGTTGGAGAGTAAGGAAGAACGGCAGAAGTTTCGCCATGCACCCCGTTTCGCGCCTGCGGGACAAAGTACCCAGGTGATTGTGGGCGCTACCTCCGAGTCGGATAAAGATATTCTTTTTCTTTCGTCGGCTCTTTACGGACGGCCGACCATGAAACGTGTCTACTATTCGGGCTACGTTTCTGTGAATACATACGATAAACGTCTTCCGGCATTGAAGCAACCGCCTTTGGTACGTGAAAACCGGCTCTATCAGGCTGACTGGTTATTGCGCTTTTACCAATTCAAGGTGGACGAAATTGTGGATGATGCCTATCCGGATCTCGACCTCGAGATAGACCCGAAACTCTCGTGGGCTTTGCGCCATCCCGAACAGTTTCCTGTCGACATCAACAAAGCGGACTACGAAATGTTGCTCCGTGTGCCGGGAGTGGGAGTGAAGTCGGCGAAGCTGATTGTCGCCTCCCGCCGTTTTTCGCGACTGGGTTTTTATGAACTGAAGAAGATAGGAGTGGTGATGAAGAAGGCGCAATATTTCATTACCTGCAAAGAACTGCCTCTCCAAATGCTGACTGTGAACGAACTTTCGCCGCAACGGGTACGTAGCTTATTGCTCCCGAAACCAAAAAAGAAAGTGGATGAACGCCAATTACGACTTGATTTCTGATTTCTGATTTATGAATTCTGATTAAACGAATTACTAAGTATGTTGATTAGCTTATATAATAATTTAGGTACAGATTACACGGATTACACGGTTTTTAGTGTTGTCATTGCTGCAAAGAATCCGCATTAATCCCTGTAATCCGTGCCTAAAAATAAATCATAACCCAGAAATCATAAATCATAAATCATAAATCTTGAAATTTTTCGTTTACGATAAAAGCTTTGATGGTCTGCTGACTGCCGTGTTCGACGCCTATTTTCGCAAGACCTTTCCCGATGATTTGTTGTCGGAAGGAGATGCTTTGCCCTTATTTTATGATGAGTTGCATACCGTAGTCACCGATGAAGAGAAGGCAGGGCGTGTGTGGCGGGGATTGCAGAAGAAAGTCTCTACTTCCGCTTTGGGCTGCCTCACACAAAGTTGGCTGTCGGAGCTTCCGGAGGTAGGGATGCTCATTTTTCGTTATATCCGTAAAGCGATCGACTCACCCCGTTCCATCGAAACCAATTTTGGCGATCCGGACGTTTTGCGATTGGCGCAAATATGGAAGAAAGTGGATGGCGAACGTGTGCACCTGATGCAGTTTGTCCGTTTTCAGAAAGCTGCGGATGGTACATTCTTTGCGGCTTTCGAACCGCAGTATAATGCGCTTCCTCTTACCGTTCACCATTTCAAAGACCGTTTTGCCGATCAGAAGTGGATTATCTACGACATGAAACGCCGTTATGGTTTTTATTATGACTTGAAAACCGTAGAAGAAGTTACTTTTGATGATGACAGCAACGCCTCGCATCTGATAACCGGAATGCTTGATGAAAGTTTGATGGATAAAGATGAAAAATTGTTTCAACAGCTTTGGAAGACCTATTTTAAATCCATTACAATCAAGGAAAGGCTCAATCCGAGAAAACATAAGCAAGACATGCCTGTGAGGTACTGGAAATACCTTACCGAAAAGCAGAAGTGAGGTTATTCAATTCTTTCTACCATTTAGGGATATTTTATAGTTCGGGCATCTTTTTATTGTAAAGGAACTGTTTAGAGTAGATTTTGGAGTATTTGATAACCGATGTATGCCTAAATTCCGTATCTTCGCCAGAGAACGTTCATCTCCCATTCTTTTTCCATAAAAGTATCGAGTTTTATTATGAATGAATCACTACAAATCCGGAAAGCCGGGAATATGATAAGTACATCTGTTCTGTCTCGTATAGACCCTGTTGACTTTGTCGATACCTTTTGTTGTAGGATAACGGCTGAAAGAGATATCCGTCCGGCCGATGTACTCATTACTATGTTTACAAATTATCCGCAATGGGTGG
>ERZ825384.4572-NODE-4572-length-10822-cov-6.620321_pt1 | contig 10822 bp, 10 predicted proteins | sample MGYA00519931_ERZ825384 | MGnify/ENA primary metagenome ERZ825384 (study PRJEB31778, sample SAMEA3449200) | human gut metagenome | biome: human gut; feature: human-associated habitat; material: faeces | place: United Kingdom | collected 2010/2012 ...
AGGAGAAGGACATCGACATCACCTTCCCCGAGAACTATACCCCCGAGCTGGCCGGTAAGCCCGTGGTGTTCCATGTGAAGGTCAACGAGGTCAAGCACAAGGAGGTCCCCGCCATCGACGACGAGTTCGCCAAGGACGTGTCCGAATTCGACACCCTGGAGGAGCTGAAGGCCGATACCCGCAAGCAGCTGACGAACGACCGCGAGGCCGCCGCCCAGCGTGCCTTTGAGGACGCCCTGATGCAGAAGGTGGCCGACGGCATCCAGGCCGACATCCCCGATGAGATGGTGGACGTTCAGGCCCAGCAGATGATGGAGAACTTCCAGCAGCAGCTGGCCGCCCAGGGCATCCCCTTTGACCAGTATCTGAAGATGACCAACACCACCGAGGACGATTTCAAGAAGCAGGCCCATGACCCCGCCGTGCAGCAGGTCCGCATGGATCTGGCCGTGGCCGCCCTGGTGAAGGCCGAGAACCTGGAGGCCACCGCCCAGGAGATCGAGGATGAGCTCAAGACCGTGGCCGACAAGTACGGCATGGATCTGGACACCATCAAGAAGTATCTGCCCGAGGCCGACGTCCGTGAGCAGGTCCTGCGCAGCAAGGCCATCAAGGCTGTGGCCGACGCCGCTGTGGCCGTGGCTCCCGTGGTGGAGGAGTCCCAGGAAGAAGCCAAGCAGGAAGAGGAAAAGAAGGACGCGGAATAATTATCCGGCGTTCCCTGCTTGAGATACCACGCGGGCGGGTATAATTGGGTAGAGTTTCATCTATTTGTACAGGAGGTATTTTCTATGAGTTTAGTCCCTTATGTTGTGGAGCAGACCAACCGGGGTGAGCGTTCTTATGACATCTTTTCCCGGCTGCTGAACGACCGCATCATCTTCCTGGGCGAAGAGGTCAATGATACCACCGCCAGCCTGGTGGTGGCCCAGCTGCTGTATCTGGAGGCCCAGGACCCCGACAAGGATATCCAGATGTACATCAACAGCCCCGGCGGTTCCGTTACCGCGGGTATGGCCATCTACGATACCATGCAGTATATCAAGTGCGACGTGTCCACCATCTGCATCGGCATGGCTGCCAGCATGGGCGCGTTCCTGCTGTCCTCCGGCGCACGGGGAAAGCGCATCGCCCTGCCCAATGCGGAGATTATGATCCACCAGCCCTCTGCCGGGACCCAGGGTAAGGTCACGGATATGGAGATCGACGTGGAGCATTTCCTGAAGCTGAAAAAGCGCCTGAACCAGATTCTGGCCGACAACACCGGCAAGGACCCCGAGCAGGTGAAGCAGGACTCCGAGCGGGATCACTGGATGCTGGCCGAGGAGGCCCGGGAATACGGCCTGGTGGACAAGGTCATTTACAAGAGGTAACCAATGGCAGACGATAAGAAATCCCTGCGGTGCTCCTTCTGCGGCAAGGCGGAGAATCAGGTGCACCGCATGATCCAGGGCCCCGGCGTGCGCATCTGCGACGAGTGCGTCCAGCTGTGCATGTCCATTCTGGACGACGGGTATCAGCCCGGCCCCGAGGCCGGGTACGAGACCCCGGACCAGCTGCCCACTCCCCGGGAGATCAAGGCGGTACTGGATCAGTACGTCATCGGTCAGGACGCCGCCAAGGTGGCCCTGTCCGTGGCGGTCTACAACCACTATAAGCGCATTTTCTTCGGCGGCGGCGAGGATGTGGAGCTGCAAAAGAGCAACATCCTGATGATCGGGCCCACGGGCTCTGGCAAGACCCTGTTTGCCCAGACCCTGGCCCGGGTGCTGAAGGTCCCCTTCGCCATCGCCGATGCCACCACCCTCACCGAGGCCGGTTATGTGGGCGACGTCGTGGAAAACATTCTGCTGCGGCTTCTGCAGGCGGCGGATTTCGACGTGGGGCTGGCGGAGCACGGCATCATCTATGTGGACGAGATCGACAAGATCGCCCGCAAGAGTGAAAACACCTCCATTACCCGGGACGTGTCCGGCGAGGGCGTGCAGCAGGCGCTGCTGAAAATCCTGGAGGGCACCGTGGCCAACGTTCCGCCCCAGGGCGGCCGGAAGCATCCCCACCAGGAGTTCATCCAGGTGGACACCCACAACATTCTGTTCATCTGCGGCGGTGCGTTCGATGGTCTGGAGAAGATCATCGAGCAGCGCACCGACCGCAAGGGCATCGGCTTCGACGCCGTTGTGGAGAGTAAGGCAGAGCGCCGGACCGGGCAGCTGCTGAAGGAGGTCCAGCCCCATGATCTGCTGAAGTTCGGCATTATCCCCGAGCTGGTGGGCCGTTTGCCGGTGATCGCCGCTCTGGACGGCCTGAACCGGGAGGATCTGGTCCGTATCCTGACGGAGCCGAAAAACGCCCTGGTCAAGCAGTATCAGAAGCTGTTTTCCTATGACGATGTGAAGCTGGTGTTCGAGCCGGATGCTCTGGAGGCCGTGGCCGACAAGGCCATCGAGCGCAACATCGGTGCCCGTGGCCTGCGGGCTGTCATGGAGGGAGTTCTGACCCCCATCATGTACGATATTCCCTCGGACCACACCATCGAACAGGTGACCATCACCGCCGGTGCCGTCAAGGACGGTGCGGAGCCGGTGATCCTGCGGGACCCCAATCACCACCGGTCCCACAAGGACAGCGACGCGCCGGCGTCCTGAAACAACCAACAAGGGGGAGAGACGCTTGCGCCTCTCCCCTCTTGCCCTATTGTACTTTCCCTATCGCAAAGGAGATACCCTTATGACCACACAAAATATGCCCGTGCTGGCTCTGCGGGGGCTGACCGCCTTCCCGGGCCAGACGCTGAGCTTCGATGCGGAGCGCGAGATATCCATCCTGGCACTGGAGAACGCCATGGAGGGCGACCGGGAGCTGCTGCTGGTAACCCAGCGGGAGATTGGCGTGCAGGAGCCTCAGGAGGAGGATCTGTACGCCATCGGCACCGTGTGCCGTATCTTCCAAATCGTCAAAACCTCGGATACCGGTGTGCGGGTCATCGCCGGGGGACTGCACCGGGCGGCCATCCGCCGCCTGTGGCAGACAAAGCCCTTCCTCCAGGCCAACGTGGACCTGCTGGAGGACGAGGGTTGGCGGGCCACGGACCGCACCGAGGCCCTGACCCGGCGGACCTACGCCCTGTTTGGCCGGTATCAGGAGCTGGTGGGGAATCTGTCCGATCAGCTGGTGGCCTCGGTGCTGGATATCCGGGACCCCGGCGAGCTGGCGGACACCATCGCCGCCAACATCAACCTCCGGCACCAGGACCGCCAGCGGGTGCTGGAGGAGCTGCACCCCGTCCGGCGGCTGATGATCATGAACGAGATCCTGCTCCACGAGGTTGACATCGCCGCCCTGGAGTCGGATATTGACCAGAAGGTCCGCCAGCGGGTGGGCCAGGTCCAGCGGGACATGGTCCTGCGGGAGCAGCTCCATGTATTGCAGCACGAGCTGGGCGAGGACGGCGACGACGAGCTGTACGAGTACGAGGAGCGGATCGGCCGCTGCCGTGCCTCGGACGAGGTTCGGGAGAAGCTCATGAAGGAGCTGCACCGCCTGTCCAAGCAGCCCTTCGGCAGCGCCGAGGGCGCGGTGATCCGGAACTATCTGGACGTGTGCCTGGACGTGCCCTGGGGCGTGGAGACCCACGACCGGGCTGATGTGGAGCAGGCCCGGAAAATTCTGGACCGTGACCACTACGGCCTGGAGAAGGTGAAGGAGCGCATCCTGGAGTTCATCGCCGTGCGGCAGCTGAACCCCCAGGCCAAGGGAAAAATTCTGTGCCTGGTGGGCCCTCCCGGCGTGGGAAAGACCTCCATCGCCCTGTCGGTGGCCAAGGCCATGCACCGGAAGCTGTCCCGGCTGAGCCTGGGCGGCGTCCGGGATGAGGCGGATATCCGCGGCCACCGGAAAACCTACATAGGGGCCATGCCCGGCCGCATCATTGACGCCGTCATCCGCAGCGGGTCCATGAATCCCCTGCTGGTGCTGGACGAGATCGACAAGCTGGCCAGCGATATGCGGGGCGACCCGGCGTCAGCCCTGCTGGAGGTGCTGGACAGTGAGCAGAATCATGCCTTCCGGGATCACTTCCTGGAGGTGCCGGTGGACCTGAGCCGGGTGATGTTCATCACCACCGCCAACACCCTGGACACCATCCCCCGTCCCCTGCTGGACCGGATGGAGGTCATCGAGCTGAGCAGCTATACCGACGAGGAAAAGCTGCAGATCGCCAAGCAGCACCTGCTGCCCAAGCAGCTGAAGGAGCACGGCCTGAAAAAGGCCCAGCTGCGCATCAGCGACGACGCCATCCGCCGGGTCATCGCGGCCTATACCAGGGAATCCGGCGTCCGGGTGCTGGAGCGGCAGCTGGGCAAGCTCTGCCGTAAGGCTGCTATGCAGCTGGTAGACGGCGACGTGAAGCGCGTGGACATCACCGACAAGAATCTCCGGGACCTGCTGGGCGTAGAGCAATACACCGACTCCGTTCACAGCGACCGGGACCAGGTGGGCGTGGTCAATGGCCTGGCCTGGACCCAGGTAGGCGGCGAGATCCTGGAGGTAGAAGCCCAGGCCCTGGACGGCAGCGGCAAGCTGGAGCTGACCGGCAACCTGGGCACCGTGATGCAGGAATCCGCCAAGGCGGCGCTGACGTGTCTGCGCAGCCGGTGGGAGGAGCTGGGCCTGACCCGGGACTTCTATAAAACCAAGGACATCCATGTCCACTTCCCGGAGGGAGCCGTGCCCAAGGACGGCCCATCGGCGGGAATCGCCATCACCACCGCCATGCTGTCGGCGCTGTCCGGGCGGCCGGTTCGCGGCAGCGTAGCCATGACCGGCGAGGTGACCCTCCGGGGCCGGGTGCTGGCCATTGGCGGTCTGAAGGAGAAAACCATGGCCGCCCTGCGCAGCGGCGTACATACGGTCATCATCCCCCGGGACAATGTCAAGGATCTGGAGGAGATCGACCAGACGGTTCGGGCCGGACTGCACTTCGTCCCCGTGGACACCGTGAACCAGGTGTTTGAAGCGGCGCTGGCCGCACCTCGGGGCGAGCACGCCGCACCCCGGCACCGTGCGTCGCCGGAGGCCCCTGCGGCGCTTCCAGTGTAAAGGAGAGATACTTGCCATGCCTATCAACTACAACAAGGCGGAATTTATCCGCTCGGCGGTCCGTCCCGATGCCTTTATCCGGGACGGGCGGCCCCAGGTAACCTTTGCCGGACGCTCCAACGTGGGCAAGTCCTCCGTCATCAACCGCCTGCTGAACCGGAAGAATTTTGCCCGGGTGGGGGCCACCCCCGGCAAAACCACCCAGGTGAACTACTTTCTCATCGACAACCGCGTCTATCTGACGGACCTGCCCGGCTACGGCTACGCCAAGGTCAGCAAGGAGGAGCGGGAACGCTGGGGACGGCTGATGGAGTCGTATTTCCAGGCGCCCGGGCTCATCACCCTGGGTGTCCTGATCGTGGACGCCCGGCACAAGCCCACGGCGGACGATGTCACCATGTTTCAGTGGTTCCGGGGCACCGGCTGCCCGGTGGTGGTGGTGGCCAACAAGCTGGACAAGCTGAAGAAAAGTGAAATAGACCCCAACCTGCAGGTGATCCGGGACACGCTGGAGCTTTCAGAGCAGGACTGCCTGGTGCCGTTCTCCGCCGAAAAGGGCACCGGCAAAACGGAGCTGCTGTCGGCCATCTCTCAGCGGCTGGGTATGTGAGCAGAGAGGAGCAGGTGCATGAGATTGCGGTAAGTTGCGGCAAATGAAAAATTTGACGCAGGAGGTCATATCATGACAGCATTTCATATCCGTCCCTATGAGCACTACTGCACGGAGGAAATACTCCCCCTGTATGAGGCAGTGGGCTGGACCAACTATACCCAGCGGCCGGACATGCTGCGGGACGCCTTTGCCGGGTCCAGGGATGTGCTGGCGGCCTACGACGGCACACAGCTGGTGGGAATTTTACGCGCTGTAGGCGACGGCGCGTCCATTCTGTATATGCAGGATATCCTGGTGCAGCCCCGTTGGCAGCGCCGAGGCGTCGGCTCCGCACTGATGCAGGCGCTGCTGGCCCGTTGGCCGCAGATATACCAGACGATGCTCTGCACCGACGACACCCCCAAGACCGTGAGCTTCTATGAGTCCCTGGGATTTACGGACCTGCGGGCCCTGGGGGCCCGGGGATTCATGCGGATACATCGGGAGTAGTCCCCTCCCCGCCGGCAAAACCTAACCTTTGGTTAATAGCAATTTTTGTAAGTCCACTGTACAATGAATGTACAGTGGACTTACTATATTGAGGAGGAAAGACCATGCGAAAATTCAGCCTTTTCCTGCTGCTGTGCGGTCTGGTGCTGTGCCTGGCGGCCTGCGGGCCCAAGGAGACCACCCCGGATGATGATATCGCCGGCGATGACTGGCGCACCTGGGGCACCATCCAGGACACCGGTACCCTGACCCGTGGCGACGATAGCACCGATGTGTGCATCTGCGTGAGCGACGATGGAGCCAAGCTCTATTACGACCTTCCGGAGCAGGAGCTCTATGGCAGCGTAGTGTTCCCGGAGTCCATCGACGGAGCCGCCGGCTGCTATCAGGACACGGATTTCACCGACCTGGACGGCGACGGCAACAGCGACATGCAGATGACCTTCCACGTAGACGGCCAGTGCCAGACGTATGTGTGGTACTGGAACGCGGTCAACGGCCAGTTTATGGACACGCTGGCGGAGTAAGGAGGTCACAATGAAGAAGCTATCCCGGCTGGCAGTCATGCTGGCGCTGGTGCTGGCCCTGACGGCGTGCAGCGGCGGCGCAGATACGCCGTCCCCCGACGAGCAGACGGAGGGGCAGCATCCGGTGACGGATGCCGCAGAGCTGGAGGGCCAGTGGACGTCCCCCTCGGGGAATATTCTGTCCTTTTCGGCAGACCAGGGCCGCTATACCTACCAGACCTTCTCCGGCCGCACGGGGCAGGGTCCCTATGACGCCGCTGCCGATGTGCCTACCATCGACTTTGACGGCTTCCTGTACAATTTTATTCTCCGGGACGACGGGGTGCTGCTGCCCAATCAGAACGGCAGCGGCGGCGACGCGGAGAGCATCGACCACTTCACCTTCCGCCGCAGCAGCGATGCCCGGATAGATCTGTGGGAGCTCTCGGACCTGAGCGGCGTGTGGCAGAACGCTCTGGGTGAGACCCTGGTCATCGACGCAGACCGCATGGCGTATCTGAGCTACACCAGACTATCCATGGGCAGCGGCACCATCGGGGACAACCAGGACGGCAAGGGACCGTATCTGGCCATGAACGGACGCATTTACCTGTCCCCCGGCCCGGATAAGGACCGGTTCACCCTGCTGGGCCAGGACGCGGACGGCAGCTTCTCCGGCGTGTTCTACCCCTACGGCCAGGCAGCGGCCTATACCGGCCTGCCGGGGGCCAGCTTTGAGACCGATGAGGACGGCTATTGCCGCTGGTACAGCGACGGTCACGACGCCTTTTACATTACCGGAAGCTACACCCTGGCAGAGGACGGGCTGGCCTATCGCGACGACGGCCCGGTGTATGCCGCCGGGTTCGACCCCATCCCCTACGATCCCGCCGAGGACTGGGGCGATAGCTGGATGAGCAATTGGGGATAAAGCCTATGAAACAGAGCAAATGCCCCCTGTGTGGGGAGCGATTGAAAAAAGGAAGCACCACCTGCCGTTGCGGCTATCGGGAGACGCTGGCGGAGCAGGAGCTTCTGCGGCGGCTGGCGGTTGCAGGGGATCATCGAGGCCCTGTGCCGGTGCGAAGTCCTGTTTGGGGCAGAAAGAGAGGAGCAAGCACATGGATAACAGCACACAGAATATTCAGAAGGGCCGCGCCCTGGCGGGCTTCGGCAAGGTTTTCTCCGGTATCGGCGTGGTCATTCTTGTGGCCGGAGTGATTCTCAGCGCCACGCCCGCCATCGCCGCAGGCGTCATCATCGCCGTCATCGGCGGCGTTATGGGCGCGTCAGGCGGGAAAAAGCTCCAGGGTGCGGCCCAGGGCAGATTGGCCCAGGACGCGCTGCGCGCAGTATTTCAGGAAGCGGAATACCTGCCCCGGCAGCATATTTCCCAGGAAACACTCCAGGCTTCCGGTCTGCCCCTGCCTCAGGCGGAGCGTATGAGCGGCAGCGGTCTGGTCCGGGCCAGGTACCATGGTCGGCCACTGGAGATCAGCAATCTGGAGCTGCTGGACCTGCAGCCCTATCAGGACCCCGCCACCCAAAACTGGGAAAACAACGAGGTGTCGGTTTTCCGCGGACGCTGGATGGCGGCGCAACTGGGCCACACCCTCCCCTGCGACCTGCAGGCCGCCCCCAAGGGAAAGCTGGCACGGCTGCTGGGCCGGGACGGTTTTTCCTCGGAAGATCCGGAATTTGACAAGCGGTTCAGCGTTCAATGCGGCGATCCTGCTGCGGCGCAGGCTCTGCTGTCCCCCCAGGTCATGGACCAGCTGCTGCACCTGGGCAAGGTGTATCTCAGCGTCAAGGCCGACGGACGGGTATTCGCGGCTATCCAGACGGACGAGCCGCTGTTTGACGCCGGAAAGGGCCGGGCGGATCAGATGAAGGAGCGCTTTGTGGGCCAGCTGCGGGACTTTACGGACCTGCTGGACGCTATGAGGGGGTGATCAACATGCCATTTTGGGGAGCCGCTGTGCTGTTCATCCTGGCGGCAGCCGGGTTTTTCGTAGGACGGGCCTGCCTGCGCCGTGGGCCGCGCACCGTCTGCATGATCGTATGCGGCATTGCAGCTGCTGCCAGCGCTGCATACATGCTGCTGACTCTGATCCTGGTGGGCGGCATACAGTAAAAGACAATGCTGCGATGCAGCAATTAACGGGCACAGCAACAGCGCTGTGCCCGTTATTGCACAATTGCCCTTCGTGTGTTAGGATAGGGGCAAAATATAGCATCCTGCTATGCGTCACTACATGTCTTACAGTTCCTTCTTAATGGAGCGGATGGCCCCCTTTTCCAGGCGGCTCACCTGGGCCTGAGAGATACCGATCTCCGCCGACACCTCCATCTGGGTCTTTCCCTGGCCAAAGCGCAGCATGAGAATGCTCCGCTCCCGGGGCGTCAGGTGACCAATGGCGTCCTTCAGGGCAATGTGCTGGATCCAGCCCTCATCGGTGCAGCGGCGATCGCTGACCTGGTCCATGACGCACACGGTGTCGCCGCCCTCGGAGTAAATGGGCTCGTACAGGGACACCGGGTCCACAATGGCATCCATGGCCAACACCACCTCCTCCCGGGGGATATCCAGCTCCCGGGCCAGCTGCTCCACGGTTGGCTCCCGTTGGCTCTGGCGCAGCAGCCGCTCCCGGGCCTGAAGCACCTTATACGCCGTGTCCCGCAAACTGCGGGACACCCGCACGGCGCTGTTGTCCCGGAGATAGCGGCGGATCTCTCCCACGATCATGGGAACACCATAGGTGGAGAAGCGTACCGGCTGGGTAATATCAAAGTTGTCGATGGCCTTGATCAGGCCGATGCACCCCACCTGGAACAGGTCGTCCATGTTCTCCCCCCTGCTGGTGAACCGCTGGAGCACCGACAGCACCAGCCTCAGGTTGCCGCGGATCAGCCGCTCCCGGGCGTCCATGTCCCCCTGCTTGGTGCGCCGCAGAAGCTCCGTCATCTCATCGTTTTTCAAGACCTCCAGCTTGGCGGTGTTGATGCCGCAGATCTCCACTTTTCCCTGCATTCCCCTACTGCCTCCGTCACTTGGATAAAAACAGTATTCCCGGGGAAAGGTCCCTTATACGGCGGGGCAGAATCCCTCCATCTTCGACAGAATACGCCCGCAGAAATTTTATTGAGATTTTTCAAAAAAAAGCTTGCATTTTCTGTGAGATCGTGGTATTATAACAAAGTCGTCAAGAGACATGCGCCGTTAGCTCAGCTGGATAGAGCGTCTGGCTACGGACCAGAAGGCCGGGGGTTCGAATCCCTCACGGCGTGCCAAAACCGGGAAACTGTAATGGTTTCCCGGTTTTGTTTTCATCATTTTAAGAGAGAACGGCACAGCCAACGCTGTGCCGTTCTCTCTTATCCTGCAATACTCTCTTGTTGACAGATATCTTTATCTCAGATGAGCACCGCCCGGTGGAACACCTTTTTCCCCTTGCGGATGATCAGGCCGTCGCCGGTAAATTCCTGGCAGCCGAAGGATGCGTCGATGGAATCCACCTTCTTGTCCCCCACGGTGATGCCGCCCTGCTGCACCAGCCGCCGGGCCTCGCCCTTGCTGGCGCACAGACCGCACCGGACCAGCAGATTCAGCACGTTGATCTCGCCGCTGCCCAGGTCGTCGCCGGTGAGCTCGGTGGTGGGCATATCCTGAGCGTTGGCGCCGCCGCCAAACAGTGCCCGGGCAGCCTGACGGGCCTTTTCAGCCTCCTCCTCGCCGTGAACCAGCTTCGTCAGCTCATAGGCCAGGATATCCTTGGCCTCGTTGAGCTTTGCGCCCTCCCACTCGGCCATCTCATTGATCTGCTCCAGGGGCAGGAACGTCAGCATCCGGATGCACTTGAGCACGTCGGCGTCGCCCACATTGCGCCAGTACTGATAGAATTCGAAGGGGCTGGTCTTGTTGGGATCCAGCCATACGGCGTTGCCGGCGGTCTTGCCCATCTTGTTGCCCTGAGAATCCGTCAGCAGGGTGATGGTCATGGCGTGGGCATCCTTGCCCAGCTTCCGGCGAATCAACTCCGTGCCGCCCAGCATATTGCTCCACTGGTCGTTGCCGCCGAACTGCATATTGCAGCCGTTGTGCTGGAACATATAG
>ERZ825384.4577-NODE-4577-length-10806-cov-4.230583_pt1 | contig 10806 bp, 8 predicted proteins | sample MGYA00519931_ERZ825384 | MGnify/ENA primary metagenome ERZ825384 (study PRJEB31778, sample SAMEA3449200) | human gut metagenome | biome: human gut; feature: human-associated habitat; material: faeces | place: United Kingdom | collected 2010/2012 ...
CTACTTATCCCTGCAAAGTAAAGCAGATAAGAAAGCAATTCTTTTTCCTTGTTGGAGATATTAGCACCTTCCGCCCTTTTTTCCTTTACATGGTTTGAACTATCAAAATAGCACCTGAGCATCTTGCAAAACAAATATGCCATTGCTGTATCACTATATTCTACGGATTCTTCCAACATGATACGATCGCCAAAGATAAAAGCATCTTTCACTTTTGGATAGGCTTCTTTGCAAGCCAATCAGATCTATCGTCGGACTGTCTGTTAGGATAAACTTATTTTTACCTATCTTTAAAGTCAGTTCCGCAGGCTGTTCTTTTCTTTCTTCTATCGTCTGTATAAATTTCTGAATTTGCTTACTTGTGCCTTCTTCTGTTTTGATATTGTCTATGCAAGTATCAACACAGTAATCATAAACGAACAGAAGAAGATACCAAAACATTACAGGATCAAGTTCTAAGCTATGCAAACAAGACTGTATATCTTCATTCTCCAAATAGCTGCCAAACTTATTTTGCAATGCTATTTTCTTATTGTTATACCTGTCTATAAAATGGAATGCACTCGTTCCTGATAGAAAAGGCTCTCCCATCTCATCAAAACCGATTGTGGGACAAAATTCCAATCCCACATGGACAATCCCACTTTCATTTAATTCGTCTATACCTATTTCTTCTGCTGGCTTCATACTATTTGTATCTGTTTGTACAAAGTTAAACCATTTAAGAGAAGAATCTCCAAATCTAATTGCTGTTTCTCTTTTAAATGTTCTACCTCTCCTTCACAATTGAAAAAGAATATTCCAATATCCCTTATTTACTTGTAAAGGAATGCGTTCAAAGAAAATCAGAGTTAAGATGTATTTCCAGTTTAAATTTTTAACTTTCGGGATTTTTTGGTGACTGGGTATATAAAAGAGAAATTTTCGAAAAAATCCCGGATCTACCAGTTTTCAATCTTAAGGTAACGTTTAACTCAGATTTTTTCTATCATGCAGACAGAGGAAATAAAAATACATAATGGAGAATGGCTTACAGACGCTTTGAAAAGACAAGGATATGAAAATATCCCCTCAAACGTAATTCTGGACAAGACACTTACAGGACTTGGAGCTACTCATACGGAATTGCACTCAAACCGTAATTCTATTATCATAGAACCCAATGTTCCCGTTATCATTGAAAAAACAAAAGATAATCCAGATTGGTTGGCAGTTTGGGAGAAGTGTACACCTTCTAAAGTTGAAAAATACTTGCAATCAACAAATAAAAGAAAGAAACTGATTTGTACACCTGAGAGTTTTTCAAAAATCAGGAAAGCAGCCAATAAATTGAACCTGAATATTTACACTGATTATTTCTGTTTGATGGATGAATGCGAAAAATTCATTCAAGACGTGGATTATAGAAAGCGAATCACTCAACCAATATATGAGTTCTTCCAATTTCAACAGAAAGCATTAGTTTCTGCAACACCGTTGGAAATGAGACATAAAGAACTTGTAAATCAAAATTTCAGGATATTAAAGATTGTCCCTGAATATGATTACAGAAAGAATCTGGAAGTTATCGTTACTAACAGCTATGACAAGACAGTCAAAAGCAAATTAGACGATTTACAGGATAGCCCTTGTGTTTGTATCTTCATTAATTCCACCAATGGGATAAATAAGATTATCAATACTTTGAAACTGACTGATTACAAAGTATTTTGTTCCAATCAGAGTGTGAAGAAGTTGAAAGAAAGAGAGTTTGATAATGTATATGAAATGCTTGAACCCTTGGCTAAATACAATTTCTTTACTTGCCGTTTCTTTTCCGCTTTGGATATAAAGTTAAAACAAAAGCCTGATATTTTAATACTTACAGACTTGAATGAAGCGGTTTACACAATGATTGATCCTTTTACGGAAGCAATTCAGATACAAGGTCGTTTTCGCAATGGATTCAATTCACTAACTCATATCTCAAATGTCAAGATTGATTTGGATATAAAGAGTAAAGAAGCCATTGACGGCATGATTGAAGAATTTGAAACTACCCATTCCTGTTTAAAGGATAGGCTGGAACAAGTAACAGATAAATACAGGAAACAAGCCATATCCCAAGATATGGAAGCCGTAAAATATGCGGATTTGTTGGACGAACAAGGAAATATCAATTATTTCTCTGTTGATAACCTGTATAATGAAGAGAGGATAAAGGGATATTATAAGACAAAGGAATCTCTTTTTAACGCTTATAATGCCACCAATCATTTTAATGTAACGGATGCTTCCGTAATCGAACTTTTGGGAGAAGATGATTTGTTGACATTGAGAAAAGCCAAAACGGATATAGAAAAACGTCGGCTGTTGACTGAACAACTAAGCAAACTTTATTCAAATCAGGATAAAGTTGATATTTCCTTTTACTTGGATATTTTGAGGAAAGAAGATCAAGGTACATACACTATTGACGCATTCCTGAAAATAGGAAAAGAAGGATTGGAAAAAGCCGGATATAAAAAAGGTACAATAGACAAAGCCGTAAAAGAGTATGACAAAAACATTCATCGTTTCCTTCCAGAGGTCATAAAAGACATACAGAGCGAGTTCGATCTTAATGTATGGATTGAAAAAGAAGAAATAAGGGATCGTCTGGCAATGATCTATAAGAGACATAATATTTTATACACTGTGAAGCTGAATACAATAAAGGAATATTTTTTAGTTGACGAAACTAAAGATAAACAGCCTTATAAGTATATCTTAAAGGTGTTAATAAAGGACTTCGGGATTTTTTGAGACTTGGGTATATAAAAGAAAAATTTTCGAAAAAATCCCGAATGTCTTATTTCATGTGTCTAGGCTTAGACCATGTAAAGAAAGATATGCCGACCAAATCCGGAGTGTTCTTCTTAAATGGTCTGACTTTCCATAAACACAAAATGGATGCTTTGATTTCTCAAAGCACCCATTACACACAATTTATATATGAGCCGAATTTAATCGGTTAAGAATCTCCTTCTGAATCATAACAAAGTTACTCATTCTGAGAGTCAAGAAAAAATAAATCCTCTTCAAATCAAACTACAGAGATAAAGCATACCTCAACTCTGAAAAAGCACTATGGATCAAATTCTCATGTATGAAACGTGAGCTTAACCGCACTTATCTTAAAGTCCCCCCTCAGTAGGTGATAGAGAAGTGAAAAATATGCAAGCGATTTACCTCTGAATCTCTTTTTCGAAAACGGATAAATGCCTATCGAACTTTGGAAACAAGGGAAAGAGATTTTTAACGGATAGAGATTCAACAACAGACTGCGGTATTTTCCCCTCTTCTCTTTTATATGGTGTAATCCTCAACACTACGAAGGATTAAAACCAAGCCGATACACAGGAATTATCAACAAAAATCAAATTTATATCATTATGGAAAGTCAGTACAAGGTATGTGAAGTGAAACTCACTTACAAGTCAAAGATTAAAGCCTCTGAAAGAGAGAAAATCTTATCCGCTGAAAATGCTTATAAAATCCTTTTGTCTGTATTTGATTCTGAAACAATACAGTACAAAGAGTTTTTCAAAGTCATTTTAATGAATAGAGCCAACAAGGTATTAGGCGTTTGCCATATTTCAGAAGGTGGATTGAATGAAACCTCTGCGGATATACGCATTATTATGCAGGCTGCAATATTGGGTAATGCTTCTGCCATCATATTGGCACACAATCATCCGTCTGGGAACATACAACCAAGTATGCAAGACGATCAAGTGACAAAAAGAGTAAAGGAGATTGCCAAATTAATCGGTATCAACCTTTTGGATCATCTTATCATAACGGATGAGACTTATTACAGTTATTCTGAAAACGGACGGATTTAAGATTGTGAGATATGGAAATAATACTTTATATCTTAATTGCCGCCATTGTGTACCTGATAGTGTTGTTAATCTATCCGATCATTCCGTTTTACCTTCTTGTATAAGGCGATAAAGGAACAATGAGAATCAAAAAAGAATGTTCACTTCTGTTGAAAGTGAATGTTCTTTTGATTTTCAACAAGTTACCATTTAAAGAAGAATAGAGGACACAAAAAACAATCACTTTTATTTGTAATCAATTAAAACTGAATATTATGAGTTTGAAATACAGCACAACAACAGCGGATTATCTGAGATGGGATGAAATGTCAAATCTGGTCAGAAGATTAAGCAGGGACGGAGATTATAAAATGTCCTTGCTAATTGCGATAGGTTGTTTCTGGGGATTGCGTATCTCTGATATATTGTCATTACGTTGGAAAGATATTCTGAATGTGGATGAGTTTACTTTGCAGGAAAAGAAAACAAAGAAAAACCGTACAATCAGGATTAATCCTCAACTGAAAAGACATATTGCAGAATGCTACGATCACATTCAGCCAATAGGGATTAATTCGCCTATACTGGTAAGCCAGAAGGGGACAACATACTCAGTACAAAGAATCAATGTGATCTTAAAAGAGATCAAAGCCAAATACAAACTGAAAGTTCAACATTTTAGTTGTCATAGCCTACGAAAAACATTTGGCAGGCAGGTGTACAACCAAAATGCAGAAAACGCAGAACTGGCTTTAGTCAAGTTGATGGAGTTGTTCAATCATTCCAGTGTGGCGATCACAAAAAGGTATTTGGGATTGAGACAGGAAGAAATATTGCAGACTTATGACAGTCTTTCCTTTTAAATGGTTAATATTTCAGCTTAAATCATTGACACATAAAACACTTTTCGTAACTTTGTGGCAATTCTACAAGTTCATGGCGTTGAACCTCTATAGAAGGACATACGTTTAACGAAAGGTGTTATTGAAATTATCTTCTATTCTCAAATTCTCGCAAAATTTGAAACGCTGTGAAGATGATAGCAGTAGCACCCACACTTGGATATATACCTACCTTATGTTTGTAAGGTTTCTATATGCCTTTTGGTGTGGGTCGCTATTGTTTTATCCACAGCAAAGGCAATGCGAGAGCCAGTTACAAGGATAGAGCAAATAGTGTTCCCACATCTTTTTTATTTACGGCTTACTGTAGGGAACAAGTGAGCGATAAAGGTGCAAATATGAAAACCTACTTACTGGATATTCTTAATAGATATAAGAAATTTAGCGAGAGTTTAGATGTAGAAGCCATTCTTTGCTCTAAATCATGGTCTGTTTTCAATGACTCCGGTTGCAAAGAGATATATTTATTTCAGCATGACGGTAGTCTGATAATCTCTGTAAGTGGAGAAGTAACTAATGCTACATGGAAATATATTCCAGTAAACCAATCTATTTTAATCAGCACAAAGAGTGCTTCGTATATGTTGCATCCTGCGTTTGTTGATGATATAATTTTTGCTTTGCAGTTGGACGGAACAAATCAATATTCTTTTATGATTGATGAATTGCAAAGAGATACATTCGCTCCCAAAAGTTTATCAGATATTGAGAAGTACTTTATCAGAAGAAAGCAACTTGAACTCGAAAAGGAAAAACAACTATTAGCACAGCGTGCCCATGATAAAATTGTTGCACGTGAGCAACAAGAACAACAGAGAAAACAAGAAGCGGAAGAGGCTTTAATAGAAGAAGCTCTAAGAGAAAGTAAGCTTTATCAAACAGTTCTTTCTATTGCATGGATACAGATGTTTCTAATTCCTATCATTCTAATTCCATGCTACTTGTTTTCTGACGAATTTAATAACAATGGTTGGAAAGACAGAATAAGTCTTATTATGGTTCTTGCCTTTTTAGGAGTACTCTTGTTCGTTATTATTAGCTTTTTTATCCTTGACCCGATTAAAAACAGAATCATAAAACGGATTAAAGAAAACAATATTCATAATTCCTAATTTAATAGCTAACTTGATATGAAAATATTTAGATTATTGACAGCTTTATTATTGATTGCTGTATGCGCAGGATTGGGTTCTTGTGGCGATGATGAATTAGACACAAAGCCATTGGAACCAGTTATAGATGAAATTACAATTAGTGATACTTCTTTCGATTTTGAAGCTAATGGTGGGGAAGAAACATTGTCTTTTTCAACTAACAGAGATTGGACTGTAAGCCTTGCCAATACCGCTAATGGTGAGAATTGGTGTACGGTTACTCCTTTAAATGGAAAAGCAGGAGATAACAACATTCAAATCAGAGTGGCAGCAAACAAAGGCTATGATGATAGGAATGTGTCTCTTACCATAGCAGCAGGTGGCACAAGCAGAACTGTTATCATCAACCAAAAGCAACAAAACGCTTTAACCCTTACAGCAAATAAATTTGAAGTAGGTAAAAATGGCGGTAAAATCAATGTGGAAGTAAAAGCCAATATCCAGTATGAAGTAATTATATCGGAAACATCCAAAAATTGGATTAGCCAATCAGCTAAAACACGTGGATTAACCAGTAATAATCTTTCGTTTGATATTGCACCAAGCGAAGAATATGATAAACGAACCGGAGAAATTATAATCAAAAGTGGTGAATTTTCTGAAACAGTCCATGTGTACCAAAGCGGAGAAGGTGTTCTGTTGCTCACTAAAAGCGAGTATTCAGTGAGTGACAAAGGAGAAACGATTGCTGTTGATTTAAAAAGCAATTTTGCATTTGATGTCAAAATGCCCGATGTGGATTGGGTGCAGTCCGCAGCAAAGACTCGTGGAATGTCAAGCCATACCCTTTATTATACCATTGCTCCAAATGAAACTTATGACAGCAGAGAAGCAGAGATTATCTTTTACGATAAGAACAGTGCAGTGAAAGACACTTTGAAAATAATGCAGGTACAGAAAGATGCTATTATTATAGGAAAGAAAGAATATAAAATATCTGCCAATGGAGAAACTGTTGGAATAGAATTAAGTTCAAATATAAACTATGACATATCACTGCCCACTGATTGCAGTTGGATAAAAGTGATTGATAAACCAATAACAAAGGGATTGGAACAGCATATTATTTATTTGAAAACTGATAAAAATGACACTCCAAATCAGAGAAATTGCGAGATAATAATCTCAAATAAAGCAAGTAATATTAGCGAAACGATAAAAATCATTCAAGAGAGTGGAGGTTATGTACATATTCATAATAAACTATATGAGATAGTAGGCGAAACGACATCCGTCCATATCGACATAGATGCAAATGTTTATTATACTCCTATTGTTCCGGCTGAATATTATTGGATAAAATATGTTAGGTCAAATGGGAATAGATTATACTTTGACATAGAAGAAAACTATTCTAATGAAATAAGAAAAGGGCATATCATAATTGATAGTCCTGCTATCTTGAAACAAGACACTATTCAGATTATTCAGACCCCAAAATCTAATTGGATTAAGAAAACCATACACCTTGATGTAGCTGGAACTTTAGAAAATCTGATAAATAGTGAGCAATTATTTCAAATAAATGAATTGACTTTAACTGGTAGCTTAAATGATGATGATTTTATAGTTTTGAATGACATGACAAGTAAACGAGGAAATCTGTCTTACTTGGATTTAGCTGATACCGATGTAAAAAGTTTAATGAATAAAGCTTTTTCATGGACTCTTTCAGAAAGCTCACTAAGTGATTTCGACTCCAAATTAATATCAATCATACTGCCCAAAAATTGTAAAGAAATCGGTTGGGAAGTTTTTGACGGATGTACAAGATTACAAATCGTTTCTTTGCCAAGTACATTAGAGAAAATAGGAATGTTTGCGTTCGCACAAACAGCTATAAAATCAATTAACATTCCCTTTAAAGTGACACGCATAGAAGAAGCTACATTTTTAATGTGCCAAAATTTATCATCTATCACTATGAAAAATGTGGCTTTTATTGGCAATAATGCGTTTACCCAATGCTCCAATCTATCTCAAATAGATTTACCGAAAAGTCTTGTAACAATAGAACACAACGCATTCTCAGATACAGGAATACAGCAGGTGGAATTGCCTAATGGATTTACTGAATTATCTGACAATCTTTTTATGGGTTGTACGAAATTGGAAAAAGTAATTTTACCTGCAAGTTTAAAATTTATGAATGATGGCTGTTTTAGTGGTTGTGAGCAATTAAAAGATATTTATATTTATGCTCCAACTCCTCCCAGTTATCGAGACATTTATGACGATGCGTTTAGAGATGTTCTTCTTGATAATTGTGTGTTACATATATCCAAAGGAAGCTATGCAGCATATCGTCATGCCGATGGTTGGAACAAATTTACTAATATAGTCGTGGAAGAATAGTAGCAATATTAATAAATGATTCCAATTTGATATTAAGATATAAAAGGCGGCATTGATTATCTTTGCCGCCTTTATTTATGCATTTTCATGAATAAGCAGTATATAACAGCTATAATGTGTTTCAATTAATAATAGTACCTTTTTTAGTGAAAGTTAGTTTTATAGACCCCAATTCAAAAAAGTACTATGCTTACTTTGAATAACTATATGGATATTTGAAACTTCATTTTATAATTGCTATTTTTGCAATGCAGGTTTATTCTGCAAAAGAGATTATTAAATTATTGTCAAACACTTCTTGTTTTTCCTCCAAGTTAAACCAAGAGTTAAACCGCTTCATTTAAGCGAAAAGTAGATATAAGCTAATCGATTTAATTCCAGTTATTTAATAATGATATTAATAAGGTTAGCGCACCTGCTTTGGGAGCAGGGGGTCGTGGGTTCGAATCCCGCTACCCCGACTAAAGTCTAAAAGACTGAAAACTAATTAATTAAGATGACGTAGAGCTGATGCAATTTGCATCGGCTCTACGTCATTTATAGCAAAAATTGTGTTATTTGACATTCTTTCTATGCTAATAAAGGAGATTTTTTTATAACTATCTTATAACTGATTTTAAACTCAAGTAATGAGAAGGTCCTTGAAAAAACATAAGTTCATCGAAGAAATGGTAATTAATTATATAACTAAAATCTAATATTATGAAATGCTATTGTAGTCAACACTCCCCTAAAGAGGATAATAAATGTTCGAAAACGTTGAGTTTCTCGGATTATAATTCAAACATTATGTTTAAAGACAATCGAATTAGTCATAAAATGCAAAAGGCCAATATAAATAGTATCTGCCAAAGAACTACTGCTATAGATCCTCTTTGCACCCAATTTAAAGAAAATCATATCATAGAAAAGAGCAAGATCCCTAATATATGGGAGTTTACAGCTTGTGCAATAGATAAAGGAGCTCCAAACACTTTGAATTATATTCCAAATAAAGAATCGGTAGTTTATGTAAGGAATATGATAAATGAAGAAATAGTTACTAAAGTACAAGCCGATAAAGAAAAAATACCATACTCGCCAATAAGCATTCATGAAGTAAATCGTGTAAAGGTGCTTTCTAGAGATGATAATCAATTATTTAAAGATGTAAAGTATGCGCCGGGGCTTTCCAGAGATGAATATCCGTATGCATCTACAATTGAAGGTGGAAGTGATGGATACTGGGCGTATGTCCCTGTGCATGAACAATCAGTTCAAGGTGGTAAACTACAAGGATTATATAAGAGGCTACTAAGCAGTGGATCCTCAGAGTTTGATGTTGTTCTAGCATAAAACTCTTCAATATAGAAAGGACAGATAGAATCAACTAATTAAGAAGTAATGAAAGGTGAGCGACAACATACAGACTTTAATGAATATGATGACACCCCGGTAACATGTCCGAGATGTGGTTCTACTCAGATACACGCTGAAAAGATTGCTTATGGTCAATTTCTCAGTAATAAGATATTGATTAGCTGTTTAAAATGCGGTCATCAATTCAGATTAAAGAAACAGCCGATACCTGATAGATTAAGCCTGCATCCTCTTGAAAGGACTAAAGGTCTTTATGTGACGTGTCCCAATTGTGGAAAGCTTTCTGGTACGGCGTGTTATGCATGTCCAAAATGTGGCCGTAAGTTTTTGCAAGAAGACTTTGACAAGGCAAGAAAGATAAAAGGAACAGGTTGTTTTACTGTCATAGTGATTGGGGGGCTGGTTGTTTCCTTGTTATTTATGTAATATAAAATATAATCGCATGGAAGAAAACGCTCTTTTATCACATGAATTAGAGAGGTTAAAACAGCCTGTCAGAAGTGCTAAAAAAGAGTCGTTATTATAACTATCTTATAAAAAGAATAAGCTGCTGATTTTTTAGTAGCTTATTTTTGTATATAGAGACATCCAACAAAATAACTGCCTATAACTGATTTTTGAGATAAAGGTATGATAGTATCAAATTACATTTTTAAATAAAAATCTTTTGTCAGTGCAATATATTCCGGTGTAAATTGATGGTGTTCCACTTCAATACATAAAGTCTCTTCTATGCACTCATGTTCTTCGTGGCTGAATGAAATAAGTACTCTTCGGCTTGGTTTATCCGGTTTGGTGAAGACATGAAGACAACGCGAAGGGTACAACTTGTATTTCCAGGCTGTGTCAATTACTAACTTTTCTGCTTCGGTAGGAATGATAACACATACCCTCCCCTGCTTCAAGAAGGTGTGCCGAATGCCGGAAAAGTATCTCGTAATTCAGTTCGCAGGTATGACGTGCCATATTGCGTTGTTTGTCAGGGCAGTTCAATGCATCAACAAAATATGGTGGATTAGAAACTATCAGATTATATTTACTTTCAGTCCGAAATAGACTGAAATCGTTACAGATAACTTGTATTCGTTTTGTCCACGGAGAACGGGCTACATTCATCTTAGCCTGAGCTGCCGCAGCTTCATCTATTTCTATAGCCGTGATTTGCGACAATGGATATCGCTGTGCTAACAT